>Ga0308160_10001873_pt1 | contig 27364 bp, 22 predicted proteins | sample PhyFR1_FD_201036 | JGI IMG/M metagenome (GOLD analysis project Ga0308160, IMG submission 201036) | Phyllosphere microbial communities from UC Gill Tract Community Farm, Albany, California, United States - DLSLF.R1 | ecosystem: Host-associated > Plants > Phyllosphere > Unclassified | place: USA... | reverse complement strand
TTTGTGTAAGTCCCCGAGCGCGACAGCGCGAGTGTCTGTTTGGGTCACATGTAGAGCCGGAGCGAGGAGGTATAGCGATAGCTTGATGGGCTGGAGCGCGAGCTTCTTTCTGTCTCAAGGAAGTGAGGCGGAGCTGTAGCGCTGGAGTGAGGAGTTACACCCCAGGAGTGTCTTTGAGGGAAGTCTTGCTCGCCGATACGGGATCGGACCTAGGGTGGCTTAGGCTTCGGTTTGGAATTGGGAGTGTCTGGCCCGAGTAATGGGCGAAGGATGTGAGCGTCGCGAGTACAGGAGCTAGGAACAATGTGGTGGCGATCCATCATTTGGCCTCATCCCTCATCTCTCACTAGTCAATATCCATAATCCACACTCCAGCCTCGCCATGTTCTGATAATCTACATCAAAACAAAGCACAGCTGACAAGTAGTATCAATCGAATCCCTAGCAATGGTCCCATTCGTCATTCTCGGAAACAAGATTGATGCCCCTACCGCTGTATCAGAGGAGGAATTAAGGCATCAATTAGGTTTGTACCAGACTACTGGAAAGGTGTGTTCTAGTTTCTCTCCCTCCGTTTCCGATCACCCCTGATACAATTTGGAGAACAAGAAAGCTGACGGATTTAGGGAAAGATCCCCCTTCGAGATATCCGACCTATCGAAGTTTTCATGTGCTCCGTCGTCATGCGTCAGGGTTATGGTGAAGGATTCAGGTGGTTGAGTCAATACGTAAGTAGCGCCGGGCCGCCAGGCCGTCGCGAGCCTGTTCCGGGAGGCGTAGGCTGACAGAGCAGATCTAGACTTGATGATGCGAATCGAGGAATGGATCGGAGTTGAGAAGACGAGCTGGCCGGGAGAGGTGGTGATATACGATGAGAATGGGGTGGGTGATATGACTGAATGCAATATATACATTTCTCATCTACTGATGATATTGAGATCGGTATGCAACACTGCATTCCACTTGAATACATTACGTGTGGACTTCACGTGCATAGACACGTGTCCACACGGACTATAGAACTACTTTCTCGTTCTAGTACTTTTTCTAGGAGTTTGACTCCCCACTCTAGATCTCGTACTTGGAGTCGGACTCGCTCCCCTCCTACCAACCTCCTCCTCAGCAACACTAGCGACAGTAGCAGTACTCGCCCGTCGACTCCTAGCCCTCTTCGCAGCAACAGGGGGTGAAGCTTCCATATCAAGTGAAATAGCTCTAGAGACAGATCTAGTCATCCGGCTTCTGGGCGGTTCGATTTCTTTAGTCTTGGTCTGTGCCTTTCGGGCTGGACGGGGTTTAGATTGTAGTGCTTTATCCTCTGGGACAGATTGTGGGATTGATAAGTCGAATGATCCTGGTATGCGGGCGTGTAATGGTGATGGAGGAGGGATTGTTGATTTTCGAGTAGAACGTTTTGGGGTTGCTGATGCTGGAGGTGGAGGGGGTTTGGCGCGGCGTGTTCGAGGTGTGGGTGCAGGTGGGGTAGGTTGTTTTTCGGGCACGGGCTCTGGTCGTGTTTCCTCTTGTTCCTGCTCTGACTCTGGCGCCTGCTCTGGCTCGACGTCATCTTTCGATACCTCCATCTCTGTATCTACATTCTCTCCCACTCCATTCTCCTGTACCGATTCCTCCTCCTGCTCCTGCTCCATATCCATATCAACATCAGATTCCCTACCCCTCTTTCTCGAAATCCTCCCTCCTCTCTCCTCCTCATCCAAAACAGGCCGGACTTTAGGTCTAGGAATCGGAAGTTCCCGACTACCCATGGTCGGAGTCCTCATACCGGATGAACTAGCGCTTCGGACCGCATTAGCCCCACGAGACATGGGTAATGTAAATGGTGAGCCCGAGAGAACTCTTGCAATCTGAGGTGAATTGACTTGATTATTCGAGGTGGATGCGAATCGGGGTGGGCCGGAGAATGGCGAGTTTGTAGAGGATACGACCCTTGGTTGAATTGGGGTAGCTGTTTTGGGGGTTGGGATTGATGGACTTTGAGTGGGCTCGAGGGGGAAAGCTGGGATTTGTTTGGTTGGTGTTGGCGCGGTTTGTACGTTTTTGGTGATGGCCTTTGGTGCGTCGATTTCCATATATCCATTCGCATTCCCTTCTCGCCGGCTAGAGATGTATTCGCCATCAACGGCCAATACCCTCCTCTGAGCCTCTGGTAGGATCGCAATAAACTCCCTGACCATCTCCCTCCTCTTTTGTCTACTCTCCTCGGATCCCCCACTCCCAGCCAACTCCTTGTCCAACTGAAGAGATTCCGCATATTTCCCTTTGTGAATGAGACGAAGGGTGACGAGATCGTGTAGAAGCGACATCGATTGCGATGATAAACGAGGTGGGGACAGGAGGAATTGGAGTAAGTGATCGTCCTCGGCGGGAAGGAGGGGTAGATGTAGGATCTCCTTGATTGCGATTTGGTTAGATGTACTTTTACCTTTAGGTAAACCACAAGGTATCCTTGGAGCTCCAAATGCCCATGCCCAAATCCCATCCCGCAAAGATACCTGCTTTTCGGTAGGAAGGGACCGAATGAATGAGAAAGCAGAAGAGACCGATTGGGAAGCAGCGAGAGAGATGGTGTAGAGGTGAAGATCGGTTTCGGGGGTGGACTCGTCCGGTAGGCGGGTTAGAAGGAATTTATGTATTAATTCTAGAGCTTGGTTATAGGGGGCGAGGAGCGAGAGGGTGGAGATGATTTCGGAAGGGAAGTTTATTGATGTTATTAGGGGGTTTGTTAGTTTTGTGATGGCGTCCTGATTGTCAGTCTCGCTTCACATCTGCCTTCCCTCGAGTTCTTCGCACGCGAGCTGTCTGATGAAGCAAGGTAGGGATGCCAAGAAGAAAAGACATACCTCCCATTGACCATGATCCAAAGCCCAGTACCCATCCATAAACACTCTCCAAGTTTTACTTAAACATCTACTTTCCGCGAACCGTCTACTTCTCTCCCCTTGATCCTTGTCCTCCATAATCTCTTTATCTTCGCCCGAGTCATCTTTGAGGAGGTAATAGTAGAAACAATCTTTCTTCAACCGGTCGAGCGGTGAAGAGTGGATTGCATGGAGTAGTCTTCTATATCCAACGGGCGAGGTGGGAGGGTAGAGTGATGGACCTGCTATTAGCTCCTCTCTCCCATTGGAAGAGAGTGTTGGGCTTACCATCAATTTCTGCTAGAGCTAATAGTCGATCAATGAATAGTAATCCTCCTGGGTAATTCTCTCTCCGCGAGGTGGTGGGGGTGGAGGTAAGGTCGAAATGCCGTAGCAAACCAGCGGGCAGTGCGTATTCGTCTACCTACATTATCAGCTTGGACATACTGCCTGAGGTGCTGAGCTCACCTCTGCCATTGTTCCTACTTGCTAGTTGAATAGACTCAAGTGTAGTGTAGGTGACTGATTTCTGAACATGCTCGAACTCGACATGAAAGTCAACGCGAACGAAGTGACGGAATCTGATATATGCCACGTGGCAGCGGTCTTCGCTCGATCTCAAGCCATGATTAGGTTCGACTTCTCACCATCTGTACAACTAGGCAGGGGGGTTGTTAGTTAACCAATGTAGATGGGTACCTACTTCAATAAAATTCTTCGAGCAATGATCACGTACAATCTTCTCAATCGGAAGTACAGCTTCCCCAGCCTCAGCGACTCGACCCAAGAATGTCTAGATTTGACTACCTTTATGTGCCGATCCTTTCAGCACTACACCGCCTTGCCCCATGGAACTGAACACCATGAGGCTCTACGTATATCTCTCTCTTTGACATTCTTTATTCGTTATCTCATCATTCATATTTCATATTCTTACAACTCTGACCTGATACCGTTCATCAAGACAAGATGGATCACTATGGTAATGTACAACCACCGACTCAATCTTCTGGGGGCCCTGGTATTGTGGATCGGTCAATCGCCACTGAACCCCTGGCCTCCGACCCATCGAGACATTCAATACGATTCGGTTGTTTGTCTCACACGAAAGGTGGTGCCGATACAGCTAAAGTCTGGACAACGTGCACAGTAACTCCCAATCAGATCCAATTCCAGGGATGGATCTCGCACTTTGCGACAAGTGAGGCCGATTATCAACACAACTACGCTTGCAATGCTCGAAGGATCCACGATATAACCAATCATGAAGGAAATCTCGAGACCTTTAAGAGGGCACTTATTACCTTTGCCTATAGGCGGGAACACCCAAAAGCAGACAAAGAACGCTCAAATGAAGAGCTTGACAACTTTGCGGCTGGGAAAGTAGCAGGCATTCTTCGGGAACTCTGCGCCAAATCATCAATTCCCAACTCTGTCAAAGTCACCAGGTTCACTACCAGCCATCCACAATTTACGACCGTTGCCGGAAGTGTACGTGGCATGACAAAAGAGGAAATGAAGAACTACACAGAGCACTATGCGGAGAACGGAAGGGAGATAGAGAGAATCAAGAAAGAAATGGCCGCGTCTGACGGTAAGGAAATACTCGAACGTCAACCAGTTTGGATTAATCCAGATGGCACGGTCTATTCAATTCGAGACGCTTCACACCCGCATTTAGTTGCCAAAGCAAAGCTCGCAGACAAGGAGTTGGACCATCGGAAAAAGGTCAAAGCCGCATCACAGGCCCGGTTTCGCAAAAAACGTCAGGATGGAGACTCGGCCAACACAGTTCACTCTCCTACAGCATCTGAGCAGATATCTTCCTTTATGGCTGATGAACAATCTCAACTCAATCCGACTGCCAGTTTTAATGGTATGTTACCCCAAAAAGCACCCCATGGCAATCTAGATGATCTCAATGGACTTGATAGAAACCCCAAACAGAATTTGCGGAAGCGGCAAAAAGACAGATCCCGTCGGGCCAACAGCAGTGGAAAAGCAAGTCGCGGCAGAGGCCTCTCCCCGTTCTCGGGTGCAAACAGCTTCCCCAACAGTGAAGTGTCACAGGACAAATCAGCGGTTTCATGGACAGATGAGAGCTTTGCGGATTTCCTCAAAGGCCCGCAGTCTGTAAGCCGTACCCTGTCACCTGGTCGCTCCCATGATTCCCCCTCTTCTAGCTTCTCAAATTGGTCACAGAACCAGAATGACCTCGTCAACCCGCACACTCTGCCCAGCTTGGCTGTCGACCAAAGGCCATTTAGCCAGTACCTTCAAGCTACCTCTCGTGACATGCAGCACTTCAACACCGACATGAGCCCTCATGATCAGTTGTACCTCTCACAAGCCTCCACTCACCAGCCACATCCCCAACACATACATCAGCATGGCGCAAACTCACCATATCAATATTGGCCGGTCAGTCTTGATCCTGGCGACAATTACCACGCCTCGTTTGCCAATCCCGGTTTCAATCCTTTGCCCTCAGAACATAGCCACTATGCGTCCACCCTCGACCCAAACCCTCCTGGGGATGGATTTACTGCCCTTACTCCTCAGACTCCCGCCGTCAATGACTCAGGCGGCACATGGTTGAGCCAGTCCAATCCCTATCAAGGTCCATATGGGTCGGTTGTAAACAATCAGACCCAAACCAATAACCAGCCGCCCATCGCGGATGGCAAAAAATCTTTTGACCAGTGGATGAAGGAAGCACCTAACATGTATATTCCCGGGATCAGCCGTTTCAGGGAAGAGGGTGCAATGGGAAATCAGGGACAACATCAAAACTACAATCAGCCCAACAGCAATCCTCCCTTCCCCAACAAAAAGTGACAACCCTCACTGTGTGATCAGGACGAAGTACCAGAGTTTGACGAGGGATGGTATCGGACTTGGCAAGGCAAGGATCTGGACTGACACCATCACAAAGGTAGAGTAGGTTCACAGCTATAGCTGATAGGAGAGCTTGGAATTCTTATTATTTGATCAGCAGTACCTCCGAGCCTCATTGTCGTATGTATATAGAAATCAATGTGCACCTCTGATCTCGCCTGACCAGAGCCTGCACCATAGTCGGGACTCTGCTCAAACATCCAGAGAAATTGGAGATGTGTACAGTATTCACTCACATTGTCACATCTTCTGTGTTTTCGGGGGTAGCGGAAGTTGAGCCATTGGCAGATTCGTGACTCAGTGGCGCAGAATGTGTCCTTGTGGTCGTTGTACCCAGTCCCTGCAATTACCAGCAGCCTTCCATGATGTCATCCTTTGGCTCCTACTGGGGGGCAAAAGAGCATCCTTCAGCTCTTGGGTCATGACCCCGGGCCATGGTTTGATATTCACTAAAAATTGCCAAAGGAAGCTCATAAGTGAAACTTGAGGGTCGAGGCAACCTTTGTACAACTATCCTTTCACCTATGAGCTCCGATGCACACGCTTCAATATATATATATACCCGTCAACCTACCGCTGTCCATTGACTAGTTCCCAGACATTGACTTCATTGGGAATACACAGTACAAGTAGGCAGCAAGCTGATCTTTTGAGACCGCTATTCAATCAAACCCACTTTTTGGACAGACTACATACAGCTTTCCGTCTATCCGTCACCAACTATGACTGATCGATCACAAGGAGCAAACGTTCCATCCCATTCCGTCTTTACCACACCCAACTCAATCAATCCAACCTCTATACCAACCTTCCCGACATACACAAGCAGAACCCAAAACCTCGGGAGCCGCTCCACTTGGGTTGATGAGGCCCCAGTCTTGATGCACGCCGCAGGCTCGCAGCCCGGTACAGATGAATGGGGTAAAGGCGGATCGGTAGCTCAGAAGCCCACGTTGTCTGGACATCTGGGGCAGTTTCAGTCTACAATTCAGAGGCCAGGTTTGAAACTTGGAGTACTTCGCCCCGGAAGTAGTCATGCCGTTAGCGAATTGGCAAGGGCAGGAATCCATGTTGTTGTGTTCTGCAGGTCCACAACCGGAGGAGAATACATGTTTCGAGGCGATCTGGTACCCGGGACAAATTTTCGAGGGACCACAGGGCCAAAAGAGATTTGAGTCCCACCGATCAGCACTCGACAGTGTCATCAATCAGCCCGACAACAGCTTAAAGCTCCACTCCATATGTCTCTATGGATCCTTACGAGGTTTCCCTGTTCCCAACGTGGTCCCCTCTCGAAGGTACATCAAGAGGAATCGCGAAAAAGACACACCCGAGGCGTTGGCGGCTTGCGACCTTGCTGTGGTACTTCGTCACATTATCAATGGATCAGGAATCCCTCAACCAGACGGTGAGTATCACTTCACCGCAGCCCGGCCGTCTTTTTACGAGTCTCTACAACAACCTCGAGGTAGTCACCCGGGTCCTAAAAGCTATACAAACGAGGACACTGCTGGAACAAAGCTTCTACGTCTCAATCCAAATCATAACAACGACGCAAATATGGCCGATATGGTCGACACACTTCGCCAGACGCCCGCAGACTGGCCTCGGGCACAGTGGAGTTGCGGAGACACGTCGGTCGCCTTGATAGCACCGGTACTTGTACATGACAATGCGCAGAGGCGAAAGATTGTAGAGAAATGGGAAAGGCTCAAGGTCCAACAAGAGGCCCCAAAAAGCAAGGTCAGCAAAAGATCTTTGCGTTCGCGTGCGTCCATCAGAGCTGCCACCAATCCCACGTCACGAGTGAATCCCACCGCCACTCGAATCCCTCTGGAATCTATACAACGTCTTCCACTATCCAATGCTACAACGTCGGGCCTAAACCGTCATCATCTCGATCCTGCCCACTCTTCTCAACCAATAGGTGTCTCTCAGATCCAAAACTCCTCCTTGGACGGAACTGAACCCTCGGCTCAGGCGGTTGGTGATTACAATATTTACGAGCAGAACCTCCGAGCTGCCCAATCTGGTTTGGGAATGTTCAGTGCCAACATGCGCCCATATGACCAATCACACTACAATGCTCAAATCATATCCAGCAGCTCTTTCTTCAACCCTTTGCCGCTAACACATGACGGCTATTACAATCCCTCAGTCCATCAGCAGACTTCCCCATCCACCCTCTACCAAAACGCTCCTGAACATGGCTTCTCTGCCAGCGCGTCTCAGGCTGTGCCAACCAACCACTTTGGTAGCAGTGTTTCGCGCCAGGCCTTTCCACATCATGCTTCATCTAGGTCGATGGCAGATGTGCATACCCAGAACAATAATGCGGAATATTGGGCAAATTGGTTACAAAATGGATTAAAGAGTGATGATCGGCGCAATCACCAATTCCACTTCACCGCAGAGGAGATCGAGATGGGACGCCAGATGCAACAGCGATCAAACAACGAGTATCAGCCCAATCCATACCTATCCTTCGCTGATAAAGAGATCCAGTTGGGGATCTTGCCTGATAATGGATTATCAGAGTTTGACCAATCATGGTGACCGAGGTGATGAGGTGGAGGATCAGGACAGAACCCGCTGCGGAAGTAGAGTGGTAGCACGGCGACTCCGCATCGGAGATGTTAAGACCGTCATTTTTCCGACCATCGTAGTTTCGGATATCACCGTTGTATGTATATATCAATCGACTGTCATCAATGTATCACACATAGAAGAGCGGCACATTTGGCGTAGTCACTCTTTTTGCTATCTGTAACCTTGAACAGCAGCATATCCACCTTTTACGCTCGTACTCCATGGAAGCCTGTGCGGATCAGTCTCTGACATTGCTCAGACGTCATGATATCGTTTCTCTACTACTTGCCATCTTAACACCTGATGAACTAATAGCAGTCCCTTGGTCACCACCGATCAAATCACGTGACCGGCAAAACTATTCGCCCACAATCTCTTGGCATTAACCCGACCTTCTCTTGGCTGCTCGACCCTGAACTGTCCAAGCTCTGCTTCTAACCCTTTACAGTCATTGACAATATACCAAGCCACCTACCTAGTCTTTTACCCTCGCCCCCCCTCGTCTCGTGTCGTGTCGCGACCAGCGGCGAGGTCTTGGCTTGGCCTTGATGCACAGCTGAGTTTTGGGCCTGGCGCGATGTCTTGATCCATTAAAAGTCACTCACCGATCTACAGTTCTACTTCTACTCTACCTTTGAACTGACTTCGTTTCTACCACACTACCCAATATCAATAGCTTATGCCGGGACGAGATTGGGGATCTACGCCCACACCAACTAATTACAATCGGTTATCGAACTCTGGATCTACTAGGGGATTATTAGGGAACGCGGACGATATGTCTAGGAGTGATTCGCATCAATCGCTATTAACTGGGGAAGACAGGGTATGTTCCTCTCATTACCACTAGTTCTTTGACTCCAACCCTCATTGATTACAATAAAGGGAAAAATGAACGTAGGAAAAACAGCTGACATCAGCGAATGCCAGCTTCCCAAGTAGGCCAAGGAGCCCGCTACGGTCCCTCTTCATCATTCAATACCCGCACATCAGTCGCTTCATCTTCCGTCAACTTGAGGGCAAGTGATAGATCACCACCAGCTCCTGGTGCTAGTGATATGAATTTTTACCCCGGAGATCCGAATGATTGGAGTAAAGAGGATGATGATTATTTACATAATTATGATCCGAAAGATAGACGTGTAAGTTCGCCAGGCCGTCAGGCCGTCACACTCCATAAGGGAGATGTTAGAGGTAGAGCTGATAAACAGGGAGGAGGAACGATCTTCACTGCTAGAGGAGTAGCCAATATCGGATGCCTAGCGATCTTAGCAGCGGGTACTATCGCTTTATTCGCTGGATACCCCATGATTGCTCATTTCACTTCTTCCTCACTTTCGACGAATGGCGCTTATAACCTCGGTGGAATCAATGCGACTGGTCAAGTACCTGATATACCTGGTATGCCGCGGATGATTGATCCAGATACACCTCAGGAGTTTATGACGAGGACTGGATTTGATGGGAATAGTGATTGGGAACTTGTGTTTAGTGATGAGTTCAATGAGGATGGGAGGACGTTTTATGAGGGAGATGATCCGTTCTGGCAGGGTGAGTCCTAGAATCCGACTTCGTGTAGCGAACGAGGACGAGTCAGAGGTACGGGGAGTAGGACTGTATACGAGACGCTTAGCGTCAAGTATGTTAGTACCGGTACCAGTTTTCAACTAGGTACTGGTGCACTACTCGTACCACTCGTTCTCGGTGCTACCGCACCTCTGACCTGTGCTAACATCAGGTGTCGACCTTCACTACTGGGGAACAGTCGATTTCGAATACTACCATCCCTCAGCAGCAACCACCAAAGACGGTAATCTCGTCATAACAATCTCTCAAGAAAACATCGGCGACCTAAATTTTAAATCCGCAATGCTCCAATCATGGAATAAACTCTGTTTTCAAAATAATTTCTATATCGAAGTAAACGTTCAATACCCCGGTACACCGGATATTACGGGTTTTTGGCCTGGTGTTTGGACCATGGGAAATTTGGGTAGACCAGGATATGGAGCTACTAATGAGGGTACTTGGCCTTATTCTTATGATTCTTGTGATGCTGGGACGATGCCTAATCAGACTTGGGCGAATATGACGGGTCCTACCGCTGCTTTGACTACGGGTACGGAGGGGAATAATGGGATTCTTTCTTTGTAAGTCTCCGCCGTTAGGCGGTTGTCGAGTCGGCTTAAGCTGGCTCGACCTGTCGACACTTACAATGACTGGCCTTGTGCTGATAGTAGCCTCCCCGGACAACGACTCTCCGCATGTACATGCCCAGGAGAAGACCACCCCGGCCCCAACGTAAACGTCGGCCGATCAGCCCCAGAAGTCGATATTGTCGAAGCCCAAATCGATGTTGGTAGAAGCCCCTGGACGGGAGTAGTATCCCAATCACTCCAACTAGCTCCCTTTGACGATTACTACCTCATCCCCGATAACTCCACTCGATCAGTAACAATCGCAAACCCCCGTTATACCCGTGCAAACGGTTGGGTAGGGGGAGAATTCCAACAAGCCGCTAGTCATTTGACCGATATTGAACGGGACTCGTATAGGATGACTGGAGGAGGGTTCACCCAATGGGGATTTGAGTTACATGCTGAACCTGAGAATAGGGAGAATGGGTATATTACTTGGGTTGGGGGTGGGCGGGAAGCTTGGACATTGAGGAATTCGGCGATTGGACCAAATCCAAGGGTTGATGTGGGGCAGAGGTTGATTCCGGAGGAACCTATGGCTATGGTGAGTCAATTATGAGCTCGGATCCGAAGGGATGAGAGCGAGGGCGAGGCGAGACAGGATAGCGAGAGTCTATCCAAAGGAGATTGTGCCCAGATCACTCTGTCCTATATCTCAATCCTCGTCTTTTTGCCGATCTCAATTCTCACTTGTCTCGGGCGCTGATACCAGATCCTCAACTGCGGAATGTCAAACAACTGGCAAAACGTAGATTTCGCAAACCTCCCAATGCCCGATACTTTCCTAATCGACTACGTCAGAGTCTGGCAACGACCAGGATTTGGTAGTATAGGTTGCGACCCCGCCAGTCACCCCACGAAGGATTATATCGATAGTCATCCTGAGGCTTATCAGAATCAGAATAATACCTTGTGGTCGTCAGCTGGGTACGATTGGCCTGTGAGTTATTTAATGGTTTCGCGATAGCGAAATCGTCAGCTGGTTTGGGTGAATGCGGAGCTGATGTATAGAAAAACAGGTTGAATGGTGGATGTTAGACGGTAGATGATGGAGTTTGAATGAATGAGGGAGGGATGTAGCGATAGGGAAGAGGAGTTAGGAAGTGATCAGTATAAGGACAAAGATGTGTAGGACGAGATCAGATCAGGCAGGTCAGGGAGAAAGAGTGATATATGTACATGCTACGATACAACGATTAGAGGACTTTGCGATGTAGATATACCCAAATCTTTTTCAATTTGAAAAGTTTTGTTCCTCCATCTGGTTCGCGAATCCCGATTTCTACCGATCCGAAGGAGCTATACGAGCTTGTAGTATTCAGCCCAAGGATCTTCATTCTGGTCAGAAGCACTAATATCAGCTCTAAACCCGTCGAAGGGCCTTGAGACGCACATGACCTCTGTAACACCTAGCAAGTCGTCCGAGATGACTTTACCCTCCTCTGGTCCGACGTGTAATTCAACCCAATACCTAACGAATGCAGCTGCCATATCGATACCAGCTGTTACACCGGATGAAGTCCAGAATCTGTTTGATACTACCCATCTGTCTTTTAGCTTATCTCTTTTGCAGTTTGATGTGAGCTGACCTTGCTTTTGGGACCCAGATTACTCCTAGGTCTTTTGTTTGTTCCTATACTTAGCCTCTACCTCATATCCGGCCATGACTAGAAGGAGAGAAACTCACTAAGACCGATGCGAAAGCTCTCTTGTTACATGTTGCTTTCTCCCCCTTGAGCAAGCCTGTGGCTGATAGGAGCCATGATCCGGTACACACTATCCTTCAGCTCTCCTCATGCCAATTCAACGAGAAAGACGTACCAGTGAACACGAATCGACACTTGGGAACAACCTCCACCAAGAAATCCCTACACGATTTATTACTCTCAAACCATGGCCTCGCCCCTTGTCCGCCAGGTACTAGTACTGCACCCCATTCTTGCCCTTTTGCTGTATCGAATGTGATCTCCGGAGTGACCATCATGCCATTTGACTGCTTGATGGGCGTGAGTGTATCGCCTACAATCACAATCTTGACCGAGGTGATTGATTGTGGTTTAGAACCCTCGTCTCGGGAGAGGGTGTTTAGGATGTCGAGGGGCCCTACCCAGTCTAGGGCCATAGCTTCTGGGAAGATTACGATTGCGATTCGGAGGGGCTCTGCCATTGTATCTGAGATGGAAAGTGCTTGCATCTGACGACTCGAGAATGGAGGTTATGAAACCGGATCACTCCGGTAGATCACTGACGTGTTAATACTATCTTGTGTCCAATATCCCTGCCAAGAAAGGGGGTCTTTGAACAAGGAGAGGGAAAAGCAAAACGCGTCGCGTCTAAGCAGGGTAAGGTAAGTAGTCCCTGAGGAGTGAATAGCACAGCATATCAAGTGGGAAGGTGAGAGGGGGCAAATAGAGTAAGGAACAAGGGATAAGGAGTTAGGGGAGGGGAGCCGGGGGAGGGATGGACACAAGCAAAGTACAGCATAGTTACTAGAGTACAGTGGCGGATTTCTTGGGAGAGTACAGACAGACAGACTTGCTACATAGAAATCAATCGTCACTTTTATTGTACAAGTACAGGTAATTGACTACGATCGATCAGCTAGCATTATCGTTGTGTAACTCGGACATACGCCTCATCAGCTCCGCAAACCTCAGCCGACAATCCGTCTAGCCTACGCGCAACTTTTTATTACGTTAAACAGCTCAAGAGCGCGAGTGGTTTTTGTAATAAGGCGCACACTCCTTTTGTACTCCACCCATTACACTACTTCCATTCGTCAACATCTTGCATCCTTCCTCAGCCACATTATCATACGAGATCGCCAAGAAAGAGGGGTAATCACCAAAGAAAAGCTTCTTGATTGTCCTTTGGCCATTAGACTTCCTTCCTATATCACCCGATTTTCAGCCATAGTGAGTAACCCTTCATCTCCTTATCATACATCGTCTGATTGATAGTCTACAACATGCTCCCATACATCCCATTATTAGCCACTGCGGCTGCCCTCACTCCTTTCGCCTCTGCCGCACATAATCCCAACAATCCCCATCGTCGAGCTTTGAAACGAGCCATTACCGACGATGCTTCCACTGTCAATGGCCAGACATTCGACTTTATCATTGCAGGAGGTGGATTAGCGGGTCTAGCCATAGCTGCGAGATTGAGCGAATGGAGTAATCAGACTGTGTTAGTTGTTGAAGCCGGTGGAGATGGGTCTGGTACCCTTGCAGATGGGCGTATAGTCCAGGACATGATTAATATCCCAGGTATGTCAAGTCGCATCAAACGAGGTGGTGGTCAGACTAACGATCAGGAAACAGTTATCTACATGGATTGACAAACACCGCTTGGGATTGGCAGTACGACACTGTCCCTCAACAATCCGCACTCAATCTCGTCAAAGATTGGCCCAGAGGAAAAGGTCTAGGAGGTTCAGGAGCAGTCAACGGGATGTACTGGAACCGAGGAAACAGAGAGAACTACGAGGCTTGGAAGAGTGAGTCTTTCCCATCTTGTATGCATTGGAACACCACTGATCCCAGCACTAAACCCCGGCGCGGACGAGGACTGGGGATGGGACGAGGTCAACCGATGTATCATGAAAGCTGAGAACTGGACCGCTGCCCGTGCAGATCAAGTCAGCGAACATGGGATGAACCTCGACCCTTCTGCCCACGGTACTTCAGGTGCTATTCAAGCTGGATTCGCTCAATACATGTTTGACATCGTTTCTGCCTGGACACCGTGAGTTCAGCTTGATGATGATTGGAGCGATGGCTGATAATAGATCGATGGCTTCTCTTGGACTTGCCGCAGTTGATGGAGCATCCGGTACTACACACGGATCATACTTTTGCCCCCTCACCCTCAATCCATCCAACATGACCCGATCCGACTCTAAAGCGGGATACATCGACGGTCTACCCCCTCGGGATAACCTCGTTATCCTCACTGGCCAGCAGGTCACTCAAATAACATTCAACGGTACCAACGACGCCGATGGAAATATCCTCGCTAGTGGTATTTCGTTCCAGCCCTCCGCAGGTGGAACAGCATACACCGCCAACGCAAGGAAAGAAGTCATTCTTTCTTCCGGTACCGTCGGATCACCCCAGATCTTGCAACTTTCCGGTATTGGACCCTCTGCTCAGCTCGCTAGTGCTGGTGTCGACTCTCGAATCGATCTACCTGTTGGATATAATTTACAAGATCACATCACGGCTACCATGTACTTCTCCACACCACCCGGTACGCTCACTTGGAACAACTTGTCGAGTAGTCAGGCATTGCAAGACTCCGAAATGACCAAGTACCTCGCAGACCGAACTGGGATGTGGACATTCGTCAACCAAGCTATCGCTTTCCCCAACATGGCAGATCTATTAGGAGAATCATCAGCAAACTACGCCGGACTCGTCTTGGACCAATTGAACGCAACATGGGCCGAGACCGTTGCCAACAAGGATCTACCCGCCAATGTTGCCAGGGGTCTATCGGAACAGTACAAGATTCAACAAGCACATATCGATACTGACGTGGGACAAGTCGAGATGTTGTTACATCTCCTCGGACCCAACAACAACGTCGGTATTCAAGCTGCTCTTCAGCACCCATGGTCCAGGGGAACGATCTTTATCGCTTCCAACAATGCATTCACCAACCCTAATATCAACCCCGATTACTTCTCGGTTGGGTACGATATCGATATCATGAACAATGCTATGCGATTCGCTCGACGGATCGGTCAAGCAAACCCAATGAGTGACCTTACCATCGCCGAGACTCAGCCTGGAGCTACAGTCACTGGTGATGCGCTAGACGATTACATCCGAACAAACGGTGTTACCACATATCATCCCATCGGAACTTGCTCCATGTTGCCACGAGACATGGGTGGAGTTGTCGATACCCGCTTGATCGTTTATGGAACAGGAAATATCCGAGTTGTCGACTCTTCAATCATCCCACTACACATGTCAGCTCACACCATGGGTACGACCTACGGAGTCGCCGAGAAAGCCGCAGAGATCATCAAGAGGAAATACTACGAGGTTCAGGAGGTCGCTTCTACGTCCGACGGAGGATCTGCCACTGGTAGTGCTACTGCTGGAACGACGACAGGTACTGCAGTCGCAGGCGCATCCAATTTCGGCGCCAACGCGGGAATGTCAACGGCCGCTAAGATTGGAGTTGGAGCTGGAGTTGGTGCCGGTGTTCTAGCTTTACTTGCTGCATTGGTAAGTCCCCCCTCCTTGAACACTACATTCCCTACGACATTTTCGAGAGTTACGCTAATGACAGATTGCATTCTGCTGTATCAGGCGAAAGAAGAGAGCAGCACCCAAAACCGCAGGATGGTACCAAGGAGGCCAAGAATACGATCAAGTACCCAAAGAAGGTCAAACTGGTGAATACCCAATGGCAAACTTCACACCTCCACAAGCAATGTACGCTCAACACGGTCGAGCTGGATCAGTATCGACGATGGCTACTACCGATTTAGCAACTAGGGATCCAATGATGGCTGATCGGAGGGCGTCCAGTGGATTTGGTTTCGATGGATATAATTACGAAAGGGAAAGTATGGCTGGTGGAAGTGGAGCTGTTACTCCGTATGTCCCCCTCTCTAGAATCAGACGCAAGAGTAAAGCTGATAGATAGACGATTTGATGAAGGTGGATACCCAACACAACCACCCGCAGGAGCCTGGGCTCCAGCTCACCAGAAATACTCTCAGGTCAACATCTAATCGTGTCGGCTCGGATGATGATAATGAGGAGGATGATGTTTGATGAAGTAGTGTGGGGGATTATTGTTGGTTTTGTTCGGACTTCGTGTCAATTATCGCATACGCCATGCTCTGCTTTGTGCTACTTATGTAGACGCTATATAGATTTTTTAACGACAATGCATCGTACACGACAATTCAAAAGGGTAGCTACTATTGAGACCACTGAGCCCAGATTAAGAGGATTCAGCTATACTACGCATGATGGGTTCATACACTAGGTTGATAAATTCACCTGTAGTACAGTATTATAGGTTATTGGTATTTGTGATATCTGTAATTTTGGGTGTTCATCATATAGCTTCATCGTCGAATCCATGTCCGTTGATGAAGTAGGGGCATGCCATTTTACAGGTCATAGACCCCGAGTCGTAGGTCATGGTCGTGGTCATGGTTTGTGGGGTCGTAGTTGTGGGTCGTACATGATGTTCGTCTCATGTCATTATTGGGGTACAAAGCGGTACGCCTGACTTATTCCAGCCTGACCCGTCCACATCCAAAGCATTTTCTTGACGAAGTCATCATGCAGTCGTCGCTATTGGCAGAGTTGTTATCGTAGTAGCAGGTGGTATCGAGGTGGTAGTCGAATTAGAGTCGCTCCAATATAATCGCCCAGCGACCTCCTTGATCATCCAATCCATCCCCCCATCCAATCCAGCACCCGTAACGGCCGAACAAGAATGAATAGCCCATTTATGGCTAACGATAGAAGGAAGGTCTAGTCCCTTTACATCAGCTTTTTTATCCGTACTACAGTCAATGGAAGCTCACGTCTCTGATTTCCTCCAAAGTCATTGAACCGCTTATATCCTGTTTATTCGCAAATACAAGTAAAGTAGCTCCTGACAATCTCTACCCCGTCAGCTTCGAGAGCAGGGAGGAAGGTGAGCTGACCTCTTCTCCGAGTAGTGTCCTTAGTTCTTCCATGCAATCTTTTACCCGTAAGCGATCTGAGGAGTCTACGACCCAGACTACTGCGTCGGTCGATTCGAAGTAATTTCGCCAGTAGGGTCGAAGTGTTCGCTGACCTCCTACATCCCAAATGTTAAGGGTGTAGCTGTATGGTCAGCTTATTCAAATTTGTCGATGGATGACAGCGTGGGTATGGGTTACAGTAGGGAAATACGACGTACCCATGTCGAATATGGGTTTTAATGTTAAATCCAAGAGTAGGCGATATACTCGATATATCCTCCCCAACCAGTTTCTTGAGGATAGTAGTCTTTCCAGCATTATCCAGGCCACTATCAGATTAGCCCAGCTCCGAATGAAAGCTGTACGGTGAATAGCATGGCGGTGGTAGAGGGGGAAATGAATGAGAAGGAGTGGACGTACAGGAAAAGAACCCTCATTTCCTTTGATTTCGCTTTATTCTTCCTGATAATCGTCAGAAGTCCTGAATAGATCAGCTTTGGTTCCATCAGGCTGGGTGTGCTTACCCATAATGCCTTGTCTGTAGCTTGACGGAGGTAAAGAGAGAGTCAGAGGATTGATGCAGATGGGCGCGTCGGTGGAGGCTCGAAATGTATGTGGCACTCGTCAGGTGGGGGGCGAATACAGTGGTGGAAGAGTTGATTAGGAGACGCTTATATGCATGAGATGGTGGATGTATGTACAAAAGTCCGATGAGCTGTCTTTGAAATATATACACATATGATGGGATGGTCAAAGATCTTCAGTATCCAGGTCATCGTAGTCGCGGAGTTCTGTTCGGCCTTCGCCTACCCGATACTCCGGTGGACGATGGAGCCCGGTCGGCCTGAGCTGCGTACGAGTCCACACTCCCATGATCTGCCGGCTGATAGGTCCCTTCACCCCCTTGAGCAGGTAAACAGCATTGCTCAGGCATGAAATCTCCGCCCAAGGAACCCTGGGGTTCTTGGTACGCGTTTCCTGGGCCAGGCTGGCTATACTGTTCGCCGACGAAGTATGGACCGAGAGCTGAATCCAGGAACGATGATTCCCAAGAGTGACCTTCAGAGGGTTGAGGCCCTAAAGAGTGGGACCCTGGGACGTAGGCTTGGTTGAACTCGAGGAACGGATCGATCTGATCCACCGAATAAGATGGCCAGTTGGCAATGGGAGCGTTTGGCGCCCAGACTTGGTCAATAGAGTTGTATGGAGGATAGGACGGCTCGTTCTGGAACATAGACCCTTGAGCCTGTGATGCGGGCACGAAGTTGTGGTCGGCTCGGAAAGTCGCAGCTGGGTTTTGAGACGAAGCCTGAGTATTTGCGTCACATCCAAAGCGGAAATCAATCTGATCTTGGCACTCTTCAAGGTGGGTTACCAAAGGGTCTCGCATCTGTGCCGTTTCCTCCCCGACCCGTCGCGATTCTGCGGCCATTTTTCTGCGTCGTTTTGTGCCAGGCCTTACGTAGCGCCTTGCTCTCACATTGTTTGAAATCTCCTGTGAATCGTTTGTCCCGGGATTCGATTTCATCTGGTCTTGAAGCGATGGGCCGAGATCAGTCCCTTTCTGGATCCAGTACATGACGCCGTTCGGATTTCTGAATACCACATGTCCCCTTGTCGGAGTGGGCTCATAGTCTGGAGCTGTCACCGCGTCTAGAGTTTCTGCCGCATAGTTCCGCTGGATACGCCTCACAAGCTCAGAGGCGGTTTTTTTCTCAGCGGAATAGCCCTTCTCACGGGCGGTTCTGTGTGGTAGTCTGCTCAGGAAACCAGGCTGTATGCCATTAAACTGAGCGATTGATTCTCGATTGGAAACCTCCCCGGTAGTCAAGTGCTCAGCTTGAAGGACAGTGGCGAGTTGCGTGGCTGCATAATCCCACTTTTGTTGGGGAAGCTCGTCCGGGTTGTTAAGACGGCGGTGTTCGCTGAGATGATGTTCGACTTCGGCTGACGCTTCGATCATGGCAGACCCAATTGTCGAGCGATTGAGGACATCCGAGATTCCGTGGCAATAGTCGTCGACGAATGGCTTCTGCGCCTCTTTGATGTATTGTTTACCAGGAGCGATGTGGCCTTCGAAAAGAGTACCGCTTGTGCCATACTTGCCCAGTTCGGCCTCGGTCATTGCCCGACACGATATCATGACTAGCATACTGTTTTGTCGGTTCATAGCAATACTACCGGGCTTGTGTCGTTTGAACTCCAGCCGATTTGATCCTTGAGTAGAGGCGTCTGCGGACAGCAAACGTTGCGATGTGACATCGGAAGTGGTCAATGCGTTCATATTACGCGGATCCATTGGTTTAGGTTTGCTTCGGTGGTCAAGTTTGAGATCAGTGGACGCTGGTGTCGAAATTGAAAGAAGGAGTAGGGGAGTGTAGCTTTGAGGTGGCAAGAGAGCTGTTAACCCCATAAGTACTGATGCGGACTTGTCAAATCAAAGGATGTCTCTTGAAAGGAAGCAAGACTATCAACGGAATGCATATGCCACATCTCGAGGAAGTTTCTGGTGTTTTGGGGCATTATGAACAACCGGGACCAGCTCAACTTCAAGAATAGACTAGCTGGGTTGATGGTTGGGTGGATGTAGTCTGGCCAATGGATGTTCAGCCGTTGGCAGCAAGTCCGGCCATGATGATGCAAGTAGAATACTGAGTTTGCCTGTGTGAAAGAATTACAACGCTCGCCACATCACTACTTTTCCCTCTTCTTGCTACTCCGCTGCTCTGTATTGAGGTGCCAGTCATCATCTGTCCCATCATAAAATTTTACAACAGGGTACGCAGTCGTCTGAGCGCTTCAAGTGACTCCAGGGTGGCGTTCACAGTATAGACAAACCTTATAACTTTAGAAGCGGTTTGAGAGTACCAAATCAAGTTATGATGTTTCTTTCTGACAAACACCAAAAAATGGCGCTTCGACATTTCAATTGTGTATCATCTCGAAGCTCGAGGATCTGTGCTGCACATCCATATACATTCCGCCTTGATGGACTACACTAACCGGAACCGACGACTTGGTGAAAATGCTTAATCTGATGACAACGTCAGGATCAGGCCTGAGCGGCAAGAACCAGAGCACCCTCACCTCACCCATCCTCAGTAGGATACTGCCAGCCGGAGTAGTACATTTTGCCGGTTGGTATTTTATTGCTGTCATCTGATCTCGGATCATAGTATCCCTGCTTCGAGGTCATCTGAGCGTTGACATCCAAGGAAGCCGGAGGTTGCTCGTGAACCGGACTTTGGGAAGGGGCCGCCGAAGCTCGGTCATGGTGGGTCTGATTTGGCAACCTCTGAAAACCTTGCAATTCCTGCCCATGAGGGTTATAGTGACTGCCGTATGATGTTGAGCCCAAGGGTTGATGAGTCGTACCAAAATAAGGTGCTTGCATGCCCCGAGCGGGACGATGGACTGAGCTGCCGGTGTCGCCGTATTGGGGATACTGTCGGTAAGACTCGTCCATCCCGCTTGCAAGCTCAGGGGCATGAAGTTTCAAGCTATTGGACGGTTGCGAAAGACCGAACGTTGAATTTCTATCTACCGTGAGAGTTCCCGTGACATCATCACCGACCGCTGTTATTTCCCAGTCTTCGAAGTCCGGCATATATTGGCGCCTCGCAGCGTCCTCATCAGGCTGAGATCCGTCGCCAGGATGATAACGTTGAGATTGCGTACCGATGAACGAAGCGGAGAGTCCGGCCGCGTCGGGTGGCCGATTCGCGGCCGAGTGTGAGGGACTGACGTTGAGTGCACCAAAATTATTCCCATCATCTGGAACCTGAAGGGATGTAGGTGCGGCCCGAGCTATCTGGCGATCCTGCCTAGCAGAAATAGCGACTCGACGCGAATGAGCGGAAGTCGATGGGGATCTCGAGTGAGAGCGGCACCTAGAAGATGGGTTCGAGGATGGTCTCGAAGAGGCAGTACTAGAGGATGGTACCTGCAGGTCTTGAGGGGATGCCAATAAATGCTTCTTTGACTTTCTGCTTGACGTTGGGAGTTTTGGTCTCTCGGCCTCATTTAGTCCAAGGCCTAAAAAATTCGTGAAAGTACCTCTTCCAGCTAGGCTCCTCTCGTTCTTCGCCTCGGCGTCCGGATCCCCCTCGCGTATCATAGTGTCGACATCGTTACACCGCCATTTGAGTGAACATGGCAATGAATACAAAGCATAATTGGGGCTACTTGCCACTTCATTCATGTGTCCCTTCATCTCACTGTCCTGCTTTGCTAGACGAAAGGAACCCTCGTTCTTGGCGACGGTGACATATGACCGACGTTTTCCTTTGCCAGTAGTCTTGCCGAGACTTGCTGCAATAGACGGTCTAGGGGTCGCCGCTACGATCGTACCTCCGTGACCGCGAAAATAGGGTTGTGTCTTCGTTTTAGGGAGATCCGACCCTAGATAAAGGGCTTTGAATGTCGTGGCAACGGCTGAGGCTGCGATGTCCGACTGCGGGTGCGTTCGGACCTTGTGATCAAGTATCACGAAGTCGAGTGAGGCGAGATAGCAGGATCTGTCGAGGGTCTTTCGACTTTCCTTGTCGCGAGTAATCTTTCTGATGGCATCCGCCAAGATGTTGGTTGCACCCTCCTCCGTGAACTTTGTCCCTGCACCGATATGACACCCGATCGAGAACCCATCCTTCAGAGAGCCTTCCCAGGAGACGACAAAGTTCAGCTCATTTGGACGTCCCGGCTGAATGACACCTTTACCATGCACTGTGATATCGAGGGGTAGAGAGACGTTTTCATCGACAAAAGGAGTGTGAAGTTCCGTGTATGGATTTGTTGTAGAAGCGAGGGTGATGTTTGGCGTATTTGGGATTTCGGTTACTACTGAAACCCCCGAAACTAACTCGTCGTAGGTGGCCATGGTGGAGCTATGTCGTTGAGCTGTGCTGAGTAAGTATCAGTGACTTATCTTGGGTGCAGCTCGATTGGAGTTGTGAATGACGAAGAAGTCCAGAAACCTCTCAGGAAGCTATCCGGCTAGTGGAGCTAGAGCTGAAAGGAGAATGCGAGGCATGAGAACTGATGCAGTACTGTTTCGTGACTCGACTTCCTTTGATACGAGTCTCGACAGGGTCCTCTGATGCCACCGCTCTTCATGGGATGAATGAGAACGAGTATATTGTCGTACATATAGCTCGACCCCAGGACTAAGCTTTACAACCTGCAAAGTGAATCTGAAAGGGATAAGTGCATGGACGACGTGGTAAGGTAGGTGCATACCCACAAGTAGCTGATCAGACGATTGCGTCTCGCCGCTACATGTCCGTCCGTCTCGCAACGCCAATGGCAATCCATCGACAAGCTGATCAGTCTTTCCCCCACCTAATCCTCATATGTCCCGCCTTTACCTCATCTCCACCTGGCCCGTTGATCTCCTCCCAATCTTTCGCATTAGCACTCTTCCCCGTCCAACCAGCCATGAAAGCATCCCTAGCTCTCGCCCGATCAGCCTTCTCATTAATCCAGATCGGATCCCTAGGATCACTAGTCTCAATAGCCGAGAAATCTTTAGATCTCGGTTTAAATATCCTAGACCAAATACTTTGTTTCTTGAGTAATGGTCGTGATGGTCCGAAGGTGGGCTGGTGGCGCATTGGAATTGCTAGGACTCGAAGGGAGGGGGGTGCTCGACCTGATAATGCGACTCGACGGACTTTTCGGAGTATTCGGGAACCGTAGATGAAGACTAGGATACCGAGGACGGATGCTCCTCCTGCTATTCCTATGAAGGCGTATTCCGTTGATTCGAGATGGGTAGCCAACTTGATCATCAGCTGACATTGAATGCGGAAGATGGAGGACATACATTCATTCCGAAGAATCCAGCTACTAGAGCGCCTGTTCCAACTCCTAGAGTAGCGATTGAGACCTTGATATCCAGTGCTAGAAGGGCATTACGCCCGGAATCGAGCATGAGCTCGGCGATCTCCTGGGTCGATTGCATGTTGGCCTATTTTGTCAGCTGATGAGGCCCGATAGACATAGCTGACTTACAACTGTAGTATCGACCTCGGATACGATCTCCTCGACCTGCTTGACGAAACTCTCGAGTAGCAGTTCGAGCTGGACATGATCGTGTAGTGATCGAGGTCGTCCATTGGCTCTAGCGGTGATATACATCGCGGACAGATCCTCGTCTACTCATCAGTCCCAACCATAATACGAGGAATCAAACGTACCGGACTCGAGGACTTCGTCCACTGCCCGCTTTACATATCTAGCCCTACTCTGGAACCCGGCCATTCGCCGGGAGTAGTGAAGTAGTCGCTTTAGGTTGTCTCGGTTGATATCATCTTCCAAGTCTGCCAGTAAATCTCGGACGAGGTTCCTGGTGTAACCCATTTCCTCTTCTAGAGCATTGGAGGTGGCTACCAAGATTGATTCTAGTGCCCTATTTGTCAGCTATATTTTCCGAATGGACGAGCTTTCGACTGACCTATGCTCGTAAACCAGCCCAATCTCTTCCTCCGACTCCAGTTCGAGATCTTCCCGAGCAGCTATCCCAGCTTTTATATTCTTCTCCAAATGCCATTTGAACTTCCTCGAAATCTCACTTTCCGTCGATCCAGCCGAATCGAAAACGATAATACAATCCGGCTTGATCAAAGCTCGGATATGTAGCATCGATACTAGAATACAGCTTCTTCGAGTGAGGATCAGAGGGACGAGATTAGGGGTTAGGGAATCGAGTTTACGAAGATCGCGTGGCTGATTATCAGTACAGACGGCGAGGGGGAACATACATCTAGATCGTGTTCACGACATAGTTCCGTCTTTTTATAGCGACCTTCTTCAGCTCGCCATTCACCATTCGAGTCGATGATTGAGCCTTTATCATCAGCCATGATTCAGATGACAGACTGGACATACATCTCAAACTCAGTTCTCCTGCTTTATCCATTAGACTCTCCAGGTATTTTGCCTTTCTCTCTTTCCGCCTCCCATCTTCATGTACCCCATGTTCATTGTTGCTTGACGAGGCCGACTTATCGGTAGCAGGAGCCGGCGGTGTGTAGGGTATCTCGACACCGCTCAAGCCCGATTGAGGATATGAATTCGTGTAGAATGACGTAGAGCGGCGTGTAAAGTATGTTCGGTCTTGTATATGAACCGGGGGAGGGGTGATTCGAAAGGGTCCTGCCCTGCGAAGGGAACTCCTAGCTAGTGATATAGCTGATTGACAGCTCTTGTTCGACATCGCTATATGGCTAGGTGAAAGATAGCTTCTATCTGTCAGATGGACTCGATCTTTTCTGAACGGAACAAGTTCGGAAGAACTAATCTGTATCGGATATCTCCGGTCAGTTAAAGGGTAGGAATGAATAGAATCAAGGCACATGGCTGTGACGCATCTGATGCTGTCTGTGCAGTCAAGTCGAGTAACCCATATACCATAGCGAAGATGGCAGAGGACCGTAAGTAGCTAACGACCCTAGGTGATTAGGTGGATGAGCTGACTGGTAGACTCTTTCGACGCGCTCCTTGACCTCCTACGACGTCTTCCACCAACCAACGTCGAGAAGAACGTATCTACCCTCTGTGACATCAGGCCCGACTTGGCGGATGATTTGCTCGGTAACGTCGACCAGCCTCTCCAGCTCCTGAAAGATGAAGAGAGTGGCAAAGACTTCCTGGGATGCGACTACAATCGAGATGGAGATTCATTTAGGTGTGTACGAGTATCAAAGAGGAGATGAAGACTGATGGCAGATCACCTTGGTCTAACGCTTATATCCCCGAGAGCCCTGGTGCACCTACACCCTCATCTAAATTAAGACAACTTGAAGTATCATTAAATTCGGCGTTCGTGACGTACAAGGAAATGTATTTCGAGGGGGGAGTATCGAGTGTCTACCTCTGGGATTTGGAAGAACAGCAGGGCAGAGAACTTGCTTTTGCAGGTGTCGTCCTCTTGAAGAAGAGTGAGTCCAAGTCCCCTTTATTTTATGCCCAAACACGGAGACTGATAGTAGCTCTTCCTACCGACGCGGAACATACAGGATCATGGGACTCGCTCCACGTATTCGAATGTCAAGAAAGAGGTCGATCAGCGAAATACAAACTCACCTCGACGGTCATGTTAGTATTGAAGAGTAAGACGGCATCAAAGTCCGAGAGCGAGGGTGGAAAGGGAGCAGGGGACGTGGTCTTGAGCGGAAGCATGACCAGACAGGTATGTCTCCCTGCCTGTCGAGTGAGGGTGAGTGCTGATGGATAGGCCGAGGTTGATTATCCACTTACGAATACTGCTGGACATATTCCCAATATCGGACGGATGGTCGAGGATATGGAGTAAGTCATTCTTAAACTTGTCGGGAAGAGCGGCGATGATGGGGAAAGAGGAGGAGGAGGAGCTAATGGCCAGAATCAAAATGCGAAACCTCCTCTCATCAGTCTACTTTGGAAAGACCAAAGACGTGATCAATGACCTTCGATCTCAAGCTGGACTAGAAGCGAAATCGAATGAAGATAAGTTAAGAGCGGAATTAGCAGGTCGATTAGGTGGTAGGAAGGTCAAAGCGTAGTTCTTGGGGATTGTATGTATACATTATCGTGCAAAGAGGGTGACGAGCATTCATCAGGTTGAGCTGAGTAGTGGAAGATAGGCATGGCTTCAGTGCATCTGCACAGTGAAGGATGTGAATGAGAGAATTGCATGAAACGATACTAAAACTACCTGATCGACTAAAAGAAGATAAATGGCATGATCGGAATTAGAGGATTAATGGGGATGGAATGAGATACTAAGTACAATACAAAAACCAACTACCATTACCCAACTATGCGTTACGTTAAACTAATGTTCAAAGTCGGGGCGTGGGAGTATGTAGTAATTGGTTCATGAAGTAAAGTACAGGTTTGAGAAACGGGAGAAAGTGTCCATTGGATCGGAATCGGAGTCATTAGGTGATACTGCCTGAACGAGTGTGAATATTGAAGCGAAAAGCGAATATCGGGATTTGATGAGGATTAATCGGGAAGTAAGATAAAGGGTGATGGGTAATGAGGATGGTCGGTATATGTTGATGGGGCAAAGAAGGTGATGAAGTTGGTGATAGGGGAAGATGTATAGGAACCGGAATGAGAGTAGCCTAGCTGCCCCATCCTGAGAACCAACCAGTCTTCTTCTTCTCTGGAGCTGGATTCCATCGGTTCTGCATCTCTGAGCATAGGACGTTGAATGCTTTGTCTGTATGTCAGCTTGATCTGAGGTGTGGGGAGTGAGATGTATATGTTGATGAGGAGAAGAGATGACATACCGACATTGGTATTATCCTTAGCTGAAGACTCGACGAAACCGGCTTTCAACTTCTTCGCCAAAGCCTGTCCTTCGGCAGTAGTCACTCTCCTATCTCATCAGCTTATTTCAAAAAGAGTTGAAGGGGACATACCGCTCTCCACTGAGATCGGCCTTCTGACCGACAATGACCATTGGCATACTTCCCATTCCTGAGTAATCTAGAATCTTGTCGTAGATTGTCTGGATCATGTCGAATGATTGTCGAGAGTTGATAGAGTAGACTAGGACGTATCCGTGGACACCGTTTGCGTATTTGTGTGAGAATAGTGTGTATTCATCCTGGGCGTCAGTTACGTCGGTGGAGGGTGAAGGGTGAAGGGGCGAGGGGGCGAGGAGAGTGAGGGGTTAAAGAGAGAGGGTGAAACGAGTGAAGGATGAAGAGATGAGGGAGCGAGGGAGCAAGGAAGTGAGGGGAGGACGGAGACATACCTGACCAGCGGTGTCGATGATCTCACAATCGTAATCGATACCATCGTACATGATATGTTTACGTTCCGTCTGTTCGATAGTAGGGAAGTACCCCTCGACATAAGTAGGCGGTTGGATATACTGTCTAGTCAAAGACGTCTTTCCTATACCATCAGCTTTATCTTGACGCGTAGAAGAGATCGCGTTCGACGCGGTGAAAGAAGAACATACCAACACTAGGTGCACCAAGGATGATGACCTTTCTCTTCATTTGTTTAGGCGCCATTCTTTTAATCTGATCATAAGCCTTGGTCTCGGACTTGATAAAGTCGAATCGGGGAGCGAGGAGGATATGTTTCATTTCATCGAT
>Ga0308160_10001872_pt1 | contig 27378 bp, 27 predicted proteins | sample PhyFR1_FD_201036 | JGI IMG/M metagenome (GOLD analysis project Ga0308160, IMG submission 201036) | Phyllosphere microbial communities from UC Gill Tract Community Farm, Albany, California, United States - DLSLF.R1 | ecosystem: Host-associated > Plants > Phyllosphere > Unclassified | place: USA... | reverse complement strand
ACATAGCCAGATGTATGTATCTCTGACCATCTTGCCCTCCCAGACCCCAGAGTCGCTGGACCTCAGCATCTCGCGTAGTCGACACTCATTCTGTCACGATACAAACGTGATGACGGTCACCTGATTTTCCTCTCGTACATGGCTTGTTCCTGTAAAGGATAAATCCAAATTGTGTACATCATCTTTCATTGTGGCTGATAGGAATCCGGTACCCTACCAGAGTTGACTGGCAAAAGCCGGGCAATGGTGCTTTGGGATCACCCAGGTCCCGATCAACATGACCTGCGCCTCCAGTGGGGAGCAGCGCCACGGCACGGATTGTTGAACCTGCATCTCATAGCCCGGACGGAAGCAGCTTAATAATCAATGTAAGAGTTGGAGACGGTGATCGATGAATTCCACCCACATCCAGCTGCAGAGAGTTGACGGCTGCGCTTACTTCATCATTATCTCCTAATTACACAATCAAACAATTTCACTGGAATGGAACCAAATCTAACGATCAGCATTCTTACGTGAAGATGTAACCGGATGAAAAATTCTGCAAGGGGTAACATGACGAATCCTGGGATGTTCAGGGACTGTAGATCACATAAGCAGCAGTAATACCGAGCTGGTTCCCCCGAGGTCAAGCGGGAAGCTAGCAATTTCAATCAGAAGAAGATCATTTCTCCGACCGCAATGAACTGTGATCTGGGGTCGGGGAACATGGGAGGACGCGACGGGGTTAGCAAGGGAACAAGACATTGATCCTGTGATCTGCGAAGCGAAATTAGAGATGGCAGACGTATCTTGAGGGGTAACTCGGGAGGTGGAATTAAATTCCAGAGTTGAGTTCGGTTTGTGATTTGATCAACATCGATTGGGGGTAAAGGAGATGGTCCTGAGGAACAGGTTGATCACCTCCCGTCCTTACCGCAGAAGGATCTGCACAGCCACTGGTTGAGTCATGCATGCCCCCTCGCCAACACGTCGCGCAGGAACCGCCGAGCCGGGCAAATTGTTTGTGACCGAGGTCGGAGATTCCTACATTCCGCTGATCAATCACGTCGCATCAGGTGTACACCGCTCGTGTACAAGTCAATAGCTCTCTCCTTAAATTCACCCTTCTTCTTTTACAGCCTTCCTTCTGTTTGTTCGAGCTGCGCAGCGACATCAGGAGTACTCCTCTTCTCTCCATCGAAACCCCATCATCAGGTCCCAACGCCACATCTTATATATTCCTAGATTTACGGTACGGCGTCGTCGGTTTTACCCTCATCTGTCCTATCCATCTATCCAAACAACCCTTTCCGGGATCGAGCACGCCTGTACCTGGTAACTGTATACATAGGGATTCCCGCTCCACCAAATCACCACATCTTTACTCGTAGACGCATCTATTTCATCTACTCCACCTATAATCACTTTCTTAATCTTGTGTATTATAATACTGGACGTGTCAGCGGACACCGCATACCGGCCCGAAAACAGTCACGGTCGTGTAGGGAATAGGCGATAGAGTTGGAATTGTTGGAAAAAGGAAATAGAAAAACTTGCCGAGAAGAGGCACAAAACCCAAAGGCCAAGGGAACCACAAAGTCAAGACATTCGCTCCACGCAAAATCCGACATTCAAATCATTCCCCCTTCCCCCTCTGCCGAACGGCCGAGCTTAATTCGATAATCATCTTACATCAACACCTCCATTCCCGAAAGCTCGTGTACCGGTATTAGTCAAGGTTAGACTTTTCTTGGATAGGATCGACGGGCGATCTTTGATCAGTCACCACTTTGTAACACCATCTTCAGTTTGCTGGAGTCTGTTTTAGACCTACTCCGTTCCCACTTCTCGGTACTATCAATCTCAATTATAATAGAAGGAGCCAACGCGCACAGACACGTATCACGACTTTCTCAGACTCGAAAGAGTTATATATTCAAGATATCTTCGACAATATTCGACAAGGTAGTGGATTGGAATTACGAACCTGTAAGTGATTATTCTTTTCGGAATCCACTCTTTGTCGATCTTCCGTGTTTGTGTGCATTGCTGTGTGGGAGATGAGGATCAAAAGATGGAGTAAAGGAGTTTTATGTGATTTAAAGGAACACCCTTTTCCTTCTTTGGAACTATTGAAACATCATCCCTTTCATCGCATCCGGCCTATCCACCTTTGCTCCGGATTGTAGCATGCTTCTGAAGCAATGCACGACCTTCCTTTATCCCTTATCATCCCCATTTCATATGCTTGAAACATCATAAACTCGGAGGATTATAGCTGATCACATATAACTTCCCCTCGAAACCCTACTCTATTATACCACTTAATGACGATCATCCATCCCTTCGACTCCTTTATCCCCTTCTGATCAACCACTCCATTCTCATTCAAACCCCTGGCGATCAACACCACGCTTCGAATGATCTGTATTACGTCCTACATAATGTGATCCAACACATACCACATCCTCCCCCAATATCCACTACCAATCTTCGACATCATGGTCTACCCTCTACTACCGTATCAATCACAACACATTTCCAACTCGCAGACTTGCAAACGTACATACATCCCAGGCAATTACGGCCAATCCATCACAAGCCCAGTTACGCTCAGCATGAAAGTTGAAGTCGATGGTCCCCACGAAATCGCAGAGCGATCAGACACCATGAACCCACCCACCAGCACCCAGAAGCCAAAGGTCACCTCGCCATCTTCTTTCTTGACGGCAAAGCAGCAGCTGTCCGAGAATGGAGGGAAGAGAAGGCAGAGCCGTTTCGACCCCATGGATAGCGATGCTGAGGATGAAGGATATGGAGAGTCAGGACACAGGCATACATTTCGCAAAATCAGTGAGGATGAAAAGAAAGACACTTTCACTCTACCAGGCATCAAGTCGCTCTTGAATCCATCAAGTGGTACGTCCTTCCCCATATACGCTTCCTTGTTTGGGTGTTATATACTGACTATCAGAACGCGAACACAATGGCTCATCATCCACATCAGCATCCATATCTAGCTTTCAATCATCACTCCCCTCCCTCGTCTCCAATTCTCCTGGCGGCTCTCCCTCGACAATCAGGTCCTCGCGCTACTCATCCCTCGCGTCCGGCACGTCCATGAGCGAAGCACATTCAGGATGGTGGAATTCAAAATTCGGTGGACCAGGCTCGACTTCGCAATCAGCCCCACAGCGGGCGTCGCCTATCCCACCAAACATTCAAATCGTCGACGACCACGATGCCAAGCGTCGACGTTCTGATCAATCACCTGTAGTGCGTGATCTTGATGAACAGAACCGGTTGAGGTGGGCGGCACAATCTCGAAACGCCTCTTTCCCCATCACCGCGTCAATGTCCGGATTGTCTGCCCAGCAACACGAATCCCGTTTGATGCATCCACCTTCTGCTCCTGTATCGAGGGGTTCCATCTCACATCACGACTCGTTCCCGTTCGACAGGCGTCCATCGGCTTCTTCACGCACTTTATCGCTAGTCTCCGGACCGCTTGCTCAATCATTTGCGGATATGAGTGCGACAGAGAGGGAAAAGGAAAGGGAAAGGCAGGGTTCCATCTCTGGATCAACACCGAGTCATATGCTCCCCCCATACTCCGCTCCTCCCGGAACAGATCGACGAGGCTCATCACTCTCAGTCACCGAGATCCAGCAGCAGCGATCACATACCGCTACTCCTCCCGAGAGGTTCCGAGCACAGACCAACCCACCCAACCCGAATTCACCCCGCTCTCAAAATCACCGCTCGAGTCTTTCAGAGATGATCAAGGCTCAATCCGGTGATGGTGCTCCCGTCCCGGCGAATCGTTACGAGACCCATCCCATGGAGAAGGCATCATTCTCGGAACCTGGTGCAGGCTGGCAACCCTCGAGACGTTCTTCGTCATCTTCAACGAGGTCAGCTTCGACTCCAGGTATGACAGTCACTCTCAATAGCGATGATGGCCATCCACCACACTATGGGCACCGGCAGTATTACCCCGCCCAACCACCACCTGGTCCAGGCGACTCGATGAGTGGGATGGACGTTTTGGCGGAATCAGCAAGGAGGGTCTCGGAGCAGGAGCAGGATGATTATCGACGTGCTACCACCCACGCCTATTCTGGGGAAGATAGGGACGAGAGTCCGAAACCTGGACAGGCTGGGCCAAAGTACCAATGTGCTTATTGCACCAAGACTTTCTCTCGACCTAGTTCGCTCCGGATACACACATATAGTCGTAAGTCCACTTCTTGTACTGTTGTCGTCATACTGATTCGTAGACACTGGTGAACGTCCATACATTTGCCAAGAACCCTCCTGCGGTCGTCGATTCTCGGTTCAATCCAACCTCAAGCGTCACGCCAAAGTCCACGTCCTCGGCTCAGCGGGCGGTGCATCATTGAATCAACTACACGGAAACTCCACGCATGGGATGCACCAACCGCCAATCCCAGGTCAAAGCTACTACGCTCAAGGAGGGTACCCATACGACAATCGGTACCCACAACCGCATCCTGGTGGAGCTTACGCACAACCCCAACATGGTCAACCACCATATCGCGATACTAGGTACGAAGAAGATGAATTAGAGGAAGACGAGTTGGAAGTTGAAGCGGCGCATTAATGATTTTTTGGGATAGAGGAGAACACCAGTTGTATCATCAAAGCATTGGGACAGCGGTACTTCTCGTTCATGTATATTCAATGTAGCAAATCTATTCGGGATGCATCAGTATGCACATGTCCTCGTCGGTGTAGCGGGAAGGCTGAGTGTCTGCTTCCCAGTGCGAGTGATACCGGTCCATGCGTCGAGCCTTAAATTTCAGATCTGCCGCGTTAATCTCGAGTTGACTTTTGCACCGTCTTGACTCTGTCACTCCTTCACATTGCCGTACATCATGACATCAGCCACCGAGCCAACACCATCATCCACGTCCAATGGACTAGGCTATGCTGGAGCACCAGTAGCATCAACTTCCAAATCCACAAACACAGCAGGAGACCTAAATATCAAGATCGAGTTTGGGTAAATTACCCTCCAAATTCCACTTCTGCATACACTAACAATACAGGGGCGGACTACATCTCTTATTCGCAAACCAACCAAGTCATACGGTCTCCCTCCCTCGTCGCGTAGTTGAAGATGGAAAGGAAGAACGTCCGACGGATATGCGATACCTAATTAAATGGATGAAGGGGACAATATTGAGTGAGAGGGAAGAGATGTTTGGGGATGGTGAGGGAGTGTGAGTCCACTTATAGGACGAGTATGAGAGTGCTGATGTATAGGCGTCCGGGTATATTGGTGTTGATCAATGATGCGGATTGGGAGCTAGAGGGAGAATTGGATTACGAACTTCAGGATAAGGATGAGGTGGTTTTCATTTCGACTTTACATGGTGGATAGTCATGGATGAAGCAGCCTGGAGGGAGCAGTATCATGGTAAGCCTGCGATTATAGATATGCAGAGCAAGGTCCTGATGTCCAGTGTATTATATAGGCTAGATTGTCGTGATGTATACATTCACAGCTCCACGACAGCGCTGTCACTGCTACTAATGCCTGTCGACGCCCCAGCGAAGTTTACAGCAGGCTGGAGCCGCCACATCCTCCGGCGTTACATACAAGAGCTCGGCCAGAGGGTCAAGAGACAAAGGATAAGAGCGTGCTCCCACGTTTCAGAGAATTAAAGGATATACACGGGACAAGGGATGTACCAACTGACTGGGCTTCGTGTGAAAAGGGATAAGAGACCCTGCTCTAGGACCTGTTTGACTCTATTCTCCTTACTCTTGCTTTCCCCAAGTCACTCATCAAACACACACACCACGCATACGCACATATCCCCTTACGGTCACTTCAACTGAACTTACCCCTATCCACAACCCTTCTCGCCAAAATGCACGTCCGATCTGCTTTGAAATCTTTCGCGTCAACGATTGGAAAGAAACGGGGTGATCCTACCGATTCACAGGGGACCAGTTCTCGAGCCAGGGCATTGTGGGAAGCCTACCCCGAATCCTTTGATGGCTCACATTCGACAGAGTCGCTCAAGCATACCTCACACTCACCACCGGAGCCCAAGGTCTCCATCTGCAGCTTCGTCCGGGACAAATTCGCCAGGGGTCTGTCAAATGTCCGCAGACCGAGATCACGGGACATATCGCGAAACACTGCCAAGACAGTCAACACCGACGTGCAAAGGCAACGTCTCACCTGCTTGCCGAACGTATTTGCACGACGTCCAGAAACAATCTCTCAGACCTCGAACATTGAAGAATCAAACCAACAATGTCACAGCCATTCAACGCTCCCCGAAATTCCCAAGCCCCGCCTCTACAGGTGGCCAATGATCAGTCGGAGGCTTCTGGTGTAACGAAGCCTTCCTCGACCAACTGGCATGCACGACCACCGGATGCGTATAGCACACCCACTGAAAAAGCCAAACTGATCATACAACCCGCAAACACATGGTTGGGCTTTTCCCAGTGAAGTCAGCATTAGTCACTACACATATTTCTCAGGTTCTGGAGCGAGCATACTTCAAATCGACAGATGCTGTGATTTTCCTATGTTTGATTCCTTTTTTCTTTGTTTCGAGAGAATCTCACGTCTCGGCCTATGAAGACCGTCACACAGCCACGAAGCTTTGACATTTCCGACTCTTGCGGCTTGCATTGCCTTGGACGTTCAGCGATCCTGGGAGTTGTTGAAGGTCGAGGCCGATGGCCACCTCTACCGCGAAAGAGACGCCTTCGATGACATGGTGCTTTGCGTTGAGAAGGGTGGAGTGCATTTGTGATGCACACCAAACACACCTTGGCAACTCTGCCATGTATAGCCAATGACGGCTGACCGACCCCTTCCGATGGTGGCTCACCTTTGTTTCGAACTCCCGCATCCTCCGTCTTATGGTCGTGGAGCTCGGCAAGAAAGCACAGAGTCCAAAATAGGGCATGCTCCACCTAAGGGGAGCTCATGGGAAAGTGCAGGACAAGGGATGTACTGACTGAACAGGTTTGTTTTTATTTCCCATGGGACGAGCTCCACTCTGAGATATCAAGCTTCTTCTCTTCTCTTCATCACTCACATTTGCCTTCGATTTTACTTGCTGACACATTCACATTAGGTTTTTGCTTCTTGACACATTCACAGCACCATCCCGCCACTACATTCAACCCAGATCTTACTAAACCACACGCACACGACTCGCAACGAGTACGAACTCAGCCATTCCTGCCCAATCGTCTGGAGGTGCAACCTCGAGCTTCGTTGGGGAAGTACTGCAAAATCAGCCCGGCATTTTGTTTTGCATCTCGATCGACGGACCCAAGTGGCGCGATGATGTAGAGCTACCAATGATGGAAATCCGCACTGAGGCATTCCGAACTAATCACAATTCCCCAGGGTGGCAAATGTATACCGATGAACACCAGAAGAGGCTCGATAACGATGCATTGGTCGCTGCAGACGAAATAACTCGCGATCTCGAGAAGTCACTTCGGGAACACGTCGCAAAGCATCGCAAAACCTGGAAGCAAGGTCACACTGACGTCCTCACCGGTTACTGTTGTAAACCACATCTGAGGCAATTGAGATCTCACCTAGCAGGCAGCATCGACGCATACAACGAGAAACTCCGCAGTGAGAAATCAATTCCTCACACTCGAATCGGGTTGAGAACGTATGGCCACGGGGGAACATACATCCGCGACACTCGACCTACCTCTGCCGCGTCTTCAACCCGAGACCGACCTCCGGTTTCGGCATATCCCTGCGAATACGAATTGATGACGAGACCGGATCCAATTTGTTCTTTGAAGTCTTTTTATGGGGATAGTTGGTCAGAAATACCGTTTGCGGAAGACGTTCAGGCGGGCAACCTGGTTTTGCAGCTTTACACCAATGGCGATGAAATCAAGTCGTCCAGATGGTTCGACAAATCTGGGACCATGAGGGACATCCCGGAAGCCACCGCGCAGCTTGATCTGCTCTCTCAGTTCTCAAAAGCATATATTGACATGTTCCAAGAGGAGTGGCCCGAAAAATTACGGCCGAAGCGAAGCATAACGGAGTCTGTCGACAGCTTGAGGACCAAGCGGCGCGCAACTCCGAACCACTTTTCCTCAAACTGGTAGTAGATGTACATGAGGAAGGTACGGAGGTTCCCTGAAGTCGGTCGAAGAACAATCCGGACAATAATACTGTGATGAGTTGATTGTCAGGGGTGGCGGGTGAGCGGAAGGCAGAAGCGAATGGTGCTTGGTGGCGAAAGGCGGTGACCATGGACATGGCAATTGGGATGACGATGTTGTCAACTTTATGGCGCCAGAGATGCATGTACAGTTCTGGTGTGATCCTACTGCTGCCGAGACTCCTATCTAATAATCCCATATGTGCTGATCTGAAAGCGATGATCATCTGCTTCTTGTTGATGACCTTGTGACGCCAGTGTCTTGTATGGATCACATGGGTTCTGGCTGTTCACACCAAACCTCTTATAGAGTGTTTTTCAACAGTATTGCAGTCTTATTACATCGGCTTGTCTGATCGATGCTGACGATCTCTGCTCCGACTGGTACGCTGCCAGCGTACGCACAACACCAGCGGCTGCCACACAAGTCGCCACTCTTGGCAAACTATATACCTACCTTTCTTCCCATCGTCATCATCGTCCACTCGCACATAAAGGACGTCGAGGGGCTCAGACTTCAGAGATAGATTCGCGTCGCCACCCAGCTAGTGCTGTCACATTCGCCTCCTCCATCAGTTGCGTACTGCGATGTTTTATTCCTAAGAAATGTCGTCAACTAAATCTGGGCCCGGTGCTGCATCGCCCACAGAAATCTACAGTTCGACCTCCACGCCCCCTCCGTCCAGCTTTCAATCAAATCTGGGCGGTAGGGCTGTGAGAAAAGATTTCAAGCCGCGTCGGTCCCGTACAGTTCAGCCCTCCGCCACTGCGGATCAGCTTATCTTGAGAATTGACGCCATCGAGCCCAAGCTATTCTGGAAATCTAGGACAGTGAAAGCGGAATGGATGATGGGGTTCCAAAAAGCCTCAGTCTGATTTGTGTTCCACACCCCCAGGATGGACCCAATCCCACATGCGTAACCTGTCGGAAAAGATCAGAAATAACATACAAGAACATATGACGAACGAGGACCATAAATGGATAGGCAAGGCTCCTGCTTGGAAAAGACTTGCACGAGCCCGTACCTTGATGTTATCCGATTTTCGGGGCGAAGCTAGTCTTGACAAGATCTTGGTCCTCACTCAGACCGAAATGGCAAGGTTCGCAGGCCCACAACCGACTCCAGGAGTAAGCAAGTTGGAAAATGGCGGATGGACGACGAATTACAAGGATAAAGACGAAGCATCATACGTCTTCACTCGGGTTGACCTTGATAGATTGCCAAAGAGTACTGGAAGTGCAGATGATGACGGTCAGGAGACGGTTCGAGAGGGAAGTTCGAGATTTGCTTCCGCTCCATCTGCCACCCAGTGACGAAATTTGACGTACTCCTCTACACAACCTACATCCATCTATACCATACATCCATAACTCATCTTACACATCATGCGTCCAACAATCATTCAACCCCTAGCATCAACCTCTCGTCAAATCATAACCCGTTCATACGCAGCATCACCATCAACAAACCCCCACCTAGCTTCCCCTTCAGACACTCGAACCGAAGTAATCCGTCGCGTCCTCTATCCCGCCGATGCATTCTCCCCAAACTCAGCATCTCCAACAGGAGCATACCACCCCGACCACCTTAAACGTCTTAATCACCTAATCCCAAATCCAGAAGTATACGAAACGATAGAGAGAGCATGGAAGTTGGATCAGAGGAGAAAGAGGGATTCAAGGCAGAAATCCTTGGCTGTGAAATTAAAGGCTATGCAGGAAGCTTGCGATGAGTTGGATAGGTTGACTGAAGTTGAGGGAGGGTTGGCTAGGAGTGTATATGATAGAGCTATGTCTAGGCCTAATTTGAAGGGGGAGAGGGTTGAGCAGGGAAAGAAGGAAACTCCGGAAAGTCGATGGGCGGCAGCGAGGATCGAGGGGTTGATTCCTAGGGAGATGTGGGTTCCGACGGAGACTAGAGGGAAGGGGTGGAAGTATGATTGGCAGAGGCCTGGGAAGTAGGGCGCGGGACAGGGGTGATAGGACGAGCAGGAAGGAGAAGTAGGGGAATCATTGTACACATCATGCACATCACTTGCATCGATCGCGTCCTTCATGCTTTGGTGTACTGCGGCCTGATCCAACGACGATGAAGGGCTCTGATTGTGTGAGCCAATCCAGAGTGCTCGCAATCACCCACCAAGCAAGCAGACAAACAATACATCCAAAACGTCAATTCCTATTTAATCTACCTAATCCCAACAACTGAGCAATAACCCAACGTCCCTATTCATATTCCCTTCATTCTTCCTGCGCCCTCTGGGCCCGCTTAGCGAGCGCAGCAGCCAAATCCATCTGACCAGGTGGTTTCGGTCCACTCGATCCTCCCAAAGTAGCAGCTGGTGCAGCGGGTTTAGCGCCAACGGATGGTTTAGCAGGGATTGAGGGTTTTGGTTTTGGTTTAGGAGCTGGTGGGGGTCCTTTGTTTCCTATCATTGATGTTGGACGGGAATTTGCTGGAGTTGAGCCGGTACTTGCTAGACCATTTGGTTTGAGGCCGTTGGAAGCTGCTACCGGTGGTGGAGCGCGTCTTGGGGCTGCTGGTGCTGGAGGTGGTGGGGCTGATTCTACCAATTTCAAGCTGACAGTCAGCATGGGCCTTCCTCGATCAAGTTTGGCACATACTAATTGGCAGGTGCCCATCCTTCTTGTCCATTCTTGAGCACCTTCCACCAACCTACTCGTCAGCTCGGCATCACCAGAAGAGGGGGACATACCATTCTCATCCTTCTCCTTAACCTCTACCAATTCACCCTTGACCAATGCAACTTCTCCTTCTTGGCCCGTAAAGGCATAGAGGGCTTTATACATCTGCTTAGCTGGTCTAGCGGGTGCAGGGGGAGCAGCAGGTGGAGCAGGGGGTGGTGGGGGTGCTCGGCCCGCTCCTCCGCCAAGTGCGGGTTTGGGGACTGGGCGTGAAGCCGCTGCTCCGCCGGTGGGCATCGATGGGGCGGCAGGAGCTCCTGGTGGCGCACTTGGTTTTGTGGCTCCTGGCAGCTGCTTGGCTGCTGGACGGTTGTTCGATCGACCCTATACGTCAGCAATGTACCTTCAAGCGACAGTTGGACTTACAGCCATTCCAGCAGGAGCCGCTTTCGCGGCCTTTTTCCGCTTAGGCATTCGCGGTGGCTGGGGAGAGGAGACTACTATCAGTCCACTGCGACTTGGTCAAGGAGGAAACATACCACTAGTAGCAGGTTGTCCAGTAGCGACAGATATCGTAGAACTCTTGTAGGTAGCATCACCCCTGATAGCTTCATTCTTGACAGCCTTGATAGATGCTTTTTTATCCTTCTTCTTCAAGTATTCGATCCTGTTTGTCAGCTTTATCCATGGGAGGCGGACATACGTTGGACCAATGTTGACTGCTAGATTACCGCCATTGATCGTGAGCAAGGCGCAGATCATTTCAGTCTTGAAATTGCAAGTGAAGATTGGATCTCCTTCTTCGCATGGGTTGACATTTAGAGCCTGCTTCATCAGCTTGGCCACGCGAAAGGTGGACATGACGTACGACAAAGTCATCTTGTAGATTCGTCAAAGCTACCGAACGGATAGTGACGATTGGAATCTTCCTCTCCAGAGTTGTTGATACTCTACCGTCCTTCGAGGTCGTGACTACAAAGTAGACGGCTTTGTCGGTCTGGAATCAGCTTTGGAACGTCAAGCAACGGCAAGCTGCTACTCACAACAATCAAGAACCGGGGGGACAGTTTACTCGATCTACCCAATTTTGAAACAAGCAATTCAGCCCTTGACGAGAAATCGACCCGTTCAGCGGCTTTCCATCAGCTACACGCACAGCACAGATGCGAGCAGCTTACCCGAGATCCCAGCGGCATTCCTCAACATCTCACCCTGAGCACTAGTACCCCCAACATCAAGATAATCACCCATAAACTTTCTCATTCCCAACAGACTAAATCTCCTCCTCTCCTTCCTGCCAGCCAGGACTTCATGTCCATAATCCCTCTTTCGAGCGTAAACAAGAGTCTCCTTCTGCCCCTTCCAGAATCGTTGAATCTTGGTGGCTGCTTCGTGCTTTCTTCGTACATGGGCTCTCCAGGCTCGCTGGATACGACTGGCCATTGTATGCCAGTACTTGTCCCTTTCGCCTTCTAGGTAGAAGAGCGTTTCGGGGTTCTTGATGAATGCTTTCGTGACTCCCATTTGCCATTCGTCCCTGGCGATCTTGGCGTCGGTCAGAATTCGCTCACAACCTGATCGATCGTCTCCTTCCCAAATATAGTCTCCGGCGTACGATGTCGAGGGGGAGAGTAGGTAGAATCTGCTGTCAGTCCTGATCATGGAATTGGAACTCACCTTTGAATCATCTTCTGGAACTCTGCACGATAGGCGAAACCAGCCCTTCGTACTCGAATATTCTCCTGCAGACCAAGATACTTGATCTGATGTAGAATGGCTTTATCATCATACTCCGAAGGCGACCTATTCTGATTCGGCTTGATAGTTCGGATATAATGAGGTTGACACCTCATGAGGTTCGTAACGAGATCATTAGCTGATGACCTAATCTTGTCACCAGCGGTAGGTGGTCTCTTTTTACTATCCGGGTCCGGTCGATCTGGGAACAAAGTCTGTAGGAATTTGTCTTTACTTCCATCAATCAAGTCGAGAATGTCTTTGATGAGGGTATCCTTGTTTTTATCGGTCATACCAGCGACATTGTACATGACGTCTCCGGCATAGTGCTTGATCAAAAATTTGTTGCCTCGAGGTTCGAAATTTGGGTTGGCAGAAAGCATGTTGGATCGCTGGATGAACGAATTGTCGGCTGCTGATGGATCGGCGTGGGCGGTAGCGGTAGCGTCATTCAGGGTTGCGAAGATACCAGCGGGTCTCTTTCCTTCAATCAACTCGCACACAATTGCGTTGTCGAAGACTGTCATCAGCACAGCTCCTCGGTGTTCAAAGACAAGAACTTACATTTGATAGGAGTCCACTTGATCTGTTCACGAACATACTCTTCCTGTTCAGCTTTGAGCGTAAGTTCAATGAAGATCTGTTGAAGTTTCTCATTGACGTAATTGATACACAGCTGCTCGAACGAGTTGTCCTGGAAAATCTCGAAACCGTAGATATCAAGTACACCAATAACGAAATCAGATGCGCTCTTTGGTTTCATCGATACGTTGACTCGTCCCACAATCCAGTCGAATAAGTTGTTGTATAGCGCTTTTGACAGAGCGTCTCGACCAGAATTGGCCTGTGCGATATTCAGGGGGACTTCGTAGACTGATCCTCTCCTTCCTCCTCGTGTCGTCTCCATGATCCTGCTCAGGAGGACCTTGGAAAGTTGAGATGCTTCGACCTCCATTAGATAGGCTGCGAAATCAATGACTCCAGGATCGGCAATGGCAGCGTTTCCTTCTCCATTATCGACAAATTCGACGTTTCCGAGCCACAAGATAGCAGCTAGAACTTTCAAGATCGAGTTCTGTTCCCCATCGGATAGACCGATGATTTGCATCGCACGCTATCCGTTAGCTTTGAGTGTCAGTAATACGATCCCGCTAGCTTACTATCGTCTCTTGGAAATCCTTGACATCGTCAATGGACCGCACATCCTGACATCCACTCTTGCTGGTGTAGGTGTACGCCTCGGGACCCTGCAGACCGAAAGCCTCTGTCCGTCAGCCAGTACTTGAAGCCACTCGAAATTTGACGCACCCTTCTGAGCAGCAGTAGCTCCCTTGGTGAATTGATAGAAGATGTGGAAACCTCTTTCATCCCTGATTTGACCAACTACACGTCCCTATCATCAGCTCAATCAATATGAGCGACTCACCTTCTCCAGTAGATAATTCGTAATCTGAGCTCCGATAGGCTGGCCCATGGTATTGAACATGATCTCGAGGTATTTACCCTACTTGATCAGCTGCTTGCGCCTGCAATTGGCCCGTTCCAGCTTACATGTCGAGAAGAGTTATCATTCCTCAAAGTCTTTGCACATCCAAAACTCTCCAGTAGAGGATTAGTAGCCAAGACCATCTCTTTAATACCCTCAATCCCACTCCCTGTATCTCCACCAGAAACAGCGGCGATATACTGCATAATCCTCTTGGCAGCTTCTGTCTTTCCAGCACCGGATTCTCCAGAGATGATCACACATTGGTTCTCCTTTTCGGTCGTCATTCGGTAATACGCTGATTCGGCGATGGCGAATACGTGAGGTGACATTTCGAGTCTGTTCTTTCCTCTGTAGCTTGCTAGGACTTCTTCGGTGTAGATCCCGAGGTCTGGTCATTAGCTTTGTTGACGATGTACTATTCTCGGTAGCTTACCTCTGAAAGGATTGACGGAAATCAGTACATGGGCGATATATGTCTATCACAGTCAGCTCATATCAGAGCACAGGTCTCTAAGCTTACATAGATCTCTTGATTATTGAATCTCGCTTTGAGATTCTCATTGATAGCCTCATTCGTTATGGTACTAAGGAGCGTCATATCCCCTACACCAGCTTGCTTCTTCTTTCGTAGACCCTCTGACCAATCCGCCTATCTATCAGCTTGAGACCCTCAGGCAACAGTCAGCTTACCTTTGCGACTTTGTTAGTTGCACCTCCTCCTCCACCTGATAAGAGGCCTCCAGCCTTCTTCCCTGCTTTCTTCGATATCGCCTGTTGTTTAGCTTTGACAATCGAGGGATAAGCTCACCATTATGCCTATTCACTGCTTCTATGCAGTGATGCCCTTATGATAGGTATACAGATAGAGAGTAGTCGTAGTTGATTAACTGCAGCATGCGGTGACTCTCTACCACATGACGTTACACAATCAAGCCACCAGACTTATTAGGGGGGTACATTTAAATGGTGTAGTCAATCAACTGGTTACCTTTGGGCTCAACTGTCAACTACTCTATACACAATTACACTTGTACATCATGGCTATGATAAAGAAGGGCAATGCCCAAAGTGCGCATGAAATACATGAGGTAAGCTGGCGGTCGCGGGAACAGGGATGTTTAGCTGACAAGAAGGTATGGGCAAATGACCTCGAATCAGAATTCGCATTGTTAAGAACGGTTATTGAACAATACCCCTACGTCTCCATGGTGCGTAGAACCATGCATCCATCTACTGAATGCTAATGGGTAGGATACAGAATTCCCAGGAATAGTAGCACGCCCGATAGGAAGTTTCAAGACTGGAGCGGACTACCATTATCAAACCATGAGATGTAATGTCGACATGCTCAAGATTATCCAATTGGGAGTAACGGTATCGGATGAAAATGGAAACAGTCCACCTCTATCGACTTGGCAATTCAACTTCACATTCAATCTCTCGTACGTCCCCCCTTGAATGGATGTTATGGACAAAGGCTGATTGGGAAGAGAAGATATGTACGCTCCAGAATCAATTGAACTCCTCAAGAAATCCGGAATCGATTTCAACAGGCATGAAAATGAGGGGATCGATGTCAATTACTTTGGAGAACTACTAGTAACGAGTGGACTAGTATTGTTTGATAATGTCAAATGGGTTTCCTTTCATTCGTAAGCTTCCTCATTCATTCGGTGCGTAGCTGACAGGATAGGGGATACGATTTCGGATACCTAATGAAGATCCTAACTTGTGAACCATTACCGACCGACGAAGACGATTTCTTCCGCCTTCTTTTCCTCTGGTTCCCATGTTTATACGATATCAAACATGTTATACGGAGTTGCAAACCCCTGAAGGGAGGTCTACAGGAAATCGCGGAGTCTTTAGGTGTACGTCTCAGCTGGTCTTTGCATAGTGGATCTAGCTGACGATACAGCTCCAGAGGATAGGACCTCAACATCAGGCTGGATCTGATTCACTCCTTACCGCCAGTGTTTTCTTCCGTATACGGACCGTCTACTTTGCCGATAGTCTAGATGACGAGTATTACAAGTAAGCTCATCAATCCTTCTTGCAAGTAAAGCTGATGCCCAGGAATTATCTCTACGGCTTCTCATCAGGTCGAGGCGGACGATCATCGCCAGCAACACACGCTATCAATGAGAAGCTATACTAGAATCAGTAACATAATGTAGGGGTCCATGAGGAAGGACAATGTTGTACAAATTAGATACATTAGGCTACAAGGGAGACTAGCATGACTCCTCGACATGACACATCATTTTCCGTTCTTCTATCCGCTCAGGCAACGACTTGAGCGCTTCCCGAGGCGGTCCACTCAGATCAAGAGGTACTTCAGCCAAGGAAGGTCCATAATCCTCTACCCCATTGAACATTGTGTATTCCCGAATTTGACAATAATCCCATTTCTGCACGAGTCAGCTCAGTCAGAGACAGAGCCATCAATGACTGACCGTATGTCTATCCCCAAAATCGACCATATGGTGCATGAAGTCATTATGGCTTACCACTAAACATCAGCACAATCCCACTAAGCTTTCGGTAAACTCACCAACAATAACACTCTCTGGTCTATCCCACAGCCACTGCCTCATAACCTTTGCGCGTTCTCTGACCTCCCTCAATGGGTCCTTCTCATCATCCTCAATACCCGCCTTCGAGGATGAAAAGACATTGATCTGGGTATAATCAGAATTGAGTCCGAAGTAAAGCTGTGATCGGGGGTCTCGGCATAACGCAGCCAAGAGCTCAAGGGGTACACTAGGCTTACTGGTTTCACATCAGCTCTCATTCGATGGTACAGATAGGACTCACGGTCGAGTATCATTCAATAGCCCAAGTGCTTTGATCGGTCTAGAGACCGGAATCATGTTGGGTTTGAACAATCGACGACAAAGTGGAAACAGTGCTGCGGTAGTTCTCAAAGCTCGGCGTTGCTATCATCAGCTTCTTCTTGTGTAGAAGTGACTTACAGGGGACGTCACCAAGAGTTGAGCTCTTGCTTGGATATTCGATACGGTCTGTTCACATAGATCTTCCACCTGCCTCTGACCCAGCGGGCTGAGCGAGGGGTTATATCCCAATATCCCGATTGGAATATCAAGGCAGTGTGGGATGTGTAGCGCGCGGGCTTTGGCTTCCAAAAATCTAATTCATGAGCTAAAGCTCACATGACGAAAGGATGACATACGAGCTCCGTCCTTTTCCCGCTCTGATCATATAGATAGTCTTTGAGGGTGGTCCAGGAGACGCTGGCGATATGGGCTCAGGTGTTTGGAGGGGCAGTGGTGATCTTGGTTCCTCGTCAGATATAGGTAGTGGTGATATCGGTCTCTCTATAGAGATGGGCAGTGGTGGTAGCGGTTTCTCTTCAGTTATGAACCGATCCACATCACGAGGGTGGACAGGCCCCTCTCTGGGTATGAACCGGTCCAGATGGTGAGGGTGAATATCGAGATGTCCCGAAGAGTAGTCCTTGATGAATTTGGGTACGACGTGTTCAAAATCAAGATATGGTTCACAAGCGACTTGTTCACCGACGGGTTTGGTGACATGATGTTGAGGCTCGACGTCCGGCCGCGGGAGAAATCCGGGAGGTGGTTTAAGTCGGAACCTGGGAGGAATGTTGGATGAAAAACCAGAAGGGGCGCCATGCTGCAATCGCGGAGGGATGTTGATTGGTAGGCCGGGAGGGGGGCCAGGCTGGAATCGCGGAGGGATGTTGACCGCTAGGCCGGGAGGGGGCCCATGCTGGAATCGCGGAGGGATATTGAGTGGTAGACCGGTTGGAGGACCATGTTGCAGAGGTCGGCAGTTGAGTGGCAGCCCAGGCGGGAGATTGTGTTGAAATCCAGGAGGGATACTAGTCGTTGGGCCGTAAGGTTGATTGACCGGGACCAGGGGGGGATTTCGAGCAGCCCCTGGACGGCACTGACCATGGGAAGTACCAGTATATTGCGTGGGATGGGGGAGCGTAGCCTGGTAGTGATGTCGAAGATGTTCCGGGATTGGCTCATCGATATATGTATACTCTCCGGATGTACGGTCATATTTGATGATCCGACGAGCCGTAATCTGGGATTTTGAAGGGACAAAAGACTTGGAATTTGGATCAAGACCTGTTGTTGATATGCCGAGATCAGAGTCCTCGTTCAAATCGATATCTTCTGTGTGGTTGGTGGTGTCAGGTAATGGAGTGATGATACGTTCGGTGTTCGGTATGGAAGGGGTATCGTCGACATTGACAGATGATCGGCAGCAGACCGTAGTAGCGTCAGAACAGGGGGAGTGGAAATCGATAAGAGGTGTATTGATTGATTGACGAGGAGTATCGTTGAGTCGGCCGCTGGCTCGGGGGGTTAAATCGACATCATGGTTGTTGTCGGAGTTGAAAGGGGACGAAAGACGAGGGTCATCTAGGTCAAGCTGGTATTCAGAGTTGGAGGGGGACAAAACAGGTGACCTATCTGAGTCGGTTTCCAGAACCGAGTCTGCAGCGTAGTCGGTCGTGGGGTTGAATATAGAACCAGAAGGGCTGGATTCGGTACGTATAGATAATCCAACATCGCGAGACCAACTCCCGACATCGACACTAATGGCGTTATCCGGAAAAGGGGACGAGGGGGTGTCCAAATGTGGGATAGAGGGTATATTGAGTCGTACAGATTGAGTCGAATATGGACTGATGTTGCGGATTGGCATGTGAGAATGGGCGTAGGTTGATGGAAGACGGAATTGGGGCCGAGCCCAGATTGGGTAGGCCATTTGAAGATGTACAGGGGTGTGTTGGCAACAAGTTAGGCAAAGTGAGAAGAGGAGGGGCGTATGAATGGAAGATAGGAGGGAGGGGGTTAGGAAGGGTAAGAAGGGTAAGAAGGTAAGAAGAGATGATGAGTTGGTGTCATCAGAGTAAGGTTGGAGAGGAGCGTTGAATGACTTTACTGGTGTTGGTCAACCCTTGGAAGCCTCTCGCGTCCACGTTCCCCAGTCCGCCTTCACAACTTCCAAGGCATAGATCATGTATTGATAGCGATTCAAATCATCCCTAGCACTCATCCTGAACCCACCTACATCAGCTAGTCATGGGTATGCACTGGAAAGAAAGGTATCACAAGAGATTCAACGCCTCAATCAAAGAAACCAGCAGATACGCCTAGCCACGTGATTTGACGCGTCACTACAAACTGTAAAGACGCTCTCCAAGGTCTCACTTAGCTTCTATTGGATTCACCTTCATTCCTCACTCTATTCCGTCTCTTTGATACAATTCTTTACTGATCATAGCACTGGTCGATATCTGTTCAGACGAATCATTAAACGACATACGACAGAACCCAGATCTTTAGACGACAAACGCCCGACGGATCGACTGCATCTCACGAGACCAACCGACACCCACGCAACTTCCTCCCAGCTTCATAAGATCCAATCGCGATGTATGTATACTGTTCCCTTTTCAGACCACGCTCATATCAGGTCCCACCTAACTCCCCCCACTACCGACTCCCGTTCCTCCTCCCCCGGTGGCGGAGGCGACGCCAAGCCCCGAGCCGTCTCTGGATCCTTGAAAGACAGAATCGCTAAATTCAACAACCCATCCGCCGCCCCACTCGTACCAACCCACGCATTCGGTACCGCCGGCCCTACCATGCCTTCCTCCGCCTCTCAAAGGGGACTAATCGGGAACCGTATTCCCTCTCTAGACCCCAAGACTGCAGGGATGGTCGGGAATTCTCAAGGACAGAGAAAAGTATCTGATAATAAAGGATTATTTGGGAATCGGATTCCTTCCTCATCTTCATCGCCTGGCTTGGTACCTGCTCCGGCCCCCGCTTCTGCTGTCAAGGGAACGAGTGTAAGGTCCAACAGCCCCGGGTCTGTTGATAGTTCCTATAAACCGGGTTCATCGAATTCACCTCATACCTCCCGTTCTTCTTCCCCTGCTACTTCCTTGGGAGTCGGTAATCCAACTTCATTAGTTGAGCATTCACTCCCCGAAAGAGGAGGATCAGGAACAGCAACCCCTTCCTCGACCCGCGCAGATATAGGAGAAGAAACTACCGAACTTTCCCCTCCTACTACTCCCGTCGCAGCCCCCGAAATGCCACAGGACGATAACCTAATCCGAAGCGATCTAACACCACACAACCTACCCGCAAACGCAGTAGCCGCAAATCCACTATTGAGGTCCCTCTCTGGCGGTCCCGCCCCAAGTTTAACGAGCTCAATGGCTAGTCAGTACGATTCAAAGGGTGGGAGCGAGGATCAGACGCAGATGATGCATGATGTTAGTGAGATTAGTACGCCCATGGGAACACCCCGTGCTGCTGCTAGGGGTTTAGAGGGCAGTGTGGGAGGAGGGAGTGTGGAAGGTGGAAGTGTGGCGGATATTGATGATTTGGGCTCTAGACTTGAAGGGCTTGACACTGGTGATCGAAAAGAGGGAGGAAGTGACGCTGCTGAAAGTTTAGCTGCCAGTGCTCAGGGGGAGAACTTGGAGGAGAACAAGGAGGAAATCAAGGAGCCTGCCAAGGAGGAAGCAGCCGAGCCTGTCAAGGATGAAGGAGCCGAGCCTGCCAAGGAGGAGGAGGATATATCGATGGACAACAATACACCAAAAGAAAAAGATACCAGCCCCGCCACCGAGGAAATCATCGCCAAGACCAGCGCCGAAGAGGAGACAGTCCACGAGCCTATGGCTGGCGAAGCTCCCACCGACCACCCCCAAGGGATCCTACAAGATCCCAATGCGACCGTCGAAACCATCGAACTTGAAAACAACGATCCCAAACCCACTGAATCTTCCGACCGAGACCCGAACCTCGACGACGACCTTGACGACTTGAAAGCTGGTAAACTTGGACATTCTAAATCATCCGACATGCCAACAGACGAAATCCCAGCAGACAACTTGTCTGGTGCGATGTTAGGTCAAGATGAAATCGAGCCTCAACTGAGTAAAGATGAAGTAAAACATCAAGGAGGGGTAGCTGGGCAAAGGATGGAAGATGTTGAAAATCCCGATCAGATCATATCACCAGACGACGTTGAGTCGAATGTCGATGACGGAGGACCGGAGATTGAGGATGCCACACCTTCAAATGATGCTCTTGAGAATAGGGGAGTAGCAATTGAGGATGGGAAGGATCTAGGACCTAGGGGTACCCTTGATGGTCCCCAGAAATTCTCTGTCGAATTCTTGGAGGAGTCACGAGGAACCGAGAAAGCTGCCGAGCTCGATCAGAGCGAGTATCATATGCGTAAAAAGGGGGAGTCTGAGAAGGAAGACAAGGAGTCAGCTGTTGTAGATGAGAAGTTCGAGGGAGGTGAGGGGAAGACTGGTGAAGCCCCCGCTAGCCAGGCTGAAGAATCGACTTTACCTGCCGAGGACAAGGACGCCGATACCAACGCCAAACCGATACAAGTCCAGATCGAACCTGCACCTATTGCCCAACCCGCTTCCGAACCCGAGGACATCCAGCAGATGGTACCCGATACATCGGACGAACCGACCCCTAGTGCTGAAATCGTTCCCCCAACCTTCCCAGCTCCTCCCTCGGAAGATCCGGACGTAGTCGACCCTATCTCATCTGCCAACTCGGACCGAGCAAGTACACCCATAGATCCTTCTATCGTTAAAGCTTTCCCTGATGTTCCGGATGAAGAAAAACCAAGGGTTGAAGTACATGTTTCATCCCCACTCACCACCCCTTCCAAAGAGAAGACCATCAATAGCGTCACCCCACTAGCCGATATCCCAGGCAAATCCAAATCCCTCCAATCCCTCGCTGCAGAGTCGGAACAAGATGATGATCTTGAAGCAAGTGCCGATACGCCTGAAGGAGCGAAACACAAGAGAAGGTTATCCGCTCGTAAAAGCCCTAAATCTCCGCTTTTAGATGATGAAGATCCAGGAGATTTCGCACCAGGAGAAGGATGGGCTGTTGTTACCAAGTAAGTCAATCTATATACGACTGGGAAACTAGCTGATTGCGTGGATAGGGGTAGGGATATCTGACTTTTTATTTCAATTCGCTTTTTACGATCCGTAATGGGGGATGTGCAATATGATTTAAAGTGATATGAGACGTAAATGACATGACATGTATACTGTACATATGTATTACGTGAAAGATGATAGATCTGAAATGGAGAAATGTCGTTACTGCTGCCAACCCCATTGTTCTTGACCCGGGTAGAATTGTCCACCCTGCCACTGCCCTATTTGTCCCGGACTCTGATACTGACCACCCTGTGGGTCATACGGATTGCCCTGCCACCCTTGCTGTGGACTCTGCATCCCTCCATCACTGCCCATCTGTCCACCTCCCCATCCTTGCTGAGGGCTTTGCATCCCATCATTTCCTTGTACGTATCCCCATGACTGTTCTTGTCCCTGGAACTGTTCTTGACCCGGATTCATCCCCACTCCCATCATCCTCGGATCCATCCCCATTCCCATGCCTTGCATCATTGGATCTGGCATGCCCATGCCCATGCCCATATTCATATTCATAGCAGCCATCATCTGCATATGTTGCATTTGCATCTGCATAGCCATCTGCGCTTGAGCTTGAGCTTGAGCTTGTAATTGCATTTGATGCATTTGAGCCGGATTTTGATTTTGTTGATATTGACGTCTGGGCGGTCTGGCGGAATACGGTTGGTGGGGGTGCGGGTGGGGGTTATGAGTCAGATGTCCACCTCTGCCCCTCCTCGGAGGGGATTTAGGTCGTAATGAATCGATCTCGGGGTGGAATGGGAGTATCGGACGAGGTTCGGTATGAGGTAAGAGTGCCGGGTATGTGCTTGGGTCGAATTTAAGGGGTTCGTCTCCGATGATAGGGGATGTGGTGGCTGATACCCACCCTCTCCTTGATTTTGGATTCCCGAAAAGTTCTAATCGCCTGGTACCTAGACAAAAGTTCTCGATCAGTGTATAGAGGTATGGTGGGAATTTTTCCTTCTCATCTATACGTCAGCTTTGGTGGAGCAGAGGTGACGAGGGGACATACCCTGTTCCCAGACTAGGATATCGGTATCGACGTTACAATGTACGAACCTCGTGTCGGTTGATCGGCGGACTGTACCCCGTATACCCATTAGGCAATGTTCTTTGGAACTAGCGAACAATCCTCCTCCACCAGCACCCCCGTGCTTTACTTCCTTATCCTCCTTCCCACCATCGCCCTCCTCACTGTCGGCCTTTGGCCTGCGATTATTGGTTTTAACCCAAACGATATCCTCTGCTCTCCTAAATCCCCATTTAGCAAAACATTCCCGCCCCTTTTCTAATCCTTCATCATCCCCCTTCCCAACCCACAAGAAAACGAAACTTGGATCAGCCGATAGATTTCGGATCGGCAGCTCCGCTGTTTCCGCCCATGTCCCAGTAGGTCGGAGTAGGATGACATCGAACCTAGTCCCTGCTATTGCTGTCGAGATAGTACCAGGTGAAGTATCGACCAGGGGCAAATGGAGTGGTGGATGTGAATTCGAATCAACATGTTCTGCTTTGAGGTCCATTAATTTCCGTAGAGCTGGATACCTTTTATCAGCTACGTGGAAAAGGGGAACATACTCTTCACATATCTCGCCTTCCGCGGCACCTTGGATGTAATTTGATCCAAATTCGCCTGTGCTGATGTATCGCTCAGTGAGGTCATTTCGGATCGTTTCTTCTTCTGGGATGTAGTTTGGTATATTGCGTTTGCTAGGTCCTGCCTCTGCGTTGGTGGGGTGTATGTGGCCTCTTATCTCTGGTTGTGAGGTATACGGGAAGGTCGGGTCGATGATATTTCGCCGAGCTGATTGTCGGCTGAGCGTGTCTGCTAAGAATGCTCTATGAGAGCTCAGAGTCGTCATGATCTGTTCATTAGAGTGAGAATGACAGGTCTGCCATAGGGTCAACGAGACAGAAGACAGTGACATAACCCCATGGGGCTTCAATCTCACGTGGTTCCGCGTCATTCCCTTTAGCCGAAGGTCGACTGTTCCACTTAACTATATTTAGGTAGGATAGGCAGTAGATTGATAATCAGTAGTAATATACATGCTACTATCAAGTATCATACGTCCAACAACACTCCAAAGAGTCAATCCACTCCTCAGAACTAGCTATCGAGCCCCTCTACTGAACATTCAAAGAAATATACCGCGACCCGAACACTACTTTAGCTCGACATCCACATTCAGATACCCCCACGCACCAAGCAAGATGAGAGCTGTTTTGATCAAAGATGGGAAAGGACCAGTTGAGAATCTCTACCTAGGAGAGGAAGCTACGCCAGAGCCAGAGGAGGGTCAGGTCCAGGTTCAAGTGAGCTTGATCCCTAATCGCATGACGTGAGCTAACGAGTAGATCAAAGTAAGCTGACAGTGCCTCTTGTCCCGGCGGTAACTGATCCCAGAACTTCGGTTTAAATAGGATGGACATCATGCAAAGGGAAGGCAAATACCCTCTACCCCCACAAGCGTCCAAGACTATCATGGGTGTCGAATTCTCGGGGATAGTCACCAAGCTCGGTAAATCCGCTAGCAAGTTTAAAGAGGGAGATGAAGTCTTCGGACTTGCTTACGGAGTATGTCCCGGTTTTAATGGCTTGGAAAATGGACTGATAGGTAGGGAGCATATGCTGAATACATTGTCGTCCCTGAGGGCATGGTACTCGCCAAACCGAAGGAATTGAGCTGGGTCGAAGCTGCTGCTTTACCCGAGAATTGGATGACTGGTAGGTCACGTCGAGTGCTTTTGGTCGCGGGGACAGTGCTGATGGTCAGCATACCAGGCACTAGTAGTTGAGGGGGGTATGAAGAAAGGAGATAATGTCTTGATTCATGCTGTAAGCTGGCGAGACACGTCCCTTTCTATGAGCTAACGACCAGGGCGCCTCAGGTGTCGGAGTCGCTGCTATCCAACTTGCCCGTATGTCCCTCCCAGGTCTGTAATGTCATCAGCTGATGTTCAGTGAACGTCGCAGGAGCAAACAAGGTCTTCACAACCTGCGGAACCGACGAGAAAGTTGCTTTCCTAAAGAAATTGGCCAACAACGACAAGCGTCTCCACGTTATCAACTACAAGACCCAGAGTTAGTCTCCATATCTTTTTAGCATAACGAGAAACTGACGACAGACTTCGAGGAGGAAATCAAGAAAGTCACTGATGGTGTTGATCACGTTATCGAATTCATTGGGAAATCATACTGGACACAAAATCTAAATGTCCTAAGGCGAGACGGAGTGATGGTCTACTTGGCATTCATGTCAGGTGCAGGATTCCCAGAGGATGCTTCAATCGCTCAAGTGCGTCATACCTTCTTGCATACCTACATTGTAACGTGGCGGAGGACTAATGAATAGCTACTATTCAAGAGATTAACATTGAAGGGAAGTACACTCCGATCGAGGGATGCGAAATATCAACAGAACCTACTTGAAAAGTTTGAGGAATTGGCATTACCGCTTTTAAAAGAGAAAAAGATGAAGATTGAGGTTCATGAGGTGAGCACTTCCTGGTCAGCTTCGAAGATGAGAAATTGATGATAGGTCTTCTCTTGGGACAAGATTCAGGATGCACACAAGGAGATGGAGGGAAACAAGAATAGCGGAAAGGTATGCAGCTCGTATCAGAGCGCTGGGGGGTTTCAGCTAATTGACAGATCGTACTTGAAGTCACCAAGTAATCGCAAGTGAGCTCAAGGGCGTGAGCCATCCCATGTCATAGGGTCATTACGGAACGTAGAGCCAGATATAGACATGCATACTTACTGTCTTCACGCAGCTTATTCGGACCTGTCCCTTCTTTGTCTCAACGACTACAGCGAAAGAAGGGCCTGAGCAGTCTTGCCAGATCGGTAATTCGGCCGGTGAGGGGCTCAAGGAATGCCCATCACATGGTGTTGCACACTGTTGGCATATCGACCATCGGCCGCCTGGATGGATTGTAGGGATCCTTCTCCTGTATGTCTTCTCTGCCTCTGCAAGTTCCGCATCGCTAGCGCCATTCAAAAGTCCACAAGAGCAGCCAAATGATGATCCCAGCGAGGACGATCGCGGTCGAAGTAAACGAAATAACTGCTCATCAGCCCATTTCCCCCAATAGATGTACCTCTTCCAAACAACCTCCTCTTTCCCCATTTGGCACGTAACAATAAACTCAATCTAGCCTGTTCAGACTCATAATACGTTTTCTAACCATCAGCACCTCCTCTCTACTCTCTTCCTGATGCAAGAAGAGGACATACAACAATATCAGCTTGCTGCTCCAACCTCCCCAACCCATCTATCTCATCCCTCCTTATCCTCGGTATACCCTGATGTCCTGTAACTACATCCAGCTCTAGCGTGTCCTCTTTATCGATTTCAGTCCATGGTTCCAACTTTGATTGCATTTTGATAACGTCCTTTTCGGGTTTTTCAATAATTGTCTGGATCGTTTCGGAATGTTGGGTTTGGGTTGTGGTGATCAATTGATTTATGTGGGATGTCATTCTCTACTTGATTAGCCTTCCGTGCTCGTATGTAGTCATCTTGAGCCTTTATAAGACCTTGAACTTACCTCCGCCTGATTATCCAACTCGGTGAGAGCATCAAAGTTCTGCGAGAAATCCTGTAATTTCCTCTTAATAGTAGTCTGCCTGATCAGCTATTGCGGCCATCTGTCAAGTCCACACTAGCTCACTTGTGAAGCCCTAATCTCCCTCTCATGCTCCTGGCACGAAGCAGTCAATCTAGCAATCTCATCCATAAGCGGACTACCGACATCAGTGGCAGCCAATTGGGAATGAAACGACTAACTGCCTAAGCGGCTTTGGATCTTGTACTGCGATTGCTTTCTTCACTGGTGATTTCGCACTTGACTCCACCTCGGTTTCATCCCTAGTAGTATATCCCCCTGTAGTCTTATTCGCGCGATTCATCCGGTGTTTATGGTTGTGGGCGGGAATGTTCATTGATGCCAAAGACCCATTTGATCGGGAAGTATTGAGATTTGAGGGGTGGAGGGTGTGGTGCCGGCGAGCCATCATTGGCGATACGGGATGGGAGGTCGACATGGCCTCTGTTCTATGTCCCTTGGACTTGGGAAGAGTGGTGGTTGACAGTGCTCAAGTTGATCGACGAGGTAGCCGTATACCGGTCACGTGACTTGCATTCGGTCATTCATTTAGCTCTATATATGTGTGTGTGCATACTCGTACTCGTACTCGTCTACTGGCTCTATAATTACATGAATCACCCGACCTTATCCATGTCTGCGGGGTTGTCGATAAGGACCAGAAGCCTCTCACCATCACTGAAACAAAACCATAATGTTCCGCAGAACAACC
>Ga0308160_10001871_pt1 | contig 27403 bp, 22 predicted proteins | sample PhyFR1_FD_201036 | JGI IMG/M metagenome (GOLD analysis project Ga0308160, IMG submission 201036) | Phyllosphere microbial communities from UC Gill Tract Community Farm, Albany, California, United States - DLSLF.R1 | ecosystem: Host-associated > Plants > Phyllosphere > Unclassified | place: USA... | reverse complement strand
AGACGGCGGTTCCATTAACAAACATTATGACTGTTTGCTCATTGCTGCCACTTCAGCAGCAAAGTCAGTTTCAGCTTTTTCGATACCTTCGCCCACTTCGAAACGGATGAAGTGAGTAACATCAGCATGATGCTCTTTCAGTACCTGGCCAACGGTCTTGCTCGGATCGATAACGAAAGGCTGACCAGTCAGAGAAACTTCGCCAGTGAATTTCTTCATACGGCCTTCAACCATTTTCTCTGCAATTTCTTTCGGCTTGCCAGACTGCATGGCGATGTCCAACTGAACCTGATACTCTTTTTCTACCACGTCAGCAGAGACATCTTCAGGCTTGACGAACTCAGGTTTGCTTGCCGCAACATGCATGGCAATTTGCTTAACCAGTTCTTCATCAGCGCCTTTAGCGGCGATCAGAACACCGATGCGCGCGCCGTGCAGATAACTCCCCAGCACGTCGCCTTCCAAGGAAGCAACGCGACGAATGTTGATGTTCTCACCGATTTTTGCCACCAGCGCAACGCGTTCTTCTTCGAACTGTGCTTTTAGCACGTCAACATCAGTGATTTTGCCTGCCATAGCAGCATCCAGCACTTTGTCAGCGAACGCTTGGAAACCAGCATCTTTAGCGACAAAGTCAGTCTGGCAGTTAACTTCCAGAATGATGCCATAGTTGCCCTCGATCTTGGTTTTGATCACGCCGTCAGCAGCAACGTTACCTGCTTTTTTCGCCGCTTTGATCGCACCAGATTTACGCATATTTTCGATCGCCAGCTCGATGTCACCATTGGCTTCGACCAACGCTTTCTTACAATCCATCATGCCAGCGCTGGTACGCTCGCGTAGTTCTTTTACCAGAGCAGCGGTAATATCAGCCATTTCTTTTTCCTCGGTTATCTCGCACAGAGACAGGTCTCATTCAGATAAGCAAAGGGGGGCCTCTAAAGGCCCCCCTAACCAACATATGTCAATAACTGGTTAATAAGGGCTCAGTGGTGATGAGCTTGCCTTATTATTCAGCTTCTACGAAGCTTTCTTCCGCCTGAACGGCCAGATCTTGAGAACGACCTTCACGGACCGCAGTAGCAACAGCAGTCAGGTATAGGTTAACTGCACGGATTGCATCGTCATTACCTGGGATAATGAAGTCAACGCCGTCTGGATCAGAGTTGGTATCAACGATGGAGAATACCGGGATACCCAGGTTGTTGGCTTCTTTAATCGCAATGTGTTCGTGATCGGCATCGATTACGAACAAAGCGTCAGGCAGCCCACCCATATCCTTGATACCACCCAGAGAATTTTCCAGCTTGACCAGTTCGCGAGTACGCATCAGCGCCTCTTTCTTGGTCAGCTTGTCGAAGGTGCCGTCTTGAGACTGGATTTCCAGATCCTTCAAACGCTTGATCGACTGACGAACCGTCTTCCAGTTAGTCAGCATACCGCCCAACCAGCGATGGTTGACGAAGTACTGGTCGCAGTTGTGCGCAGCTTCTTTTACCGCTTCGCTTGCTGCGCGCTTGGTACCAACGAACAGGATCTTGCCTTTACGAGAAGCGATCTTGGTCAGTTCAGCCAGAGCGGCGTTGAACATGGGTACAGTCTGCTCAAGGTTGATGATGTGAACCTTGTTACGCGCACCGAAGATGAAAGGCTTCATTTTCGGGTTCCAGTAACGGGTCTGGTGACCGAAGTGAACACCCGCCTTGAGCATATCGCGCATGGAAACAGTTGCCATGATTAAACCTCTATAGAGTTAGTTGGGGTTATGCCTCCACGTATCCCATAACGCCGACTTTGGGGTGACGGGTCACCGCAAAGCACCCCGGCGGATGTGCCGATACGTGTGTGTTATTTACACAATGTGAGTGCAGTTAAAGTATTTTCGGCCATTTTCGCCATCGTCACGAGGACACAGAACAGCGGATCTGCCGGCGCGCTTTATACCACAAACTCACTTTAGACACCAACTTTTGTTGCATTTGGCCGATAGCCGGGAAATGAAATTTGGCAGCCCCCAGCCGGGCTGATACCATAAGCCACAGCTTCTTATTTTTTGTCGACGACAACGACACCTGCGGACGAATTTCATGGCAATTTCAATCAAAACACCTGATGACATCCAAAAAATGCGCGTGGCCGGCCATCTGGCTGCCGAAGTGCTGGAGATCATCGAGCCGCATGTCAAACCTGGCGTGACCACCGGCGAGCTGGATCGTATTTGTCACGCGCACATCACCCACGAGCAGCAAGCCATCTCCGCCTGCCTCGGCTACCACGGCTTCCCGAAATCCGTATGTATCTCGGTGAATGAAGTGGTGTGCCATGGCATTCCAAGCGATGACAAAATGCTGAAAGATGGCGATATCGTCAATATCGATGTGACGGTGATTAAAGACGGCTTCCACGGCGATACTTCAAAAATGTTCATCGTCGGCAAACCGACCATCCTGGGTGAGCGCCTGTGTCGTATCACTCAGGAAAGCCTGTATCTGGCGCTGAAAATGGTGAAGCCAGGCATCCGCCTACGCACCTTGGGCAAAGAGATCCAAAAATTTGTCGAAGCCGAAAAGTTCTCCGTAGTACGCGAATACTGCGGCCACGGCATCGGCGAGGGATTCCACGAAGAGCCGCAGGTGCTACACTATGATGCCGACGACGCTGGCGTAGTACTGCAAGCAGGCATGGCATTCACCATTGAGCCAATGGTCAACGCTGGTGATTACCGCATCCGCATCATGAAAGACGGCTGGACGGTAAAGACCAAGGATCGCAGCTTGTCGGCACAGTATGAGCATACTATTGTGGTCACGGATAACGGCTGTGAGATAATGACATGGCGCAAGGATGACACCATCCCCAAGATCATTACGCACGAGGTGTAAGCGTTGTAGCTCACCACCGCAATGCATATATCTTAGGCCGGCTTTCGTCGGCCTTTTAATTGATGAGCAGCATATAATGCTTGAAAATTTTCGTCAGCAGGATACCCCACTCATCGTGCTGGAGCAGCCTGAAGATCCTAACGCCTATAGCGATGAAGAACTTAATTGCCCCGCATTGAAGCAGCATCTGGAGCAGTTCCAGCAATGGTTGGCGGCGGCGTTCAACGCTGGCTCCAGTGTCGAGAGCCTGATAGCGGCGCGCAGCGACTTTATCGATCGACTGCTGTGCCGCCTGTGGACTTTCTACGGCTTTGAAGGGATACCAGAAAGCGCGCTGGTAGCAGTCGGTGGCTATGGCCGCAGCGAGCTGCACCCGCTATCAGATATCGACGTGTTGGTGCTCAGCCAGCATAGGCTGAACCAACAGCAATCACAGCAGATTGGCGAATTCATCACCCTGCTATGGGATCTCAAGTTGGAGGTGGGTCACAGCGTGCGCACGCTGGAAGAGTGTTTGTTGGAAGGGCTGGCGGATCTGACCGTGGCCACCAACCTGATTGAATCGCGGATGATCTGCGGCGATGTCACGCTGTTCCTACAGATGCAAAAACACATCTTCAGCGACGGCTTCTGGCCCTCGCCCCAATTTTTCCACGCCAAGTTAAACGAGCAGCAGGAACGCCATCAACGCTATCATGGCACCAGCTACAACCTGGAACCGGATATCAAGAGCAGCCCAGGTGGCCTACGCGATATCCACAGCCTACTGTGGGTAGCACGCCGCCACTTCGGCGCTACCTCGCTAGATGAAATGGTCAGCTTCGGCTTTCTCACTCAAGCGGAACGCGATGAGCTGAACGCGTGCCAAAGCTTCCTATGGCGCATTCGGTTCACACTGCACCTGGTGCTGCCACGCTACGACAACCGGTTGCTGTTCGATCACCAACTTAACGTTGCGCGCTTGTTGCGTTACGAAGGCAAAGGCAACGAACCGGTCGAACGCATGATGAAAGATTTCTACCGCATCACCCGGTGCATCAGCGAGCTGAATCACATGCTGTTGCAACTGTTTGACGAAGCAATACTGGCACTGGACACCACCGAGAGACCACGCCAACTGAATGACGATTTCCAACTGCGCGGCGATCTGATCGACCTGCGTGACGAAACGCTATTCATCCGCCAGCCAGAAGCCATCATACACATGTTCTACCTGATGGCATGCAACCGCGAAATCACAGGCATTTATTCCACCACCGTGCGCCAACTGCGCCATGCGCGTCGTCACCTGGAAAAGCCGCTGTGCACCATCCCGGCAGCACGCGATCTGTTTATGGCTATTCTGCGTCACCCTGGTGCAGTCGCGCGCGCGCTGGTGCCGATGCACCGCCACAGTGTGCTGTCAGCTTATATGCCACAATGGGGCAAAATCGTCGGCCAGATGCAGTTCGATCTATTCCATGCTTACACTGTCGACGAACACAGCATCCGCGTGCTGCAAAAGCTGGAGAGCTTTGCCGATCCGCAGACGCGCACGCACCACCCGTTGTGCGTAGCGCTGTATCCACGTCTGGCTAACCCGGAACTGCTGCTATTAGCAGCGCTATTCCACGATATCGCCAAAGGCCGTAGCGGTGATCACTCGATCCTCGGCGCACAGGACGCGCTGGCGTTCTCCGAGCAGCACGGCCTCAATTCTCGCGAGGCGCAACTGGTGGCCTGGCTGGTGCGCTACCACCTGCTGATGTCGGTCACCGCCCAGCGCCGCGACATTCATGATCCAACGGTGATCCAGCAGTTCAGCACCGAAGTGCGGAACGAAGCGCGTTTGCGCTATCTGGTGTGCCTGACAGTAGCGGACATCTGCGCCACCAACGAAACCCTATGGAATAGCTGGAAGCAGAGCCTACTGCACGAGCTGTACTTCGCCACCGAAAAACAGCTACGCCATGGCATGCAGCATAGTCCGGATCTGCGCGAGCGTGTGCGCTACCACCGTTTGCAAGCGTTAGCGTTGTTGCGCAGGGATAATATCGACGAAGAGGCGCTGCACCGCATCTGGAACCGTTGCCGCGCCGATTATTTCCTGCGCCATTCACCGAGCCAGTTGGCTTGGCACGCTCGCCACCTGCTGTCACACAACTTACCCCATCCATTGGTGCTGGTCAGCAGCCAGACGACACGCGGCGGCACCGAGATATTTATCTGGTGCCCGGATCGCGCTTACCTGTTCGCCACAGTGGCCGATGAGATGGATCGGCGCAACCTGAGCGTGCACGATGCACAGATCGTCACCAACCGTGATGGCATGGCGATGGATACCTTTATCGTGCTGGAGCCGGACGGCAGCCCGCTGGCGCAAGATCGCCACGCGGCGATCCGTCACGCGCTATTGCAGGCCATCACCCAGCAGGAATACCAACCACCACAGGGGCGACAACCCTCACGTAAACTGCGCCATTTCAGCGTGCCGACCAAGGTCAGCTTCCTGTCGGCCCACACTGACCACCGCAGCTATCTGGAACTGAGCGCACTCGACCAGCCGGGCCTGCTAGCACAAGTGGGTGAAGTGTTCGCCGATCTCGGCCTATCGCTACACAGCGCACGTATTTCCACTATCGGCGAACGGGTCGAAGATTTATTTATTCTGGCTGACAGCGATCGACGCGCCCTCGATCAGGGAACACGCAGAAAGTTGGAACAACGGTTGACAGCAGCCCTCAATCCAAACGATAAAATGTGATATATCCTAAATAATTGAAATTGTATCAAGGTAGCCAGGGCGTAAGTCCCCAAGAGTTGACTCAAGGTCAGTGACTGGGGAGAGCTAATACAGACACAGCTTCAAGTATGACCGGGCAAGTGACTTTTTTACCGACAACATCAGGACAGAGAACAGCATGCAGCAATTACAAAACGTTATTGAAAGCGCCTTTGAACGCCGTGCAGAGATGACCCCAGCGAACGTAGATACCGTAACGCGCGAAGCGGTAAACCAGGTGATCGGCCTGTTGGACAACGGTACCCTGCGCGTTGCCGAGAAGAGAGACGGTCAGTGGGTTACACATCAATGGCTGAAAAAGGCTGTGCTACTCTCTTTCCGCATCAACGACAACAAGGTGATGGAGGGCGCAGAAACTCGCTATTACGACAAAGTGCCGATGAAGTTCGCTGGCTATGACGAAGCACGCTTCCAGAAAGAGGGGTTCCGCGTAGTGCCACCAGCCAGCGTGCGCCAAGGGGCATTTATTGCCCGTAACACCGTACTGATGCCATCTTACGTTAACATCGGTGCCTACGTTGACGAAGGTACCATGGTCGATACCTGGGCCACCGTCGGTTCATGTGCGCAGATCGGCAAGAACGTTCATCTGTCCGGCGGCGTCGGCATCGGTGGTGTACTGGAACCGCTACAGGCCAACCCAACCATCATTGAAGATAACTGCTTCATCGGTGCACGTTCCGAAGTGGTTGAAGGCATGGTGGTGGAAGAAGGCTCGGTGATTTCCATGGGCGTTTACCTCGGCCAAAGCACCCGCATCTATGACCGCGAAACCGGTAAAGTGCACTACGGCCGCGTACCGGCCGGTTCGGTAGTGGTGTCTGGTAACCTGCCGTCGAAAGATGGCTCTTACAGCCTATACTGTGCGGTGATCGTCAAGAAAGTTGACGCCAAGACACGCGGTAAAGTCGGCATTAACGAACTATTGCGCACCATCGACTAAAATCGATAATAGTGGGTGATAAACCCACTATTTTTTTGTCTGCTTTTCGTTGGCAATCACAGTCTCATGGCATGCTTTGCGCCACAATCGCAGTGGTGATCACCTAACAGAGGGCGCAATATGTACGATAACTTGAAAAGCTTGGGAATCAATCAACCGGAGGATATCGCACGCTATAGCCTGCGTCAGGAGGCCAATAACGACATTCTCAAGATTTATTTCCACAAAGATAAAGGCGAGTTCTTTGCCAAAAGCGTGAAGTTCAAATATCCGCGCCAGCGAAAAACTGTGGTGGCAGATAACGCCGGGCTAGGTTACAAGGAAATACACGAAATCAATCCAAACCTACGTTACGTGATCGACGAACTGGATCAACTGTGCCAACGCGATCAAATAGAAATGGAACTGAAACGTAAAATCCTCGATGACCTGCATCATCTGAAAGGCGTGGTGTCACACAAGATTGCCGAAATCGAATCTGATCTGGAAAAACTGACTCGTGGTAAATAACCTTGAGCCGGTTCACCCAGCTCACAAGCTTTTACTTTTTTACTCTATTAATTTCAAATGATTGAAAAATGGATAAATACCCCTACTCCAACAGCCGACCCCATTGCTCGACCCACGGGCAGGAAACCACTTCCGGTTCTGGCTGTTCTGTTGCGTCGATTTCCAACATTTCACCTACGCGGGTCGCCCCATGTTCCTGTAACAGTGCGTCGAACGCGCGCCCGGCCCCGCAGAAATTATCGTAGCTGCTGTCGCCCAACGCAATCAGCCCGTAGCGCAGCTCCGGCTGATAGCCTAACTGGTCGCGGATAGTATGGAACAGCGGTGCAATGCTGTCCGGTAGATCGCCTTGCCCGGTAGTAGAGGTGATTACCAACACATAATACTGGCGGTATAGCTGCCAGGCATCCAACATGCCCTCTTCGAACACTTTGACCTCATGACCTTGCGCATTGAGGATATTTTCTGCCTCTTCCGCCACCAGCAGCGAATTGCCGTAGACAGTTCCCACGAAGATGCCAACCTGAGCCATCACCCCTACTCCCTTCCTACTTTTAAAAATTGTCAGCTATCCTGACTGTTAGCCGCCCTAAACTCAACCCCAGCAAACTCAGGAAATACATCTACCCTGAATACATGGCCTCTGCCCGTTGACTAAAATCAGCCACCTGGCTACTTATGGCTCTTTATTCAACATGTTGTCCAGGCTTTGCACCACCAACAGCAGCGGCAGGCAATTGGGTTCTCTGCCCTTCAACGCCAGTTCTAAATACGGTGTGACAGCGAATTGCGTGGGCAACGGCGCATAGGCTTCCAGCAAAGCATACATACGCGGCAGAAACACCCACTGTAGCCACTCTTCGGCCTGCATGCGGTCAACACAGAAAGGTTCGGTGCTGGCAAATGCCTCAGGCTCCGGAGGAGCGGCCTGCCATAAGGCCAAATCACGCATTGACTGTTCAATCGCCTGCAAATTGTCGCGAACCTGATTATGTATACTCATCTGTATTCTCGATCTATTTTAATTATAGGACTCAGCCATAGGGCTAACAGCAAAGCGTAGCATCTTATAGCCTAAATACGGCCTGGGCCAACGTCCACAGTGATAGGCATTTGGCATTTGGCATTTGGCATTTGACTGCACAGATACGTAAAGTTTGAAGCGAGGCATAAAAGTTGGGGGCACCGCGTTACCAGTGCCCCCGGTTCGTTTTATAGCTATCCCGCTACACAGTGTGCTCCCTGCTCAATCCCTGAAAACTTTTCCTGTGGCTCATCCTGGCCGAGTGATCCTTGCGTTTTCCTATAGCATCATCCTAATGCGGTTCCTCAGTCTTCCTAACCCACCGACAGTCCTTTGTCAGCTCTCAGTCTCCGTCCTGGAGGTGTCCTTGATTTCAATCCTGAAACATCCTAAGCATCTCCTGACGCCCTCCATCGCTCTTCGCTGAGCGCATCCCTATCTTCATCCTGAAGCTGCATCATCCTGATGCTTTCCGGCTCCATTCCGGTAAACATAAGATCACCTAATTCCTACATGATCACAAGGGATTGCCCCCTGGGACAAGCTAAATTTCACCTAAGTATCATCCTAAAAAAAACTTAACCAATTGATATGGATAGCAATAAATCCAACACATAACGCCGACCTGGGAAAATTAAAAGCGATCTCTCACAGATTGTGTAAGAGATCTCTCACACGAAAGACAGCGATTCTATTGTTTCCCCAGTGTTGGGCGCAAAGCATCGAGAAAATTTTCCAGCGTTGCCGCCAGCAGCAAACGTTTGTCACTGCCTATCTGCTCCAACACCACATTACCGCTGCCGTTGCAAAGCGAGACCAGAGTCATTTCGGATTCGGTGGTCGCCAAGAACAGCGTTGGTGACAGCTTCAGGCATTTTTGGGCTACCAAATGACCGATTAGATTTTCCTGTAGGCGAATAAAGTCGTCCTCACTCCATACTTGTAGCAGGCTTAGGCGATGCACACCGAATTGAGCGTGTATGTCGCCCGCGTACTGCTGCGTGTAGAAACACTGGGCATCTGGCTGTAGCCGCAAGCCCAGCGCAGTTTCCACTTTCTGTAGCGTTGCTGCTGGAGTGAAAGGTTGAGGTAGCCACAGCACTTCATCATCGCGGTGCCCCACGATACAGGGTGACGGCACACCAGATAGCGCCTGGCTGGCTGGCGCATGATCGCGCTCCTGCCGCCACAACTCAACATAGCGTTGGGTGAATCCACGCAGGGCATGCGATACATCATGATCCATACTTTTCTCACACAGGTTAGACTGGGGGATTATTGTACCTATTCACTGAGGGTGCAACAGCGTTGACTTCGTACCTTTACACAGCAACCTGGCAACCAACAGTGCGAAGCATTGCTCAACAACTGAGCTGACGAATAGTTTGTGTTGGTAAAAGTTTAGAGGCAGCGGTAAGGTTGAATGCAGGAGTACCAGAGCATCACCCCTAACGAAATGCTATTCTGCTAGCGCATGGACTACTACTGCCCCGTACTGGGTGAAAAAGGAGTAACCTTGATTACACACATCAGCCCGCTTGGTTCTATGGATTTGTTGTCGCAGTTGGAAGTAAACATGCTGAAGCGTACCGCCAGCAGCAACCTGTACCGCTTGTTCCGCAACTGTTCGCTGGCCGTATTGAATTCCGGTAGCCAGACTGACAACAGTAAACAGCTCCTGTCCCGCTATGAAACCTTTGATATCAATGTACTAAGCCGAGAACGTGGAGTAAAACTGGAACTGGTCAACCCGCCAGAAGAAGCCTTTGTCGATGGCCGTATTATCCGCTCACTACAGGCTAACCTATTCGCCGTGCTGCGCGACATCCTGTTCGTATACGGTCAAATCGCCAGCGTTGGGCATTCTCAGCACCTGAATCTGGAAAACCCGGCTCATATCACCAACTTGGTATTCTCCATTCTGCGCAATGCACACACGCTGCATCTGGATGAAGATCCCAATATGGTGGTGTGTTGGGGCGGCCACTCGATCAACGAGAATGAATACCTCTACGCACGTAAGGTCGGCAGCCAACTGGGTTTGCGCGAGTTGAATATCTGTTCCGGCTGCGGGCCGGGCGCTATGGAAGCACCGATGAAAGGTGCGGCGGTGGGGCATGCGCAACAGCGCTACCGTAACAGCCGCTTTATCGGCATAACCGAACCTTCGATCATTGCGGCCGAGCCACCTAACCCGTTGGTCAACGAACTGGTGATCATGCCAGATATCGAAAAACGCCTGGAAGCCTTCGTGCGTATCGCCCACGGCATCATCATCTTCCCAGGCGGTGTCGGCACGGCCGAAGAGCTACTATATCTGCTGGGGATACTGATAAACCCTGAGAACAACGAGCAGGTGTTGCCGCTAATCCTTACCGGGCCGAAAGAGAGCGCCGACTACTTCCGCGTGTTGGATGCATTCATCATGAACACCTTGGGAGACGAAGCACGCCAGCACTACAGCATCATCATTGATGACCCGGTAGAAGTAGCGCGGCAAATGAAGGAAGCCATGCCATTGGTGAAGGAAAACCGCCGCAACACTGGCGATGCTTACAGCTTTAACTGGTCGATCCGCATTGCACCGGATTTGCAGTTACCCTTCGAGCCGACCCATGAAAACATGGCGCACCTTAACCTGTCTCAGAACCAACCCGTTGAACAGTTGACCGCCGCGCTGCGCCGCGCATTCTCTGGCATCGTAGCTGGCAACGTAAAGGAAAAGGGCATCCAGGCCATTGAACAGTTCGGGCCTTACAAACTGCACGGCGAACCACAGGTGATGAAATACATGGACAGCCTGTTGCAAAGTTTTATCACCCAGCAGCGCATGAAACTACCGGACAGTGCCTATGTGCCCTGCTATGAAATCATGGCCTGACCCGCGATTTTTTGACTTTGTTACCTTTGCCACGCTATGCATTGCAAATTGCAGTTAAAAAACCTGTGTAGAGCTAACACCAAAGGCATCAAGCTCCTGGAAATGGGGCGAATAAGACAACGCTATAGCCTGAAAGACGATGAGACATGCTTATACACCTATTGATTGTTGACGCTCTTAACCTGATTCGCCGCATTCACGCCGTACAGGGTTCCCCCTGTATCCACGCCTGCCGATTCGCTCTGCAACAGCTTATTGAGCACAGCCAGCCAACGCACGCGGTAGCCGTGTTCGATGAAGACGACCGCAGTACAAGCTGGCGGCACCAAATCCTACCCAATTACAAGGCCGGGCGCTCACCGATGCCGGAAAACCTGCGACAGGAAATGCCGCAACTGCAACAGGCGTTCGCCAAGCTAGGCGTTGCCAGTTGGCATTCTCCAGGCAACGAAGCGGACGATTTAGCGGCTACACTGACGGCAAAAATCGCCAGTGGCGGCCATCAGGTCACGATTATCTCCACCGATAAAGGCTATTGCCAGTTGCTGGCTCCGAGCGTGCAGATCCGTGATTATTTTCAGAAGCGATGGCTGGACATGCCGTTTGTGCAACAAGAATTTGGTGTGACGCCGCAGCAACTACCGGACTATTGGGGGTTGGCGGGGATCAGCAGCAGCAAGATCCCCGGCGTGGCTGGCATTGGACCGAAAACAGCGGTGTCGCTGTTGCAGCAGATGGGAAGTCTGGACGAATTGTATCGACAGTTACAGCAGGTGCCGGAGAAATGGCGCAGCAAGCTCCAGCAACACCGCGAACTGGCTTATATCAGCAAACGAGTAGCAACATTGAGCACCGACCTGACACTAGACGGTAACTTGCAGCAACTACGCTTGCCGATACATTGAGGGCGTTACCCCATAATCAATCGCGCTCGTCGCGGCGGCCAGGAACAACCGACCATATGCGGCGCACATGCACAGTGATCTCTTCACGATCGTGGTAAAGCTGCTTGGCATACACCTGTGCGTTGATGCCCTCCGCCGCCAATGTTTCACGCAGATTTTGCATATTCTGCGACACGGCTTCGTAACGTTTTTTCATCGGCAATTTTAGGTTGAAAATCACCTCACGGCACCAACCCTTCACCAGCCATTGGATCATCAAATTGGTCACCTTGGCTGGCTTCTCCACCATATCGCATACCAGCCAATAAATTTTGCTGCTGGTCGGTTCGAATTTAAAACCGTCAACGCGGTGATGAGTGACCTGACCCGTTTCCATCAGGCTTGCTGCCATCGGGCCGTTATCCACCGAATGCACCAGCATGCTGCGCTTCACCAACTGATAGCTCCAGCCACCTGGGCTAGCACCCAGATCAACCGCATGCATGCCGCTGGCCAGACGTTCTTCCCACTCATCGGCGGGAATGAAGACGTGGAACGCCTCTTCCAACTTCAGCGTAGAGCGGCTTGGTGCATCGGCTGGGAAGCGTAGGCGCGGAATGCCCATATAAAAAGGCGAGTTATTGTGACTGAAAGAGTAGCCGACATAGCAGCAACCTGGGGCGATAAAAAACACATGCACCACCGGACGCGTCGCGTTTTCACGCGCCATCAGCACTTTCTGCTCACGCATGGCGATGCGCAGCGGCACCGTCAACTTGCGGCAGAACTTCATCAGTTCTTTACTTTCGTTAGTGTCAGGCACTTCTACCCGTAGTTCACCACCGCGATCGATCACGCCGATCAGCATGCCAACAATCGGCGACACCCGATCTTCCGGCGGCAAATCACGTAGCAGTTCTCCCACCACCACCATTTGGCGGGCGAAAATCAGCTCGCGTAACGGGATTTCCCGCGCCAAACGATCGGCATCATCCGGCTGATAGCATTCGAACAACACATAGCCACTGTTCTCTTTTAGCCGGGCGAAACCGAAAATCTCTAACCGAGCCGCCTTATTGGTCATTTCAGCGGCACACTCTTTCTCGAAGCCGGGGCGGCAATACAACACGATCTTATTCATGGCATCCAGCCTCTGTTCTCAGGCGCAAAGCGCCAACCAACATCAATACCCAGCCAATCAAGAAGCACACGCCGCCAACCGGCGTGATGTAGACACAAATCTTTAGGTGTAACAGCGCCAAACAGTACAGGCTGCCGCTGAACAAAACAGTGCCGAGCGCCAACAACGCCCCACACCAGTAAAACCACAGGCTCACACGGGATTGCATCACTACCGCCAACGCCAGAATGGTCAGCGTGTGGAAGCCCTGATATTCCAGAGCTGTGCGAACCCAAGCCATTTCATTAGGGCCGATCGTACCACCCAATACATGTGCGCCGAGAGCGCCCAGCGCGACAAACACCAAGCCGCTGATAGCGGCAAAAACCAGCATGGAACGACTGCTCATCGTCATTTACCCTATAAAGAAAATCGGACGGCTGTATGTAGCACTAACCGACCTTGTTGTTCGTAGCAAAAGTGGAATTTCTCCTGCTCACTGGCTGCCATCGCCAAGATCCATCGACGAAAGGCGGCTATTTTACCCAGTTCTGCCTGGCTGTCATGACAGACCAGATAAAAAGCATTTTTACTGACCAACACATCATTGAATGGACACACCAAACGCCCAGCCTCAATCTCGATTTGCGCCATCACGTTATTCACTAGCGCCACCCCCTACCCATGCACCGCATCCTGTATCACCATGGCACTATGACTGAAGATCGGCCCCTGCTGCATATTGATGTGCTGCAACTCCAACTGGCGGGTATAGACCAACCAGTCGCAGCGTGAAGTACCGTGTAGCAAGGTATGATAAACCAAATTGCCTGCCTCTTTTAGCGGATGGTCGCCACTCAGCAGACTCGGTGAACATACCAACAGCAGATATTCCGCATACAGACATTCAGCACGTAGCCCCAGCCAGTTACTACGGCCTTAGAAAATCGCCACATCGACAGCATCTGCCAGCTTGTCTGCTTCACTATCCACCGCCTGAATGCGCACATCGATGCCCGGGTAAGCAGAGTTAAAGCAGAAAAGACGCGGTACCAACCACTGAATAGCAAAACTGGGAGGCAGGCTGACGGCCAGTGTCCCTCGCCTGCAACTTGCGTATAGCTTCATTGATCGAAGAGAAGGCTTCCTTGATGTCAAGGTATTAGCTCTGCCCTTCCTCCGTCAGCAGCAACAAGCGGTTACGCCGCCGGAACAGCATCAGGCCAAGAAAATCCTCCAGCGACTTTATCTGGTGGCTCCCTGCGGCTTAAGTCACAAACAGCGCTTCTGGCATCTTGGTAAAACTCAGATGGCGAGCAGCCGCATTGAACACACGCAACGCATTAAGGGAGGGGTAAACGCTTTGGCATTAAATTAATTAGATACTTTCATGTAACAATGAGTTGAATAATGCGGTGTCGTAAATCGGTAAGCCCTGTGTAGGATGCCATGGGTTGAACCTAACAAACCACTACCATTATTTTTTATTCGATTCATTATACTTTTCCGTTGAGGATACGCTAGCAAATACCTACAGTGATGGTACTACCTAAGCTGGAACAAAAAGAGATTCGATGTTGAGGACATCAATGAACTTTTGGCTTGTGGTTATGATGTTGTGTTTGCCTCATGTCCGGTAATCTGGTCAGGGTAGCTCATTTACTGTTTTTCATTTCCTGTATATTTATTCTGTCCTTCCGCAGTGATTTTATGCAGAATCGCTTGATTTTCTGGGATTTTTTTCTGAAATTTACGGGTCACTTTTATCCCTTTTCTTTCGGCTCAATAGGGTTGATCCGTTGCTCAACGTCATGGAGGGATCGCTGCCCCATGCCAGTGTGGTGTTCGCCTTTGGTTTTGATAACTTGTTTCCACTGGCAAAATAGGACAGGATCAGGCACTGACTCAAACCAATGATAATCAGGGTATGACACCTTTTAACCCCAGCATATTTCGTCAGCAGTTTCCCGCCCTCACGCAGGGCGGAATTTATCTGGACAGCGCCGCCACCGCGTTAAAACCGCTGGCGGTGATCGAAGCCACGAAGCAATGTTACTGTGACGATACCGCCACCGTGCACCGCAGCCAGCACCGTGCAGCACAAGATCTGACCGCTCGTTTTGAGCAGGCACGTAGCCTGGTGGCAGCGTTGATCAACGCACCTTCTGCCGACGATATCATCTGGACACGCGGCACCACCGAGGCGATCAACCTGGTAGCACAAAGCTACGCCCGGCCGCGCTTGCTACCGGGTGACGAAATTTTGGTGAGTGAAGCTGAGCACCACGCCAACCTGATCCCCTGGCTGATGGTGGCGGAACAAACGGGTGCTCAGGTTGTCAAGCTACCGATCGGTACCAATCGTCTGCCCGAGCTGGCGCGCCTGCCCTCCTTGCTTAACGACAAAACCCGCCTGTTGGCACTGGGGCAAATGTCCAACGTCACCGGTGGCTGCCCGGATCTGGCGCAAGCCATCACTCTGGCGCATAGTGCAGGCGCGCGAGTGATGATCGACGGTGCCCAAGGCATCGTGCATTGCCCAGCCGACGTTCAGCAGCTTGATATCGATTTCTACGCCTTCTCAGGCCACAAACTATATGGCCCGACTGGCATCGGCGCACTGTATGGTAAAAGCGAACTGCTGGCGCAGATGCCGCCTTGGCAAGGTGGCGGCAAAATGCTGACCCAGGCATCCTTTGGCGGCTTCACGCCTCAAAAACCGCCGCATTGCTTTGAAGCGGGTACACCGAATATTGCCGGCGTACTGGGGCTGGCCGCCGCGCTGAACTGGCTGGACGATCAGGATTGGTCGGCGGCGGAACGCTACAGCCGCGCTTTGGCTGACCAAGCTGAGCAACGGCTGGCGCAATTGCCGGGCTTTCGCAGTTTCCGCTGTTCTGGCTCCAGCCTGCTGGCGTTTGATATTGCGGGCATCCATCACAGCGACATTGTTACGCTGTTGGCTGCACATGGCATCGCACTGCGCAACGGCCAACACTGCGCCCAGCCGATGATGGCGGCGTTAGGCGTCAGCGGCACTTTGCGCGCTTCCTTTGCTCCCTATAATTCTCCGCAGGATGTCGATGCACTGGTGTCCGCATTGATCAACACTATCGACCTGTTGGCCAACTAAATTGACCACCAGAGACGCTATGCTCGCTCCCCATCCCTTTGGTCGTGAGATTACTACCACAGCGTTGATCGAGACCTTCAGCACGCTAAACCAATGGGAGGATCGCTATCGCCAGTTGATCATGCTGGCGAAACGGCTACCGCCACTGCCGGAAGCGCTACGGAAAACGGAAATGGCGTTGAGCGGCTGTGAGAACCGGGTCTGGCTGGGACATCAGCGGTTGTCCGATGGCACGCTGCATTTTTATGGTGACAGCGAAGGCCGCATCGTGCGCGGTCTGCTGGCAGTATTGCTAACCGCCGTTGAGGGCAAAACGCCGCAACAACTCGCCGTACTGGAACCACTGGCGTTGTTTGATCACCTGGCTTTATGCCATCAGCTTAGCGCCACCCGCGCCAGCGGGTTAGCGGCGTTGGCTGCTGGGGTGCAGGCGATCGCTGCCCGCTACCTCTGACGCGCCACTTTTGCCAGCATTTTTTTCAGCACGTGGGACACAGCCACAAAACCAAAAGTGGCGGTAACCATAGTCGCAGCGCCAAACCCCGCGCTGCAATCCATTCTTTTTGGCCCATCGGCTGTGCTACGCGATGCGCATACCGAACCGTCTGGCTGTGGGTAGACCAAGGGTTCGCTGGAGAATACGCAGTCGATACCCAACTTACCCTTGCCATTTTTCACCACGTTGAAATCATGCTTCAGCCGCGCGCGCAGCTTGGCTGCTAGCGGGTCTTGGATGGTTTTCGCCAGATCGGCCACTTCTATCTTGGTCGGGTCAATTTGCCCGCCGGCACCACCAGTGGTCACTACCGGGATCGAGTAGCGACGGCAATAAGACAGCAGCGCTGCCTTGGGACGCACGCTATCGATGGCATCGATCACATAGCTGAAATTGTGATCCAATAACTCAGCGACATTGTCTGGGGTAATAAAATCGTCGATACAGGTTACCTGGCATTCTGGGTTGATTGCCAGAATACGCTCCGCCATCACTTCAGTTTTCGACTGGCCGACATGCTGACGCAATGCATGGATCTGACGGTTGGTATTGGTGACACAGACATCATCCATGTCGATCAAGGTAATAGCACCGATGCCAGTGCGCGCCAGCGCCTCAGCCACCCAGGAACCCACGCCACCAATGCCAATCACGCAGATGTGTGCCTGCGCAAACAACGCCAACGCCGAATGGCCATACAGCCGTGCCGTGCCGCCAAAACGTTGTAAATAGGCTGCTGAATACGTTGTACTCATAACGATTTAATTACCTTTATAGTGCAAGCGGACAGTCCGCCCCTTGTCGTTCAATACGCGCTTAGCGGTTAAGCAGTGACACCACCGCTGTGCGGGTTGGCACTGAAAGCTGCGCGCCGCTGGTGCCGCTCAACACCCAAACGCGGCCATAGTGGTTATAGTACCCGGCCGAGTGACCAGCCGCCGGCCCGATGCCCTGATACAGGTCAAAATGCTGCCCCTTGATGGCACCACCGACATCGAGTGCAACCATCAGGCGCATCTCATATTTTCCCGTGAATTGACCTTTATTGTCCAGCAGCGGTACTTCAGCCAGCAATGTGGTGCCAGCCGGGATCAGCGAGCGATCAGACGCCACCGAAGCTTTAGCGATCAATGGCACTGCGCTGGCACCTTTCACCGATGCGAAAGCTTCTGGACGGAAAAATACGAAAGAGGGATTCTGCTCAAGCAGTTCGCGCAATTCCGCCGCGCTATGGCTAGCGGCCCACTGATGGATCGCCTGCAACGACATATCCGCCTGAGCCACTGCACCGCGATCGATCAGTACCTTGCCAATGCTACGGTAGGCATGGCCATTTTTGCCCCCATAGCCGAAGAAGACCAGTGGCTGACCATTGCCATAATCCACATAGCCGCTACCCTGAACTTCCATCATAAAGTTATCTATCAGCGAGTTGGTGTAAGCGATGATGTAGCGATCGTCCAGTGCACCGGAATAGATGCTTGCACGGTTAGGCAAAGGTTTTTTGCCTTTCGGCGGCATGCGGTAGAGCGGGTAGCGGAACGCCCCCTGTTGGGTGTAGCGCGCCTGCAACACTGGTGTATAATAGCCAGTAAACTGCACGTTGCCATAGTTATCGACACCTTTCATCTGGTCAGCGCTGAGTCCATACTGGTTCAATTGACCTGTATCAGCACCCGCTGATAGCCAATTTTGCACCGCCTGGTAAGTCGTATTGTCGCGCTCAAAGAGCGCAGGGGCGGCATACTTGATCTCCAGCAACTGATTCAAGTAATCCTGAGCGTTGACCAGCACGCCCTTGGCGTTAGGCTGATTGACTCGTTCCATCGCCTGATCTAAACGACCATCCTTATATTGCTGCCCACGATCAGTCGGCTTAGACGAACATCCCACCAGCACCCCCACTAACCCACCCAGCAGATATTTATTCCAACGCCCTTTCATCGCACACTCTCATACTGAATGATATATCGGCTGAACGATAACAAACGCCTATCGATAAAGGAATCGCTGCAAATAAAAAAACCAGATAGCGGGATGATGATGAAAAAGAATGCAATTTGCGGTTAAATTCAGCATAAAAACGATTTTCTACCAATAAATTGCAAAAAGGGTTTGCAACAAAATGCACGGAGAGTATAGTGCGCATCCATCGGACGCGGGGTGGAGCAGCCTGGTAGCTCGTCGGGCTCATAACCCGAAGGTCGTCGGTTCAAATCCGGCCCCCGCAACCAACCGATACTGCGCCAGCAGTATCGGTATAGGTCGGGTTCGATAACACAGTATCAAGACGGACGCGGGGTGGAGCAGCCTGGTAGCTCGTCGGGCTCATAACCCGAAGGTCGTCGGTTCAAATCCGGCCCCCGCAACCAATCTTGATAACAACAGCAAAACACCCTCCAGGGTGTTTTTTAGCATTAGAGACCGGTTAAAACCGGCCCCATCCGCAGACAACACCGCCATTATCTACTTGCCAATGCACCGCCGTTAGCAAAGTACGCCTTGATCCCCGCCAGAACAGACTCCGCCACCTGCTGCTGGAAATGATGGGTGCGCAGCCTGCGCTCTTCTTCTAGGTTGCTAATAAACGCTGTTTCAACCAGAATCGAAGGTATATCCGGAGCCTTTAACACCGCAAAGCCCGCCTGCTCGACACGATTTTTATGCAACCGATTAATTTTTCCCATCCGGTTCAGCACTTCATTGCCGAATTTCAGGCTGTCATTAATAGTCGCCGTCTGCACCAGATCGAACAAGGTATGATCGAGATAACGGTCACCGCTTTTACTGACGCCGCCGATTTGGTCTGAGGCGTTTTGGGTCTGTGCCAAGAACTTGGCCGCCGAGCTGGTGGCACCTTTGGTCGATAGTGCGAATACCGATGAACCGCGTGCTGCCCGGCTGGTAAAGGCATCGGCGTGAATGGAAACGAACAAATCAGCACGCTGTTTACGCGCCTTGGCGACACGTACCTTGAGCGGAATAAACACATCGTCATTACGCGTCATAAACACTTTCATCGCAGGTTCACGTTTGATCAACGCGCTCAACTTGCGGGCAATTTGCAACACGATGTCCTTCTCGCGCGTCTTGAGCATGCCAATCGCGCCGGGATCCTCACCACCATGGCCAGGATCTAACATGATGATAATCGGCCGATCGCGCCCCGCATTGCCAGCCTGCGCCGCCTCTGCTGGCAACGTGCGATCCAGAACGCCTTGGTTGTAATCTTCCAGTAACGCCAATAACGGATCATACTCCGTGCCACTACCGCCCTTGGTGGGATAGAGATCCAGCACCAACCGGTGGCGATACTCTGGCACCGGTGCCAGCGAGAATATGTGTGGGCTGACGCTGTGCTTAAGTTCCAGCACTAGCCGCACAGTGTGTTGATCAAACTGGCCAACGCGCACCTGCTTGAGGTAAGGATCGTCGGCGTGAACCTGGCTAGCGATGCCCTTCAGCACACTGTTGAGATGCACACCAACGATATCCACCACCACACGGTCAGGATTGGTCAGCACAAACTGTTGGTATTTCAGCGCGACGTTAGATTCGAGCGTGATGCGAGTATAGGTGGAAGAAGGCCATACACGCACGGCGATGACATGTGATGCTGCTGCGAAGCCTGCGTGACTCACACTCAGCAACCAACTGGCAGCAGCCCCTTGTAATAAACGGCGGCGCCCCAGATTGTGATTTAAGTTTGGCATGTGGCTCCGACAGTGATAACTGATTAAAGTAGATGAAAAAAACACCAGTCAAACGGAAGTGCCGAAAACTTTAACCAATCATGCCAACCCTGTCACCAGAAAATCTTTTTATAGTTTTCAATTTATTACCATTCAGTGCGGTTAACACAGAAATTAAGATAATTTCTCGCTTGCTATCCACACAAAAAAGAATAAAAATACAAAAATAACGTATAAATATGCATATGAGGGTTTGCCGTGAAGGAACGTAGTACAGAGCTGGTTCAAGGATTTCGTCACTCAGTTCCCTATATTAACGCCCATCGGGGCAAGACATTTGTCGTCATGCTTGATGGGGAAGCTATCAAGCATGAGAATTTTCCCAGCATCGTCAACGATATCGGCCTGCTGCATAGCTTGGGTATTCGTCTGGTGGTAGTTTATGGTGCAAGGCCACAGATCGACAACAATCTGGCGCTGCATCATTATCAACCTATTTATCACAAGCATACTCGGGTCACTGATGCCCTTACACTTGAGTGGGTTAAACAGGCTGCCGGCTTACTGCAACTGGACATTACCGCCCAGCTATCAATGAGCCTCAATAATACCCCGCTACAGGGTGCGCACATCAACGTAGTCAGCGGCAACTTTATCATCGCCCAACCTCTCGGCATCGATGACGGCGTGGATTATTGCCATAGCGGGCGTATCCGCCGTATTGATGAAAAGGCTATCCACCACGAACTTGCCAACAACGCCATCGTGTTGATCGGCCCAGTGGCCGTGTCGGTGACTGGCGAAAGCTTTAACCTAAGCTCGGAAGAAGTTGCCACTCAGTTGGCGATCAAGCTGAAGGCGGAGAAAATGATCGGTTTCTGTTCCTCACAGGGTGTGACCGATCCACAAGGCAACGTCATTTCTGAACTCTCCCCTAACGACACGCAAAAATGCATTGAGCAGCGGGAAGAGCGCGGTGACTATCATTCCAGTACTGTGCGTTTCCTGCGCGGCGCAGTAAAAGCCTGCCGCAGCGGGGTGCGCCGCAGCCACTTAATCAGCTATCAGGAGGATGGCGCGTTGGTACAGGAGCTGTTCTCGCGCGATGGCATCGGCAGCCAAATCGTTATGGAGAGTGCCGAACAGGTGCGCCGTGCAACTATCGACGATATCGGAGGCATCCTGGAGTTGATCCGCCCGCTGGAGCAGCAGGGCATTCTAGTACGCCGTTCACGTGAGCAACTGGAGATGGAAATCGACAAGTTCACCATTATCGAACGCGATAATCTGACCATTGCCTGCGCTGCGCTGTACCCGTTTCCAGAAGAGACAATCGGCGAAATGGCTTGCCTAGCAGTACATCCAGACTACCGTAGTTCTTCGCGCGGCGAAATTCTGCTGCAACGGGTGGAAAGCCAGGCGCGACAAATGGGCCTGCAAAAACTGTTCGTACTGACCACCCGCAGCATCCATTGGTTCCAAGAGCGCGGCTTTACTCCGGCTGAAGTCGAGGTACTTCCGATACAAAAAAAGTCGCTATACAACTACCAGCGACGCGCCAAAATTCTGCTGGCGGAGCTGTAACCCCTGCTGTGCTCTTCTGCCGTCTATTCCTCACTCCGCAAGCGTTCAGCCAAACCGCTGCGACGCTGGGTTGGCGTGCAAATCGCCTTCATCAACACCCCATCGGCGGCGTATAGCGAAAGCCGAGTACGTGCACGAGTGATGGCGGTATAGACCAACTCACGGGTCAGCAACGGCAGGAAATGGGTCGGCAACACCAACAGCGTATGATCAAACTCAGAACCCTGGGATTTATGCACAGTCATCGCGTAGGCAGTTTCATGCGCGGGCAAACGGCTTGGCTGCACCGATTTGACGCTACCGTCCGGCAGAAGGAAATGCACGCGCAACTCACCGCGCCCATCCCGCAAGGCAATACCGATATCACCGTTATACAACCCCAACGCACTGTCATTACGCCCGATCATCACTGGTCGCCCAAGATACCAGCGCCCCAGTGAGCGGTGGATCAACCCGGCATGCTGCAACCTGGACTCGATACGCTGGTTCAACCCGGCAACGCCGAATGGCCCTACACGCAGCGCGCACAACACTTGAAAACAGCCGAATGCTGCCAGCACCGTCGCGGCATCGGCCCCAGCACTCACCTGTTTCAGGTAATCGCGGTATCCCGCCACACACACCGCCAACAGCGCCTGGTATTCTTCAGTGGTCGCCAGCGAATAACCCGCAACATCGCTGAAACCACCGTCAATCACTGCCCGCGCCCGTGCAACATCACCAACATTGACTGCCTGCGCCAATTGGCCGATGCCAGATTTGGCGTCAAAGCGATAGCTCTTGCGCAGTAAACATAGGCTGTCGCGCACCGCTGCTTCTGCCCGCGCTTGCTGCCCCCGCAATAGGCAGCCGGTCAAACGGCTTAGCTCTGCGGCACGCGCCTCGCTGTACCCCTGTTCGGCAAAACGACAAATATCACCCAACACCGCCCCCGCTTCTACCGAGGCCAATTGATCACGGTCACCGAGGAAAATCACCCGCGCCCGTTCCGGCAAAGCGGCAATCAAACGCGCCATCATCGGCAAATCGACCATTGACGCCTCATCCACCACCAGCACATCCAGATGCAGCGGATTACCGCGATGATAGCGCATGCGTTGGCTGTTGGGTTGCACACCCAACAGCCGATGCAGCGTTGCAGCTTCAGTCGGGAATAACGCCTGCTGCGTCGGCGTTAACGCCAGCTTACGGCTGGCGCTGCCAAGCGACTCAGTCAACCGCGCTGCCGCTTTGCCCGTCGGTGCCGCCAATTGAATACGTAGCCGCGCGCGCTCATCGAGCTGCACCAGTGCCGCCAGTAATTTGGCCACGGTGGCAGTTTTACCGGTACCTGGCCCACCGGAAATCACCGCAATTCGCCGGGTCACGGCCACCGCAGCGGCAATTTTCTGCCAGTCCGGTTCATCGGTAGCCGCACCAAACAACCGATCGAGAATAGCGCGCAACTGAGCTTCATCTACTACCTGATGTTCGCGGTCGCTGCTGATAAATACCGCCACCTCACCTTCGCTCTGCCACATGCGCTGTAAGTACAGGCGTTGACCCTGCAACACCAGCGGCGTAGCACCGCTGCCATCACCAACTGCGGCGCAGGCCATCAGACGCTGCCGCCAGCGGGCGATATCCGGTTGCCCGGCGGCCAACCAGACGGCCTGTGCCAGTTCTGGCTGCCGCCCTGCAAACAATTGCCCCATCTGTAGCTGATCCAACATCAAGCAAACATGACCGGCCCCTGCCTCTGCGCTCAGGCAGGCCGCCGCCAGCAGAATATCGGGTTCATCTTTGGCCGCTACCACACCAGCGAACTGCACATCCAGTGGCCTCAGCACACCAAGCGCCACCGCCTGATCCAGCAGCGCAATCATCATTCATCCTCCCCCGCAGCAGCGTCACCACTGAACAACAAATCCATGCCTTCCACCAATTGTTGTTCCGGGCGGCAGGCAAAAATGCCATTGCCCGGATGCAGCGCATCAACACCGCGTAAGAATAGGTAAATGACCCCGCCAAAATGGCGCTGGTAGTCGTAGTCCGCCAGCCGATGGCGCAGATAGCGATGCAACGCCAGGGTATAGAGCTGATATTGCAGGTCATAGCGATGTTCCGCCATCGCACGTTCCATCGCTGGCCGGGTATAAGCGCTGCTGTCCTCGCCCAGCCAGTTGGATTTGTAGTCCAGCAAATAGTATTTGTCCTGCCAGCAGAACACCAAATCGATAAAGCCTTTGAGCATGCCTTGAACCTGCTGGAAATCCAGCACCGGACAGCGAGCAGACAGCGGATCGTGGCGTTTTACCAGTTCATCAAGCTCGTGTGCCTGTAACACCCGGTTAATCGGCAGATAGAACTGCAACTCGGCCTGCTTGTGCTGCGGTGCCAACGCTGCCAAGGTCACCCCGCTGTCATTCAGCGGGGTAGTGAGCAGCACCTGCACCCATGCCAGCAAAATAGGCTGCCAGTGATCGGCAAAACCCTGCTGTTGCAACTGTTTCAACAGCCACTGTTCGTCCAGCGGCTGAGTAAAGTCCAGTGTCTCGAACACACTGTGCAGAAAGGTGCCGGGTGCCGCACCACGCGGGAAGGTATGGGGTGTGAGTGCTGGCTCTCCTTTTTCCGCTTGCTCCCCAGCAGCATCGATATCCAACTGTGGCAACAAATCCTGCATCAGATTCCCACCGTGCTGCCGCAGGCCGGTATAGCTGGTAACCCGCCAGAAATCTTGGATCTGGCGGGTGAAATCTTTTGCTGCCAGCTTTGTCGAGATGGCTGCTTGCGGTTGCCAAGGCTGCTCGTTTAGCGTCTCGACCCGCGAAAGCACAACACCGCTGCCAGCCAACTGCTGCAAACATTCATGCAAGTAAGCCGCATCACCCGCTTGCCCAGCCTGCACCAAATAGCCCAATGCGCTACGATGCACATCTGTGCCACCCTGCTTCTTGCGTGCGCCCTGGATCAACGGCGCAATGCCGATGCTGCTGTGATATACCGAGCGAGTCAACGCCACGTACAGCAAGCGCAGATCTTCCGCCAAGCGTTCTTCTTCCGCCCAAGCCAGGCTATCTTCATTAACGTTGAGATCCAACAGCGCCTGGAAGCTGTGGCGATCGTGATACAGTGCCTGCTGCTGCTGGCGGAAATTGCCGACAAATGGCAGCCATACGAGATCGAACTCCAGCCCTTTGGATTTGTGGATAGTGATCACCTGCACCAGATGACGATCGCTCTCCAGCCTCAATTGCTGGTTATCGGACTGGCGGTTAGGCTGTGCGATTTGCTGTGCCAGCCAGCGAACCAACGCATGCTCGCTGTCAAGCTGCGCAGCGGCTTCCTGCAACAGTTCACCCAAGTGCAGCACGTCAGTCAGACGCCGTTCACCACCAGGGCTAGCCAGCAGGTTTTCCGCCAGATAGCGTGTTTTCATCACTTCGCTCAGCATCGGCAATACACCGCGATGCCGCCAGAGCGTGCGGTATTTATCGAACTCGTCCACCAATGCATCCCAGGCGAGTTCGTCGCTGCTCAAGCCAGCCAACGTTGGCGCATCCAGCCCCATCAGCCCGGTTGCCATAGCACTACGCAACGTGCGTTCCTGCTCCGGCACCAGCACCGCCTGCAACAGCCACAGCAGATCTTTGGCTTCCGGCGTGTCGAATATGCTGTCGCGGTTGGAAAGATAAACTGAGGGGATCGACAGCGCACTGAGCGCATCACGCACTAGCGCTGCTTCATTGCGGCTGCGTACCAGCACCGTGATATTCGACGCCTGCACCGGCCTGCGACATTTACCGTTATCCAGCCAAGCCTGCCCTTGCTGCCCGGCACTGAGCCAGTCACGGATTTGCGTGGCGCATAGCCGTGCCATCAGTTGTTGGTAATCACTTACACCAACACCTTCGCCCTGTTGCAACCAGAACTGCATCGCTGGCTGTGACTGGTTGTACAGTTCAAACACCAGCCCTTGATTCTTTTCCGCCGCGCTGACCTCAATAAAGGGGATTTGATCAAACAGGAAGGGTTTTTCCAATTGGCAAAACAGCGTGTTGACGCTGGCGACCATCGCAGGAGACGAGCGCCAGTTTGTTTCAAGGGTATAGTGTGCGCTCACCTCAGAACGGGCGCGCATATAGGTGAAAATATCAGCACCCCGGAAGGCGTAAATAGCCTGTTTTGGATCGCCAATCAGCAGCAAGCCACAGTCCTGCTGACCGACATAAAGTTTCTGGAAGATGCGGTATTGCTGCGGGTCAGTATCCTGGAATTCGTCGATCATCGCCACCGGGTAGCGTTGACGGATCGCCTGTGCCAATTGCTCCCCCCCTACGTTTTGCAATGCACTGTCCATTCGGCTAAGCAGATCGTCAAAACCCAGCTCAGCGCGCTGGCGTTTCTCCTGCTGAATCGAGCGGCGTATTTCGCTGAGCGCACGCGCTATAATCAGGTCGCGCAGCGTCAAGGGAGCGGCAAAAAGTTCATCAATAGCAGTAAACAATGCATGACGCGGCGCTTCACCCTGCTTGGTTTTTTCCAACAATACCGACTGGCGGAATTTATCCAGTTCTTTCGGTAACTGGTAATCCAAGGTTTCCTTCATCGCCCACTCACCGACTTTGCCTAACCAATTCGGCAGGTGTTTGCTGCTGTAGCTGCGCTTATCGGCACCGGACTGGCGGATTAATGTCTCCAGATCACCTGCAACCTTCTGCCAATGCGCCTTGATAGCGTCTATGCGCGCCACGATTTGCTCATGGCGCGTTAGCACTGTTTCTTCATCCTTAGGCGGCTGGCGCAGTGTTGGCGCTTCGCCATGCAAATAGTCGGAAAGATCGGCTAGCAGCGCCTCTGGGCCGTTCCACTCTTGGCTAACCACACGGGCAATGCCCAAGGGTAGCGGGTAGCAGTGGCGACGCCAGAAGTCGGCACACGCCTGCCGACGTAGCGGTAGTTCGTCCCGCACCAGCGTTTGTTCAAACAGCATGCCGGATTCGAAAGCATTGTGGGTCAGCATGCGCTGGCAAAAGCCGTGGATGGTATAAATCGCCGCTTCGTCCATCTGCCGCTCGGCCGAGAGCAATTGCGCAGCGGCATCGGACAGATCGTCAATCTCATCCAACAGCGCCGAAAACAACGGTTCTGGGCTTTTGCCACGCACGCAAGCAAGGCGCAGCTCGTGAATATTGTTGCGAATACGCCCGCGCAATTCCTCGGTGGCGGCCTCGGTAAAGGTCACGACCAGGATTTCTTCGACCGTCAACGGCCGGTAGAATGCCGCGTCCTGACCAAGCCCCAGTAGCAGCCGCAGGTAAAGCGCGCCAATAGTGAAGGTTTTGCCCGTTCCCGCCGATGCTTCAATCAGCCGCTCACCAAACAGTGGCAACGTCAGCGGATCAAGCCTCTGCGGAACCTTCTCGGTCATGGTGTCGCCACCTTGCGCGGTAGCACCTTCTGCAATGCGGAGGCGTTAGGATAGGTGAC
>Ga0308160_10001868_pt1 | contig 27426 bp, 30 predicted proteins | sample PhyFR1_FD_201036 | JGI IMG/M metagenome (GOLD analysis project Ga0308160, IMG submission 201036) | Phyllosphere microbial communities from UC Gill Tract Community Farm, Albany, California, United States - DLSLF.R1 | ecosystem: Host-associated > Plants > Phyllosphere > Unclassified | place: USA... | reverse complement strand
CTCATCAAGGTCGGGTTCGACCCGGCACTCGGTGCCCGCCCGCTCCGCCGCGCGATGCAGCACGAGGTCGAGGACCAGCTGTCCGAGCACATCCTGCAGGGTGAGCTCACGGCCGGCGACCACGTGAAGGTCGACTTCACCGGTGGCGAGTTCCAGTTCGAGACCGGGCGTCAGCCGGGTCGCGAGGAGGTCCTCGCCGGGGCGGCCGCCGTCGAGGCGACGGACACGCCGCAGGGCGAGATCGAGTCCTAGGACCCGGTCACGGACATGACGGGAGGTGCGGGGCGGCGCGGCCCCCGCGGCCCCCGCGCCTCCCGTCACGTCGTGGGTGCGGTCACCCCTGGTGGTCGCGCCCGCGGTGCTTCTCGCGCTTCTCGTGTCGCTTGTGCGCGCCGGGCTGCTCGCTCTCGGCCGTGCCGTCCGAGTCGCCGCTCAGTCCGTCCGCCAGGCCGTTGGTCTGGTCGAAGGGGCGTCCGAGTGACTCGTCGTTGAGGTCTGCCACGGAGCGGTGACGCTCGTGGGCTTCGGGTTCGGGTTGATCGTCCATGCGCCGGACGCTACGCGCGGCGCGATGTCGCCCGACCCAGACCCGGGACGGTTCGCGCGTCGCGGTACCACGGGCCCCCGTCCGGGGGTACGGTGGTGACTGCGCGCGAGGGGTTCCCCCCAACACCTCGCACGCAGCGCTCGACCGGTTCCCCCCAACAGGTCGAGACGTGCCGGCCCCGGTCTGTTCGCAGACCGGGGCCGTTGCACGTCGACGGGGCGCTCCGCCCGCGGCCCGCGGCCCGCGGCCCGCGTCGCGCGTCTTGCGTCTTGCGTCTTGCGTCTTGCGTCTTGCGTCTCGCGTCAGAGGGTGGCCGCGAAGTCCCGGACGGCCCGCTCCCAGCGCTCCGGGTCCTCGTTCCACTCGAGCGTGTGCGGCGCGGTCCGGAACGCGACCGCCCGGGTGCCCGGACGCGCGGTCTGCGCGGCGACGTCGGCCTCGGCGACGAGGGCGTCGGCCGCCGAGTGCACGAGCAGGGTCGGGGTCGCCGACGCCTGCCACGCGGTCGTCTGGACGGGAGCCGCGGCGCCCGCCAGCCGTGACAGCACGCCGGTGGTCGCGATCCGTGCCGCGACGGTGCCGACGAACGCGGGGAGGTGGGCGCCCGACACCGCACCGCGGAGCGCCGAGGACACGCTGAGCAGCGGCGAGATCCCGACGAGGCCGTCGACCTCGACCCGGGAGGCGGCGACCGAGCACGCGAGCGCCCCCGCCGACCAGCCCTGCAGCACGACCCGGGTGGCCCCTCGGCCCCGGGCTGCCCGGACCGCCGTCACGATGCGGTCGACCGCGCCGGGGTCGAGCGAGCGGAGCGGGAGGTCGGTCGTGTCGACGACCTCGGACGTCGCGCCGAGGGCACGCCAGACCGGGATGCCCCGGAGGACCTGCCGCGGCCCGAGCGACTGCCCGTGCACGTGGACGACGTGCGTGGGCCCGTCGCCGGGGACGTCGGTCGGCTCGTCACCGAGGCCGTCGGTCGGCTCGTCGCCGGGGACGTCCGTGAGGTCGTCGTACAGCAGCGCGTCCCAGCCCCACTCGCCGACGGCTGCCGGGCCGTCCGTGCGCCGCCGGACCGTGTCCCCGTCGATGTCGAGCACGTCCCGCACGCGGACGTCCTGGCCGTCGTGGGTGATCCGGTACGTCCCGGGCAGGCGGGTGTCGCGGGTAGCCACGAACTCGGCCTCGGTCGGGGTGGCGCCCCGGACGGTGGCGGTCGCCGAGTACGGCGTGGGGAAGAGCAGCCGACGCGCGACGAACCCGCCCAGCCCGAGCGTCCCGACGGCACCCGCTGCGGTCCCGAGTGCGGCGATGCGTCCACCGGTCATGTGGTCTCCTCCAGTCGTGCGGTGGTGAGCGTCGCGGCGGCCGGGACGTCCTGCCCGGCCTCACGCGCGCGGTCCTCGATCTCGACGGACAGCCGGTGCAGTCGGCTCCGCCAGTGGCGACGCTGCCAAGCGATCGTGAAGTACAGCCCCCGGTTGCCGGACGCGCCCTCGAGTCGCCGCAGCTCGGGCTCCAGCGTCCGGAAGCGGACCCGGGCGGCCCGCCAGTCGCGGAACTCGCGGGCGGCGTCGGGCAGCACCCCGCCGGCGGCACCGACGGCGAGCAGGACCATCGAGGTGAGGAAGACCGGTGCGTAGACGGTGCCGAGCACCCGGACCGCAGCGTCCAGGCCGAGCACGTGCACGGCGTCGAGCGCGACCGCGATGGCCGCGAGCAGGACCATCGCCGCGGCGCCGACGACGAACAGCCAGTACATGCGCCCGAGGCCGTCGCCCTCGCGGAAGCCGCGGAGGACCGCCAGTGCGGACCGGGTGATCACGACGGCGATGTACGTCATCTCGACCGCGGAGTAGAGCGCGGTCGGCAGCTGGTCGCCGTACTCGACCATGAACTGCGAGGTGGGCTCGGGGGCGTCGATCAGCACGAACAGCACGACGAGGGCGACGAGGACCAGTGCGACGCCGACGAGCCGACTCGGTCGGAGCAGTCGCGCGGACCGGGCGGCCGCCTCGACAGACTGCGCGAGGGCGAACAGGCCGCACACCATCAGGCAGCGGCCGAGCAGGTCGGCGACGTTCGGTGTGCGGGTCAGCCCGCCGAGGAACGTCACGACGTCGGGTTGGTTGATGCTCAGCCCGACGGCCACGAACGCGCAGCAGACCATGAGCCAGGTGACGCTCGCCGACTGGGTCCGGACGAGCCAGAGCCGGACGACGAGGACGGCCAGGATCAGCCAGACCGGGAGGGATCCCCAGACGTGCAGCGTCACCGGAAGATCCCGCGCGGCGCGGTGTCGGGGTCGAGCAGCCCGATCCGCAGGGCGAGCTGGTCGGCCACGAGCTCGACCGCCTGCTCGTGCGGGGTGTCGAGCGACCGGGTGAACGCCGTCCGTCCGGTGAGCAGCCCCGTGTACGCCTCATGGTCGCAGCCGGGGTCGGCGAGGAACACGTGTGCGAGCTCGTGCAGCACGCAGGCCACCCGGGAGCGCTCGGACAGGTCGGGGCGCGTCTCGAGCAGAGCGTGGTCGGCGCGCTGGATGAGCCGGGCGGAGAGGTCACCGGGCAGTGCGGTCGTGCGGAGCCGGATCGGCTTGCCGAGGGCGGACTCGGCGCGGACGAGCAGCTCCGGCAGCGTCAGTCGCCGGGGGAGTCCGAGTCGCTGCACGCTGCGCCGGGCCTCGGCCTGCTGGCGGCGGGCACCGATCCGGTCGGCGAACGCGCTCACGGCGTCGACCCGGAGTCGTCGAGCCGCCGGACGTGCTCGGTGAAGTCGCGGATCTCGGCCGCGGAGGCGAACTCCCCGAGTCGCCGGGTGGCGAACGCCACGACCTCGCGCTTGCGGAGTTCGAGGACGAGTTCGAGCTGCGCCTGCACCCGCTCCGGGACGTCCGTGTTGCCCGCGGCGTCGGTGAGGTACTCGGACGGCACACCGAAGTAGCCGGCAAGCGCGACGAGCAGACGCTGGTCACGGACGGCCGGTCCGTTGCCCCCGAGCATGTAGCCCCACCGCGGTCGGCTCATCGAGGCGCCCTGCGCCTCGATCTCCGCCACGATCTCCTTGTAGGAGGGGCGCTGCCCGGAGTTGGCCTCGACGACGTCCATCAGGAGCTGCAGCTTGCGTGAGAGCTCGCGTCGGTGTGCGTCGTCGTCGGTGTACTCGATCATGTCTCCCCGCCCTGTACATCTGTCTCAGACATGGTAAAACTGAACCAGCGCGTCGGCCAGCGACACCCACTCTGCCAGGCGCGTGCCCGTTCGTCAGGTCGGCATTTCGTGGGGGGATGCCGAACAGGCGGGTTGCGCCGTGCGGTGGTCGCGAGCCGACGACGGACGGGAGGCGCGGTGCCAGCTGGCACCGTCCCTCCCGTCACGGCCGTCGTGCCGCTGGCGCGTCACGCCGGAACCGGCGGGCGGAGCCCCCCTCCCGTCCCGACCGTGGTCGCGGTCTCGTGCGTCGGCCTGATCAGGCCTGCACGTCGCCCCGCCACCCGGTGTCGGTGGGCGCCGACTCGACGCGCTCCTTGTAGTTCTGCAGGTCCTTCTTGATGGCGTGACCGCCGACGCCGACCGCTGCGCCGAGCTTCTCGAGGAAGCCGGAGGGCTCCCAGTCGATCTGCGCGGTGACGCGGGTCTCGTCATCGGACAGCTTGTGGAAGGTGACGACGCCGGCGTGGTCGGTCTCGCCGTCCTTGACCGTCCACGCGACCCGCTCGTCGGGGTGCTGCTCGGTGATGAGGGCACGGAACTCGCGCTCCTGGCCGGCGACCTTCACGGTCCAGTCGGTGGTCTTGTCGTCGACCTGGACGATCTTCTCGACCTCGTCGAGGAACTCGGGGAACTCCTCGAAGCGGGTCCACTGGCCGTAGGCAGCTGCGACGGGGACGTTCACGTCGACGGTTTCGATGATCTGAGGCATGACCCGGACGGTAGGCGGCCACGGCTGGGCGCCGTACAGGGGCGTGTCCCCCGGGGCGCACTAGTGTGAGGGAGATGACTGAGCACGGGAAGCACGCGTTCCACGAACGGGACGAGCACGGCATCCTGGTGCGCCCGGCCCTGGCGTCGGACGTCCCGCACATCCAGCGGCTCATCTCGCCCTACGTCGACCGGCGGATCCTGCTCGGCAAGGAGAACGTCGCGCTCTACGGTTCGATCCAGCAGTTCCGGATCGCAGAAGGCCCCGACGGTGTCCCGATCGGGTGCGGTGCGCTCGCCGTGTTCTGGGACGACATCGCCGAGGTGCGCACGCTCGCCCTCGACGCCGACTGGATCCACAAGCGCGTCGGCCACCGCATGCTCGAGGCACTCGAGCACGACGCCCGCGAACTCGGCGTCGCCCGCATCTTCTGCCTGACGTTCGAGGTCGACTTCTTCACGAAGCACGGGTACCTCGAGATCGGCGAGAGCGTCGTCTCGCCCGAGGTGTACGCCGAACTCGTCCGGTCGTCGGACGAAGGGGTCGCGGAGTTCCTCGACCTCGCACGGGTGAAGCCGAACACGCTCGGCAACACCCGCATGCTGAAGATCCTCTGACGCTTTCGCCCGCCCTCCGGCGGGGTTCCCTCGTCGGGCTCGCGCCGTTGTCTACCCTGTGCGCATGTCGTCGTTCCGTCACCCCGTCGGGCCCGAGAAGCCGGGCGTCTACTGGCGCCGTCGTGCGATGGTCATCGGGGTGCTGCTGCTGATCGTGGTCGTCGTCGTGCTGATCGTGGTCGGGCGGGGTGGGGCGTCTGCTGACCCGGGTTCTTCTTCCGCTTCCGCCTCCGCGTCGTCTGCCGGGCCGTCGTCGTCGCCGCGTGCCACGCCCTCTGCAGCCGCTTCGCCCTCGGGGGCGCCCTCGGCCTCAGCCTCGTCTTCGTCTTCGTCTTCGGCTTCGGCGTCGGCCAAGGACGGGTCGACGTGTGCCAAGGAGCAGATCGAGCTCACGCCCGTCGTCGACAAGACCTCGTACGGCCCCACCGAGGACCCGAAGATCGCGATGTCGATCAAGAACACCGGGTCGAACTCGTGCCACATGGACCTCGGGTCGTCCCAGCAGGTCCTCACGATCTCGTCCGGCGAGGAGCAGTACTGGTCGTCGAAGGACTGCCAGACCGGCGGGACCAACCAGGACGTCACGATCAAGGCCGGGCAGACCCTGACCACGCCGGCGATCGCCTGGGACCGGACGCGGTCGTCGACCTCGACGTGCGACTCGTCACGGCCGTCGGTCACCGGTGGGGGTGCGAGCTACCACCTGGAGGTGGCGGTGGGGAACATCGAGTCGAAGGCGTCGGTGCAGTTCATCCTCGGGTAGTCCGGCGGTGCTCCCCCTGCTACGATGAAGGCAAGTGGATTGGGAATGCCCGGTCGGCGTCACACCCCCGGATCTCCGGGGGTTTTCGCTTGTCGGGGGGGTTTTCGCTTGTCCGGGGAGACCTCGAGGCCACGGTCCTCGGTGCTGTAACCGTGTCGTGAAACGGGAACGGGCCCGTCGTCACGAGGACGACGGGCCCGTTCGGGCTGGAGGAGATCAGCCGATGACGGAGATGTTCTCCGCCTGCGGGCCCTTGCGACCCTCGGTGATGTCGAACTCCACCTTCTGGTTCTCCTCGAGCGACTTGTAGCCGTTGCCAGCGATCGCGGAGAAGTGAGCGAAGACGTCAGCGGAGCCGTCGTCCGGGGCGATGAAGCCGAAGCCCTTTTCGTTGTTGAACCACTTGACGGTGCCGGTCGATGCCATGATGGCGTTCCTTACTTTCTTGCCAGTCGACATCTGCAGTCGACTGCCTTGCGATGCGGTATTCGCTACCGCCGATCCACCGACGGATGTCGTCAGATCGATGCGTCCTGCGGGCATGGGGCCGGTAGAACGGGTTCGGGGCCAGGCGGCCGGGGAAGGCCAGTGACCGATGGCGCTCGAGGTGCTGTGCACCGGAAGAACGATGGACTCCCGCCGAAGCGGTTGGTACCAATCTACAGTCTTGTGGCCACAAGGGAAGAGCCGAAGTCGCCGAACGTCCATGAATCTGGTGGACTGGGTCCCGATGGCAGACAAGGAACAGCGTTTCCGGAGCGAACAGCTCGAGGCGGCGCTCGAGAAGCAGGACGTCGCGGCGGTGGCCTTCGCGCTCCGCAACGACATCGTGATCGTCCCCCGGCTCGTCACCGGCAAGAAGGACATGCAGGTGCGGGTGTTCGGGCGTGAGGGCTCGGACAAGCGCATCCTGCTGCTGTTCTCGTCGGCGGACGCGTACACGGCGATGGTGCCGGACGAGAAGGTCCGGCAGGTGATGGTCTACGACGGACCGCGACTCGAGGAGTTCATCGCGGCGCACCTGGACTCGCTCGAAGGCGTCTTCTTTGACATCGCGGGCCCGCACACGATGCAGGCGACGCCCGAGGACCTGCTGGCGGCGCTCCGGGCCTGACTCGCGCTTGCGTGTGCGTCGTGCCGCGGCGTGTCGTACCGCCGGCTCTGCCGTGATCGGTGCTGCCGTGATCGGTCAGAACGCTCGATCGAGTTCGCGCTCCCGCTCGTTCGCGGCCAGGGAGAACGCGACCCGCAGTGCTTCGCGGAGGTGCTGGGCGTCCGCGCCGAGCACGGTCGTGAATCCGAGGCGTGCGGCTTCGCTCGCGCGCTGCTTCGTGCCCGTGGTCGGGCGGATCTCGCCCGCGAGGCTGATCTCGCCGACGGCCGCCAACGTGTGCGGGTACGGGCGGTCGCGGGCGGCACTCGCGAGGGCCAGCGCGATGGCGAGGTCGGCGCCGGGCTCGGTGAGCTTCATGCCGCCCACCGTGGACACGTAGACGTCGGCATCCGACAGCTTCAGGCCGGCGCGACGTTCGAGCACCGCGAGGAGCATCGCCACGCGGGAGGAGTCGACGCCGTTCACGACCCGGCGCGGCTGGGGTGCCGAGCTCGGGACAACGAGCGCCTGCACCTCGACCGGGAGCGCCCGGCGTCCCTCGAGCGCGACGGTCACGCACGTGCCGGACACGGGCGCGCCGTTCTTCGACATGAACAGGCCGCTGGGGTCGGGGACCTCGTGGATGCCGTCGCCGGCCATGTCGAAGCAGCCGACCTCGTCCGTGGGGCCGAAGCGGTTCTTGAGCGCACGGACGAACCGGAGCGCGGTCTGCCGGTCGCCCTCGAAGTGGCACACGACGTCGACGAGGTGTTCGAGCAGTCGGGGTCCGGCGATCGTGCCGTCCTTCGTCACGTGGCCGACGATGAGGACCGGGAGCGCGCGGTCCTTCGCGACGCGGATCAGCGTGGAGGCGACTTCGCGCACCTGCGACGTACCACCGGCGATGCCGTCGATCGAGCTCGACGAGATGGTCTGCACCGAGTCGGCGATGAGGAGGTCCGGCTTGACCTGGTCGATCTGGCCGAGGATGACGCCGAGGTCGACCTCGCTCGCCAGGTAGAGGTCGTCGTGCATCGCCCCTGTGCGTTCGGCGCGGAGCCGGACCTGGTCGACGGATTCTTCGGCGCTGACGTAGAGCACGCGCTTGCCGGTCGCTGCCGCTCGTGAAGCGACCTCGAGCAGGAGCGTGGACTTGCCGACGCCGGGCTCGCCGGACAGCAGGACCGCCGCACCCGGGACCACTCCGCCGCCGAGGACGCGGTCGAACTCGCCGATGCCGGTCTGCCAGCGCTGGACCGTCGTTCCGCGGGATTCGGTGATGGGCCGTGCCACGCGGTTGCCCGTGACCGCAACCGAGGCGGTTCCCCGGGCACTGGCCGTGGCCGCAGTGGAGTCCTCGACCGTGCCCCAGGACTGGCACTCACCGCAGCGGCCGACCCACTTGATGCTGGTCCAGCCGCACTCGGTGCAGCGGTAGAGGGACTGAGCGCGCGCCATGATCGCCAGGCTAGGCGGTGCCGCCGACATCACCCGCGCGGTCGTCCGGACCGTCGGGGCGCGTGTCGGGTCCGGCGTCGGGCAAGGTGACCGACCCGGTCATGCGCTGCCGAAGGCGGTCGATGCGGCCGGGGCGCTCGGCGTGGTCGAGAGCCTCGGCGCCCTCGGTGTCCTGCTCGGCCCGGGCGGTCGCCACCGCTCCGGCTCCGGCGCCGAGGTCCTCGGCTTCACGGGCGGACAGGTAGTGCCGGATCGCCGCGACAACGTCGACCCGTGCGTCGACCGCGGGTTCGAACGCGCTCGCCCAGATCTCGTACCCCCGGTCGTTCGGGTGGAACAGGTCGCCGTAGCTGTTGAAGAACGTCCGGCGCAGCCCGACCCGCTTCGTGATGGTGTGCAACGGCGCGACCGTGAGCCCGAACTCCTCGGCCACCCGGTGCACGATCTCGTTCGCCACGGCGACCTTGCGCTCACGGTCGGGGACGAACATGCACGGCAGCTCGGCGACGATCGCATGCGACGGCACGGCGCCGTAGATGTCGCGGATGTTCCGCTCGAACTTGTCGGGGTGGAAGTCGGCGATGTCGTTCGCGCCGATCGACACCGTGCAGATGTCGGGCGTGTAGTTGCGGAGCTTCGGCAGTTGGTCCTTCCGTGCGCCCCACGTCGTCGAGCCGGACACGCTGAGGTTCACGACGCGGACCGACGACCGTGAGCGGTGTCGGATCCGGCGGGCGAGCAGTCCCACGTACCCGCGGTGGGGTTCGCTCGCACCGACGCCCTGCGCTGCCGAGTCACCGATCGCGAGGTACGTGATCTGCCCTTCGTGCTGCAAACGCTCGCGCCACCAGTCGGCGTGCACGGGCAGCAGTTCGCCGACGCGACGGGCGGCGGCGCGCTGGCCACGGACGCCGGCCCGGGCGCCGAAGGCCGCGCCCCCGAGGACGGTGAGGCCGCCGACGACCGATGACAGCAGTGCGATGAGCGTGCGAGATCTCATGCGGTGGACGTTACGCGGACTTCTTCGGGACACGATCCGTCTCGACCGGGCCGTGGACGGGCGTCCGGGACCGGCCACCTGTGGAGGGGGAGTCGACGCGCGGTGGTGCGTGGTGCCTCCTCGATCGTGTAAACTCTTTCCCGGTACCGTGTCCGAGCGGCCGAAGGATCATGTCTCGAAAACATGTGTGGGGGCAACTCCACCGTGGGTTCAAATCCCACCGGTACCGCCACAGAAGACCCCCGTTTGAGCGGGGGTTTTCTTTTTCTGGGAGCGCCCGTAGTGCGACTCTGGTGCAGGTCTCTCTCGGGACAGCCCGTCCTATTGTGGGCGCGCACCGGTGTGAGCTTGTCGGGCCGATCTATCGCGAGCATCATCCAAGTCGACGTGCAGCAGCCGCTGACGGCCTGACTCCGAAGGAGTTCCTCGGTGCGGTTGCGCGGCGTCCATCACGGTTCGACGGACTGACGTTGCAGGAGACGTACCCCGAGCTCAGCGCTACGGAGGTGGCGGTCGACGCAGCCCTCGCTCGACTCGCAGCGGTCTGGAATTATGCCCGGGCACTCGACACAGACCTCGAGAAAGCAGCTAGTGAGTCCAAGCAGGGGCTAGCCCCAGATATCGGTAGCTAGCCCGGCACTGCACGGCTGCGGCCGACGCGAACCGCGCCCGCGACGCCGTGGACGTTCCCTATGACAGCGCCGGGCGTCGGACGCATGTGCGGTCAACATGGAAGCGGACGGCCTCATGCCGTCCAAGCGCATGGCTTTATCGCCGCGGACTGGAAAGCGGGCCACCCACCCGCGCAGGCTGTGCAGACCAGGCCCCGCACTAGCGAAGGCGTGGGGCATCCAGCGCAAGCGCAGCCGGCTCAGCCAAGCGGTCATCGCTTGATCGCAACCGAAATTGGCGTTTAGGTGCACACTTCTAAACCAATCGTGTACGTTATGGGTAACGGCTTCCCTTCGACCCCGGAGTTCGACATGATCAGCACCGACTACCAGCCGACCATCTGGATGCTCGACGCCTTCGGTGCCGAAAGCGCCGCCGTCGCAACCGCGCTCGCCCGGGCTGCGACGGCTGCGCAGTCCGACGGTCACGACGCCAAGACCGGCAGTCGCCTGCGGACAAACGAGGCGTATGGGGCGGCCACGTGGCTCGCCTTCGCGAACCACGCGGCAGACGAGTTGGAAGACCTCGGCGGTGAAGTCATCCGGCCCAAGCGGTGCCGCTATCGAGTCGGTATCATCAACAACACTCTGGTGCTGGTGGTCAAGCTCGCTGCCAGCAGCAAGGGCATCGACGACATGAAGATCCGCTCCGGGATCCGCCAACGCATCCTGCGCCTCGCACCGGTCCAGACCCACACGACGCTGGATTTCGGGAACTGGGAAGACGACGCCGGCGTGGACACAGTGCAGGATTCGGAGTTCGGCGCTGCAACCCGCGCCGTTCTGGTCGTCATGGAAGGTTCCGTCCGTAGCGGCGTCGAGAAGATCCACATCGGTGACGTGCGAATCGATGCTGGCGGATCGGTGTTGTGGGCACACCACGAGCAGCTCCCGGTCACGGTGACGGAGACGACGGCCGCAGGTCTTGTTGCTCTCGACCTCAATCAGACGACCGACTCCTTCGCCGCTGGCGATGCACCTCAGGCACCTCTCACGCTGGTCGAAGATGAGGACGAGGACACTGGTACCGATGGGACGTCAGACATTGATTCGTGACCGCTCTCTCGGCGGTGCCGGACGCATCGCCCTCTCCTTGGAGACGGTCGCTGAGACGTTCGATGGCGACCGGCTTCGACAAGCCCGTCAACTTGCGCTCCGCACCAAGCAAGACGTCGCAACGGAGATCGGGGTCTCTGCTGCCGCAGTGGGCCAATACGAGGCGAACGCGATGGCACCGCGTCCAGAGCTTGTTGGCGCTCTCGCTTCTGCTCTGGACGTCTTGCCCGAGTTTTTCGCCGCAGGTCGGCCCCAGTCGAAGCTCGAGTCAGGTGATGCGTTCTTCCGTAGCCTTCGCTCGACGACGGCTCGCCAACGGGCCAAGGCCACCTCGTACACGGAGCAGGTGTGGGAACTGGTCAACGCCATTGAACGCCACGTCCGTCTACCCAAGGTGAATTTACCTTCCTTCGAGTCGGAAGCCGGCCGTCCGCTGGATCCGGTAGCGATGGCGCGATCCATTCGCCAGTTTTGGGGCCTGGGCGGGAAACCCGTTGCTCACTTAGTGCGGCTTCTGGAGAGCAAGGGCATCATCTCCGTCCTTGTACCAATGGTGGAGGAAGAAGTAGCGCGCATCGACGCGTTCTCGACCCTCGCGTTCGATCGCCCGGTCATGGTGCTGTCCGTTGATAAGGCAGACGACGTGTTTCGCCACCGGTTCACTGCTGCACACGAACTCGGACACCTGCTGATGCACGGCGAGTACACCGCTGGCGACCCAGCACTAGAGCGCCAGGCGGATCGGTTTGCGGCCGAGTTCCTCATGCCCACGAACGTGGTCCGAGACGAGCTCCCGGCCCGGTTCGACATGCGCAAACTTGCCCAGCTGAGCGAGCACTGGGGCGTCTCGGTGCAGGCACTTGTGTACCGGAGCAAGGAGCTTGGGCTTATCTCGGATTCGGCTGCGCGTCGCGCGTACATCAAGCTGCACGAACTCGCCGACACGCCAGCCGTAGCGCCTCGGCCTGTTCGGCAGTATCCCGGTGAGGTGCCTGGGATGCTCGCCCAGGCAGTTGAGCTCGCAAGCAGTAGCAACGTCACTGTTGCGTCGATCGCTGCTGAGCTGGCTTGGAAGCCGTCTCGAGTGCGGCGCCTTCTTGGGGAGGTCGACTCGCGACCGACCCTCACGCTGGTCTAGACCGGCGAGTTCCAGACCCGCTGTCCGATGGACGGCGGCTCTGGAATGCTCTCACTGCGCGGGGAACCCCGGCAGATCGAACGGCAAGTACTTCACCGCTCGGACGATGCTGATGATCGTCGCGACGACAAGGTCACTGGCTCGGCACCAGCGTCGATGCCATCGGTGATGAGGTTGACAGATCTCGGCGAGAGGGTGCCGCTGCATGAGCTAGTCAATCAAAGTCCGAAGACGAAACAAGGGACCCCATCCGGGATCCCTTGCGTTTCGTGTGTCCGCGGGGGGAGGCCCGAAAGCCCGCAAGTCCCACGACTCTGCACCTACAGGGTACATTTTCCACGTGCCGGCTGCTACCCCCCACGACGATGCGAACATCCGATCCTCGCTCAGTGCGCCCCGCATCGGCACCTACATCAAGGCTGCTGGCGGCGACACAGCCCGCGCCGTCGAGCTCTACGGCTGGAACGCTCGCATCTCTGCCGCCCTGATGCTCCCCGCGCACTTCGCCGAGGTCACAACGCGCAACGCCGTAGATGAAGCCCTGACTGCCGTCTACGGTGCCCGGTGGCCGTGGAACCCGACCTTCGTGCAGAGCCTGCCGAACCCGAAGGGCAAGGTCTACAACCCCCGCCGGAACCTGCAGGTGGTCGCGAGCCACGAACTCACCACGGGGAAAGTCATCGCCGAGCTGAAGTTCGTGTTCTGGCAGACGATGTTCACCGCTCGCCACGACGGCCGCGTCTGGGCCCCACACATCACCACACTCTTCCCCAGCGCCACTACCAGCGCGAAGCCGCTCCGCGGGCGCATCTACGACGACCTCGACGCGATCCGGCAGCTCCGTAACCGCATCGCTCACCACGAGCCAATCTTCACCCGCAACCTCAGCAAGGACCTCGCGCGCATGCTCGAGCTGGTCGACCTCCGCTCCGCAGCCACCTCGACGTGGCTACGAGCGATGGAGGACGCCACAACGACACTCACCGAACGGCCATAGCAGGCAGCCGCAGCCCGTTAGAGTGCGCGCGTGGAACTCGGGTGGGTGACGGCAATCGTGACGACGCTGGTAGGTGGAATCGTGACACTCGCAACGCTCTGGCGAACGACCGCGATGGCTGCGAAACGCGACAAGGATGCCGCGGATCGGGAGGACGCCCGACGTCGTGAGGATCACGCCCGAGAGCGTCGATCGCTTGAGCGGGACGCCGTGATGCGCCTGGTCGCCCGGTATCAGTCCACACATACGTACGCCCGAACGTTCACCCCTCGCCTCATCGCCGAACGTATCGACACCATCGAGCACGGTTCGTTCGTCGATGCGGTAGAGATTCGCACTTTCGAAGACGGATTTGACCGATGGTGGCAGCGACGAGAAGACCCTCTCGGGCTCGATGTCGAGCTCATCACAGACGCCGAGGTACGTAGCGCCGTACGTACGTGCGAGGACCTCATCGCCGAAGCAATCGGGGTCTCCCACGAGGCTTACACCGGAGATGCGCAGATTCTCGTAGTGCGGTGCTCCTACCTAGCATTCGAGATTCTCAGCGCCTGGCTCCGTGAGGAGCCGATGTCAGCCAAGCACGTGACCGACGCGGCCAACTTCGCGAAGGTCCTCCAGTCTTACTACGACTCATTCGACCAACCGAACCAATAGCCAGACTCGCCGAGCCAAACGGGACTGCTGTCGATTCGGTCGACTCCTGACCTGTGGGGACGTGGTCCTCGCTGGAATGATGTCGATCATGGCCAAGCCCTATCCGGAGGAGTTCCGTTGCGACGTGATCGCGGTCGCGCGACGGGGTGAGATCCCGTTGACGCAGGTCACGAAGGACTTCGGGATCTCCGAGGGGCCGTGACGAACTGGCGGCGTCGAGCCGACATCGACGACGGGGTCAGGTCCGGGACCACGACGACCGAGAACGTCGAGCTGCGAGAGCTTCGGAAACGGAACCGGCTGCTAGAGCAGGAGAACGAGATCCTTCGCCGTGCCGCCGCGTATCTCTCCCAAGCGCGCCTCCCAAGTGATGTACCCGCTGGTCCTTGAACTCGCCGCCGACCGGATCCCGGTCGCGGCGACCTGCCGGGTGCTGGGCTTTTCGAAGCAGGCGTTCTACGCCTGGCGGAAGAGCCCGGTGAGCCGTCGTGATTGAAAGAACGCGCACCTGACCAATGCCGCCGTCGATGCGCACCGTAACGACCTGGCGTTTGGGTACCGGTTCATCGCCGACGACCTCGCAGCCGACGGCCACCGAGTCTCGGAGCGACGCGTGTGGCGGTTGTGCTCGCAGCAGCGGCTCTGGTTATTGCATGCCAAGAAACGGGGACTGACCCGGAAAAGCGGGCCCGCCGGTGCACGATGACCGGGTCCGGCGGGCATTCACCGCCCCGGACCTGGACCGGCTGTGATTGACCGACATCACCGAGCACAACACGGCCGAGAGGGGCGGTGATCGACGAGCGTGCAAAGGGGTTCGGGATGCGGCAGCCGGCGGAGTTCGTTCGGTGGTGGCGCGGCCGCGATGGCTGGGGGTCCGAAATCATCGCTGGCACCCCGACCGCATGTGGCAGAGCTACACCCGAACGCGACCGAGCGTACATACCGAGGGCCCAAGCGGGATCGGACGGCTCGGTACCTTCGGAAGGCCAGCTGTCGCGTCATATTCGGCAAACAGCCAATCTATCTTCAAGCGGTCGGAATGATGTGGAGCAAGGCAAGAACCTCAAGAAGCGTCGCGAGGCAGTAGACGACAAAGAACGTTTTGGGTGTCCACAGCTCCCTGGAGGTCGAACTCTTGTATAAATCGGAGCGCTTGCCCTCGCCGAGCGCCACCCATTCACCTGCATAAACCGCAGCCGGGAGGAAAGCTTCAATCTGATTTATCACCGCGAACTTGCCGGTATTGAGCTGGCTGAATGAGACCAGCAGCCCGCGCCAAGCGAGGGCCAGAATTCCACCTGTGACCGAAAGTCCGATGAGGCCGAACACCTCGAGGTAGGAGACGAGGCCCTTCCCAGCAATAAGTCCCAGTGCAGTGAGAACGACGCCATTCAGTGTGAGGAAGAAAGTGTTAACCCCTTGCCTTCGCGCTACTAAAGCTTCCGAGCTTGCCACCATTACCTTGTACAACTCAATTGTAGTCGCTAGAGTCTCAGACGAAGGCTCGCCGTTGGGAAAAAGCTTGTCGTAAACCTTTCTGCGAAGCTCGTCATCCATGAGGCTGTCCTGCAACCCGCCGTATCGCTGCCAAGTAGGGCTCATCATCTGCCGCCACGTCATTGGATAACTCTTCAAAGGGGCGCAGTGATTCATGATTGGGATCACGAGTAGTCATCCAGGCAACCCAAGCGTTATGGACGTCTTCAGCGGTCACGTTTCGCCCTTTAGCCAAGAGCAAAACGGCATAAAGACGAAACAGATCGCTCGTTTCCTCGTCCGGCAGGTCCGACTCCGGTACTTGCTTGCGGATCTGGACACCAAGTCGGTCTAAGTAGTTCAGATCCACGTGCCGAGCCAGGATGATATCTGTGCAAAGTCCCACCGAATCACGTTTTTTGCCGGAAGGCCGGACGGAATGGGGTGCGTCTTGTCTTTGTTGATCTGGATGCCGAAAATATAGTGCCCTCGACGTAGGGTCTCTGCTATTTCCCAGAGTACCGCTTCCGACTCGTAGGTCGTTGGACCGACAAGGACGATGGTTCCCTTGGTGCGTCCAATGCGTTCCTTGCATTGAGTCTTCCAGCTTGTGTCCCAAGGGTCCTGCACTGAATAGTCGACGAAGTCCACATCATTTCCCTCGTCCTTTGACTGCTGAACAAGGAAATCGCGCGCCCAGCGGTCTTCCATCTCAAAGCTAATGAATGCCCTTGGTTTCGCCATTGCCTTTTCCTATTACGTATTGATCTTACGGAATCTTCGATTTCATGACGTCGATTGAAGGCGCGATCATATTCAACAACGCCTGCAGGTGAACGATAACAGACGAGCTCGGTGTCGAGCGGTAAACGTGAGCCCGGAACTGAAAGTGCCAACGGAGGCAGCCCGCTCATTGTAATCAGGCCGCCTCTCCTGGCCAACATGCTCAGGGCGCCCGGGCAGTGGTGGTTCAACCGACAACCAGACTACTCGGGGCGGCGCTTTCAACAGCGTGATGCTTTGCTGCGCCTCGTCAACCAGTTGACTTCTGGGAACCGGAATCGCGATCCTGGTCGCGCCAGTTTTCGGCAACCTTGGGTGGCAGACGAGAGCTCCTGACATAAGAGGCGGTATTGGCGTGCGATAGGGATCGTCGCCTGGTCGCGCGCCCTGCGGCGGTCGTACTCGCGCTGCGCGGACGCGCCGGCGCCGGTCGTGTGGTCGGTCCCCATGGACCCATCCACGCAGACGACGAGCCCCGTCTGCGAGCCCCAGTGCGAGGCGCGCGGACGACAAGACGCGACGGTCGGACCACCGGACTGGAGGCGCAGCACCGGACGCCAGCCGCGCCTCCAGTCCGACAAGCGGTCACCCTGGTCCGCGCGCGCCGACGGGGCGCAGAGTGGAGCGATGCCGACATCCGCACCCGACTCCGCCGCGACGCCGCAAACCGTGCGCCTCCTCGGCGCCCCCTGGGGCGACACGTCCCGCCGCGGCCGCCCCTACGCGAAGGACCCCTCCGTCATCCGGTTCGGCGGCCGGTACCTGCTGTACTGCTCCCTCCCGTCGGCGAGCGACGACGAGCCGGAGGGCTGGTCGGTCGGCATCGCCGAGAGTGACGACCTCGTCACGTGGCGGACCGTGGCCGAGCTGCCGTCGTTCGGGGAGTACGACCGCAGCGGTGCGGCAGCGCCCGGCGCCGTGGTGATCGACGGACGCGTCCACCTGTTCTTCCAGACCTACGGCCGGGGCCGCGAGGACTCGATCTGCCACGCGGTCAGCGACGACGGCCTGACCTTCACGCCGAACCCGGAGAACCCGGTGTTCCGCCCGACGGGGGAGTGGACCTGCGGCCGAGCGATCGACGCAGACCTGGTGGTGGCGGGCGACTGGCTGCTGCTCGGATGGGTGACGCGGGATCCGACGATGACGACGCAGTTGTTCGGGACGGCACGAGCGCCGCTGGGGAGCGCGTACGGCCGCGCCGACTGGGAGCAGCTGTCCGTCGACGGCCCGGCGCTGGCCCCGGAGCTGCCGTGGGAGCAGGACTGCATCGAGGCGCCGGCGCTGCGGTGGGACGGCGAGACGTTCACGGTCTTCTACGCGGGCGCGTACAACAACCAGCCGCAGCAGATCGGGTGGGCGACGAGCCCGGACGGCCGGACGTGGACGCGCGGGTCCGACGAGCCGCTCGTGCCGGCGGGGCCGGAGGGGGCGTGGAACCACTCCGAGTCCGGCCACCCGGGCTTCTTCCGCGACGAGGACGGGCGCGAGTACCTGTTCTTCCAGGGCAACCCGGACGACGGACACACGTGGTGCATCGCGGCGACGGAACTGGCGTTCGTCGACGGTGTGCCGGTCGTGCGGACGGACCCGGTGGGCTGACCTCGCCGGGTCGAGGCGGTCACGAACCGCGCCGTCGAGTGCGGGGCCGGCCCGCGCGCGTGGCAAGCTTGGACGTCCCCGACGCCCCCAACCAGGAAGGCCCCGGATGCTCGAGCTCCCGGCCGTGTTCGAAGTCGGCTCCCTGATCGCGATCGTCGCGATCCTGCTGGCGGATCTCCTCGTCGTCGCGCGGCGTCCGCACGTGCCGACGCTCAAGGAGTCCGGCCTGTGGGTGGGCCTCTACGTCGGCCTCGCGCTGTTGTTCGCCGTCGCGATGTTCGTCTTCGCCGGTGGGGAACCGGCCGGGCAGTTCCTCGCGGGCTGGCTGACGGAGTACAGCCTGAGCATCGACAACCTCTTCGTGTTCGTCATCCTCATGGCGCGGTTCTCCGTGCCGAAGGCGATCCAGCAGGAGGTGCTCATGCTCGGCATCATCATCGCGCTGGTCCTGCGTGGCGTGTTCATCCTGCTCGGCGCCCGCCTGATCGAGGACTTCTCGTGGATCTTCTACCTCTTCGGGGCGTGGCTGGTGTGGACGGCGATCCAGCAGCTCCGTGGCGAGGACGACGACGATGACAAGGACAGCCTCATCGTGCGGCTGCTCCGGCGTCGGATCCGCATCACCGACACCTACGACGGCATGAAGTTCCGCATCGTGCAGGACGGCGCACGGCACTTCACGCCGCTGCTGGTGGTCCTCATCGCGATCGGGACGACCGACCTGCTGTTCGCGCTCGACTCGATCCCGGCGATCTTCGGCATCACCGAGAGCGCGTTCATCGTGTTCACCGCGAACGTCTTCGCCCTGATGGGCCTCCGGCAGCTGTACTTCCTGCTCGGCGGGTTGCTCGAGCGGCTGGTCTACCTCAAGTACGGGATCGCGGCGATCCTCGCCTTCATCGGCGTGAAGCTCGTGCTGCACGCACTGCACGGCAACGAGCTGCCGTTCATCAACGGTGGGGAGCACGTCGAGTGGGCGCCGGAGATCGGCACCGGGGTGTCGTTGCTGGTCATCGTCGCGGCGATGGGTGTGGCGACCGGGGCGAGCCTGCTGCGGATGCGCCGCGAGGACGAGTCGCACGACGAGGTCTCCCGCGACGCCGGCACGGCGTAGCGGTCCTGCACCGCGCCCGTCGCACGCGTCCAGCTGTGGACGCACCACGAGACGGACTGGAGGCGCGGGTCGGGCCCGCACCGTCCCTCCAGGCACAGCCGTCACCGCGCTGGCGCGGTGCGCCGGAACCGGCTGGTGGGGTCCGCTAGCGTCGACACCGCACCCCGCCACCCCCTCACGAACCGGATCGAGCAACGATGCCTGACGTCCACCGCCCCGCCGACGACCGCTACGAGCGACTCCCGTACCAGCGCGTCGGGAGGAGCGGCCTGCTCCTGCCCCGCATCTCCCTCGGGCTGTGGAACAACTTCGGCGCCGACCGAGCCCTCACGACCCAGCGCGACATCGTGCTGCACGCGTTCGACCGCGGGATCACCCACTTCGACCTCGCGAACAACTACGGCCCGCCGCCCGGAGCCGCCGAGGAGCAGTTCGGTCGCATCCTCGAGTCGGACCTCCGGCCGTTCCGCGACGAGATCGTGGTGTCGACGAAGGCCGGCTACGACATGTGGCCCGGTCCGTACGGCAACTGGGGCTCGCGCAAGTCCATGCTCGCCTCGCTCGACCAGTCGCTCGGACGCCTCGGGCTCGAGTACGTCGACGTCTTCTACTCGCACCGGCCGGACCCCGAGACCCCGATCGAGGAGACCGTCAGCGCCCTGGTGACCGCGGTCCGCTCGGGCAAGGCGCTCTACGCCGGCATCTCGAACTACGACCCGGCGCAGACGGCCGCCGCGGCCGAGGCGCTCGCCGCCGAGAACATCCACCTGCTCATCCACCAGCCGCGCTACAACATGTTCGACCGGGTCCCCGAGGACGGGCTCTTCGACGAGCTGCTCCGTCTGGGGACCGGCGCGATCGTGTTCTCCCCGCTGGCCGGTGGGCTGCTGACGGACCGCTACCTCGACGGCTCGGTGCCGGTCGGGTCGCGGGCGGCGGAGGGGCGCTGGTTCGGCGCGGACCGGATCGACGACGAGTACCTGACGACCGCGCGGGCACTGAACGACATCGCCGTGTCCCGTGGGCAGACGCTCGCGCAGCTCGCCATCACGTGGGTGCTCCGGCAGCCGGCGGTCACGTCCGCGCTCGTCGGGGCGTCGAGCGTCCGGCAGCTCGACGGGACGCTCGACGCGCTCGAGGGTGCGCCGCTGACCGACGAGGAGCTCGCGGCCATCGACGCGCTGGTGCCGCGCGGCTGAGTCCGGGCCGCGCGCTGTCCGCGGGGCTGCGTCCGGGCGGAGCGCTGTCCGCGGGGCTGCGTCCGGGCCAGGATGGTCCCATGACGGACCACGCCGAGATGATCCACCCCGACGTCGCACCGAGCGGACCCGGGTGCGTCGAGTGCGACGCCACCGGGTCCTGGTGGGTGCACCTGCGCCGGTGCGCCGCGTGCGGCCACGTCGGCTGCTGCGACGACTCGCTGGACACCCACGCCACCCGGCACTGGGAGGAGACCGGGCACGCGGTCATCCAGAGCTACGAGCCCGGCGAGACGTGGTCGTACGACTACCGCGACCACTCCACGTTCGAGGGCGTCGAGCTCGCGGCGCCGACGAGCCACCCCGTGGAACAGGCAGTCCCCGGGCCGGCGGATCGCCTGCCCGGGGACTGGTTGGAACTGCTCGGCGGGTCGCGCTGACCCGCCGGTGCCGATCAGGACGCGCTAGCTCGCGCTGACGGCCTCGTCGCGGCGCGGGAGCGTCCAGCCCGGGCGCACGAAGTGGCACGTGTAACCGTGCGGGTGCTTCTCGAGGTAGTCCTGGTGCTCCTCCTCGGCCTCCCAGAAGTCGCCGGCGGGCTCGACCTCGGTGACGACCTTGCCCGGCCAGATGCCCGACGCGTCGACGTCGGCGATCGTGTCGAGGGCGACCTCACGCTGCTCGTCGTTCGTGTAGAACACCGCGGAGCGGTAGCTGCGGCCGACGTCGTTGCCCTGGCGGTCCTTCGTCGACGGGTCGTGGATCTGGAAGAAGAACTCGAGCAGGTCGCGGTAGGAGATCTGCGACGGGTCGAAGACGATCTCGACCGACTCGGCGTGGTCGCCGTGGTTCCGGTAGGTGGCGTTCGGGGTGTCGCCGCCGGAGTACCCGACGCGCGTGCTGATCACACCGGGACGGCGACGGAGGAGCTGCTGCGCTCCCCAGAAACACCCGCCGGCGAGGATGGCGGTTTCGGTGGTGGTCATGGTGGCCTCCTGGGTTCGGGAGTGCCGCTGGCTGCGGCACCGTGTGGTGCAACCGGCGGGGCCGGTCGTGTGTTCCCGCGCTGCGTCAGGCGGTGGTGTCCTCGAGCGCGTCGAGCGTGGCGACGTCCTCGGCCGACAGCACGAAGTCCACGTCGGCGTTCGCGGCGATGCGGGACGGGGTGGTCGACTTCGGCAGCGGCAGGACGTCCTTCTCGAGCAGGTAGCGGATCGCGACCTGGGCGACGCTCTTGTCGTACTTCGCTGCGATCTCGGCGATCTGCTCGTTGTCGAGGAGCCCACCGGTGGCGAGCGGGGAGTACCCCTCGGTGAGGATGTCGTGCTCGCGGTCGAAGGCCGTCGTCTCGTCCTGCGTGTTGCCGATGAACCAGCGGATCTGGTTGGCGTGCGGGACGACGTCGGTGCGGCCGAGCAGGTCCTCGAGGTCGGCGACGGCGAAGTTCGAGACACCGATGCTCTTCGTCCGGCCGGCGTCGTAGACCTCCTCGAGGACCTTCCACACCTCGACGTTGCCGTCCCGGTGGTCCGACCCCATGTCGCTCCAGGGCCACGGCGCGTGCACGAGGTACAGGTCCACGTGTCCGAGGTCGAGGTTGCGGCTGGACTCGTCGAAGGCCTCGCGCGCGCCGGCCGCGGTCTTGATCTCGGCCGGGAGCTTCGTGGTGATGAAGAGCTCGTCACGCGGGATGCTGCTGTCGCGGACCGCCTCGCCGACGCTGGCCTCGTTGCCGTACGCCAGTGCGGTGTCGATGTGGCGGTAGCCGGCGTCGAGCGCGGCCTTGGTGGCGTCGTAGGCGTCGGCGCCGGACGGGATCTGCCAGGTGCCGAACCCGATCTTCGGGATGTGCAGGCCGTTGGACATGGTGAACGTGTCGATGAGAGCGGGCATGCACCGGACAGTACGCCGCACGGACGTCGGTCGGGTCGTCTACCATTCGAACACACGTTCGAACGAGGAGGGCGAGATGATGCTCACGCAGGAGGTCGCCACGCTGTGGTGGGACCGCGGTGTGCCGGTCCGGATGGTCTGGCGCGAACGGCGGTGGCGGGTCTCCGACACCCCGACGCGGCTGACGGCGACGGCGGAGTACCTGCCGTCGGCGGTGACGCACGCACCGGAGCACACGGTGGGCTGGCGGTTCCAGGTGAGTGCGGACGACGGTGAGGACGACGTGGTGGTCGTCGACGTCGCGCCGGACGGCACCGGGTGGGTCGTCGCCCGGACGTGGCGCTGACCGGCGCTGCGCGATCCGCGCGGGGGTGTCAGGCGCTGCCGCGCCAGACCACCTCGGTGGGCAGGACGAACCCGCGCGGGGTGTCGTCCGTCCCCGCGATCTGCTCGAGCACCTGCCGCGCCGCGTGCTCACCAAGGGTCCGGGCGGGCTGCCGGACGGTCGAGAGCGGCGGGTCGCACCGGAGTGCCCACGCGCTGTCGTCGAAGCCCACCACGCCGACGTCCCCCGGGACCGACCGACCGGCACGCTGCAGGACGTCCATCGCGCCGGCGGCCACGGCGTCCGACGCCGCGAAGACCCCGTCGACGTCCGGTGCCCGGTCGAGCAGCTCGCGCATGCCCTCGACCCCGGCGGTGTAGCTGAAGAGCGGGTTCCGCGCGACGAGCCCGGGGTCGAAGCGGTCGCCGAGCGCCGCGGTGAACCCTGCCAAGCGATCCTGGCCGGAGTCGCGGTCGAGGCCGGACGCGAGCATGCCGATGCGTCGGCGTCCGGTGTCCACGAGTCGGCGCGTGATCTGCTCGGCCGCGGCGCGGTTGTCGATGCCGATCCACGACGTGTTCGGCGCGTCGGACGGGTGGCCGACGAAGCACGCCGGCAGCCCGATCTGCTCGATCGCCCGGGTGACGGGGTCGCCGTCGCGGGCGGAGAGCACGATCGCGCCGTCGACGAAGCCGCCGCGCAGGTACTCCACGACGCGCTCGTTGTCGCGGGCGGAGTCGACCATGATCGTGACGAGCTGCTGGTCCGCCTCGGACAGGACGGCGTTCGTGCCGATGAGGATGTTGCCGATGTTCGGGTCGTCGAGCACCTGGACGCTCGGCTCGTGCACGATGAGCGCCACGGCGCCGGACCGCCGGGTGACGAGACTGCGTGCGGCGGCGCTCCGCACGTAGCCGACGCGGCGGACCGCGTCCTGCACGGCTTCGCGGGCCCTGGGCGACACGTACGGTTCGTCGTTGAGCACGCGGGAGACGGTCCCGCGGGAGAGTCCGGCCTCGTCGGCGACGTCCTGGATCGTGGCGCGGGAACGGGCGGACATGCGGCAACGATAGCGGCTGGCCACCCGCGGATCGGCGGTCGGACGGCGTCGAACCACGATCGCGACGTCGAACCGGGCGTCGGTGCTGGTTCGACGTCGGATACCTGGTTCGGCACGGTCGTGTTGACACGGCAGGAATTGTGTCGTTTACTCTGGGAGCGCTCCCAGAACCCTCCGACCCCGTTCGGTCGGTGCGGACTGGGAGCGCTCCCAGAACCTGGGTGACCTTCGCCGTCGAAGGGGTCGTTCGCGATCGGACGGTGCAGCGCCGCCCCGATCAGCGAGGACCCGACGTGACCACCACCACCCTGCCGACGGCCGCCACCGGCGCGCTCGGGCTCGGCTCGACCGGCCTGGCGTTCGGGTGCGACTACAACCCCGAGCAGTGGGACCCCGAGGTCTGGGTCGAGGACGTCCGGCTCATGCGCGAGGCCGGCGTGAACCTCGTCGCGATCAACGTCTTCGGCTGGTCGCACGTCGAGCCGCGCCGGGGCGAGTACGACTTCGCCGCGCTCGACCGGGTCATCGAGCTCCTGCACGGCGCCGGCATCGGGGTCGACCTCGGCACCGGCACCGCCTCCACCCCGCCGTGGCTCACCACCGCCCACCCCGAGGTCCTGCCGGTCGTCGCCGACGGCACCACCCGCTGGCCCGGTGGACGCCAGGCGTTCTGCCCGAGCTCGCCGTTGTACCGCGAGCACGCCCTCGCCCTGGTCCGCGCCACCGCCGAGCGCTACGGCGACCACCCCGCGGTCAAGCTCTGGCACGTCTCGAACGAGCTCGGCTGCCACAACGCGCACTGCTACTGCGACGTCTCGGCCGAGGCGTTCCGCACGTGGCTCCGCGCCCGGTACGGCACCGTCGACGAGCTCAACGCCGCGTGGGGCACCGCGTTCTGGAGCCAGCGCTACTCCGCGTGGGAGCAGGTCCTGCCGCCCCGGGCGACCCTGTCCTTCACCAACCCCGGCCAGACGCTCGACTTCGACCGGTTCTCGTCCGACGAGCTGCTCGCGCACCACCGCGCCGAGGCCGAGGTGCTCCGCAGTCTGAGCGACAAGCCGGTGACGACGAACTTCATGGTCGCGGCGCACATCACCGCGCTCGACTACTGGTCGTGGACGGCCGACATGGACGTCATCGCGAACGACCACTACCTCGACCACCGTCTGCCCCGACCGCACGTCGAGCTCGCCTTCGCCGCCGACACCACGCGCGGGCTCGCCGGTGGGGCGCCCTGGCTGCTCATGGAGCACTCGACGGGCGCGGTGAACTGGCAGCCGCACAACGTCGCCAAGGCACCGGGGGAGATGCTCCGGAGCACCGTGGCGCACATCGCCCGCGGTGCCGACGGGGTCTGCTTCTTCCAGTGGCGCGCGTCCGTCCAGGGCAGCGAGAAGTTCCACTCCGCGCTGCTCCCGCACGCCGGGACCGACTCCCGCGGCTGGCGTGACGTCGTCGAGCTCGGCGACCTGGTCGAGCGGCTCGGCGAACTGCGCGGTTCCCGCGTCGTCGCGGACGTCGCGCTCGTCTTCAGCTGGGAGAACCAGTGGGCGGCCGACCTGGAGGCGCACCCCACCACCGCGCTCCGCTACCTGGAACAGGTCCACGCGTTCCACGGCGCGCTGTGGGACCTCGGCGTGACGGTGGACGTCGTGGCGCCGGGTGCGCCGCTCGACGGCTACGCCGTCGTGCTCGTCCCGGAGCTCTACCTGGTGCGCGACGAGCACGCCGCGGTCGTCGCCGACCACGTCGCCGCCGGGGGTCGGGCGGTCGTCACGTTCTTCAGCGGCATCGTCGACGAGCGTGACCGCGTGCGGACCGGCGGGTACCCCGGTGCCTTCCGTGACCTGCTCGGCGTGCGGGTCGACGAGTTCCTGCCGCTCGCCGCCGACGCGCACATCGCCCTGTCCGACGGCTCCACCGGCACCGTCTGGAGCGAACCCGTCGAGCTCCGCGGCGCGACGAGCATCCTCGACTACGCCGCCGGCCAGCTCGCCGGATCGCCCGCGGTCACCCGCAACGCGCACGGTGCCGGAGCCGCCTGGTACGTCTCCACCGTCCTCGCCGCCGACACGCTCCGCGGCCTGCTCGGTGACGTCCTCGCCGAGGCCGGCGTCGCACCGGACCCCGCCGCGCAGCCCGGCCTCGAGGTCGTCCGACGCTGCGACGACACCCACGAGTGGATGTTCCTGCTCAACCACACCGACCAGCCCGTCGAGCACCACGTGACGGGCCACGACCTCGTCGCCGACCGACCCCGGACCGGCACCACGACCATCGCCCCCGGTGGCACCCAGATCATCCGCACGGACAGGAAGCGCCCATGACCACCACAGCCCAGCGACCCCGGGTCGCCCGACGTCGACGCGGCGGGGGCTTCCGGTACCGCCGCGCGATCGCCGTCTTCGTCACGCCGTTCGCCGTGCTCTTCACCGCGTTCTACCTCGTCCCGATCCTCTACGCCGTGTGGCAGTCGCTGCAGAAGATCGAGCGCCAGGGGACCTTCGGTGCGCCGACGCAGGTGTTCGGCGGACTCAGCCAGTACGTGCTCGTGTTCCAGAACAGCGAGTTCTGGGGCTCGATCCTCCGCGTGCTGCTCTTCGGTGTCGTGCAGGTACCGGTGATGCTCGCCCTCGCACTGGTGTTCGCGCTCCTGCTCGACTCGCCCCTGCTGCGCGGCAAGCGGTTCTTCCGCCTGGCGTTCTTCGCGCCGTACGCGGTGCCCGGCGTCATCGCCGCGATCATGTGGGGCTACCTCTACGCGCCGAACCTCTCGCCGTTCTCCGCCGTCACCTCGAAGGTCGACCTGCTCGGCTCCGGCACCGTGCTCTGGGCCGTCGCGAACGTCGTGACCTGGGTCTACGTCGGCTACAACATGCTCATCATCTACTCGTCGCTCCTGGCGATCCCGACCGAGATCTACGAGGCGGCGAAGCTCGACGGGGCGTCGCAGTTCCGGATCGCCTGGTCGATCAAGATCCCGATGGTGGTGCCGGCGATCGTGCTCACCGCGGTCTTCTCCGTCATCGGCACCCTGCAGCTGCTCACCGAACCGACCGTGTTCCGCCAGTTCACCTCGACGATCTCGTCGACCTTCACGCCGAACATGCTCGTCTACTCGACCTCGTCGGTGCCCAACTTCAACCTCGCCGCCGCGTTCTCCGTCGTCCTCGCGGTCGCGACCTTCGTCCTGTCGATCGGGTTCCTCCGACTGACCCAGCGGAAGGCTGACCAGTGACCGTCAACGCACCGAGCAGACGCGACGCCGTGCGGACCGCCGGCCGACCGCTCGAGCCGAACCGCGCCTCCAGGCCCCTGCAGCACGGCGCGCGCGGACCGCGCGAGAGCGTCATCTCGCGCAGCGCCGCGATGCTCGTGATGGGCGTCTTCACGATCTACTTCCTGCTGCCGATCTTCTGGCTGTTCGTCTCGTCGACCAAGACGACCGCGAACTTCAACACGACGTTCTCGTTGTGGTTCAGTGCCTCGTCGGTGCAGGACTTCGTCGCGAACCTGGGCGAGCTGTTCACCCGGCAGGACGGCGTGTACGTGCGCTGGATGCTCAACAGCATCGCCTACGCCGGTGTCGCCGGACTCATCGGCACCGTCCTGTCGGCGATGTGCGGCTACGCGCTGGCGAAGTACCGGTTCCGCGGACGCGAGGCCCTCTTCAACGTGTTCCTCGGCGGCGTCCTCGTGCCGGCGACCGCGCTGGCCCTGCCGCTGTTCCTCATCTTCAGCCAGGTCGACCTGACGGACACGTTCTGGTCGGTCTTCTTGCCGAGCATCGTCAGCCCGTTCGGCGTGTACCTGTCGCGGCTGTTCGCGGCGTCGAGCGTGCCGGACGAGATCATCGAGGCCGCCCGCATCGACGGCTCCGGCGAGGTCCGCACGTTCTTCACCGTCGCCGTCCGGCTCATGTCGCCGGCGCTCGTGACGATCTTCCTGTTCCAGTTCGTCGCCATCTGGAACAACTTCTTCCTGCCGCTCGTGATGCTCCGCGACTCGTCGCTGTTCCCCGTCACCCTCGGCCTCTACACGTGGAACTCGAGCGTG
>Ga0308160_10001867_pt1 | contig 27455 bp, 26 predicted proteins | sample PhyFR1_FD_201036 | JGI IMG/M metagenome (GOLD analysis project Ga0308160, IMG submission 201036) | Phyllosphere microbial communities from UC Gill Tract Community Farm, Albany, California, United States - DLSLF.R1 | ecosystem: Host-associated > Plants > Phyllosphere > Unclassified | place: USA... | reverse complement strand
GGCGCCTGCAGCGCCACATCACGCGCGAAGCGATCAACACCGGACGCAGCTACGAAATCGAATACCGCATCATCGACGCCCATGGCCTCGAGCGCTGGGTGCTGGAAAGCGGCCAGCCGCAGGGCAGGCCGGGCGACCCCGATTTCCGCGTCGACGGCATCATCTCCGATATCAGCGAGCGCAAGCACAACGAAATGCGCATCGAGGCGCTGCTGGTCGAGCAGGGCGCGATCCTCGACAACGTGATGTTCGGCGTGGTGTTTACACGCGAGCGGCGCATTGTCTCAGCCAACCAGCGCGCCGAGGAATTGTTCGGCTACCCGGACGGCGCCCTGGTCGACCAGCCGGCGGCGGTATTGTTCGCCAGCCAGGACGAACACGCGCGCGCCGAAGACGTCTTCTTCCCGCGCATGGCGCGCGGCGAGAACGCGCGCCACGAGCGCCAGTTCCGGCGCCGCGACGGCAGCCTGATCTGGTGCCTGGTGAGCGGCAGCCCGCTCGTGCCCGGCCAGCCGGAAGCGGGCAACGTCTGGGTGTTCGCCGACATCTCCGAGCGCAAGGAGGCGGAGGAAGAGCTGCGCCTGTCGGCCACCGCGATCGCCCATATCGCCGACGGTGTGATGGTGGTCGACACCAAAGGACACATCGTCGCCGTGAATCCCGGCTTCACGTCCATCACCGGCTATACCGAGGCCGAGGCGATTGGCCACTACTGGGACCTGACGCGCTCGAACCGCCATGACGACGCCTTTTATGCCAACCTGGTGCGCGAACTCGAGGCCAGCGGCTTCTGGCGCGGCGAGGTCTGGTCCTGCCGCAAGAACGGCGAAGTCTTCCTCGAGTGGCTGACCGTGTCGGCGGTACGCGGCAGCGACAACGCCGGCGCAGGCCCGTCGAATCCATCGACCCCACCGACACATTATGTGGGCGTGTTCAGCGACATCACGCGCCTGAAGGAATCGCAGGAGCAGCTCGACTTCCTGGCCCACCACGACCCGCTGACCGGCCTGCCGAACCGCCTGCTGTTCCAGGACCGCCTGCTGCACGCGATCGGCCGCGCGGCGCGCGAGCACCAGCAGCTGGCCGTGATGTTCATCGACCTCGACCGCTTCAAGAACGTCAACGACACGCTCGGGCACCAGACCGGCGACCGGCTGCTGGAACAGGTGGCGGCCACCCTGAACGCGCGCCTGCGCGAGGGCGACACCCTGGCGCGCCTGGGCGGCGACGAATTCATCGTCCTGCTCGAGCACGTGGATGGGCAGTACGGCGCGGCCCAGGTGGCGCAAAAAATGGTGGCGCTGTTCGAGCAGCCTTTCCTGGTATCCGGCCACGAGCTGTTCGTCACCGGCAGCATCGGCGTGGCGCTCTACCCGCAGGACGCGCAGGATGCGAACCTGTTGATCCGGCACGCCGACGTGGCCATGTACCAGGCCAAGGCGCGCGGCCGCAACGGCTACCAGTTCTATTCGCCGGCCATGGACGGCGAGGGCGTCGAGCGCCTGCGCATGGAAGCGCTACTGCGCCGTGCCATCGAGCGCGGCGAGATTTTCCTGCACTACCAGCCGCAGGTGGAAATCGACAGCGGCCGCCTGCTCGGGGTCGAGGCGCTGGTGCGCTGGCGCCATCCCGAGCTGGGCCTGGTCAGTCCGGCGCGCTTCATCCCGATGGCCGAGGACACCGGCTTCATCAACCAGCTCGGCGAATGGGTGCTGAACGAGGCTTGCCACCAGATGGCGCGCTGGGATGCGGCGGGCTTGCAGGTGCCGAAGATGGCGGTGAATTTGTCGGTGCGCCAGGTCGAGCGCGGCGCGATGGCGCCGCTGGTCGCGCGCGTGCTGGCAGCGACAAGCCTGGCGCCGGGGCGGCTGCAGCTGGAGGTGACGGAATCGATCATCATGAACACCGGGGATGCCGCCGCCTTCATCGGCGAACTGCACGGCCTGGGCGTGGGACTGGCGATCGACGACTTCGGCACCGGCTACTCGTCGCTGGCCTACCTGAAGCAGCTGCCGGTCGACGTGCTGAAGATCGACCGCAGCTTCATCAAGGACATTCCGGCGGATGCCGATGACGAGGCGATTACGATCGCCATCATCCAGCTGGGTAAAAGCATGAACCTCTCGGTGATCGCCGAAGGGGTGGAAAACGAACAACAGGCAGCCTTCCTGCTGCGCCACGGATGCAACCGGGCGCAGGGGTTCCTGTACGGACGGCCGGTAGGGCCGGAAGTGCTGCTGGCAAACTGGGGACAGGACACGCATGAGAGACAATCCGAGCAACGCGAACATGGATCCTGAGCCCGCGCAGGGCGCATTGCCGCGCCGTTCGCGCCGCCGGTTTTTGCTGGGCGGCCTGCTGGGCAGCGGCGCGCTGCTGGTCGGCTGGGGCATGCAGGCGCCGCGTCAGCGCCTGCACACCTCGGCGCCGCTGCCGGTCGAGAAAGGCGTGGTCGCGCTGAACGGATGGGTGGCGCTGCATCCCGACGGCACGGTGTCGGTGGTGGTGCCGCGCAGCGAAATGGGGCAGGGCGTGCACACGGCCTTGCCGATGCTGGTGGCCGAGGAGCTCGACGTGCCGCTGGCGCAGGTGCGCATCGCGCCGGCGCCGATCGACAAGATCTTCGGCAACCTGACGGTGCTGCGCGAGAACCTGCCTTTCCACCCCGACGAACGCGGCAACGTGAAGGACGGCGTGCAGTGGATGCTGTCCAAGGTCGGGCGCGAACTCGGCATCATGTTCACCGGCGGTTCGACCAGCGTCAAGGATGCCTGGGTGCCGATGCGCGAAGCTGGCGCCGTGGCGCGCGCCATGCTGGTGAAAGCCGCCGCCGAAGACTGGAAGTCGCCGGTGGCGCATTGCCGCACCGAGGACGGCTACGTGATCCACCGCGACGGCCGCCGCGCGGCCTATGCCAGCCTGGCGGCGCGTGCGGCCGAGGTGGGCGCCGGCATCGATGCGTCGGATGTGAAGCTGAAAGAGCCGCGCGCATTCCGCCTGATCGGCAAGCCGGTGCCGCGCCGCGATACCCCGGGCAAGGTCGATGGCAGCGCGCGCTTCGGCATCGATGCGCGGCCGGAAGGCATGCTGTATGCGGCGGTGAAGATGTCGCCGGTGATCGGCGGCACGGTGGCGTCGTTTGACGCTGCAGCCGTCAAAGGCATGGCGGGCGTGAGCGGCGTGGTCGATTTTTCGTCATCGCTGGGCGAGTTCTCGGGCGCCGGCGCGGGTGTCGCCGTGGTGGCGCGCAGCTGGTGGCAGGCGAAACAGGCCGCCGCGGCGCTGCCCGTCACCTGGAACGAAGGTGCGCACAGCAAGCTGTCGTCGGAAGCGATCTACCAGGGCTTTGCCGAGGCGCTGGACAAGGAATCCGGTTACGCCTACTTCGAATCCGGCACCCAGGATGTGCGCGGCGTAGGGAGCACCGTGAGCGCCGAATACCGCGCGCCTTTCCTGGCCCACGCCACCATGGAACCGGTGAACTGCACCGCGCAGGTGGCAGGCGGCAAGGTGCGCCTGTGGGCCTCGACCCAAGTGCCGAGCATCGCGGTCGACGTCGCCGCCAAGGTGGCCGGCGTGGCGCGCGAAGACGTCAGCATCGAGGTGATGCTGCTGGGCGGCGGCTTCGGACGCCGGCTGGAAGGCGACATGGTGGCGCAGGCAGTGGCCGTGGCCATGGCCAGCCATGGCAAGCCGGTGCAGCTGATCTGGACCCGCGAGGACGACACCACCCACGACGTCTACCGCCCGGCGGCGCTGGCGCGCTTCACGGCGCGGCTCGACGCCCAGGGCCGCATCCTCGCCTGGAACAACAAGTCCGCGGGCGGCGCCATCGGCCACCAGTACTTCCCGCGCAACCTGGGCCTGCCCGGCATGGGGCCGGACAAGACCACGGCCGAGGGCGAGTATGACATGCAGTATGAGATCGACAACCAGCGCATCGCCCACGTGATCGTCGACAGCGCCGTGCCGCTCGGCTACTGGCGCTCTGTGGGGCACTCGCACAATGCCTTCTTCAAGGAAGGCTTCCTCGACGAAGTGGCGCATGCGGCGGGGCAGGACGGCGTGCGCTACCGGCGCGCGCTGCTGGCCCGCCACCCGCGCCACCTGGCGGTGCTCGATGCCGCCGTGCGCGCCGCCGGCGAGGCCCCAAGCGGACGCGCGCATGGGGTGGCGCTGCACCAGTCCTTCGGCAGCATCGTGGCGCAAGTGGCCGAGGTCTCGGTGGAAGGGACCGACATCCGCGTGCACCGCGTGGTCTGTGCGATCGACTGCGGCATCGTGGTGAACCCGAACATCGTGGCGCAGCAGATGGAGTCGGCGGTGGTGTTCGGCTTGTCGGCGGCGCTGGCCGGCGAGATCACGATCCAGGATGGGCGCGTGCAGCAGTCGAACTTCGGCGACTACCCGGTGCTGCGGATGGACCGCACGCCCGTGGTCGAGACCATCATCGTGCCGAGCGCCGAGCCGCCCGAAGGCGTGGGCGAGCCGGGCGTGCCGCCGGTGGCGCCGGCCGTGGCGGCGGCGGTGTTCGCGTTGACGGGGAAGCGGTTGCGCAGCTTGCCGCTGCGTTTGACTTAAAAACAACAGGGGTCAGGTCTGCCATCCGGACACGAGCTCTGCTTTATTGATGGGTGATACGGCGTTATGTGACCAGCCAGGACTTTTTTCCGCGTTAAAGCAGAGTCCGTGTCCGGATGTCAGACCTGACCCCCGTTGTGTTTTTGTCGGCATATCCAGTGCGCCGCCACGCCCACCACCAGCCCCAACCCGACATTCCACAAGGCCGCCGCCGCCGTCAGCGCCACCGGCAGCAGCACGCGCCAGTCAAGCGTGCGCGGCGCGTTGCCGACCGCCAGCCGCAGGCCCGTGAGGAACAGGATCGCCCCCAGCACCGCCGCCGGCACGGCCTGCAGCAGGAAAGCGATGGCCCCGCTGAAGCACAGGGCCAGCACCACCAGCGTGGCGCCGAAGATGATGGGAGCGCCGCCGCTGCGGGCGCCGAAGGCCGCATAGGCCGCCATGCCGCCCGCGCCGTGGCACATCGGTACGCCGCCGATGGCGCCGCCGGCCAAATTCATCACGCCGGTCGACACCGACACCTTGCGCACGCTGGTGGCGCGGTCCGGGAACAGGCGGTTGTTTTCCTCGGTGACGCCGATGACGGCGTTCCCCAGCGTGAGCGGCAGCTGGGGCAGGGCCAGCAGCAGGGTGCCGGTGACGAAGTCCTGCCAGTGCAGGTCGGCGATAGCCAGCGCGGGCAGGCGCAGGTGGAAGCCGAACGAGGCGCCCGCCCACAGCGCCGGCTGGCGCGCCACGCCATAGGCCAGGCCGCCGACGAGCAGGACCAGCATCGCCGGGAACAGCCGGCTGTTCCTCAGCACCACGGCCAGCAGCAGCGCCGCCACGGCCGCGAGCCAGTCGCCGGCCATCATGCGCAGGCCCTGCAGCATGAAGGAGATGCCCAGGCCCAGCATCACGCCCAGCACCGCGTCGCGCGGAATCGCCCGCGCCAGGCGGCTGGCGGCGCCGCTCAGGCCCAGCAGCAGCCACAGCACCCCGGTGACCAGGCTGGCCGCCACGACCGCGCCGCTGGAAATCGCCGCCGCCTGCGCCACCGCGACCGCGCCGACCGCCTTCATCGGCTGCACCGGCAGCGGGGTGCGATACACAAAGCCGCAGCACACCAGGGCCACGCCAAAGGCGAGCAGGATGCCGACCGGGTCCATCCCCAGCACGCTCACGTAAGCGACCACATAGGGAATGAAGGTGCCGAGGTCGGCAAAGGCGGCGGCCCACTCGGCGCGGTCGAAGCGCAGCCGGGTTGGAGCCAGTCTCGGCGCCACGTCTGCTTGCACCACCTGCGGCAGCTCCTCATTCATACCGGTTCTTCACTTGGGTTTGCGGAAGGCATACCAGGGCAGGGCGCGGCTCAGCGACACGACCTCGCCGGCGCCGCTGGTGTCGTAGCCGGGCAGGTCGGCCGTCAGGCGTTGCCACTCGCTGCGCGCCAGCAGCTCGCGCAGTTTCGCGATCGGCGCGGCGTCGACCGCTTCCTTCAGGCAGACAAAATAATACTGCTCGCGCATCACGGGAATGAAATCGAGCCCGAACTCGACCGCCGCGGCCTGGATGCCGAAACCGGCGTCGGCCAGGCCGGAAGCCACGGCCGCAGCCACCGACAAATGGGTCGGCTCGGCGCTATCGAAGCCGCGCACGCTGGTGGTGGCGATGGCCGCCTGGCGCAGCAGCTGTTCCACTGCCAGCCGCGTGCCGGAATTGACTTGCCGGTTCACGAAGCGCACGTCCGGACGCGCCAGGTCGGGCACGGCATGGATGGCTTTCGGATTGCCGCGCGCGACCATCAAGCCCTGCTGGCGGCCGACGAAGTTGATCAGCTTGTGGCGCCCCGGTTTCAACAGCGACTTGAAGGCCTTCTGGGCCATGCTGCCGGGCGCGCGGTCTTCGCTGACATGAAAGCCCGCCAGCTGGCATTCGCCGCGCTCCAGGGCTTCCAGGCATTCGACGCTGCCGCGGAACTGCAAATCGAGGTGCAGCTTGGCGCTGCGGCCCATGAATTCCTTCAGGCGCGGCAGGGCCAGGTCGTGGCTGGCGCACATCGGGATCACGTGGGCGCCCGGGTCGAAGGCGAGCGCGAACTCGCGTTCCATCTCGGCCACCAGGTTCTCGATCTGCGGCAGCACGCGCATGCGCGCACGGCGCTCGGCAAACAGCAGCTTTTCGCCGAACGGCGACAGGCGCGCGCGCTTGCCCCGCTCCCAGACGATGAGGTCCGAGGCCAGCGCGGTTTCCCATTTCTTCAGCTCGCCCCACACGTGGCGGTAGGACAGGCCGAGCGTGATGGCCGCCTGGCCGACCGACCCTGCACCGTGGATCGCCGTCAGGATGTCGAACAAGGGATTGTCGAGCTGGGAGCGCAGGGCGGCGGAATCGGCGAAGGTATAGGCTAGCTTAACGTGCAACATATGCAAACATGTTCATATTGAAAGTTTCTGAGGGCGGCTTACCATAGCACATCGATAAGAAGCCGAGGGATGACATGGGGCGGGATAGTAGCAAGCGCACGGGACGCACAAGGTGTGCACGCGGTGCGCTGGCGCTGGCCGCGCTTTTGCCATCGTTACTGCCATCGTTGTTGCCCTCGGCGGCGCTGGCGCAGGGGAGCGAACCCGCAGCGGCCTTGACCGCGAACCCACCCGTGCTGCTGGCCGCCGGCAGCCTGCGCCAGGCCTTTGGCGACATCCTCGTCGCCTACCGCGCCGCCGGTGGTGTGGCGTTCAACGCCCAGTACGGCCCGTCCGGCAAGCTGCGCAAGGAAATCGAAGCCGGGCGCAGCGTCGACGTGTTCGCCTCGGCGGCCAGCGAACACACCGAGGCGCTGGCAAAGAGTGGCTTGCTGGGGGCATCGACCGTCTTTGCCTACAACGATCTGTGCGTGGTCTCGACCCCGCAAGCCGGCCTGCGCGCCGAGAACCTGCTCGATACCCTGCGCTCGCCGACACTGCGCCTGGCGACGTCGACTCCGGTCAGCGACCCGATGGGCGACTACACCTGGCAGTTCTTCCGCAAGGCCGACGCGCAGCAGCCCGGCCTGTACGCCGTGCTCGATGCGAAGGCCCTGAAGCTGTCGGGCGCCGCCAATCTCGACCCGAACAGCACGCTGCCCTACATCACGGCCTTCGAGCAGGACCGCGCCGACGCCTACATCATGTACTGCACGAATGCCGTGCTGGTGACGCAGGCCTTGCCGCGCCTGGCGAGCCTGCGCATCCCCGACAGCCTGAATGTGCGCAGCAGCTATGGCATCGCGGCGCGCACAGGCTCAAACGAGGGCGAACGCCTGCTGCGCTTCGTGCTGGGCAAGCAGGGCCAGGACATCCTGCGCACATACGGATTTCATTGAGAGGAAAGTAGCATGACCCACCTGAAGAAACACCTTGCCGTACTCGGCTTCCTGCTGGCGGCCGCCGTCCCGGCATTCGCGCAGCAAGTCATCAAGCTGTCGACCACCACCAGCACCGAGAACTCGGGCCTGCTGCAATACCTGCTGCCGAAGTTCGAGGCCAAGACCAATTCCAAGGTCAACGTGATCTCGGTCGGCACGGGCAAGGCGCTGGAGCTGGCGAAGAACGGCGACGTCGACGTGACCCTGGTGCACGCGCGCGCCTCCGAGGACAAGTTCGTGGCCGAGGGCCATGGCGTGAACCGGCGCGACGTGATGTACAACGACTTCATCATCGTCGGCCCGGAGAGCGACCCGGCGAAGATCAAGGGCAGCAAGGACGTGCTGGACGCGATGAAGAAGATCACCGCCAGTGGCGCCAAGTTTATTTCGCGCGGCGACAATTCCGGCACCGACCAGATGGAGCGCGCCTACTGGAAGCAGACCGGCAGCCAGCCGCAAGGTGGCAACTACGTGTCGGCCGGCCTGGGCATGGGCGAAGTGCTGACCATGGCCGCCGAACTGCGCGCCTACACGCTCACCGACCGCGCCACCTACATCGCCTACCGCGCCAAGACCGGCCTGCAGATCGTGGTCGAGGGCGACACCAAGATGTTCAACCCCTACGGCATCATCGCCGTGAATCCGAAGAACTTCCCGCAGGCGAACTACAAGGGTGCGATGCAGCTGGTCGAGTGGATCACCTCGCCGGAAGGCCAGGGCCTGATCGCCGCGTTCAAGGTCGAAGGCCAGCAGGTATTCTTCCCGTCGTACAAAGGCGGCAAGTAAGATGGCGCGCGCCGGCGGCATCGGGTGGCGTGTGACCTTCCTCCTTCCGCTGCTGCTGGCGGCCGGTCTCGCATTCGCCCAGGATGCAGGTCTGGAAGTCAGGGTCGAGGCCACCGCGCGCCGTTTCACGGCAGCCGAGATCGCCGCACTGCCGCAGACCGAACTGGTCGAAACCCGCAGCGTGGGCGCCGGCGCCAAGGCCGAGCAGGCCGAGGTGCGCTACCGCGGCGTGCTGCTGCGCGACCTGCTCGACGCGGCCGGCGTGCAGAAGCTCGACCGCCATGCGCTGCGCCACTCCGGCGTGGCGGCGCGCGCGACCGACAACTATGCGGTGCTGTTTTCCTGGGGTGAGCTCTACAACGGCCGCGCCGGCGACAACGTGCTGGTCATCACCAGCATGAACGGCAAGCCGCTGCCATCCAGCGAAGGCCCGTATGCACTGCGCTCGCTGTCCGACACGAAGCCTGGGCCGCGCCATGTGAAGTGGCTGAACCGGATCGACTTCTTCACAGTACCGAAATAGCTTTGCCGCCAGGCTAGATGACGCCGCTTGTGTCCCGACTGTGCCAGACTGGCGCTATCTGGAACCATCGCAAGGAGCGTCACATGAGCAACGAACATCAAGCCAGGCAGGATCAGGATGCGGATCAAAGCACCGGACAAGCGGCGCAGCCGGATCCCCACGCCACCAGGCCCGCCGACCAGATCGACGGTTTGAAGGACAAGAAGCCCGAGGAACTCACGCCGGACGAACTGCGCTTGATGGCCGACACCATGCCGGGCGAAGGGCCGGGCGACTGAGTCTTCTGTTTGCGGTAACTTGTTCGGCGCAGCCCTCAGCTGACCTCAGCTGGCGTCCTGCAGCAGGGTGCGCAAATTGCACTCGCGCTGCCATGCGCGCCGCTCGTCGCTCGACTGGGCCAGGCGCGCCAGCTCGGCGGGCGGCAGCTCGGCCTGGGCCTTGACCAGGCGCTCGGCCACGGCGGGGTCGGGCAGCATGGTGCCGAAGAAGGCGACCGTGTCGTCGCGCTGGACCAGCAGGGTAGGGAAGTTGTCGACGTCGAGGTCGCCCACCACGTCGGCCTGGTCCTCGATGTCGATCCAGACGAAGATCTTGTCCGGGTGGCGCGCGGCGATGCCCTCGAAGGCGGCGCGGTAGCCGCCGCAGGTGCCGCACCAGGCGGCGCACAGGCAGGCGACGACCCAGCGGTCGCCGGCAATGGCGTCGGCGACGGCGTCGCGGTTGTCGAGGTCGAGTGTGAGGCTGTGCATGGGCGAATTCTACATCGCGCGGACGAATCCGGCAGCATTGGTATCGGGCGGCAGCCGTGGCCGGGTCCTTGGTCGACATCCCGCGGCGCGGTAAAATAGCGCATGCCTATCATCCTTGCCATCGAAACCTCGTCGGAACTCGCCTCGTGCGCGCTGCTCATTGACGCCCCGCGCGGTGCTCAGCTCTTTTCACGCGAATCGAGCGGCGTGCGTACCCATTCCCAGTCCGTGCTGCCGATGGTGCAGGAACTGCTTTCCGAGGCCGGCATCAGGCTGGCCGATTGCGACGCCATCGCCTTTGGCGCCGGCCCCGGCTCGTTCACCGGTGTGCGCACCGCCTGCGGCGTGGCCCAGGGCCTGGCCTTCGGCGCCGAGCTGCCGGTGGTCCCGCTGGTGACGCTGGCCGCCATGGCCGAAGCCTGCCGCGCGCGCACCGGCGCCACCGAGGTGCTGGCGGTGCTCGACGCGCGCATGAACGAAGTCTATTGGGCGCAATACAGGTTCAGCGGCGATGCCGATGGCAGCTGGACCACGGTCGTCGAGCCGGCCTTGTGCGCACCGGAAGCGGTGCAGCCGCTGGCAGTCGACGGCCTGGCCGCCTGCGGCAATGGTTTCGCGGTCTATCCGCAAGCCTTCGAGGGCAAGGATTTCGCGCACGGCGCGCATGGCGACATCGTCCCGCATGCGCGCGAACTGGCCGTGCTGGCCGCGCCGGCGCTGGCTGCGGGCCAGGCCCTGCCGGCCGCCGAGGCTCAGCCGCTCTACCTGCGCAACAAGGTCGCCTACACCAGCGCCGAGCGCCAGGCAATCAACGCTGCCAAGGCCGGCGCATGACAGGCATGCAGCACGCCAGCCTGGCACTGGCCCCGATGGAGGCCAGCGACGTCGACGAGGTGTACGCACTCGAATGCAGCGTCTTCCCGCACCCGTGGACGCGCGGGAACTTCGTCGACTGCATCGCCAGCGGCTACGACGCCTGGGTCGCGCGCGACGCAGGCGGCAAGCTGGCCGGCTACTTCTTGCTGATGGTCGCGCTCGACGAAGCCCACCTGCTCGATGTGGCGGTGGCCGGCGAGCGCCATGGCACGGGCCTCGGGCGCTGGCTGCTCGACACCCTCGGCGCCCGCGCCCGCGCCTGCGGCGCCACATCGGTGCTGCTCGAAGTACGGCCCTCGAACGAACGGGCCCTGCACGTGTACACGCGCTATGGTTTCAGGGAGATCGGGCGGCGCAAGGGGTATTATCCGGCGCATGAGGGCAAGCGCGAGGATGCGATCGTGATGAGGCTGGAATTATGAGTATAAGTGAGCGCGACGAGGTCTTCCTGCAGGAGATGGGCATTGCGCCGTTGTGGCGCCTGCGCCGCCAGCCGCAGGATGATGCAGCGCAGGACGGTGCGCAGGCGGCGGAAACGCAGCAGGCGGAGGCGGCGCTTGGCGACGCTGTGGCGGCGGTTACCGCGGCGCCCGCACCGGCTGCACCGCCGGCGCCTGCTGAATCTTCCGCCCCTTCCGCAGCCCCTGTCCTTGCACGGCCCCCGGGCTTCATCCCGCCGCCGCCACGTGACCCGGCCTGGGGCGAGGTGCCAATGACCTCGGCCCCGCCGCCCGCCGCCTGGGCGCCATCGCCACCGCCCGCGCCGATCGAGGAAGACACCGGCCCATCGCTTGAAGAAATCGCGCGCATGGGCTGGGACGAGCTGCGCACCGCGATCGCCACGTGCAAGCGCTGCGGTGGCTGCAAGGGCGGCGAGGGTGGCCGCAAGCCGGTGTACGGCGCCGGCGCACGCCAGGCGCGCTGGTTCGTCGCCGCCGGCGCCACCTCGAGCGCCGACGAAAAAGCCGGCCAGCCGCTGTCGGGCGAGGCGGGCAAGCTGCTGGACAACATGCTGGCCGCGGTCGACCTGTCGCGCCAGGACAGCGTGTATGTGACCAGCCTGGTGAAGTGCCGTCCGGCCAGCGCCAACGGCGGCGACCGCGCCCCCACCTTCGAGGAAGCGGCCGCCTGCCGTCCTTTCCTGGAACGCGAACTGGCGCTGACCGGCGCATCGACCGTGCTGACCCTCGGCCAGATCGCCGCCAACGGCCTGCTCGGCAAGCCCCTGCAGGAGCCGCTGGCCGGCGCGCGCGGCGCCATACACGCGCTGGGCGGCGCCGACATGGTGGCGACCCTGCATCCGGGCGAGCTGCTGCGCCGTGGTGCCGACAAGGCGCTGGCCTGGGCCGATTTGTGCCGCGCGCGAGCCGCCCATGCGCGACGGAGCCGATAGTTATCAATCCGGCTTCCACCGCCGCTGGTCGCACCTGCGGCGCGCACGGGTGCGGGCCCTGGCCTGGCTGCTCGACTCTCCCGACCTGCTCGACAGCGCCGCCCCGCATTGGCAGGGCCGCATCGCCTCGCTCGGTCCCGTAACGCCGGAAACGGCGCGCTGGCTGGCCGACCTCGACCACGATCCTGCGCTACTCGATGCCGCGCTCGGCCCGCGCGTCTACACCCGCCTCGGGCTGTATGCGGAAAAGCTGATGGCCTTTTATTTCCAGCACCAGGGCCGCCTGGTCGAACATGGCCTGCAGGTCCGCGCCAGCCGCAACGACACCGTCGGCGAGTTCGACTTCCTGCTCGACGCCGGGCAGGACGCGCTGGAACACATCGAGTTCGCCACCAAGTTCTACCTGCTGCAGGGCGGGGAGGGGCAGGAATTCGACGCCCTGGTCGGCCCTAACCTGGCCGACAGCCTGGGCGCCAAGATGCGCAAGATTTTTGAACGCCAGCTGGCGCTGGGGGCGCACCCGGCGGCCCAGGTCCTGTTGCCGCGGCCGGTGACGGCGGCGCGGGCGCTGGTGAAAGGCTGGCTGTTCTATCCGGCCGGCAGCTGGGCGGCGATGAGCGGGATCACGGCCGGCCACTGCCGCGGCTTCTGGTGCGCGCTGGATGAACTCGATGCGCTTGGTGCCGACGCCTTCCTGGTCCTGCCCAAGCTGCAATGGCTGGCGCCGTATCGTGCGGCGCAGGCGGATGGGGTCTTGAACCGCGCCCAGCTGCACGCGGAGCTGGAGGCGCAGTTCGAGGAATCGGGTTCGCCGGCGCTGGTGGCTGTGGTGCGCGACACGCCGGGCTGCGTGGAAGAGATCGAACGTGGTTTTATCGTGCCGAACGACTGGCGCGAGCGGGCGGCAGCGCGTTATCCGGACAATGTATCCCGAAATATTGTTTGGTAATATTTCAATATTTGCAAATATTGTTCGCAGTCCTGTGTCGAATGTAGGATCCGTGTTGCCAACACCATGGCCGCGACCTCAACCGTACGGTGGGCACCCCGTGCCCACGCGGTACGCACGTTTGCCTATATTGTTGGCCGCACCGTCATCTTCCCGAGGCGTACGCTATATTGCTGCCGGCACCATGACTGCGGTTTCAACCGTAGGGCGGGCACTCGTGCCCACGCGGTACGCACGTTTGCCTTATTGTTGGCCGCACCGTCATCTTCCCGAAGCGTTCTCAATATTGCTGCCGTCAGCGAGCGACGTTTTTACACACGTGTCCGAGAGATGAGCACGTAACCGCGTGGGCACGGAGTGCCCATCCTACGGGAAGCACCGGGTATCGGCTTAATGCTTGTGCTCGCCAATCAAGGCCAGCGAATCATGCTGCTTCTGATTCCGCTGGTGCCGCTTCAGGATCAGGAAAGTAATGCTGGCAATCGACAGCCCGAAGATCACGATGATCACGTCCAGGTCGAGGTTCAGCGTGATCATGATCGCGTACATCGCCAGCATGGTCAGGATCGACAGGTTCTCGTTAAAATTCTGCACCGCGATCGAGTGCCCGGCGCTCATCAAGACGTGGCCGCGGTGCTGCAGCAGCGCGTTCATCGGCACCACGAAGAAGCCCGACAGGAAGCCGATCAGGGCCAGCAGCGGGTAGGCGACGATCACGTCGTGCACGAACACCATCACCGTCACGACCAGGCCCATGAGGATGCCCATCGGGATCACGGTCAGCGACTTTTTCAGGGGGATCATCTTCGCCGCCAGCGCCGCGCCAACCGCCACGCCGATGGCGACCACGCCGATCAAACTGGTGGCTTTGTCGAGCGGCATGTGCAGCGAGCGTTCGGCCCACTTCAGCACGATGAACTGCAAGGTCGCGCCCGCGCCCCAGAACACGGTGGTCACGGCCAGCGAGATCTGGCCCAGCTTGTCTTTCCACAGCGTGGCCGAGCAGTTCGCGAAGTCGGCAATCAGCTTGATCGGATTGCGTTCCTGGTGCTCGTAGCGCGCGCCGGTGTCCGGGATGCGCAGATTGAACAGGGCAGCCAGGATATAGATGATGACGACCACGGCCATCGCCGCTTCGCTGGTGCTGTCGACACCGGGAATGCCCAGGCCGAGCAGCAGGCGCGAACCGGCGTCGCTGACCAGGGCGCCGCCGAGCACGGTGCCGAAGATGATCGACATCACGGTCAGGCCCTCGATCCAGCCGTTGGCGGCGACGAGTTTTTCAGGGGGCAGGAGTTCGGTAAGGATGCCGTACTTGGCCGGCGAATACACGGCGGCGCCGAAGCCGACCACGGCGTAGGCGAGCAGGGGGTGGACGGTGAGGAACATCAGGCCGCAACCGAAGATCTTGATCAGGTTCGCGATGAACATCACGCGGCCCTTGAGCAGCGAATCGGCAAAGGCGCCGACAAAGGCGGCCAGCAGCACATAGAACAGCACGAACGACAGCTTCAGCAACGGCGTCAGCGATGCCGGGGCGTTCATCGTCACCAGGATGTCAATGGCTACGAACAGCAGCGCATTGTCTGCCAGCGACGAGAAGAACTGCGCCGCCATAATGGTGTAGAAACCACGGTTCATCGAAAGTATCTGAAAACAAGTCTGGGTTGCTTTATACCATGAAAGGGTGGCCCGCCAAAGAATTCAGCCCGGCAGAAAGGGGGGCTGTCCGGTAAAATAGAACCTTTCACCTAATCGTGAAACGCTTCCTTTTTCGGTCTCTTTCCCCATATAGTTGCCATGCCACGCCCCCTCTGCGCCACCATTCACCTCGATTCGATGCAGCATAACCTGGCCCGCGCCCGTGCCTGCGCCCCGCAGTCCAAGGCCTGGGCCGTGGTGAAGGCGAACGCCTATGGCCATGGCCTGGAACGCGGCATGAAAGGCTTCGCCCAGGCCGACGGCCTGGCCCTGATCGAAACCGAGAATGCCCTGCGCCTGCGCGAACTCGGCTGGGCCAAGCCGATCCTGCTGCTGGAAGGGATCTTCGACGCCTCCGACGTGCCGCTGCTGGCCGAGCACGATATCAACAGCACGGTCCACTCGATCGAGCAGATCAAGATGCTGGAATATACCCAGCTGTACCGTCCGATCGACGTGCACCTGAAGATGAATACCGGGATGAACCGCCTCGGCTTTCGTCCCGACGAATACGCGGCTGCCTATAAACGCCTGCGCGCGATTCCCGGCATCCGCAACATCACCCACATGACCCACTTCGCGAATGCCGACGAGCTGGAGCACCCGCGCCTGACGATTTCCGAGCAGGTGCGCCGCTTCCGCACCGGCGTCGAGGGCCTGGGCGGCGAGCGCAGTCTGTCGAATTCGGCCGGCGTGCTGCACCAGGAAGTGCTGGCGCAAGAGCTGCAGAACGACTGGGTCCGGCCCGGCATCATGCTGTACGGCGGCACCCCCGGCGGCGGGCGCACGGCGCACGACTTCGGCCTGCGCCCGACCATGACCTTGAGCAGCGAGATCATCGCGATCCAGCAGCTGGAAACGGGCGACACCGTCGGCTACGGCAGCCGCTTCGAAGCCACGGCGCCGATGCAGGTGGGCGTGGTGGCCTGCGGTTATGCCGACGGCTATCCCCGCCACGCGCCGCACGGCACCCCGGTGATCGTCGACGGTGTGCGCACCAGTGTGGTGGGGCGGGTGTCGATGGACATGATGACGGTCGACCTGACGCCGATCCGCAATGCGCGCATCGGCAGCAAGGTCACCCTGTGGGGCGATGGCCTGCCGATCGACGAGGTAGCAACGGCTTCCGGCACCATCGGCTATGAATTGATGTGCGCACTCGCGCCGCGCGTGCGCGTGAGCGAAGGACGGATGGGAACCCATGGCTAAGGCAAAGACCCAGTTTGTATGCAGCGAATGCGGCAGCGTCACCAGCCGCTGGATGGGCCAGTGCCCCGACTGCAAGGCCTGGAACACGCTGGTCGAGTCGGCGGTGGAAACCGCGGGCGTGAACCGCATGTCGCAGACCGTGAACCACAAGGCGCTGGCGCAGACGGCGCCGGTGCTGTCCCTGGCCGACATCGAAGCCACCGACGTGCCGCGCTTCGGCACCGGCATCGAGGAATTCGACCGCGTGCTCGGCGGCGGCCTGGTGGCCGGCGGCGTGGTGCTGATCGGCGGCGACCCCGGCATCGGCAAGTCGACCCTGCTGCTGCAGGCGCTGGCGAACCTGGCCGCCACGCGCAGTACCTTATATGTCAGCGGCGAGGAATCCGGCGCCCAGATCGCGCTGCGCGCGCGGCGCCTGGCGGTGGAGGCCAAGGACCTGAAGCTGCAGGCCGAGATCCAGCTCGAGAAAATCCTCGGCACGCTGGCCGACCTGAAGCCGGAAGTGGCGGTGATCGACTCGATCCAGACCCTGTATTCGGATGCGCTGACTGCCGCGCCGGGTTCGGTGTCGCAGGTGCGCGAATGCGCGGCCCAGTTGACCCGCGTGGCGAAGCAGACCGGGGTCACCATCATCCTGGTCGGCCACGTGACGAAAGAGGGCGCGCTGGCCGGGCCGCGCGTGCTGGAGCACATCGTCGACACCGTGCTGTACTTCGAGGGCGATACCCAGTCGAGCTTCCGCCTGGTGCGGGCGATCAAGAACCGCTTCGGCGCGGTGAACGAGCTGGGCGTATTCGCCATGACCGAAAAGGGCCTGAAGGGCGTGTCGAATCCGTCGGCGCTGTTCCTGTCGCAGCACGACAGCCAGGTGCCGGGTTCCTGCGTGATGGTGACGCAGGAGGGCACGCGCCCGCTGCTGGTGGAAATCCAGGCCCTGGTCGACGCCAGCCACTTGCCGAACGCGCGCCGGCTCTCCGTCGGTCTGGAACAGAACCGGCTGGCGATGCTGCTCGCGGTGCTGCACCGCCATGCCGGCATTGCGGCTTTTGATCAGGACGTGTTCATCAACGCGGTGGGCGGCGTGAAGATCGCCGAACCGGCGGCCGATTTGGCCGTGCTGCTGGCGATCAACTCGTCGATGCGCAACAAGCCGCTGCCGCGCGGGCTGGTGGTGTTCGGCGAAGTGGGCCTGGCCGGCGAAATCCGCCCGGCGCCGCGCGGGCAGGAACGCCTGAAGGAAGCGGCCAAGCTGGGCTTTTCGGTGGCGATCATTCCCAAGGCAAACGTGCCGAAGCAGAAGATCGAAGGCATGAACATCATCGCGGTGGAACGCATCGACCAGGCTTTCAGCAAGCTGCGCGAGCTCGATTGAGCGGCTGAGCGGCCCCGTATTGACTGACGGGCCCGCCGCTTTTACCTATAATGGGTATCGTTCCACAGGCATTTGGTGAATTCGTGACAGAGCAAAGGCAGTCCCCCCGTAAAGTATTCAAGACCCGCGCCATGCTGGCTGTCGAAGGCAGCGCCCCGGTGCTGGGCCGTACAACCGATATCAGCGCCCAGGGTGTCAGCATCAACCTGCCGAACCCGGTGCCGGCAGGGCAGATGGCGCAATTGCGCTTCGACCTGCTGGTCGAGGGCAACATCGTTCCCATCAACACCCGCGTCAAGGTCACGCACTGCATCCTCAGCCATGGCGAGTTCAAGGCCGGGTTCCAGTTCCAGAACCTGGAGCTGGGCGCGATGACGGCGCTGGCGCGCTTCCTGCGTTAATACGTATAGCGTCATTCAAAACGAAGCGGCGAGCGCCCTGGGGCCTCGCCGCTTTTTTACGTCTTGACGTCTGGCCCATGATGGGCCGTGCACTATTCGTGATAGTGGTCGCGCAGGGCTTCCGAACTGCCGCCGATCTCTTGGTAGATTTCGTAGGCAATCAGGCCAACCATGCCGCTGAGGATTGCAAACACAAACATGTTAAACATACGGCCTAAACGCTCTTCAGCATTCCCTCCAACGTGTTGATACGCTTTGAGCATAGCAGGCGCCGGTGTATTTACAAGAGCGCCGCCGGCCGATTTTTTGCACCCGTGCCCGCTTGACAATTCGCCCGCCGAGGCTGCCCGCCAGTCACGTCCAACCCAGGTGTCATCAATTGTGTGACGGCCATTTCGGTAAGACGGCACTATGGCGCGGGATTCGCTTGACGGGGCGTGGACGCGGCCGGCCGGATGCTGTCATACGGCTGACACCTGCGTGACATACATGTATGACACGCCCAAAACCCGATGTCATCGATTCGATGACAGGGTGTTTTGCGATGTCATTAAGTTGTCATATTCAATCAGTAGACTGCGCTGCAATGAAGCCGGGACCGTCCGGAAATGCAGTGTCGCACTACACCTTGAAAGGATATCGATATGCGTATGAAGCACCTGTTCCTCACCGTCGCGCTTGCCGCTGCCACCCTGGCAACGACTGCCCAGGCAGCGAACATCACCGGCGCCGGCGCAACCTTCCCGTATCCGATCTACGCGAAGTGGGCGGAAATGTACAAGGCGGCCAGCGGCACCGGCCTGAACTACCAGTCGGTGGGTTCGGGCGCCGGCATCAAGCAGATCAAGGCGAAAACCGTCGACTTTGGCGCCTCCGACATGCCGCTGCCGGCCAAGGATTTGAACGACGCCGGCCTGTTCCAGTTCCCGGCCGTGATGGGCGGCGTGGTCCCGATCGTGAACATTCCCGGCGTGGGCCCGGGCCAGGTCAAGCTCACCGGCGCCGTGCTGGCCGATATCTTCATGGGCAAGATCACCAAGTGGAACGCGCAGCCGATCGCCGCGCTGAACCCTGGCGTCAAGCTGCCGGCAGACGACATCACCGTCGTGCACCGCGCCGACAGCTCGGGCACCTCCTTCCTGTTCACCGACTACCTGTCGAAAACCAACCCGGACTGGAAGCTGAAGATCGGCGCCGGCACCTCGGTCAAGTGGGCCGTGGGCGTGGGCGGCAAGGGCAACGAAGGCGTGGCTGCGAATGTCCAGCGCATCAAGGGCTCGATCGGCTACGTCGAGTGGGCCTACGCCAAGAAGAACAAGATGTCGCACACCCAGCTGCAGAACCGCGAAGGCGCCTTCCTCCAGCCCGACGACGAAGCCTTCAAGGCCGCCGCCTCCAGCGCCGACTGGGCCAAGGCGCCGGGCTTCGCCGTGGTGCTGACCGACCAGCCGGGCAAGGCCAGCTGGCCGATCACCGGCGCCTCGTACATCCTGGTGCACAAGTCGCAGGCCGATGCGGTCAAGGGTAAAGAGGTCCTGAAGTTCTTCGACTGGGCCTATAAAAACGGCAGCGCCGCCGCCGCCGACCTGGACTACGTGCCGATGCCGGCCGCCGTCACCAAGCTGGTGCAGGACGCCTGGAAAGCCAACCTGAAGGACGCTTCGGGCAAGGCGGTCTGGTAACAGCACCCCCTCGCCGCCGGCAGCCGATCACGCCGGCGGCGCCTCGCACGACCTGAAAGCAGCACACTCAATAAAAATACACATGAGCGCACACCCATCCGTCGCCCTCGACAAGGCAGCCAGCGCGGCCCACGCCGACAAGCAGCAGGCCGCCCTCAGCAAGACCATGCGCAACCAGCGCATCCAGGACTTCATCTTCCATAAGGTAACCCTGCTGTTCGCGGCCAGTGTGCTCATCGCACTGGTCGGCATCATCATTTCGCTGGCGATCGGCGCGGCGCCCGCATTCAAGGAATTCGGCGCCTCCTTCATCAGCACCGTCGAGTGGGACCCGGTCGAGGACAAGTTCGGCGCCCTGATCGCGATCTGGGGCACGCTGGCCACCTCGCTGATCGCGCTGGCCGTGGCCTTCCCGATCAGCTTCGGCATCGCGCTCTTCCTCACCGAAATCTGCCCGGTGTGGCTGCGCCGCCCGATGGGCACAGCGGTCGAGCTGCTGGCGGGCGTCCCGTCGATCATCTACGGCATGTGGGGCCTGTTCGTGTTCGCGCCGCTGTTCGCCGACCACGTGCAGCCGCTGCTGAAATCCACGCTCGGCCAGCTGCCGGTGATCGGCCAGTTGTTCCAGGGCCCGACCATGGGCATCGGCATCCTGACCGCCGGCCTGATCCTGGCCGTGATGATCATCCCCTTCATCTCCTCGGTGATGCGCGACGTGTTCGAGATCGTGCCGACCGTGCTGAAGGAATCGGCGTACGGCCTGGGCTGCACCAAGTGGGAAGTGGTGCGCAAGGTGGTGCTGCCTTATACCCGCAACGGCGTGGTCGGCGGCGTGATGCTGGGCCTGGGCCGGGCGCTGGGCGAAACCATGGCCGTCACCTTCGTGATCGGTAACGCGCATGAACTGAGCTGGTCGCTGTTCTCGGCCGGTAACTCGATTTCCTCGACGCTGGCGAACGAATTCGCCGAAGCGGCCTCGCCGCTGCACGTGTCCTCGCTGTTCGCGCTGGCACTGATCCTGTTCGCCATCACCTTCGTCGTGCTGTCGGCTGCAAAACTGATGTTGGCGGGGATGTCCCGCAAGGAAGGCACGAAATGAACACCGCGAATCCTGTCTACCGCAAGCGCCTGCTGGCGCACCGCATCGGCATCGTGCTGTCGGTCGGCGCCATGGCGATCGGCCTGGCGATGCTGGCCTGGATCCTCTGGACCCTGCTGGCCAACGGCTTCGGCGCCCTGTCGCTGAACATGTTCACCGGCGACACCCCGGCGCCGGGTAGCGAAGGCGGCGGCTTGCGCAATGCGATCTTCGGCAGCCTGATGATGGTCGGTTTGTCGACCCTGGTGTCGACGCCGATCGGCATCCTGGCCGGCATCTACCTGGCCGAATACGGCGAAACCAACCGCTTCGGCCAGATCACGCGCTTCGTCACCGACATCATGCTGTCGGCCCCATCGATCGTGATCGGCCTGTTCGTCTACGCCCTGTACGTGGCGAACGTGAAGCACTTCTCGGGCTATGCCGGCACCATCGCGCTGTCGCTGATCGCGATTCCGGTCGTGGTCCGTACCACCGACAACATGCTGCGCCTCGTGCCCAACAGTTTGCTGGAAGCAGCCTTCGCCCTCGGCGCGCCGCGCTGGAAGGTGGCGATGCTGGTGCGCCTGCGCGCCGTGAAGGCCGGCGTGATCACCGGCGTGCTGCTGGCCCTGGCCCGCATCTCGGGCGAGACCGCGCCGCTGCTGTTCACGGCCCTGAACAACCAGTTCTTCAGCAGCGACATGAATGCACCGATGGCCAATTTGCCGGTGGTGATCTACCAGTTTGCGATGAGCCCTTATGATGACTGGCGTTCGCTGGCCTGGGGCGGCGCCTTGCTGGTGACCTTCACCGTGCTGTTCCTGAATATCCTGTCGCGCACCGTCTTCACCCAGAAGACGCCACGTTAATCTATCCTGACGACCCATGACACTAGCTATGGCAACCCCGACCGCGGCCCCGAGCGCCAAGACCAAGACCATCGAGATCGCTGGCCTGAATTTCTTCTACGGTAAAACGCAGAGCCTGAAAAACGTTTCGCTCGACATCCACGACAAGCAGGTGACCGCCTTCATCGGCCCTTCGGGCTGCGGCAAGTCGACCCTGCTGCGCACCCTGAACCGCATGTACGACTTGTATCCAGGGCAGCGCGCCGAAGGCCAGATCAACTACCGCGGCCGCAACATTTTGGAGCCGGGCGTTGACGTGAACGCGCTGCGCGCGAAAATCGGCATGGTGTTCCAGAAGCCGACGCCGTTCCCGATGTCGATCTACGACAACATCGCCTTTGGTGTGCGCCTCTACGAAAACCTGTCGAAAGGCGAGATGGACGAGCGCGTCGAGTGGGCGCTGAAAAAGGCGGCGCTGTGGGAAGAAGCCAAGGATAAGCTGAACAAGAGCGGCCTGTCGCTGTCGGGCGGCCAGCAGCAGCGCCTGTGCATCGCACGCGGCGTGGCGGTGAAGCCGGACGTGCTGCTGCTTGACGAGCCGACGTCGGCGCTGGACCCGATCTCGACCGCGAAGATCGAGGAACTGATCAGCGAGCTGAAACAGGATTACACGATCACCATCGTCACCCACAACATGCAGCAGGCGGCGCGCTGCTCGGACTACACGGCCTATATGTACCTGGGCGAACTGGTGGAATTCGGCGAGACCGACCAGCTGTTCATGAACCCGGCGCGAAAAGAAACGCAGGATTACATCACTGGTCGTTTCGGTTAATCGGCGCCCGGTACGATAACAATATTAAAGACTAGGAGAGCAGTATATGATCGGCGAACACTCATCCAAGCAGTATGACCAGGAACTCGAGGGCATCCGCTCCAAGGTGCTCCTCATGGGCGGCATGGTGGAAACCCAGTTCGAGGAAGCGCTGAACTGCTTCCGCGTCGACGACGCCGCCAAGGCCGACAAGGTGATGGCCGACGACCACGCGGTCAACCAGCTCGAAGTGCAGCTCGACGACGCCTGCAGCCACCTGATCGTGAAGCGCCAGCCGACCGCCAACGACTTGCGTACCGTGATGGCCACCATCAAGGTCATCACCGACCTGGAACGCATCGGCGACGAGTCGAGCAAGATCGCGCGCACTGCGAAAAGCCTGCATGCCCGCGGCACCACCGGCTTCGCCCACTACGACATGATCCGCACCATCGGCAAGGCGACGTCGGACCTGCTGCACGACGCTCTCGACGCCTTTGCGCGCCTGGACGGCAAGCAGGCCTTGCAGATCATCGCGGCGGACGAAATCGTCGACCACGAGTTCCGCACCATCCTGCGCAACCTGATCACCTTCATGATGGAAGACCCGCGCACGATCTCGTCGGCGCTGGACACCCTGTGGGTAGCCAAGGCCATCGAGCGCATCGGCGACCACGCCAAGAACATCGCCGAATACGTGATCTACGTGGTCGAAGGACGCGACATCCGCCACAGCAAGCCGGTCGTGCAAGAGGGCTGATCCACAATGCAGAACACGAGTGTACTGGTGGTGGAAGACGAGCCGGCCATCGTCGAGCTGGTGAGCTATTCGCTGCGCGAGGCCGGCTGGACGATCCGCTCGGTCGGCACCACGGCCGCGGCCTGGGACAGCATCGCGCACGGCAAGCCGGACCTGCTGCTGCTCGACTGGATGCTGCCCGACCAGAGCGGCCTGCGCCTGCTGGCGCGGCTGCGCGCGGACCGCGATTTCCAGGACATCCCGGTCATCATGCTGACCGCGAAGAGCATGGAAGAAGACAAGCTGGCCGGCCTGAACACGGGCGCCGACGATTACGTCACCAAGCCGTTCTCGCCACGCGAACTGCTGGCCCGTTCGCGCGCGCTGCTGCGCCGCAAAAGCCCGCACCTGGCCGAGGCGCCGCTGCGCGCCGGCGCCGTGGTCCTCGATCCGGCCAGCTGTACGGTGGCCATCGAGGGCAGCCAGATCGACATCGGAAATGCCGAATACAAGCTGCTGAAGTTCTTGCTGGCGCACCGCGAGCGCGTGTTTTCGCGCGCCCAGCTGCTCGACAAGGTATGGGGCGACCACGCCGTGATCGAGGAGCGCACGGTCGATGTGCACGTGCTGCGGCTGCGTAAAGCGCTGAAGGGCGCCGAAGGGCTGATCCGCACGGTACGCAGCGTCGGGTATATGCTCTCGGAAAAATAACGCTTCCCTGAAGGCCAGATGAATCCCACATTGCTGTTCTGGGTGCCGGCGCTGTTGCGCCTGGCGTCTCTCTTCGTTGCCGCCGGCGTGATCTGGTGGATGGGCGGTTTGGTGGCAGGCTTGATTGCCGCGCTGCTGGGCATGATCGTGGTGCTGGTGTCGCAGCTGCGCTACCTGCAGCAGCTCGGTAACTGGCTGGACGATCCGCAGTCCGGCAAGCTGCCCGACGGCTGGGGCGCCTGGACCGACGTCTTTGCGCGCCTGTACCGCCTGCGCCGCGAGGACGAGCGCCATCAATCGGAACTGGTGGAATGGCTGGCGCGCTTCCGCCAGGCCATGAGTTTGCTGCCGGAAGGCGTGGCGATCATGGACGACGTACTGTTCCTGGAGTGGTGCAACCCGGCCGCCGAACGCCACCTCGGCCTGACGCTGGAGCGCGACAAGGGCCTGCGCGTGACCAACCTGGTGCGCCATCCGGACTTCATCGACTACATCATCCTGGGGCGCTACGAGCAGCCGCTGACGCTCTCGTTCCGAGGCCGCAAGATCGAGTGCCGCATCATCCCGTTCGAGAACCGGCGCCAGATCCTGGTCACCCACGATGCCACCGACACCGAACGGATCGAGGCAATGCGGCGCGACTTCATCGCGAACGCCTCGCACGAACTGCGCACGCCGCTGACAGTGATCGTCGGCTTCCTCGAAATCGCCATGTCCGACCCGTGCATGGATGCGGCCACGCGCCAGGCGCACCTGAAACTGATGACCGAGCAAGGCGGGCGCATGCAGCGCCTGATCGAGGACATGCTGACCCTGTCGCGCCTGGAGTCGGACGAGTTCCCGCTGCGGCGCGAACGGGTCGATATCGCGGCGCTGGTCGATTCGGTGGCGGCCGAGGCGCGGGCACTGTCGGGCGGGCGGCACGAGATTACGGTGGCGGTCGATGGGCCCGATGTGATGGGCAACATGGAAGAGCTGCGCAGCGCGTTTGCCAACCTGGCGTCGAACGCGGTGCGCTACTCGCCCGAAGGCGGTTGCATCGCGCTGTCGTGGCAGCGCGGCGAGGATGACCTGCAGTTCTCGGTGAAGGATTGCGGGATCGGGATCGATCCGCAGCATATCTCCAGGCTCACCGAGCGTTTCTACCGCGTCGACAAGAGCCGCTCGCGCGAGACGCAGGGGACTGGGCTGGGGCTGGCGATCGTCAAGCACGTGCTGCTGCGGCATGGCGGGCGGGTGAAGATCTGTTCGAAGCCGGGGGAGGGGAGTACGTTTACTGCGTCCTTGCCCAACACCTCGCTGCCCGGTTAAATGGGGAACGATTGAACGGCGCAATACCGTAGGGTGGGCACTCGTGCCCACGCGTTGCGGCGGTCGCGACCACGCCACGCGTGACGATGGCCCGCGACCATGATTATTTCCGGGCGCTTTGCGTGATGCAACGGTACGACCGCGTGGGCACAAGTGCCCACCCTACGAAAGCTCGCTGCCAGGTTAAATCGGATGCATCTGATTGGCGTACCGTAGGGTGGGCACTCGTGCCCACGCGGTGCGGCGGTCGCGACCACGCCACGCGTGACGATGGCCCGCGACCTTTACGGTCTTCGGTGGTTTTGCGTGACGCACCGGTACGACCGCATGGGCACAAGTGTCCACCCCACAAAAGCGGTATTTCGCCGCCCGTATCCGATTCAATCGGCCATAAGCTCGGCCTCATCCATCGCCCCACATTGCGCGGTACAATCGAGAATTGCCTTTCTCGACCCGCACATGTTCTCTCGACGCACCTCTCTCATCGCGCTCGGCGCACTGCTTCTTGCCGGCTGCGGCAGCACGCCGCCACCCGTCGCACCGACTCCAGCCGTGGTCGCCACCCCGGCCCCTCCGAAAAAAATCCGCATCGGCCTGGCCCTCGGCGGTGGCGCAGCCCGCGGCTTCGCCCACATCGGCGTGATCAAGGCCCTCGAAGCCCAGGGCATCATCCCTGAAATCGTGGTCGGCACCAGCGCCGGCTCGGTGGTCGGCGCCCTGTACGCCTCGGGCCTCGACGGCTTCACCCTGCAGCGCACCGCGATGAGCATGGACGAAGCGACCATCTCCGACTGGGCGCTGCCGCTGTTCTCGAAATCCACCGGCGTGCTGAAGGGCGAGGCCCTGCAGAACTACGTCAACAAGTCCGTCAACAACGTGCCGATGGAGCGCCTGAAGAAGCGCTTCGGCGCCGTGGCCACCGACCTGAAGACCGGCGAAGCCATCCTCTTCAACAAGGGCAACACCGGCCTGGCCGTGCGCGCATCGTCCTCGGTGCCGAGCGTGTTCCAGCCTGTGAAAATCGGGAACAAGTCCTACGTCGACGGCGGCCTGGTGGCGCCGGTGCCGGTGAAGTACACGCGCGACATGGGCGCCGACTTCATCATCGCGGTCAACATCTCGACCCAGGCCGATTCGCAAGCCACCGTCAGCTCGGTCGACGTGCTGCTGCAGAGCTTCAGCATCATGGGCCAGCGTATCAATTCGTATGAGCTGAAGGAAGCCGACGTCGTCATCACCCCGGCGCTGGGCAAGATGGGCAGCGCCGACTTTGCCGGCCGAAACCTGGCGATCCTGGCCGGCGAACAGGCCGCCGCCGCCGTGATGCCGCAACTGAAGGCCAGGCTGAAGGCCAAGCAACAGCAGCCTTGATCATCGAACTAGCTTAAACAAGGAAACGACATGAAAACCAAACCATTCCTGACCCTGGAAGACGTGAAGATCATCGCCGCCGCGGCCGAAGCCGAGGCGCTGGCGAACAACTGGGCCGTCACCTTCTCGATCGTCGACGACGGCGGCCACCTGCTGTGGCTGCAGCGCCTGGACGGCGCGCCGCCGGTGTCGTCGCACATCTCGCCGGCCAAGGCCAAGACCGCCGCGCTCGGCCGACGCGAATCGAAGATCTATGAGGACGTGATCAATGGCGGGCGCGTTTCCTTCCTGTCGGCGCCGGAAATCGAAGGCATGCTGGAAGGCGGCGTGCCGGTGATCGTCGATGGCCACGTGATCGGCGCTGTGGGCGTGTCGGGCGTGAAGTCGGAGCAGGATGCGCAGATCGCCAAGGCGGGTATCGCCGCGCTGGTCGGTGCCCCATAATTATTGTTGGCTTATGACATGTAGGGTGGGCGCCCCTGTGCCCACGCGTGAACGATGAATATTGTTGGCCTGCTTTCTCCGTCAACACCATGCAAACGTCACGCGTGGGCACGGAGCGCCCACCCTACGCTCATCACCATCGGCGTTGAAACACGGAAAACTCCCGCTCATCAGTAAGTAAAAACCCGCATTTCGCCCCGAATCAAGCCGTCGGTACATTGCCGACGCCATCGAAGCGCGCTATAATTGAGGGGTTTAACCATTCTACTTACTTGCCGTAGCGCCTACCTTCCATTCCTCATTCCAAACGACCTCCAAACTCGGATTTGCCTAGGTGCATCCGCGGTTTTTGGGTGTCGGTCTGACGTGGCGCCGCTACGGTAACTTTATTGGGAGTTACCATTGCCGCCATTTTTTTCTGGCCCAGCCGTCCCGGCCATCCTGGCCCTTGCAGACGGAACGATTTTCAAAGGTGTTTCCATTGGCGCCGCCGGCCATACGACCGGTGAAGTGGTCTTCAATACCGCGA
>Ga0308160_10001865_pt1 | contig 27476 bp, 42 predicted proteins | sample PhyFR1_FD_201036 | JGI IMG/M metagenome (GOLD analysis project Ga0308160, IMG submission 201036) | Phyllosphere microbial communities from UC Gill Tract Community Farm, Albany, California, United States - DLSLF.R1 | ecosystem: Host-associated > Plants > Phyllosphere > Unclassified | place: USA... | reverse complement strand
ATGACATGGGCTCGAGATAGCTGGGACAGCAGATGTGGTCGGGATTTGGGATTAGCTGCGCATCAGCATGATCGTGCGAGCGTCAGGCCAGCTACGTACATGATGTGTCGACGATAGATGTTGTGACGTTCTCGGGAGTGACTTCTGGAGGTATTGTTACCTCTGGCACGACGTGTTGAACCTGGAATCAGCATCACCCTCACTTTGACGACGCATGCCGAGCTCGAGCGACCTACATTGGAGACGAATGACTCCTTGATCAACGACGTGATTATAGTTGATTTTCCGACACCGTCTGTTGATCAGCGCCATTTCGTAATGTCGAAGCATCTCGCTCACCATCGCCGACCAGGACGATTCTGACCAGGTCACGCCGAGGCATGGTTCGATGTAGCTGAAAGCAGGTCCACCGGGTCCGTGTACTAAAACAGATCGAATTACTCGCTGTTGCGATTTGAGACGGCGATCGTGTAAATTCGACCTTGTATTGTTGGGTCCAACCCGAGAAGAGTGCTACTGGTACAATTCGAGTCTGACGACAACAAAGGCAACTTTTGAGTTGGTCGTGCCGGGTCAACACGCGTTTAAAATGCCTCCACCCAGTGAAATTTGATCCCGTCGCCATCCAAAGTCGTAATCGTTTCAGGTGGCAAAACACGTCAATACCACATGATGCAACCGCTCTCCTTTCTACCCGACATCCATCATGGCTTCCTCTTCTAGGCCCACATCGGTCAGAGGCCTGTACAGTGAGCTTGATCATCGCGATAAGTCCTGACTCCAGCTCCACCGGCAGAAGAATGGGTCTTCTTGCCGCCATCTGTGTCTCCTCCGCCCTCCGCTACTCAGCCTACACCTACCCCTTCGCACCTACCAACACCCTTTTCAGATGCCGACCCCGATGCGCCCAATCCGGGCATCTACGGGCCTCTTCAGCTCTTCGCAGCCGAATATTTCACGACTGCTATTGCTATGCCGTTCGAGGTCGGTAAGACGTTGCTGCAAATCGAATATCGACCGAGGAAGCGCTTTGCACCGGCCGAGGATGTCAAAGATGAGGAGAAGGGGGCAGTAGCGGAGGAAGATACAGTAAGTAGCGGAGCGATTGATAGCCTGGACAGCCCATTTATGATAGCTCAGCAATCCCGAGGAAGCCGACCTGTATTTTACCGACCGGCTGTCGACTCAGAACCCGTCATTTGTACCCCCGCCGGCACCTATGACGGAAACGGATTCGTCGGGATACTTCCCCGAGTGTGAGTGATCCAGGGAGTCTCTTGCTGATCTCAGTGCATCCTACGTGGCTCATTAAGGATGATCCCGATGTGTCCCGCGGTAACGGTGTCTGGGGGATGATTCGCCGACTTCGACAAACACCTTCAGAAGGCCTTCCGTCATTATGGAAGACTCAAATCATCTCAACGCTCCATTCGCTCCTCACCAATATGGTCCAGCCCCAGATCCACTCATCCATCGTCAACCTCTCACCGTCCTTACCGCCTCTCAACCCCGACGTCCCGCTCACGGCCCTCCCGTCTCCTGGGATCCCTCTCGCTCTCGGCGTCGCGAGCCATTTGCTCACGCACATCCTCTTCTCGCCATTAGAGATTATCCGAACGAGACTCATCGCTATGCCTCTCTCGCATTCGTCAACGCCGAGCTCTGCGAGTCTATTCAGGCAGATGATCGATGAAGAGGGCGGATTTGTGTCCCTGTACCTGCACCCGAATCTCATCATTCCGACTATCCTCGAACATTCCATCCGCCCTCTCCTCACCCTATCGATACCGCTTCTGCTGGAACGACAGTTCAGTGTCTCCCCGGAGCTCTCGCCTATCACATACTCGCTGTGTGATCTGACGCTCGGTCTCGCTTCACTGGTGATCTTGCTGCCTATCGAGACGGTACGAAAGAGGCTTCAGTTGCAAAATCGCGGCAAGAGCGGCAGGAAGATGAAGACAGTTGTCAAGGTCAGGGAGAGGGACTACATCGGCGTTGTGGAGGGTATGTGGAGAATAGTGACGGAGGAAACCGGCGTAAGAAGGAAGCGAGTTATGACCGAGAAGGACGAAGGCGGTGTCTTCTCAGGTATCAGACAACTTTACAGAGGAGTGAGTTGCTACTTTGTATGCTGTGACAGACGCTGACGTCAGTTCGGAATGGCCGCCACGGCTCATCTGACCGTTTTCGGCCTGGGTCTGGTGAGCGCAGGGCTGGGCGGATCCGTCGATGGTGGATGGAAAGAAATTTGATGTATCACCTTTCAAACTCAGGATGGAAGGGCACTGATTAGGATCTTACACCGTTACTGACAGTCCTGAATGCCTTCCGAGCCCTCGTCTGGTGATCAGGGTAAAAGGACGATACATGGTACTGATATCGAAGTGCCTGATTCGGGCAGGTCCACTGCCGGCGAGGTACCCCTAAAGGGCTCTACCAATGCAGTTGGACGTCAATCGCGAGTCCGCTCAGAAAGCGTGCTCGTGGTCGAGCCAGTTGCCAAGATCTTCCTCGCTGTCCCAATTGGGATTCTCCCCCATTGTTGAACCATCTTCGCTAAACGTGTGTCCACCGCGTGCCTTCTTGACTGGAGGCTTCAATGGAAGACCAATTCGGATCCGCTCGGCGTTGGACAGTGGTAGATGGTCCGCTTGATGCCCAAATCCCTTGATCTTTCGCGCGCGGGATCGCGAGGCAGGCACAGCCACGGCAGATTCGGCGGATAGGCGGGATGAGAGGATCTCCAGCAATGCGGGATCGGTGATCTGGTCTAGTGAGGTCGGTAGCGGTTCGGAGATGGACCGACGGCGGGGAGTAGGAGAGGGGTCGGTGGACTGCGCGGAGAGAAGGGTGAAGAATGGAGCCACGAGGAGGAGAACAGCGGGGATACGCATCGTGTGCATGCAAAGGAGACGTGCAATGAGGGTGGGGGTCGTTTCTGCGAAGTTGAGCGGAAGGCGGCTAAAAAGGCGGACGGGAGAAGAAGGTTAGTTCTGTCGGCTCAACAGCCTACTTCTAGGGGGCGAGAGGCGGAGAAAGAGGGCGGTCGCGGTGAGCTTAGGTCGTGAAAGATCGTGATCTCGTTAAAGGTCGTGTGGAAGGGGTCGTAAAAGAGCGTGAGGTCGTTATATCATGAGTCGTAAAGGAGTGTGGGTGTCGCCGAAGCGGAGCAGGTACGGATGAGCAGATAAGGGTAAGTCGTGCTGAGGTAAGGTCAGCATGGTCGGTTTATATCTTCCTTCGGTGCTGGGAGGCAACCACATCGTGACGATCACCACAGCTTGCTCAAGCTTGATGGTGTCTCAGCCGGCGCTGTGACGGAGAAGGGTGGCGAGATCGTGCGAGAGAGGTCAAGACTTGGCTGTCGAGTCTTCAGGTGGCGGGAGGGGCTGAACATGTGTCCCGAGTGCGCTGTGTGAAGATCAGATCGTCGAATTGTGACGTTATGACGCGCTCTAAATTGTAGCCTTGACGAGTGTGATCCACGAATGGCTGCCACCTGCTGCGAGCAGCAGCAATTACCTAGCTTTGTATTGAAAGTCCCTCGATGTCTGAAGCACATACATCGGGCATCTGCACCCAGATAGCCTCTCTTGCACTCATCAAGCATCTTAGAGAGCAGAATCTCTGCGAATACTAGGGTCTGATCGTGCCCTCAGCCGCGGCAGGAACCCGGCTCAGCAACGTTGCCGAAACGGGCGGGATCAAATCGTCAATCTGAAACTTCATCATGTTTGAAAAGTTTGATATCCATCTTCACCTTCCTAGTCGACACAGCGCAAGCATGCTATGAGTCAGTATCCGTCCGATCCCGAAGGATCACATAGTACGATCATCGAGAATGATCCCCCCGAGACCTGTAAGATTGTGTTCTGCTTGTGGCTCAGCTGACCTGATAGACGCTCAGGCCGAATCGAGCACTTCTGCCCAAAATCCATCACGCTCGACCATTCGGCGACGTCCCACGACAGAATGGTACCTTCGTCACCTTGAGTCACACATCTCCCAATCGAGATCGCACGTTGAGGGCAATGGCGATTTGCCGGCCGCGCGCGAATTTCATTGGGCGACTACCGTTGTTGCGCCCCTAAACACGGCTTGGGATCCGACTATCAAAGCTCGTTTTTTTGCGTCCTTGACGCGGCACTCGAAACTTCGCCCAGACCTTATTGCGCTCGATCTCCACCGGACGGAGGGGGAGATCAGGGCGTATCTGGACTTACTGGAGGATGGCGCGTTCGCTCTCAAGCGGAGTCAGGGGGGAGACGGGGGATACCGGGACAGGAGTAGTCGATGGGGAGGAGCTACGTATTCATGGCTCAAGGGCTTCGCGCCTGAAGCGAGAGAGGCGAGTGGAGAATGGGTGGAGGCGGAGGAAGAGGTCGCGATAGAGATCGACGAGATGGCCCGACAAAGAACGGAGGATGGCGAGCAGATGTCAGCGGAAGCCTCGAAGAAGGAGAGGCTCAAGAGTGAGCGTCTGGCGATCGGAGTCGGAAGAGGGAAGAGGACGACGAAAGCGCAAAGAGATGTGCTGGATGAGCTCGGGAGCAAGCTGGACCTAGAGGCGCAAAAACGAAAATGGCTCACTTCAATCGGCGCGGACACGCTCTCTGCGCTCAATACGATGCTCGATCAGCCGAACAAAGCTCTGGATTTACTGCCAGGGCAGACGGTCAACGCAGTCACAGTCGCCAGGAAGAAATACAGCAAAGACGCGCGGATCATATTCGACAATAAGGCTATAGACTATATCACCACATTACCGCCTGGACAGCGCACCGCGGAGCAGAAATCCGCGTTGACGACCATGCGCAATCGGAAGAAGATGAGGGAAAGGAAACGGGTGAAGAAACTATCAGCGCAGGGACTTGGCGAGGAGGAAATCGCTTTGCTAGGAGGAGTAGACGCCGTCCATGATGCGGAGAAGGGGTTGGGGGCCGATCTGGGGGAGATGACGGGCGAAAGGTGGTTCAAGCTGCAATTTGGGGAGGATGTTGAGGAGCGAGCGCAGGCGGATGAGGCGGACCGGATCAAGATGGAGAGTGACGAGGTGTTGTTCTTGGCTGAGAAGGTCGTCGATGCCGGCTGGAACATCTTCAACCTGGACAAGATGAACGAGCTTCTCAGGTACGTACGGTCCACTCTGAGGAGCAACACAGCGCTAAAACCAGTGCCGACAGACCGAACGACGCTGCAGCAGTGGCAGCGGAATACGTCACACTCCTTCGTGATCGCCTGACCGGTTTCCTCGCCCCGCTCATTCTTCACGCCATCATCATCGCCGAACAAGGTAGCGCGCAGTACGGCGACAAGCCACCCGCTTCGAGTTCATCTGTCGCCGAGACTGAAATCGATGATCAGAACTGCTTGACGAGATACCACGTCGATATGGCATTATCGCTGAGAGGCGGGGAGATCACGGTGGCAGCACCCGTTGAGAGTGTCGAGACGGACGACACGGAGGGCGAAGATCCCATTCCCAGCCCATTGGACGATGTAACAAACCTTGCAAGTGATACCGTCACGCAAGATGGAAATCGGTACGGTCCACACGCCGCCAAAGTCGCTCCGCCTGGGCAAGTCGCTTGGCACGTTATGGACCTGAATAGCCACTCATCGCCCGGTTTTGCAGAGGAAGACAACAAAGCCGGCATATCGACTAACGCTCAATCAAACGAGGACGCCGCATGGGAAGTCAACTCGACGTTGACGGACGAGGAAGACGAGACGCTCGAGAACTACATGGATGCAATGGATCAGACGACTGATCTTGAGGCCGAGCGTCGTATCTGGACTGGCGAGGCTGAGCCGGGCGAGGAGAAGACAGCGGATCTGCAAGAGCCGGCAGTGGAGAAAGCGCGTCAAAGTAAGCCTTCCGGCCTGGTGGAATGACACGGAAGAGACGCTTATGGCAGATTATGAAACGGAGTATTTCCGTATAATGAAAGCAAGAAGATGGCGGCGCGCTGTCAAGCGTCGATCTGTGAATTTCCCGACGACGCGATTACGGAACGACGCAGCCGCAGCGAGGGGGAAGAAGAGCGATATGAGGGTCTTGGACGATGATGAGAACCTGATGGATCTAGAATCGGGAGACGAGGATGAGGAGAGGTCGACGGAGCAACAGCAGAGGAAACGAAAACGCGCTATGGACGATTCACGCTATGATAAGAGGCGCCGGGTGGAGGAGAGTGAGGATGAAGAGGCGAGCGTGCTGAGCGAGGCAGGAGTGGAAGCGAACGGTTTGGCATTTGATAAAGATGAAGAGGACGACGATAACGAGACGGACCACGAAGATGACCCTGACGACGGACATGACGACGAGAGCGGCTAGGTATGATGCATGAATAAGTTCACTGCCGCCGAGGAAGTTGTGACAAGTCTCAGTCGACCGGTTTCTCGCATGTTTCGCCGATCCCTCCGAGCATGCCCCTACTGTGGACCCCTGCAGAGTCTACCTATGCCAGTATGCATTGTCAATAATATATACAGTGAAAGCGGCGTATCAAACGTCATAAAGGGTCCCATCTTAAGTTCTATTCTTCCACAACGATCCCCACTAGCTGAACCCGCTCGACCCCCTCCTCGAGCCCTAGGAGCCCGAGGCCGAAGTGGGCGATGCGGGACTGCGCCCTCCGTCTCCACTTGATTCGGGCCCACTACCCCTCCTCCCTCGTCCACGCTGCGACTCGGTCTCCCATTCCGGTCGATACATCGGTGGCAGCTCCTCCACATCCGGGGATGTATCGTGGTCCACGCGTCCTGCGTCTTCGTGTAGCCTGAACCCGCCCGCGGGTGCCTGGGGTGCTGGTTGTCTCCCTCCGAAATAGGTCGATGACCCATGCTGATCTGGGTTCTGGGCCGAGAGTGACGAGGCCATTTGAGCTTTGGTTTGGGACCCCGAGGCAGGATATCGACTGGATCCAGAAGCAAGCACGGCTGGTGCTGGTGCGGCTGGGAAGTCCAGTCTAGGATCGGCCAAATTGGTACTTGAGGGTGAAAATTGAGGTAAAGAGAGCAGAGAAGGCGAGTTGTCGAAATTGAGGGTGAGATGCTGGCGCGAATTATTCGAGTTCAGCGAGTCATTGCGCAGATGATTCCGTTGGGGAGGAACTAGCTCGTCCTCCGGTGGAGAGTCAAACGGACCGCGCGAAGCAGAGATCGGCAGGTAGCCTGTAGAGGTGGCCGGCGCGAGATCCCAATAAGGCGAAATGGATGATTCTGCGTCGTAAGGATCCCCTATACTGGAGCGCGTACGTCCGCCGGCTCCCGTCATACTGAGTCGGTTGGATGTATCACGCGTTCGCACCCGATGAAGCGATGTCGCTCGATCAGCTCCTTCCCCCTCGGGATCGTCGACCAGATCGAGCACGTCGCCTTGTTTGACCTCCTTGTCGCGCATCTGCCGGCGGTGCGAGAGGAGTGCAGCGAATTGTCGACGACAGCAGAAGTAGAAGATCATGCCTTGTACGATGAGCACGACGACGACAGCAGCGACTGCGATACCGGCTATAGCTCCTGACGAGAGTCTGATAATGAGCTCTGGCGTGTTTCCAATCTAGTCCCTACACTCACCCGGCAGCGCCCTTTGGGATGGCAGTGGTAATCGACGTTACCGTCTTCACACCCCCTCCACCGCGGGTCTGTGTTCCAGTCTCGCTCGCCGTGGGACTGCCTACAGGTGTAGAGCTGGGGCTCGAGTCGTCCAGACACGAGGAAGAAGACGATGCGCCGACCGTCATCAAAGCAGACGAACCACCAATGCCATATCGGCCATCGTTGAAAGCGGCGAGGATGAATTGAGTCCCAGCGGCAATGTTCGTATTCCAGGTCAGAGCAGTTGCTCCGCCAGCAGATTCAAATTGGAACGGCTGGCCCTGGGGGATGACTCCGAGGATGGTCACCGGTTTCACTGCGGTGTCGTCCCAGTACACTTGGACGGGATCGCATTGCTGATCATCAGTTCAAGAGCCAAGGTGATCTTTCGGCAAGGTGCGGTTTTGGAGTTTACTCACGTTGACACTCGTTTCGTTCAGGTAGAAGCTGAATTGTCAGCAAGTACGCGAGCCTTGACGTTCGAAACACTCACAGGAAGTCTGTGTTCATTGATCGCAGCTCGCAAGCCGAGGAATTGCTTGATTCGCCGACTTTGAAGAGCTTGGAGACTCCGCCCATCTGTCGTTAGCTATATGGACTCGCCGTGGTCTTGGTCTACTCACTCCAATGCCCGTTGCGTCAGACATGAGCAGAACGAAGTCGGTTCCCGATGGGTCTGGGATTAGCTGCGTTTCTTTTGCCCCGTCTAATCCCGTAATAGCTCCTCACAGTTAACAGTCCATGTATACGATCCCCTGCCGTTTGACCAGGCAGAGTCCGGCAGCGAAACATTTGTGGGGTAGTCATAAGCGGGCTATGGTCAGCGTCTGCTCAACCACCGGTGGTCAAGCCAAGTGAAACGGAACTCACCATAACCAACATCCGGAACGGTGGGGTGCCTCCCTGCCAATTGACGTTGACCTGACCGCATTGCACAGGGTTGTCTGTCGAGGTGGAAAAAGTGAAGGCGGCGGAGGCGAAGGGAAGAAAGATTGATAACACGGCGATCGTCAGGACTTGGAGAGACATGTTGAGCCGTATCGCTTGTCCGCCTCGCGTGTTTGGCACCGCACTGGTGGTCTAGTGTTTGAGCAGATCTGTTGCGATCTTCAAGTCGTACAGCACTGGCGAGAGTATTCGACGTGATTCAATCGACTGAGCGAAGAAGTATATCGGTTGAGGACGGGTACGTGTCGCCGAGTGACCGACTTTTGCCAAGGCACGCCTGCTATCCGGCTTGCGTCAAGGTGGTACGATACACCTCAAACCCGTGACGGGACAAGGTTAAATCTCCAGGTTGCAGCACTTAAGCTTCCCCAGTCTTGTACCGTAACCGTCTTCGGAAGCTGAGCCGATGCCGTTGGGTGCTTTACGTGTGACAAATGTCAGAGGCGGGGGGGGCAGAAGACGAAAGGACAGTGTTTCGCCTTATCGAATAACGCTTCGATCGTTTTTGTACCGTTTCAATCTCGCCGTTGCTTAATTACTTCAAGCCTGCGCAGCTGGAAGGGTGTATTTCGGCGCTGGAAAATGGCAAAGGGGGACGGGAGAAGCCTGAGCGTCGGTGGTTTACGCTTTCGACAGAATGCCAAGCGCGCCGAGAGCTCTGAGAATCTCGATCGCCAAATGACGTCGCGGTGGTTGGCAGACGGTTGACAGAGCTGCGAAAGAGGAAGAAGACAGGAAGACAGTATGGAGGTGAGTGAGAAATAAAGCAATGCGACTATTGCATTGACCCAACAAGGTGATGGGACAGGGATTTAGGGTCGAAAGCGTGTTGCGCGACCTTGCTACCGAGTGTGTCAGGTACAAACATGAAACGCGGCTAACGACTTACGTTCATGGCCCCGAAATAAGTTTCGTTTGGCATAAACACACCAACGTGCAAGCCATTTTTACGTCTTTTCGTCCAAATAACGTTGCACCTTTGATTCAAAGTCTGAATAGGAGCGCACAGCGGTTCCGGTCCTCGGCGCAGTGTGAGGGAAAGCTCTTGAGGTCGAGCTATGTTGAGATCCCCTATAATACGGGATGTTCGTATCCTGCCTCCCGGCCGTATGTCCCACCCAGAGCTGCAGAGAATAACGAATCACCCCTTTTTCAAACGTAAAGGATCAGTGAGTTTCAGGAATATCGGCACCCGGTCACAAAAAGCCAAAAAGAAGCGAATCATACAACGTGAGGGAGTCGAACCCTCGACACGTGCAATCGAATACAGCCGAAGCTGATATTGGCAAGCACGTATGATACCGTTCCACCAACGTTGTGGTGTTTGAAGGGGATTTGTGTAGATTATAAATGTTCGGCTTTGTCCCTGTTTCACCAAAAGTGCAGATTGACCGTCCCATCGCATCTCGTCTCCAGTCGTTCCCAGACAGTTCCTACTTCACAAGCAGCATAAGGGTCTTCATCACAACATGCTATGCACAACTGATACCGAGTCATCCTAGTCCTGCCAGCGGGCTTCCTTCGATCGCTCCATACGCGCAGTCCATCTCTACCTACATCCATTGCGACTTCTCCCAAGACGGGTCTACACGTCAGTCCCTGAAATAAGTGAAAGCGGAGTACTCGCCCTGTAGGAAAGCGCAGAGGACTTTGCTCCCTGTCTGCAGTAAAGGGTGGCCCGCTACTATTTCCAAGAAGCGTTGCAGACCCTCTCGTCGCTGCTCGATGATATCGTCGGTGAATCGGTTCGTGAAGACCTGTCATGAGCGAGGTACGGCTGTCCAATAGAGGGGCCTCACCTTGCCCGGTAAAGGTGGGATATTGACCCGCGTGGACTCCCTCTCCAAGACATCTCTGAAAGCTTCGAAATCTGAATATCTCCTCCTGACGGAAGAATGGCGCAGTTTGAAGGCCGGGATATTGGTCTGTTGTCAGCGATGAATCCAGTTTTTGGGATACGCTCGTCATGACTTCAGGTCCTGACCCCGTTTCGAACGCCGGATTGTTGAGGTATCAAGTTATGTATACCGCATGGCGGCAAGGGGGCGTCGAGGACACGAAATCACTCACCATGCAGACAATCTCATAATCGGTGTACATCTTCCTCCCTACTCCATGTGTCATTGGGTTCCGGATCTCAATCTCTAAGAACGATTCAGGCACAGCGTACATCTCGTCGAACTGTCATCAGGTCTGAACGCAAGACTTATCGGCCAGCGGATAAGGCTGAAAGTAGTCCGCGAAAGGCTCGTGCGGCCTGGCATCTGGCCCGCCTCACTGAATCGACATGATCAAAGACTTACCGTCTGTGGCCGTCCAGCCATTCGCGCCATATCGCCAAAAGTCATGCGTTGCGATGACTCGCTTCGAACGAAAGGAGAGTGGTTGACCTCGACTACTGTATCAGCTCGAGCAGATGGCAGTCGCTTTGCAAAATGTGCGGATATGGAAGATCCTGGTACATACTGGGCGGGCTCTGTGGTCCTGGACTGTAATACTCTGCGATGAGATCAGTCGCGTGCGCCATCTCATCCGATAGAGGGACTCACCTCCCCCATATTGTTGTTGAGGATGCTGTGACGGCGATTGGGGCTGATCCATCCTGTCCATATTGATCGCTCAACTATATGTACCTGGCTGTCGACTTTCTGAATGCTTCGGTCGGTGATGTGTCTGGGAGACAAGTCAAAGGCCAAGACATGGGGAGCAAGGCTGCGGTGAGGAGTATTGGCGGGATCAATTAAGCATGACGACGAAGCGTGCGGGGCCCAAGCGTTGAGGTGACCTCGTTGCATCCACCTGCGTACCGTCCACAGCATCAGCGCACAGCTTGTTCAATCTCCTTGATCCTTTATAACAGTACATCATCAGCGAATATGAGCTGCAGCCATATACAAGATCTCACGCCATCGTTACAACCTCCGAGGCCATCTCAGCAGGTACATCGGTACGTTCATCATCGCCACAGCCAAGCTCAGCCCTGATGAGGTAGAGAAGAATGCACCTTGTGCTTTGATGGTCAGGTGAGCGAGCCGGGTCATGTCAAGCATAGCTTATGGTCAGGATGACTCCGACGGCGTTCTTGTCTGCTTGCAATGCTTCAACGGTGGCTGCTTCGGCGAGGGACGAAGACATGCCTTCCTCCACTTCGAGAAGACCGGGCACGCGCTTGGCGTCGTCATCAAGCGAACACGCAAGGAGCCAGTCATGAGGGTGAGGCTCGCTTTGAAGTTCTCGGTGCTCATACTTAGGACGCCGCCGAGCCACCGATGAAGAAGCTTGCTATATCTGCACCGTCCGATGAGGAACTTTACGCCTACAGCACATCTCTGCGTTGTTTCGCCTGTTCAAGCGTTGGCGACGTCGTCCATGCGGAAGATGAAAAGGTGAAACATTGTGGATGCATATGAGCTCATTATAAGGTCACCGCAACTATCAACGGCGTCATGACCGCCATGTCTTCCGCGCAGCAATCCGAAGTCAAAGCCTGGGAGGAGGAGATTCTAGCCTGCGAGCACACACTTACCGTTCAGCAAGACCCTGCGATCACACCTGGATATGGTAGATTTGATTGAAATACATTCAGACTTCAAGCTGATCGACAGTCCCAAAACAGTGTTCTTCTTGCGATCTGGACCACAATCTTTGGCTTTGCCTCACATGTGGGTTGGCCAATTGCGGGCGGGAGCAATTTGGCGGTATCGGTGGGAATGGCCATGCTCTCAAGCACTACAAAGAGACTGGACATGGGATGGGCGTCAAGCTTGGCACAATCACGCCGGAGGGCACGGCTGGTGAGTAATGCCGCATGCGTCGATATACGCCAGCTCAGATCAGATATCTACTGTTACATTTGCGATGACGCCAAGCTTGACCCTGATCTTGCAACGCACCTGCAAACTTTTGGAATCGAAGTGTTGGGCCAGACCAAGACGGAAAAATCGATGACAGAGCTGGTATGTTGAATGGGTCTTGCAGTGCGTCGCGCTGACAGGTCTAGCAACTCGAGCACAACTTGAAATTCGACTTCTCCATGACTGGCGATGATGGGCAAGAGCTAGTACCCGTTTTCGGGAAAGGCATTACGGGCCTCAGAAACCTTGGCAATAGGTGAGCTTGTTTGGCGAAGAAGTGCTGATATTCAGCTGCTACATGGCCTCAGTCATGCAGATGTTGTTCACGCTTCCGACCTTCCGAGAGAGATACTACTCCGATACCGCCATCGCCCATCTTCAGACGTGTGACAACAAACTCCCAGCATCGTGTCTCGAGTGTCAGATGCTCAAGCTCAGCGATGGGCTCCTCTCCGGCCGGTATTCGCATCGAGCCACTGTTCCACCCGCGTCACATACGCAATTCGATGCGACCAATGAGGCGCCGAAGTTTCAGGAAGGTATCAAGCCTAGTCAATTCAAAGCCTTGATCGGCAAAGGTCACGAAGAGTTCTCGACAATGCGTCAACAAGATTCCGAAGAGTTCTTGCAACACTTGGTCACTCGACTGCGAGCCGAGGCGAAGAGCCAAGGCCGGTCTGAAGATGCTGAAGCAACCAATATTCTCCGTTTCGGCATGGAGCAAAGACTTCAGTGTGGTGGATGCAAGCGCGTGGGATACAAGGTCGACGGCGTCGATCTCGCCAGCTTGCCCGTCGAGGCGGTGGAACGTGGTGTCACGGATGACGGGAAGAAACTTTGGAAAGCAGTGACACTTGGAGAAAGCCTTGATGCGCTTTGCGCTAGTGAGGAGCTGGCGGATTATGCGTGTTCTTCGTGCGGTAAAAAGGTCCGAGCACTCAAGTGAGTCGGGATCTTGTCTTTTGCGTACTAAAACACTAATGCCCAGGACGACAAAGTTCGCGACATTCCCGGATCTGCTCGTACTGCACATGAAGAAGTTTCAACTGGTCAACTGGATGCCGACCAAGCTCGGTAAGCGGAGAATTGATGGGCAATTTTCGGCGACTGACAATCAGACATTCCTGTCAAAGTGCCCGACAGGCTGACACTGGATCGCTACGCCGGAACAGGCCGTCAGACTGGCGAGGAGGAGCTGGATGTCGATGCAGCGCCCGGTGAGTTGGAGCTCAATATAGCCAAAGGCGATCGCCTGATGGCAGCGTCTTCAACGCCCGAATTCAACGCGGTAGCCCTATCTCAACTTGAATCCATGGGCTTCCCGACTGTCCGATGCCAGAAAGCCTTGCTTGCCACGGGAAACAGCGACGCAGAGATTGCGATGTCTTGGCTCTTCGAACACATGGAGGATCCGGGTGAGTCGTGGTATGTGCCGAGCTCAGCTTATGAACAGACATCGATTCTCCTATTCAACCCTCGAGCGGATCGGGTGCAAGCTCTAGTGAGCCGTCAGCGGACCAGATCGCGATGATTGCGGATATGGGATTCTCAGCGGCTCAGGCAAGAAAAGCGCTGAGAGAGACGGTCAGTTGCACTCGTATGGCCTTGTTGAAGGCTAATATTAGGACGGGAACGCCGAACGAGCGATTGAATGGCTGTTCTCCAATCCAGGGGACCAAGGAGAAGAAGAGGTTGTGACCTCTGGACCCCCGTCGACCAGCAACGATGTGGGGGGCAACAGCAATCTCCCCGCCAATTACCGCCTCAAGGCTTTCATCTCGCATAAGGGCCCGTCTGTCCACTCCGGTCACTACGTTGCGACGATCCGTCAGCCTCGAGCCGGCATCTCTGGCGAGTCTGAAGGCGAGGACGAATGGATTTTGTTTAACGATGAGAAAGTTGTGAGAGCGCCTCCTGGCGGTGGAGAGGAGATGAGGAGTCTCGCGTATTTGTACGTGTATGAGAGGGTCTGAGGCAAACATGCCGACCCAAGCCAGTCAAAGTACAGCAGTTTCAACCAGCACCATGCATGTGACCAAAGTGCAATTCAAGCCGACGGTTCCGGAGCGATAGGGCTCCGAGAGATCTCGGTGATTTGTCTCACGTTTGCCGCCGATTACCCAATTTAGCCGTGGTCGCACTGCATGTCCCGCGCCCTGCAACCTGCGGTTCCAGGTACCATTTTGCCATGAGAAACAACCCCGGCTTAGGCGGGGCGGTCAGCTCTTGCTGCGCAGCAGTCGCCAAGCGCGTTTCTGACGTCCGACACGCTCCCATGTCTCTGGGTTCCCCGTGAGAGCGCATTACGACGTGTGGATCGTCTCGGTGTGGATTTTGCCCTTTGGGCTTTGCACCGGACTCCCTCGTGCCGATCGGTCATTATAGCTCCGGTTTGAATTCGCCTGGTCCCGCAGTGTAGGGTGGTTATGAATAGAGTGGTTCGATGGTGCTGCGAGCTCAGTTGCTGCATATCATTCATATCACTGTTCACGACCATCCTCGTTCTTGTATATCGACACCGCTCGCCGCCATCAGCTTGGCACACACACGTTTCAGCCTAGTCGCATTGATACGCGGGTCTGCATTAAATCTCCGCGGAAGTGAATACGCCCGGAAACGCACTATCAAACAACAGCTGCGAGTCTACCAGGTCGACTCAGCGCTGCAAGCCCGGTCGGTGGGCCTATCACCAGATTACTGGATTGACAAAGAGGCGTAGCACGTCGATCTGCCCTCCTGGGCTTAATCGGAATCGATTGAACAGGCTTGCAGGTGGACATAGCATCACCACGCATCGCTGGATCGCGCTGGCGCGAGAATTAAGCAAGCTTTCCAGCAGGGATATTGAGCTCGACTCGTCACGCAGCAATCCAAACCCGCAGCACTGCCTGCATAACGACATAAACAAAAGGAAAGCGGACAACCTCACAGCTCACCGCCCTGCCTACTCCCACCGCCATGTCGGCCCGACCGCCCTTTACCCACGCTTCGACGTCCTACGCAGATCATCACGCCGCAGTGCAGGTCGCCGTGTCGCCCTCGACGTCGAGCTCCGCATCTTCGTCGAAATCCGCTTCAAGCTCAAACTCCTCAAACTCTGGCTCGTCAGCGTCAAAACCGTCTGCTCCGACATATCACCTCAGTACCGCCCCTTATAGCGACTTTGAATACCCGCTCGAGAAGGCTGAACCGGATACACCCGACTACCCAGCCGCAAGACCATACGAGCCCTTCCGATTTGCTCCTCCCCGCGCTCGGATGGGGGAGGGACAGTTGCAATCTCGCCGTGGGAGCTGGAAAGATCGCGTCCTGGCGAAAAACGACGAGTGTAAAGGCGGCCGACTCGGAAAGGCACTGATCATCGGCTGGGTGGTGACGACCGTAATGTTCGTGGTCGCCACGGCATTCTACAAGGGGGAGCTGTTTGCTGGTGAGTCGAATTGTGCTGAGGGCGCGAAGGCTTCGGACGATTGAACGCGGGCAAGGACGACGCTGATATCAGCGCTGGACAGACTAGCAGTCGATCTACGCGAGATGGGCTATGTTGGGCAATTGATCTTCGGCTTCCTCATCTTCATCACGACCATCCCGCCGTTACCGCTCTACTCGACCTTGATGGTTTTGTCGGGTTACACGTTCGGCGCCTGGCAGGGGTTCATCATCTCGTATTTGTCAAGTCTTATCGGTGCGGTGGTTGTGTTCGTCATCGCCCGGACATTCCTCCGCGACTGTATCACGAAATGGTGGGTTTGATGCGGATACGGGTGGGTGGGCGGCCAAAGTCCACCCTACCAACACCTTGGACATTTCCAAAGACTCAAGCTGATTTTCAGCCTATCATCGTCCCCGACATCTATGTCGTTGCTCCAGATTATTCCGGCGAAACCGCACCTTCTCCTCCTGATCCGGATCGCGCCATACCCCTACAACCTGCTCAACGTTATCCTCGCCTCATCCCCTTCCCTCTCCCTTCGAACGTATACCGGCTGCACAGCTATATCCCTCCTCAAGGTCATTCTCCACACATGGTTTGGAAGTGGGATCCACGACATCTCAGAGCTTCACCGTGCGCCACCCCCCGGTCACCCGCACGGAATCGGTCACGGGCATTCCGACCACGATCTCCCTGATCCCCGGGACGATGTGAAGTTCTACTGGACATGGGGCGGCCTGGGACTATGCGTGGTCTTGTTCGTTTACTTGCATCATGTTGCCAAGAAGGCGTTGGCTCGGGCGCAGGCGGAGATGGAGTGGGAGGGAAGGGCGGAGGAAGGCGACTCGACTACTGGGTTGGTCGAGGTTGGTCGGGGGATATGAAGTTGGGTTCTCTCAAGTGAGGACACTGTTCTCGCGAGGGACCTCACAGCGCAAGCCGCACGAGCTGCGCCATTGTAAGCATTGTAAAATACCATCATAGGATATGGGACCGATTCGAATGCCATCTATACTTCAGTACATATACAACCTTCACCGTACATCAAAGCCGGCTATCTCTGTTGATCTTGCGCTTCTCGCTCGGCCCACTGACTACTTCTACACCCCGAGTCTGATCCGTTGCGCTTGTATCGCCAATCTTCAGAGCATCTCCTTCCGCCCAGACCCAATCGCCTTCCTTTGCAATCTCGAGCGTGGCGAGATTCCTCCCAGACATCTCCCCCTCCTCCAGTCCGTTCGCATGCGCGTCAGGCTGCGGCGAACGCCATTTCCAGATCCGCGTGAACTGGTCTGGCCGCCTCTCTAGGGCATTTACGACGTGCTGTTCATCAGCGAGTGTCTGGACGCAAGACGGCAGAGGTGTCAAATTTCACCTTTCCTAGTACAGGCAGAAATTTGAAGCCGTGGCCGCTCCCACCGCTGGCAACGAAGAGGGTGTCGTTGTAGTCGGGGACATAATCGATGATGAAGGAATTATCGAGGGAATCGGTGTACCAGCACATTCTTGTATCCGTGATGCCGATTTCCTGGCATCAGGCCTGATCATCTCGCATGTCTCTGTAGGATGCTGCTGAGTGTATTCTCACACACCTTCAGTTCGGGGAACAGCTCGGCGAGCACCTTCTTGACATTGTCAATAGCTTTCTTGGGTAAGTTGACCGCTTTTTCGGCCGTGTACTTGGTCTTCGGCACAGACAGCCGTCTGTCATCAGTCGTGGAGTCTTATCGTCACCAAGAACACCCACTGTCCAGTCTTGGGATGAGTCTGGTAGTTCGTCCATTTCCTGCCTCGGTCTGCCTTATCAGTCGCGGCCGATGCGAATATCGCCACTCACAGCCAATCTTGATCTTGCCCTCTTTGGTACGAGGGAAGCCGTAGAAACTACCGTGAGCGACAGCGCGAAGACGGACATCTGACTCACCCCCCAAACTCTGGCGAATCGTGGCCTGTGAGACCGTACGCCCATACGGGGAAGTTTTTCGGGTCAAACTTATCCCACAGATCTTGTCGGTGCTCAGGTAGTTGTACCGTGATAACGCTCCCGGCCGTTGCCTCAAGCTTCCCCGCCGTCTCAGGTACGAGACCTGGCGTCCAGCCTCCGCCTGATTGTCAGCTCAAGATTGCCTCTCAGTCTTACCGGCAACGACAACGACGTCGGCAGGATGCTCCTTGCCGTCGATAGTACGGAGACCTGTCACCAGTTTCTTCCCGCCTTCGAACGCGATCAAGAGCTCATCGAGCTTCCCGATCTCCGGCCCAAGGACGAATTTGACCCCGGCACGCTCGGCCAGATGCCGCGCCCACGTACAAGCCTTGTCGGCATACGTGAATCCGGCAGAGGTGTCGAAGAACCCATCCAGCTGGCCATTTTGGACATGCGACAGTACGTCGGCCCGTTTACTCCAAGCGGAGCGATCGACACCCTCTTTCTGCTTCAGCCGGTTCATGTCCGCGTCGTCTTTCTGGGCTCAGTGAAACGTGACGCAGGGAAGGGTGAAAATATAGGAAGAGCAGAGCACCAAACACGGCAGAGGTGAAGGCGAGATGCCGTGACAGGGGAACATGAAAAAAACTCACGAGAACATGCTGATGATGCCTGAGCCCCGCCTTCTCCAGCTCAACCAGGCAGACTTTATCATAGTCCGACAACACGGGACCATTCGACATGCGCAAAAAGCCACACGGGACAAAGACCTCGTCCTGCGGTGTCAAGCCGGGCGGTAGGTCTGCCTGCGGCGTCCGCGCAATCTGCTCGTTCCAATCGAGCCAGATGGGTCGTCCAGAGAAGGCGAGGTCCTGATATTCTGTCTCCGGCCCACTGATGTCAGCGGTGTCGGCCGAGACAGAGCTGGCTCACTAGGAACATCGGTAGATCTTGTTAACGTCTGAACTTGCACTATCGCAGCCGTGAGCCGGATTGTACGCGTTGAGATGGTACGGCTGGAAATCAAAGACCGTGACGTCTTTGTATCCCTGTTGATTAAGGTGCAACGCAGTAGACAAGCCGAAGACGCCTGGGGATGAGCGGGGGGACCGCTGTTTGACTCACCTGCGCCGACAATGGCGATTTTGCTATCTTTCGTGGTCATTTCTAGGCTCTTGATAGTTGTTGCTGTCGAGGGAAAGTCACAAGATCCAGCAGAGCATCTGCAAACCATAAGACCTCATCATGACCCACCGGACAAGAGCGTCGTTATCGGGCCAAACGCGCGCTTAACCTCGGACAAGCCCGAAAGACGGGTTACTGCCGAGCGTCAGGGACGAATATTCGACGAGCCTAGGTCATAGCCGCAATCGTCAGTCTTCGCTGCAGCGACAGTCCTCGCCGCGCGAATGTACACCCTAGATGCATGCGAGAAATGTCCGGTTCTTCCCGCTCTATTAATCCTCAGTCTAAAAAGAAGAGCGCGTTAACAATGACCCAAACCACCGCAGGCGGCCACGACACTGACAAGGCCTCTCTCCAGCTCCGCCCCACGACCCCATTCCTTGACTTCCACGCCCATTTGATAAACCCTTTTATCGTTTCCCACCCGATGATGGCTCCTGCCTTGCCTCGGCGCGCCGTCCCCGGCACAGGTAGCGAATCCATCATCACGCCCAAAACGCTCTTCTCCTTCGCCTTGGCTGCCGATGCCCAGTCTGCAGCGGAGAGCGCGCGGGGCATGCTTCGCCGAGAAGCGGGGGCCATGTTGTTATATGACAACGGCGGGAGTGAAACGTTGCTACCGGCCGAAGAAAGGTTCATCGAGCTGCGTCTGCTCGTCATACCTGGCGCCGGTGCGAGTCCCAGCCCAGTGGTACCGTTCGCCGAAGGCAATGGCAGGAAATAAGACGATGGCTCCGATGTAACGCCCTGTGTCGGGCCATCGCCGTGGCTGCCATTCATGTAAATGTAGCTGGATCGCCGCGAGAGATTTGGCGTCTCGATCACACTTTCCAAGTCTTCGTCTCTGTCCTCTGCATAGCTCATTCTTGGAGAATCTGTTGGCGAAACTGGTGCCGAAATTGATGACGATCGTGATGTGAAGTCGAATGGCAGTCCAAGCCTCTGTGACCGCGCACCGAACGTCGCCGACGAAGGGGTGAGAGACGATAGCATGCCGAGCTGTTGACTTGATTTGCGGGACGGGAGAGACAGCGGTACCGGCCGTTCCGAGTGCCGCCGAGCGACCGGTGTAAATTCTCCTGAGGGCATGCCAGGGCTGACTCTTGACTTGATGTCACTATATTGCGAGTTACCACTCGTCGTCCACCGTTGCCAGGCCGATCGAACGTTGGTGACGAAGAGGAAGAGGAAGGTCAAAATGGCAAGCGGGAGATATACCCGATAATACACGCCCGCTTGGTCCGGCAGAAAACAAGGTCGATCCGCGTGCGTTTTCTGGCTCGTGTATGGCGCGGAGGCGTCGGGAGGTATTAGTGACAAGAGCTGAAAGCCCGGCCGTCGGATGCCAGCATCCGAAGAGAACGATTTGAGCGTTACTTCCCGGACACCTCCGCGATGCGTCAAGTCGCAGTAATCGTGGTCGTCGCCTGAGAACACCACACTCGGACGAATGACGTCTAACAAGAATCGGCTTGTTTCGCTACCCAGCAGATTTTGGTATCCCGGTCCAGCTCCTTTTGATATCCGACCGTGCTCCCGTCGTGGCCCGCACGAAGCAGCTTCTGGTCGAGCGAGCGGAATGTGTGAGAGCAAAATTTTTGGTCCGGGCGGGGGATCTGTTGTCAGCGTTGTCACAGCAGTTTACTCACTCTCGCCCAGATCTTTCACAAACTCAATAACGCCGCCCGCGACTCCGTCCCACTCTCCGAACTGCATCTCCGCGGCATACCGCCTGTAGTCTTCCTCTACCAGTCCCACTGAATCAAGCAGAATCAAACTGTGATTGGCGACTTCCAATATCGAGTTGGGCGGGCTGAAGTGCTGGGCGTAACGATCTCGCGCCAAGGGCGAGAACAATCTGTTCGGCCCCAACGGTATGTCGTGGTTGCCTGCAGCGTAGTACATCGGCACGCCCTCGGGTAGACGGAAGATGGATTTGAAGATGGAGAAGTACGTTTCGTAGCTGTCGTCAGAAGCCGCGCGCGCGTCATTACGCACTCTTCGTCAGACATGACACCACGGCCCCAGTCAAGCATATCCCCGAGCACAATCACCCCGTCCACTCTCCCCAATCTCATCACCACGTTCCAACTTTTGCGCATGAACAGCTCGTCCATGGCTTGGCGTAGGACATTGAGCCACGGCCGCGAGTCCGGCGGATACGAGAGTCTTGGATGTGGAACATGCGGATCGGATAAAAGAACGATATGTGATGGAGGGGTTGAAGGTGGTGCTTGCCGCGAGAAGCGAAATGACGACGATGCCGGTCGCAGTTGTGAGTCCGGGAACTTGCAGGACGAGAGAGAATGGAAAAACTAGATATCAGTGTGCGCAACGCAACGTCGAACGGTGAAGCTTACTTCTCCGACCTGTTATCAGCATTGCACGCAGGTGGGGAACCGAGCAACCCACCTCATACCAGATCACCAGGACGACCCAGCCGAATCTGATCGCCAGCAACTGCGTCCACCTGGATCTCAATCCCGACTTTCGCCTTCCCGGATGACCCAGGCCCAGCCCATTTTGAAACGCGGCAGACGTCGGCGTGTATGTCGGTGAACGAGGTCTAGGCGAGTGCATCTATGCGTCTAGCGTGGTCCTGCCGACCGATGCGAATTGACCGGAATGCGCGAGATGGCTCGGGAGACTAATGATGTTTGAAACCAGCCGACTCCGATGCTTCGCACAAGGTGCTCGCGGGTATGATAGTATGCACGCAGACCCTAGCAAAGATCGACGTGGAAAAGTGAAACCGGGACAAAGTGTGTTTTACCAGGAAATGCGAATGCTGCCAAGCCGTAAATAAAGCTGGCGACGTTTCACGCAATCGCGTCACGCTTGATCGAGGTACCGTCGCACTACTTTGGCGGGATTGATTGTATCGGTGCTGCTTTCCGGTGGCCCTAAGAATTGTTTAAGAGAATACGATGAATGTTATCTCTCAGTTCGGTGTTCGATGAAGCAAGATCTGTCGAGAGGCTTTTGCTTAATGGCATGCAATCTATTCCCCCTACATGCCTAAATCCTGACTTGATTGCCGCTCAATTCGCCAAATCTTGACTGTCGCGTCCCGACCGCGGCGTAGAAGCAGAGAACACGTAACTTTGGCGGAGACCGCCATTCTATCGGCGCGTGCTAGCGTGCCAGGCCCGGTCGGCGTTATTTCGAGGAATCAACAAACTCCGGCTGCCAAGCTCATGTGGCAGACAATGACGACAGTGATGTCATTGGTCGTCGAGAGACCTCGTACACTGGCCCTCTCGCCCGCTGTCGCTCCCTTTTGCTGCTCGTTCTTGACTTTGCTTTATTACATCAATCAACTTGTCGACAGCACTGCCAATCGCCTTACTACCTAGACTTAACTAGCTCAAAAATCCTGCACAGTAAGTCGACTTGCCAGCTTTACAAAAGACGCACACGACCGCTTCAGAGGGCGTGTGAAAAAAAGGAAAACACGTCACAGCCTCGCTGCGGGCAGTGCGCTGGAACATTCCCTTCTTGTCGACGCGCATCCTGTCTTCGTCTCTTTACCATCTACTCTGTAACAAATTTACAAACAATCACTCACCCTCAGATGTCTGCCCAATCCCAACAAATCAAGGAGAACGTCCTCAACCACCCTTACACCCAACAGGCCTCCAAGTTCCTGTCTGGCCAGGTCAGCTCGCTCGATGCTGAGGTAAGTCCTGCACAGTAGGGAACGACAAAGCAATGCCTAACATACAGCTCAACCGATACCCCGTCCTCCGAGACGTCGAGGCCCGAACCAAGGTCCCAAAGGCCTACAGTGTCCTCGGTCTTGCTGTCTCTTCCGTCGTCTTGATCTTCTTCAACATGTTCGGTCTTGCCCAACCGGTGTCCAACCTTATCGGCTGGGCGCTCCCGGCCTACCTCTCGGTCCAGGCCATCGAGTCGCCAGGTACCAACGACGACAAGCAGTGGCTCACCTACTGGGTCGTCTTCGGCTCTATCAACCTCGCTGAGTCCATGGGTCTCCGAGCTATCCTCTACTGGATCCCCATGTTCTTCGTCTTCAAGACCCTTTTCACCATCTGGCGTGAGTAGCTTTTCCCATCCCTACCACCTCAAGACTGACCTCAGTCATGCTCCCCGCTACCCGAGGTGCCGAGGTTCTCTACGTCAACGTCATCCGACCCGCCGTCGGAAACGTCAAGACCCGAGTCCAGAGCCCTTCTACCTCTTCCAGCTTCAACCCGGCCGGCACCACTGCCCCCTCGAGCTTCGAGCACGAGAAGACTCTTTAAAACCCTTCCGACTGCCGCGATACGATCACGACCCGCTTTTCTCCGCTTTGCGTAAACGAGACTCGACGATCTACGCCCCTTTCTACAAATTGATACTGAATAAGATGAGGCAGTAATGTCATAGGAGGTGGAGGAGGACGATAGAGATGCATTCGTGAATGACAAAGACGAGCGTTCCTTCTGCCTGCTGCAGTTGTGCTGCTCGAAGTATCCAGACCGTTTCGACCAGCAAACGATCCGTGTGCAACGCACATATCGGAGTGTCATGAACCGACGGAGGGTGTCTGTTCGACCGATCCAAAACAACGAGAGGTCTGTCGAAGGGTAACACTGGACCCCGGCGTCTAGCCGGCACCGCACGTTGAGCTGTGTACGATGGTAGATTCAAAAGCGTTGACATTAACCGACAAAATCTACGTGACCCTGCACATCGCCAGCGACCCAGAACCCTAAAACCCAAACGCCTTACTCTTCTCCTGGTATTCACACAGACGCAGCCTATGATCAGCTCCGCTCATCGCTTCGAACTCACAAGTTACGTTGCAGCATAGCAATGGTCATGACTCCCACGCTCGGCACGTAGATTCCCGCTCGTTCCCTCACGTCCGCCTCAAAGTTCTTCTCCTGCGCGACGTTGACACAGATACAACCGTCCTTGAGTGACTTGGTGGACACCTTGTAAGACTTGACTGGCACCGCACCGATCACGACGTCTGAGATTCGGAGACATTCGTGGAGCGTCATGGAAGTGGGCGTGACGACGTGGTGGGGGTTATAAGCGCCTGTCTTGCCGTCGGACGCGTTGGTCGATGGGCGTTTTGAGAACTCGACGATAGCTTCTGTCAGCGAGAAAGGATATGAGGGACATACAATCAATATCGACCGACAGAACGTGGGCACCATCATTAGCCAGCAAGGCGGCCAAAGGTCGGCCAACAACCTCAGAACTGATATTAGCCAGGTCTGGGGATATCCGGGCAGACTTACCGGTTGATCACTGTGATGACCTTTCCGCGTGCTCGGTCACCGTATTCGAGCATCTTGTTGTAGACTCCAATGTGCTCCAGGACCTTGACGATGGCAAGAGGTGTGCAAGGGAGGATCGACTTGACGGTACCGGATGGAGGCGTGTCGAGTGTGCCGGATGGGTTGGCTTTTGTGGGGAGGGGTTGGGCGATGTGCGAGGCTGGAGGGGGTTTGAGCGTGACGGGGTGGATGAACCGGACACTAGGGTTAGTATGGGGCGAAGGTGCGATAGTGCGGGCAGGAGTGGGGTGAGGATGGACGGACAATGGATGCAGGGATTGAGGGCTGGAAGTGACCGGGCACGAAGATGTGCTCGACCCAATAGTCGGGTTGAGTGAGAAGCCACTTACTTGTGGTACAGGTTGAACAGGAACTGATGGTTCAAGCCCTCGACATCTTTCTGGGACGAGACGACGCTTTGGAGATATTGGTCCTGCCGTCAGTCTCGTTTCCTCCCCGGTAGGTAGCAGGAGAGACCCCTGACTCACTTGACGTCCGCCGTAGATAGGGTAGTACACCATGATCCCGTTGACATCTGGGTCTTCATTTGCCTAGGGGTTAGCGATTGCACATACAGAGCAAGTGAAGCAATTCACCTCGAGAATGGCCTCTTCGACATCAATCCCGACGCCCTCTCCATCCTTGCCTTTCCGCGCATCGCCCACCAACCTCAGCTCGAAGTTGACGCCAATCTGCTCGCATGCTTTTTTAGTGAACTAGCCATCAGCGCCTTCGAATAATCTCCCAGAAAGCCTCGCTTCTTGAGGCTAAGAGTTCCAGAGTTTAGGGATGGACAAATCCCCCACGTACCTCAGCATACGTCCTAGCGTCCTCTTTATCGGTCGCGAGGATTCCGACCAAATGCGGCGCTCGACCAGCGAACCGAGCGGACGAGATCTCGTTCAACAACTCCGTCTTGAACGGGACGTGGACTTTCGACGCGGTGATTTGCACACCTTGCGGTAATGGCGAGTCGGACATGTTGCGAATTGGTGACGTGCTGGGATATCAATGACGGCTTGGACTGATTGACAGTTGCGCTTGAACATTTGAGATCTGGTCACGTGAAACGCGATAGCAGGAGGGAGGTAATTTGATTCCGCTCATACCCCTCCACGCTGCGATGCGGTATCGATAACGACGACGCTCTTTTCGGGAGAGAACAGTCACATCCGCCCGCCAATCGTTAAATACATCTACAGCACCGTCAAGACAGCTAGAATAGGCCGACCGTGGTAGCGAGCAACAAGTCTCATCGCTCTTGCAAATACTCTGCGACCATAGCCCAACAGCCCTCAACATGTCCTCATACGCTTCAGTCAAGGTGAGCTCTCCTCCTTACAAGTCCAAGCTGGTTCTGGCAATACCTCCTGAGATGCCGACTCAACAAGCACCTGCTGATATCAGTCGCTGCATAACAGCCTTCCGGCGTTCACGCCATCTATCCCGACCGCAGCTCTGCCATACATCGCCCTTATATTCCTGTCCGCCTTCTTCGCCCTGACTTTCACGTTTACGACGTAAGTCATGCATCCTCCATCACCTTCACCCTTTCCTTCCCACGTGTCAACGGAAAGAAACCCCAATACAATTGACAAAACCGAGACAAGAGCTACGCTAATGAAAGGTTGAAATCGCGGGATCCTTTGCCTCAGATCGGAACAGGCTTGCTAGCGTCTGGTCTTGGTGGCCTGGGACTGGTTGCGCTGTTCTGTACGATGGGAGTGTATGTTTGAGGTGCGCGGATATCGATTGGACTTGTATAGATAGACTTCGAGCAGCGAGCGTATGGATTGCCGTTCGCTTCCTGCTCTCTGCTCGTACAAACGCCCCTGCTCGACTCGTCTTGCTTCACATCCTTGGAGTCTTGCTGTCACCCGGCTGCTGTGCTGTTTGTAGCTCATATGACTCCGTCGACTGCTTCGACAAAATGGGATCACGTTGCCTATAGCAAGGCGTCCGCGCGACCGGAGCCGGTGCCCCGCGCGCGATCAGCCTTCACATCGGGTCTTCTCATAACCTCTTTCATCAACCCAACCTCATCTAGTCATGGTCGTGAGTCAGTGGCTATAGCTACCATTTGATGGGCCAAGACTGATATGAGAAACTTCGCATCTCAATAGCTATCGAGCTCGAGGGCGTGAGGGAAGTCCGTCCGGCCGAAGATGACCAGGAATACTATTTCAACGTGAGTCAGCTCGGCTGCGCGAATTGACAATCAGGTCATGTGCGGATCATGCAGAGAGCAACACCCGAAGATCGTTTCGCTCAATATGACAGTAGGTCGAGACGCGGTGCGCTTCGCTGACAAACAGGAGGAGCACGAGATCTCGGGGTCGAGAGGTTCTGCCCACTTTGTCTGGCGATGCGGCTACTGCAAGGTGAGTCGGGCGGGGTTTCTTGCTTCGTATCATCCAGTATCTCCCTGTGTGCTCTACCGGTAGTCTCAATTCTATGACTCGCTCTCAGCAATTTCAGCTAATACCGCAGAAAGAACACTCTGCCTCGTTCATACCCCCATCCACTTCGTCCAAATCCACCTCACCACTTCCGTACTCTGCGCCAAACGCCCAGTTTGCCCCATTCCTTGCGCTCGATTGCCGAGGACTCGAGTTTACAAACTTTCATTTCCGCGGCAAATGGCTAGCGACCGGCGAGGACAGTGGGACGCCATTTGAGATCGATTTCGAGGAAGGAGTGGAGGAAGGGAGATGGGACGACTATGACGAGAAGGCTGAGGCGCCCGTCGGTGTCAGCGAGCTCAAGGCGAAGGTGGAGAGGATGTAGGGTGTTACACAACGCAAGTAGTCAGTCAGTCAGTCCATATTCAGCCAGAAGAGCCATGCTATCGCGCGCTGGACGGTCTGAGCCAGATACAGCAGATGAAGCGAGTCACATAACGCTCTAGCGAGCTTGGATATCTGAACACAGCTGATCTGAGCTGATTAGGACTGCTGCTGAATCTACGGCAATGGGATCGGCTTGCACACCGCCTTATACTCCGACGTCTCGACCGGTTCGGACCATACCGCCGTCAACACGTTGGCAGAGGCACCAGGGTTCAACAGGCGGAACGTAGCATTCGTCGTCGCTCCCTGCACACCGTGTTTCAGGCCTATCCGACACTAGGATGAGTCAGCGAGACTCGCACAGATCCGAGATACCGGTGTCTCCCGTGGCGTCACTGATGGTGGAACGCGACTCACCTGGACATAGGTGAACGAGTCGAAGTTCCCTCC
>Ga0308160_10001863_pt1 | contig 27554 bp, 32 predicted proteins | sample PhyFR1_FD_201036 | JGI IMG/M metagenome (GOLD analysis project Ga0308160, IMG submission 201036) | Phyllosphere microbial communities from UC Gill Tract Community Farm, Albany, California, United States - DLSLF.R1 | ecosystem: Host-associated > Plants > Phyllosphere > Unclassified | place: USA... | reverse complement strand
CGAAAAAGATCGAGGCTTTCTTTTCCTCGCGAGCACTTCTCCCTCAACCGGCGACCATCTTCTTACTTCTTTAGTAGGCTTGTTACCCCTAGTCTGAGGGGGGTTCGCAAGAATAGCTACTTCTCGCACAAAAATCGTCGACTTCCTCTTTTCTTGAACGTTCTTTCGCAAGCTTAAAGCTCGGCCAGAGCTGGTTCTGACGACGTCTGCGAAGGACATTGCGTGACGCAATATGAAGTTACGTCGAGTGCGTCCTCACAACGAGAAGAACGGAGTCGGAAAGGGAAACGCTCAGAACAAAAAAGGGGTATGCACTACTTTTCTTCGAATTTGTCGTATGATATGAAGCTCTCCTGCCAATCACGCCGTCGACCAGCTCAAGCGATCTTGATGATGAGTTTACCGGAAGTTTTGCGACCAGCTGTTAGAAGGAAGCGACCCGATCAGTTCAATTCGAGGGACCTTTAACGAGACTGAAGGAGCGAAGACGAACTGATATCGATTTGACTTTGTTTGATCCCCTCGGTCGTGAGAGGGTATTCACCGTGAAGCGCCAGTTTTAAGTGTCCTTGCTTGACGATTTCGAACAGTTCAGTAGCGTAATCATGGAATTCTTCGGCAGTGTGAACGTATTGATTGAGCACAGGACGACAGACTGTCAGCAGGCAGACCCAATCGTCAGTGAGGGACTGGAAGAGCATGGAGGCGAGGTTCGACAAACTGACCTTTGAGGTTCTTCGGTCCGAGTCGTAAAGGAGCGAAGGGTGCGACTGGACCTGAGGCGTTCCCCAAGCTTACGAGAGTACCTTTCCTGCATACTCGACCGATGTATGTCAGTTTCTCCACGCGTACTCAATCTAAGTAAGCGAGGCGCACCTTCTCAGTAAATCGAAATCCATATCGAAAGTATCTTTCCCGACTCCATCGAACACAGCGTGTACTCCTCGATCAATCCCTTCACCACCCGTCAACTTGTACACTTCCGAGACTACGTCACGGCCTTCTCCGTACAGGATAACGTGCTCTGCTCCTGATTGCTTCGCTAATTCTGCTTTCTCTTCGGAGGAGGTGGTACCGATGACGTGAGCGCCGAGATGAAAGCAGCTGAGGTAAGGCAGATCGCGACGAGTGAGCAGGTATCGAGGGGAGAGAAACGGAGGAAAACGGAGAATTCAGGTCAGTATCTTCGCGTTCTGCAGCTTCTTGACCAGGCCAGGAAGAGGAGATTGAGCTCACAGTTGACAGAGTAGACGGCCCAATCCACCAGCGGCAGCTTGCACGAGGATCCATTGACCTTTCTTTACTTCGTGAGCTTCTCGCACAAAGGTCAAAGCTAGAGGGGAGCGACGCAAATTCAGCCTCTGCAAGCTCAGAATCGAGTAAGAGACGATGTCTTGTGCTCACCTGTCAAGCCTTGAAGGATGAGAGTTGCAGCATCTTTCGTCGAGACACCTTCGGGAAGTTTGATCGTTTTGATTGCGGGAGCCAAAGCGTATTCGGCGAAAGAACCACCAGGAGTGTAGGCCTGTCGAATATCGTATCTCAGTGCTGTCCTTTGGGGTTTAGGGAAGTGTCAGAGAACGTACAGCAACGTTGTCTCCGATTTTGTAACCAAGTTTCGCTTCGTCGACTCCTTCTCCGATTGCGACAACTTTTCCAGCGCATTCGTTTCCGAGAGTATAAGGCATAGGTAGCTTGTAGATACCTCCTCGTTGATCTGAATATCAATGCGAAGAGTATCGAGTCAGCCGCGGTTCGAGAGAGTTCCTCGAAGCAAGTCGAATCCACGTTTGACTGACAGGTATCGATGAAGTTGACTCTGAGTGTATTCACGAGAGCTTGTCAGCTTTACACGAGCTCTATAAAGCGAGATGAAGGAGACTCACCCGGCATATTCAGTTTGAATCAGCACTTGACCAGGACCTGGCTTCGGTACTTCGATCTCGTGTACATTGATGACATCTAGATCACCCTGTTCCTTGATCTGGCAGGCTTGCATCTTGGTAGGTAGCGACATGGTAGAGAAATGAAGTTGCTGATTCAGCGGTATAAGTGGGGAGGAAGAACTCTTGAGGAGGGCAAGCTGAGAGTTCAGGCGATTGATAGTAGTACTTGTAGATATGGTCGAAAGGCGTGAGCAAGCGAAAGGGCGAGTTGCAGCAGAACGGAGCATAAAATGAGGAAGGAAGAAAAGAATCTTCGCAAAGTTTCGCTCTCGACATTCGCAAAGTCTGACCTTTTTGCTGGGTACGCGGCTGGCAATCTCTCAACGACGCGCCACGGTGAGGAAGCGGAACGAAAGATGCAAATCGATTGCGATCCAACGAACGAAATCCCCGAAAAAGTACGAAACTGCAAAGACGAAAACAAACGTCGACAGCGGTTGGAAGGAAGGACAAGTTATTCAGCCGAATAAACAGGGAATAGTAAACAGAGGTGCGAATAGAAGAAAATGTCTGTAGAGACCCGATAAAGCAAAGAACGAAAGAAAGAATCGAAAGGAGAATGGACAGTTTGTAAAAGGTATCAAAGTGGAGCAGTGTAAAGGTATGCAGAGTGTGTAACAAATTTGCGAGTGGTATAGAGATAGCGATAGAGGGGGAGTTGCGAGCGAGTAGCGGACAGTAGAGGGTAGAGAGGCAAGGGGAGTTTTCAGAAAGTGTTGCCGAAATCGAATCCGTCTAAGCCTTGAGGAGACCAATTCGGGAGACCTGTCCCGTTTGACTTCTGGTTATAAGATTGAGTATCAATTCCGTTGAGTTCGTCGCCAAAGGTAGACGAGGAAAAGTCGAAACCCCCCTCCAATCCGAAAGTGTCGAAAGATGACAGACCATTAGCGATGGCGGTATCGTTGTAAGCCCACGAGGTACCGGGACGAGAAGTGGCTTGCGGATCGAGGGACATGGAGAGAGAGATCGAGTCAAAGGAGGAAGGGTCTAGTGCCGCCGAGGTAGGAGGTTTTGGGTTGCTAGTCGAGAAAGACGGACTTGCTTCGAAAGCAACCGGTGTGACGAACGCCGATGAGGCAGAGGTACCACCGATCTGCTGAGTCTCCGAGGTGTCTTTTCTGGCGGTAGACGGAAGTTGATGTCCATTCCCGTTCGAGTGAGGTGAGAAGGTGTCGCCAGATGTCGAGCTTGTGTCAGGTCGTAAGCTTGGGGCAGAGAGGGAAGACTTTGCTGAGCCGTTCGCGTCGGAGTAGAGGGGTTGTGATTTAGCGGTAGACGGCGAAGTCGACAGAAGGGGAGCTGTTGTCGAAGTCGAAAAGGGGAGGAACTGGGCGATTTCGAAGGGATTGAAGTGAGGTTCGTTCGTCTGTTGTCCGACGACAGGAGCTTCGAGGTTACTCGTGGATCGATTCCTCGTCTTCGTCTTTCCAGTTTCCCCCTCATCCGAATCGGCGTTCTTCCTTTTTCGAGAGTTCGTCACAGACCTCTTCGGATCATTCGGCACTGAGGCAGGAAGACCAAGTCCGATTTGTCCAGAACTTGTCGAGAAGGGTGCGACATGACCAGCAGCAGCGACTGCAGATTGAACTGGATCAGGGAGAGATGAGCCGTTCGAAGCCGGAGTCGGAGGTTTCGCTATAGGGGCAGCGATGGTTGTCGAAGGTGCTGGTGCGGAAGCGGTCTCTTGTGGTGTCGAAGATGTTTCTTGCGGAGGAGAAGTTGTCAAAGATTGCTGAACTTGCGATCCATTCGAAGCGGCCGCCGTCGCATCGGCGTTCTTGCGAAGTGCTCTAGCTTGTTCGAGTAGGTCTGCTGAAGTGACGACTTTCTCTTGCGGTCGAGGTGGAAGTTGGTGTTGAGCGTGAGGATTCTCCGTTGTCTGTGCGAGAGGGGGACGGGCGAGAGGAGAGGAAGCGGTTTGAGAGGGAGATGGTATCGGCAAAGGAGCGTACGAAGTAGGGTTGGCGAACATCGACGATTTGGTGGGGAGCGGGTCTCGGATCGGTTGTGGAGATTGAATCTGAGTCTGATTCGTAGGAGCGAGGTGAGAATGGCCGGAGAGAGGGGAAGGAACAGGGATCGGCTGAGATTGAGGACTCGATTGATACATGTTCGAAGGAGGTCGAGAGATGCCATTTGAAGGACTCGAGGAGGCCGAGGAGGGTCCCGTCGTGCCAGCGCCCAGGCCTCTTCTCGCTTCCTCCATAGCTCTTTGCTTCTCCCTCAATTTGATCATCTGAGTCGCCCAAGTGTCTTCGAAAGGGGACAAGATGCGATGGTAGATCTCCTTGATGCGAGCATGCGCTGCAGACGAGCGAGATGATATCGAGAGGAGGGTAGCGACGTGCGCCCAAGCGTTTCCGGCGTCGATCTGAGAAACGAAATGCGATGAGACACAGGGCTCGCGCAATGAAGTAGATGATAACGTACCTTTCCATAACCACCACCTCGAGAAACGACAGTTTGAAAGAGCTGAAGCAGATCGACAGGCTTGTTATCGACGACAAAGTTCCCTTGATGAATCTCTTCGAAAACTTGGATGCCACGCTTCAAGCAGATTTGCTGCAGTTGAGACCAGAAGAGTTGAGTGTCGATCTGTTTGGTCGAAAGTTCCCGGAATGTCAATATCGAGGAAACATGACTTTTTGACGGGAAAAGACGAGGAATGAACGAACTGTCATGACCATCTCCGCGAGAGTAGCTCCACCTCCTTGCCGACACAGATCTGCCAGCATACTTGTCGGCCATCTCTGCTTCGGATCCTTCCGACTTGGTATCTCGACGTTCCCGTTCGTTTTCCCACTCTCTCCCTCAGCTCGAGCATTCCTAGCCAACTCTCTCGCTTCTTCCGCTTTCTTCTCCGCTTCTACCTCAGCCGGTTTCCTCAATCCCGACATCGTCATGATCGGCATTTCTCCATTCTCTGCTTTCTTGATCAACGCTTGTAAAGGATTCTGAGCATTCGCACCACCGAGTCCTTTCCCGCGTCCTTGGCCGTTCTGCGCTGCTTGATCCCGAGTGAGAGCGTCCATCTGAGCTCGGAGACCTGGTGGAAGCTCTTGACGAGGTGCAGAAGTCGAGGGCTGTGGTTGCACGTGCGAAGAGGTAGACGGGACCGCGTTCGAGAATCGCTGCTGACTATACTGATGTTGCTGTAGCTGCTGCTGATGTTGTTGCTGAGTGAGTTGAACTGAGGGGTAAGAAGGATAATTGGCAGAGTTGAGCGAAGGTTGAGGCGGTTTCGAAGGAGGTCTCATTTGTTGCTGATTTGGCGGTGGAGGATTGGGAAGATGGGTGTAAGCTGGGGAGGGTTGAAGCTGCGATGAGGGATTGTAGGAAGCGTAGGATGGGTTGGAAGGTGGAGGATGGAATGAAGTCGAAGAGTCGTGGGCAGAACTTGACGACGAGGACGATGCTGAGTTCGGATCATTCCACGCCGAGCTCGCTTCGTACAATGGCTGATATTGATTCGTCGGTAATGGCTGAAGTGCATGTTCGGAATGATGTCGAGAGGAATAAGGGTCGGAGGGATTCGAATAACTCTGAGGATGACTCGTGATTCGAGCGACTTGCTGCTGCGGCGTCTGACCGTACTGCGTTCCTCCTCCATTCTGCTGCTCGTGAGAGTACTGTCGATTGTGTGTCCCGTTATTCGCTTGTTGAAATTGCTGTCCGTTTGCAACGATCTGACTTCGATTCGGAACGTGAACTTGAGCTGCTCCGCCGTTCCAGGTTGACGCGGGCCCGAAATGGTTCGTGAAAGCGTCGCACTCGTTCATCAAGTTGACCTGTCGATTTCTGCGAATCATGTGAAAAGAGAAGGTGTTTCAGTTCTCTCCCTCCCTTTTCCTTGAAGATGACGACTCGAGATTTCAGAACGTACTTGAACTCTTTCACTTGGATGTCGAGGTGCGCTTTTTGGTGACTTGGTATCGGTTGAGATGCACCAGGACCAGTTTCAGCCATCGTTCCTCGTTTCAAAATCCCCTCAAGTTGCGTCAGCCTATGCTGCAGCATAGCTAGTTCGTCGACCTTACGATGGAACTGTTGTATCGAGGTCGGAGAAGGGATTGGGCGAGAATGGGGATCGGGCTGCTGCTCAATCGGAATATTCGAAGTTTGAGAAATCGGTTGAGAGAAACGAGGAGAGGGAGTATGTGAAGGGGGTCCAGTCGATGGAGCGTTCTGGAAGCGTTGAGCAGTAGCAGACAAGCTGACGGCAGCTTGACTCGTCGTCGGAAGCTCCTCGGAGTGTTGGCCAAAGCGAAACGAATTTGGGGGTTCGACATGAGATTGAGAAGCTGGAGGTTGATAAGGAGCGCGGGAAGTGGAAGGGTAGAGTTGTTGCTGAGCTGAGGGGTAGCTGGAAGGAGCGTAAGACTGGTGCGAGAGCTGTGAATTGCTGGGAGGATGGTGAAGGTGATTTGAAGAAGCGGGTCCGTTCATGACTCTGTAGTCGTTGTCTCCTCCTCCTTGTCCACCGTAGACTGCCTGTACATATCCCATACTGTTCCCTTGTAGTCCATAATCCGACGTTGATCCCCATTGATCGAACGAGTTGTTGATCGATTGTCCGCCATTCGAGGTTGAAGGCTGAGGAACATAGGTCTGCTGCATTGGCTGAGTAGCTTGTGATACTTGATCATATCGCCATGCTGATGGGTCCACCGAGTGCGCCCACGCAGACATCCCACAGGAAAGGGGGTTGAAGTTTCAAGAAGAACCAACTCCTAGTTGAACTCCAGCGTGCGATCTGTTGAGAGCTCTTGCGATAGTGTTTTGAGGGATCGTGACGATTGTGTCGATGCGTGAAATGGCGGAAATGAGGGTGAAGTTGAAAATTGAGAGGACAAGGAAGGAAGGCAGATCTAGGCAGAAGCTGAATAAATGCGGATCCAAAACAGGAGAAAAGAATTTCTCGCGAGAGGTGAAGCAGCTCTTCCGATAGCACTCCTTCTGTCTCTAGCCTATACAGTAATGATCGGAACGAGATGAACTGCTCTCTCCTCGGGAATCCAAAATCCATCTTCTTCCCAAAGCTTTTTCACGTCGCAAACTAATCGAGCTAAGTTTTTGCACCATGCTGTCTATCGCTCACATAAGGTAAACGAATGGGGAGACCCACTCATAACCCTCGAGTAAGCGTTATCGGCGAGACACTCTTCAGAGAGCGGAATGAGTGGATCTTCGCATTTGTGTGAGCTTGCACGAAATTCAACAGCACTACAACGGTCTAACCCATTCTCCTTCCAGTCAACGCTCTGAAAGCTTGACGTTCACACTCGGCCAATAGATCCTTCGTTCCGAGAACTTGCCAACCATCCATTCTTCCCAATTTTCCCATCGCACTCCCCTTCTTCTTCTTCTGCTGCTGATTCACCGTTTCATCTCCGCTATTCTCAGTCTCCATCATAAGAGTTGACGCGGCCGCTACTGCTTGTGCAGCTTTGTATCGTTTCTCTTCGATCGCTCCGGCTAATTTTCCCGCTCTGTTGCCGTTAGTCGATCCGATGAGAGCTGAAGAGGTCGATGCTGCGGCGTAGCTGAGATCGAGTGCACATCCACCAGTTGGCGAGGCGAAGAGGTTTTCGGGGAATCGACCGGGACATCGAGCATCGGAGGAAACGATGATAGTCGGTGGTCGTTTCGAATAAAGAGTGGGAGATGTGAAGGAAGTGATGGGAATCAGGGTGAGAGGAGCGAGCAGAGGGTAAGGGATTGAAGAGCGATTTGGTGTCTGGTGAGGTAGGAGAAGGGAAGCGGCAGAGGAGGAATTGGGTGGTTGAGGAGAAGACACTCGGGAACGAGTCGTCGGTGAATTTGAAACCGAGGCGAGGGCAACCAAGTCGGGAGCACCATCACGAGAAGGTGGAACTTGTCTCGATAGTCCCGCATCGTCCGCTTCGCAAGCCAAAACGTAAACCCACCTAGCGCCGACAGTTTTCAACGCCTCGACTACTTCCGCCTTGTCCTTCGAGCTTAGTCCGACTAGTAGAGCACACGTATGCGTGCCAACTGCGTTGATCGGTGAGAGGTTTTGCGTGATGACTTCAGCCAAAGCGAGGACCCGAACGTTCGTGTACTTGAGATTATTGAGCGGAGTAGGAGGAGCGTCGTAAGTCGGAGGTTCGGAGTAGGCTGGCACAGCGAGATCTGCCCAGCCTGATGATCGAGCTGGAGGGAGAACTTCGTCGGTTTGGGGAAGGAGAGAGGTAGAGATTGGGCGAGATGGGGAAGCGAGGAAAGCACCACCAAAATTCGGTTCGACTTCCCTCAGGTGTAGTCGATCTTCGACGATGAAGGTATAAGGGAGACCGAGGGTATGAGCTTCTCTCGCGAAAGCTTCGGCGATCGCGGCAGAAGGAACGAAGAAGGTTTTCTCAAGGATGAGGCCAGAGAGGAAGAGAGCGTGTTGAGTCTGAGCGTAGGTGAGCTGGCCTGGTGCAGCGACACCAGGTAGGAGTGGATGAGTGACTGGAGTGAGGACTGGATTCAGGTAACGAGAGAGTTGTCCGCCTTTGCCGAGGTTGATTGCGAGGAGAGGAACAGGATGAGGAATGAGTTTGCCGCCAGCAGGAGTCGAGAGAGTGTCGACCTTGGCACGGAACTTCAGCAGTTCGAGATTCGAGTCGAATGAAGTCGGGGTCGAGACGAGTTTGACGATGTCGCAACCTAGTCTTGCTCCTCGAAGATACTTGTCGAGAGTTTCTTGACTATCCCATTTCCACTCTCCTTTTCGGTCGTGATCTGCTCCTAGACATTGAGTAGCCGCTCCTCGCATCGACAAGAATTGTTCGATGACTGCATCCGGAAGAGCCATTTCGAGATCGACGTATTCCGCTCCGAGTTTGCTGTTGACCCCGACACGTCAGTTACGACTGCGAGCTCAAGGAAGTGTAGAAGAGGCTTACAATCCGAGTTCGAGAAGAGCGAGATAATCGCCCATAAGTTCCGGATTATCCGTGTAAGGATCAGGGAAAGATCCACCTTGTCGAGTCGTTCGAACGGTGAACAAGATCGGAAGAGGAGAGGACCGTCGAAGCTGTCCGAAGTTCATGGCAACGAAGTGAGGTGAAGGATACCTCCTCCTCCGAGGCGTTGCAGTGCGAGACGAGCTGTTGTCATTCGAAGGCGAAGCGGCTCTCGAAACCGTTGTTGAAGAAGGTGACTCGACTTCGACCAGCGTATCCACCCTCATCTCGATCAGATCGACTCCCCCAGCTACCTTCCTGATCGTCTCCCCTGATATCGCCCGATAATCCCCAAAGTTCAGTGCCACGAACGATGTTCTCGGTCCCTTGGCTCCTCTGCCCATCTCACTTTCGCATGCTCCATACCCTCCATATTCTCCACTACTAGGTCCAGTGACTGGTGGTGGGCGAGGTCCTGCGGTGAGAGGGACATGGGAGGAAGCGAGACCGAAGATGGATCGAAGAAGTCGAACAAAGGCGGTTTCGACGTGCTTCATGAGGAAAGGTGGAGAGGGAGGAGGAGGATAGGCAGTGAGTGATACGATAGTATGTGTGCAGAGTTCCTCGAAGTATGGGGTTCGACGAGCCCACACATGTCGAATCTCCTCTCCCCAAGAGGGTCTGTCAAGAACGGAGAAGTCAGTCACGACTACTTCACGCACAACGTTATCGTTTGACATACCTTGCAGATTCGTCGACCAGATACCGCACGGTCTCATCTTTGTCCCTCACGACGTGAACGATAGTTCCTCCTTCCTCCTTGAACTTCTTCAGCAAGTCTCGGTTGACTTCCCTCTCAACGACCCCTCCTCCACACGCGATAACGAAGTCTTTAGGATGATCATCGAGTAGCTTCTTTAGGATCTGCGTTTCTGCATCTCGGAAAGCGGACCATCCGTGCGAGTTGACAAAGTTCGAAATCGAACCGTGTAGAGTAGAGAAGATTGCGTCGCAGTCGATGAAGGATCGTCGTAGTGACGTAGCGGCGATGAGTCCAAGTGTCGTCTTGCCGACTCCGCCTGTGATATCAAGACGAAAGGAGGATCAGCCAGAGTTGCGAAAATGGAAACGAAGTGCTGATTCCTCTCCGGCTCTCGTCGATCAGCTTTCCTCCGACTCTTGATCGCTCCAGATTGCTCCCCTGCCCCTAACTCCTCGTTCGTGCAACGTGTTTACCAGCATTTTCCCTTCCCACTTCGAGCACCACATGGTTTCTTTCGAGATTCATCCTGAGTAGCCCTCTGCCGCTCCCTGAGGCTTAAAGGATGGTTGCTATGACTCACGCATTCCGATCAAAGCGATTGAAGCGTCGGGAGCATAGAGAGCAGATCTAGTTCCGAAGTTGTTGTGAGTCGCTTTCGAAGTCGATGCTGCTTCGGGAGGTTGACTGGGCTGCGTGGACGCCATCTCTGCTGGTATCTGAGCGGTTTGTACAAAGCCGAGTGTATGGTGAGAGGGAGAGCTTCCTTCTTCTCCTCTTCTTGTTTTGCTCCCCCACCTCGATCCCCTTTTCTCACGCTCAACCGGCCGAGTGCTGAGTCAACTGTACGCGACCAGAACTCAAGCACAAGCGCAACTTGCTATCCAACTCGGCCCCGAGTGGTGGTGTTTCGCTTCGATCGGCTCACCGACTTTTACAGCACCACGCGCTCTCCGTCAAGTCACTCCGGGACTCAGATAGTCAGTGTAGGACCTCATTCAAGCTCTAGACAACCTTACAGAAGTAGAACGCTAGAGAAGTTAGTCGACGTCTCCACCTCTTCCTCCGCCAATCGATTCTGACTTGAATCGAGTTTCCCAGACTCAACTAAGATGGATAGTGATTCGGAACAGCCCGAGAAGAAGAAACGAAGGGTCACGAAAGCATGCGACCAGTGAGTCTCTGGCCCTTTGAACACATTATGAGGGTGAAAACTGACTGTTTTTCGCAATAGGTGCCGCAAACGACGGATAAAGTGCGCTAGCTACCCCAACGCAACAATAGACTCGCCATGCGTGATATGTACAGAAGCGAGTCAAGCCTCGAGCTGTACATATAGCAGACCAACGAGGAAGAGAGGACCTCAAGCAGGAAAATCGAAGAACATGGCTGAGAAGTGTGAAGCTTTCGAACGACTCCTCGTCAGTTCTCTACGTTCCTTTGAAACTTGCTATATAGTTGACCAACACTCTGTGCTCACAGGGTCATCTACTCGTCACTGTGCCGGCTATTGGCGCTCACATCGAAGTCTTCTTCCGACATGCAGCTAATTCAGCTGATTCTCCCGACTCGGCATCCCCTTCTTCGAGCTCTTCTGCTCAAGCGACAAGTGCGGAACAGCAAATCGAGGCCTATAGAGCCTCATCGATCGCTTCACAACTAGAGAATGTCGCCCCTTCTCCCGCTCCACCTCCCAGTTCTTCCACCGCCAAAGCTTCCAATTCCAGTTCTAAGAAGAAGGCAGCGAAGAAAGAAGAGGCAGATTCACCTGCTCCCTCCTCGAACACGTCTCTACCGACTCCTTCGCCCAATGTCGGGAACCACCCTCCTCCTCCTCCTCCTCAGCCTCATCCTTGGGTCCAACACTCCTTCCCAACTCCTCGAGCCCCTTCGACGTCGTATCCGCTTCCATCGTCTTACCCCTTCGCTTCAACTTCCGGCTCCTCTCCTTTCGACGTCCCTTCGACTGCTCTTCATGCACTCGCTCACGCAGCTGTTCCAGACCAAGAACAAGCGATGGAGGGTGTTGTCAACAATCCTCCTGCTGCACCTTTCACCGGTGGTGTCGACAGAACGAATCGACTCGACATTCCTTTACTACCGAGCGAATCGATTCGAAACCAACTTCTCGACCTTTACTTCAACCAAGTAGTCCAGCCGTACTTCCCTATGCTCGTGCGTCTTTCTCTACTACACTCTCATCACACTCGCTCATCTTTCGCAACCCGTATAGGACAAAACGCTCTTCCTTCGTTGGTCCGCTCACCTTCCCGCCGTTCCAACTCGAACAACCACTTCTCTGCCTTCCTCCCGCCTCATTCCTCCTTCACTCTATCTCGCCGTCTTCGCTCTCGCATCTTCTTACCTCCCCCCTTCAGTCGCGGTGTCGACACACGCTCCAGAAGTTTGGGCGAATGCAGCGAGAGCTCATCTTTGGACTGAAATCGAGAAAGCGCCGAATCTCGAAACGATCCAAGCCGTCGTCGTTGGAGTTATCGTAGATTGGGGAGCGGGAGAACTGAACAGAGCTTGGGTTTTGAGCAGTGAGGTATCCTCTTTACCCTTTCCTGAACCGCTACTCACCCGTCTGGTTCCGTAGGTATGGGGATCGCTCTCTCTATCAATCTAGGCCTCCATCTAGGTTCTCGCACTCAACCGGATCCCAACTCGCTCAAACTGAAAACTTTCCATTCCGCTCTCATCGTTCACACTCTCCTTTCCCTCCGACTCTCCCGAGCACCCCTCATCGTCCTCGAAGACTACAACGTCGCGATACCGCCCGTCGATGGAAACGAAGACTTCGAGCTTTGGCGAAGTGACAAGACGCCGATCGAACTTCGAGAGGATTGGAGCAGTGCGAAGGGTAAATCGGCGATATCAATCGATTCTCCATTGCCCGGTAACGCACCGACACGGACTCCTCAAGCTGTCAGATCCGCTTCTCTTTCAACATTCGCAAGGATGGCTTCTCTCTGTGCGATTGGAATCGAGATAGTCAGATGGGATGTCTGCCCGAGGAGAGGCTATGGAAACGGTCTCGCAAGCGGCGAACGGGAACGAATCGAGCTGGTTGAGAACCTCAAGGTTTGGACAGATGGACTGGAGAACGGACTGCTGCTCGGAGAGAAGGGAGGAGGAGTCGAAAGGTTGGAGGAAAGAGCGAGGTGGACAGTCGAGATGCACTTGATATCGTCCGCTCTCAATCTCAAGCTCAAGCCTCATGCGTAAGCCAAACTATTCTTCGCTCTCTTCGCGAACTAAGTCACTGAATCTTCTTCCTTGATAGATCTTTCGCCTCGACCGCTTACGATCCAGTACCTCCCGCTCTCATCATGCTTCACCATATCCTCAACCGCTACCGAGGACTGTTCACGATGTATCGTTCTCTACCTATCATCGACTTTCCTCTTCACACGCTTTCCGCAACACTCTTCCAACAGAACGATTACGCTCCTCATCAGCACGACACTCCTCTCAAAGCCTACGAAGAACTCAGTCGAGTCTTCCCCGTCTCGAAGACTAGCTTTGAAGCGTTGAGAACGAAGGTAGAGGCGCATAAGCGGGAATTGGGTTTCTTGCGAGGTGAGTAAAGATGATTACACATTACTAGCTCACCGTTCTGACGCCTTCGTAATCGCAGGCGTACACCCAACCGCGACAACAGTACCCCCTCCGAGCTCGCCAACTCCAGCTGTCGCTCTTTCGGAACCTTTCCAAGCTTTCCTCTCCTATTCGAACGATCTCGGACCTTCAGCAAATCCTGCCACGGTGCTCGACTTTGGCTCGTGGGATCAGACGGACTTGTTGTTCAGTCTCGGGTTGGTTGGGAACCCGAACGATTCAATGAACGGATGGGGAATGCCAGCCGAAGGAGGAGATCAACAGGACGCACTTCCTCTACCGCCACTTATCGAAGCCGACTTTTCGACCCTCGAGGGTGGTGAACATGTACCCTCTCTAGAGCTACGGTATCCTCCCGCGAATCTAGGAGGAGGAGAGGGAGAAGTGTCGATGAACAACCTGGTCGATTTCGCTTCGACTTCTTCAGCACCTTCGACTTCTACAAGTAACCCGATGCACCACTTTGACACCTCACTCTTCCATTCTGCTCCCCACGTCAATCCAGTTCCTCATCATTTCAATCCGATGCATCCTCCCTCATATCCCTCTGCCAACTTCTTCAGCCAACCTTCACCCGGCCCGTCGATGCTCGCTTCAACAGGAGCTACTGGAGAACGGTCGACTGACCTACTCACGCGATGGCTGGATCGAGGAGCGGTTTCGTTCGAAGGATTAGGTGAAGGAGGGAATTGACGGACAAGTGATAGCCCCTCAAACTCGAGCAAGTTCGGTACTGAGAATCAGAACTTTGTTGTTATACGAAACTTCTTGCAAACATGTGCGTTCGCAGAACTGCTCGCAATTGTACAAACTTCGTTTTTATGGATTTTCCTTTCCGAGATTTTCGAAGTCGCTACTGCCTCCAACTTATGCTGGACCCGTTCCCTTTCTATTCGCAGCGTTGCTTCTCATTTTGAGAGCACCGAGCACGATTCCGCCGAAAGAGCTCGCGAGCGACATGACTCCGACTGATGATTCGAAAATTTCAGCTATAATCGAGAATCGAAAGCTCGAAAAGAGAGCTCACCGAAGATGATCATATCTCGGAAGCCGTATCTTCCCCAGGTCCCCGATTGTGAATGAGCATCCTTCTCGCTGTACAGACCCTCTGAGAGATAAGGTGCGAGGATCGAAGCAACACCTCGTATCATCCCCCAGGAACATAGCAATGTCGACGAAGTAAACTGATCCCTGCCTGCTATCTCACGGCTGGCTGCTCCCCAGTATGACGATATCGGAGTGGTAGCGCCTGCGAAGCAAAAATTCGGTTTCAGTTTTCGCAATTGCATCGTGATTTGTGACCGAGAACCGACTTACCAAAGATGGCCGCAAATGCGAAGACCTTCGCTAGAGTTGTACCAGTACCCCATGCGCCCAGAGCTACTGCTCCTCCGGTGACGCCGAGGAACGTACTGAGACGCAGCAAAGTGAACAGTCAGATTTTCGAAATTAACTCTTTGGAGCGACTCGACTCACGCGGTTCCCGACAAAGACTTGTCGCTAGCATAACCGATTGCGATGGAGGCGAGGAAGGATACAAGATTAAAAATTGCGACGACTAGGTTGGGCGTGAACGAATCTGTCGAGGAAAGCATGTCTGTCCCTCGAAAATACAGGTCAGTACAATTTCTGTCAACTCGAAGATCTCAGCGGTCAAGCGTACTCGAAGTATACAGAGGTAGGTAGAGCGCGACCGGGAAATAGGCGAGCGACGCGACAAGAGTGGTGATCGAGACGGTCCAGTTTACCGGATGATTGAAAGCCTTGAGGTCGACGAGGAAAAACTTGGGACGCGATTGACCTTTTGCTGGCTTCGTTGGCGGAACTCGAGGTCGAATGAAGTAGACAGCGATGAAGAATACGACGGCGCAGATGATTGACCAAATACGAACAGTCCAGGCGAAACCGTAGCGGTCGAGCAGTGCGCCGAGTAGGAAGGGGAAGACGAAACCTCCGAATCCGGTACCCTATAGCAAGGTTAGAGACGTGAGTACCTGTCAAGGACTTTGATCAACGAGAGAAGACGCACTGCGAAGATGATTCCCGACGCAACCCCCCTTTTTGCGTAAAACCAGTCTGTCACCCAGAGTAAACATGGCGCGTATAGGGTCGCTCCTGCAAATCCAGCAAGTAGTCCCTGGAGTACGATGAGATGCCAAACCTAAAGCAGAACGTCGAGTGTCAGCACATGTCGCGAAAGAAAGCACGCAGAGAAACCATCGACTCACCTCAGTAGCGAAGCTCGATAGCAGCAATGACCCTGAATAGACACCCGCAGCTATGTAGAGCGCAATCTTTGCATAGTCGGGATAACGACGGAAAGCGTTGTTCACGAAGTAGGTGAGGAAGTACATCAAACCTTTCGACAAAAGAAAGAAGTCGTCAGAACGCGGCAGTCGACGACAATGCGAGCGTGTCAGGGAGAATAGGAGACAGCGGCAATTAGAGTACAGTGGGAGGCAATGAGAGGAATGTAGCGCACCTAATTGCACGGTTCCGATACTCGATAATGCTGAAAGGGAAGCTTTCGACCAAGGCTCGTGGTACTCCAAATGCACGAGGATCACCGAGAAGCATATCCCGTATCCCCAGCTGTTAAGACGATGTTCTTTCGAGTTTCAGCGACGAAAGTTGGCGTGAACGAAGAAATTGCAATCTTACATAAAGGTCCTGCATGGAGAAGTGCCGCCGTCAGTGTGGTCTCTCAACGAAGAGCGAACGATGGTGACTCACTCGAGTACGGTAGCTGCCACGACATAAGTCCAAGCACCGCGACCTCTGTCAACTAAAGCCAGCGACGATGCTTGTTCTTCACCTTTTGAGAAGCTGAGACGTTGCAGGCGGGTACTTTGATCTTCTCTGTTTCCATCTGTGCCGTCGGCGATTCCCGCTGAAGCGACTGAACCGGTTCCACCTTTCGAATCTGGTCGAATCGAGGACGTCGAGGAAGGCGTGGGCACGCCGGCAGGCAGCTCGGCTAGCTCGATCGAGCTTCTGGGAGTCATCCGAAGCGGTGGATATCGCGAATCGAGAACGACTCGAGATGGATAAGGCGAAAGAAGATCAAGGTCGATCATTTCCTTGGAGGACTCTCAATTTGTTATGAAGCATTTGTGACGAAGCCAGTGGCGACTGAGCAGAGGACTGTCGGCGATGTATTGTTGAGAAGTACGGCTCGAGCTCGCGGAGCGGAAGAGTCGAAAGTTTTCGCAACTTTCTCGATTCTTCGTTTCAATTCTTTACAAAGTAACAAAAGTTAAGCTCCACTTGATCCCATCTGCTTCTCTTTTACCAGTCTAGCTCGGAAATATGCGAGAGCAGCTCCTCCAAATGACGAGAGAAGGGACATAACGCCGACTTATTCAACGATCGAAGCGAGAGAGTGAGTGATTCTGTCAAGCATGCTTGACCCAAGCGAAAAGACGTACCGAAGACAATGATATTGTGGAAGCCGAATCGTCCCCATGCTTGTCTGGAGTAGCGGAAGAAAGAGTTAGCCCAAATGTTGAGTCGAATGAAAGGGCAACTCACTCTTTCGAATGTGCTGCGTTTTCATCGTACAGACTCGTCGAGACGTAAGGACCGACAATTGAAGCTACGCCACGGACGATTCCCCAAATGCAAAAGATCGTTGTTGAGGTTTGAGGGTTTGCACCTGCGATTTTGACGAGTCAGCTTTGTGTCTACGCGCAAAGCAAATGGGGAGGGGGGATCTCACCAGCTACAATAGCGCCAGCAGGTCCCCAGATCGAGCAAATTTGAGAGCTTCCACCATAGAGAACAGCGAATCCGAATACTTTTCCGAGCGAGTTCGCAGCCCCCCAAGCCGAAATTGCAACAACTCCTCCAGCTGCTCCGATGAACGATACCGTCCAAGACAGTGACCAATCAGCAGCCCAACCTGTGAGGTTGGATCCGAGCATTGCTGCCAAATTGAACACGCCGACAACTAGATTTGTCGTAAAGGTATCGTCTGCGGAGAGGAGGGATACGGCGTAGGTAGGTAGATAAAGGGAGACCGGAAAATAAGCCATGGACGAGATGAAGGTAGTGATCGACTGTATCAGGTTAAGTAAACGTCAGTTCTCATTTTTTGGAGAGGTTCGAGAATTGTCGACTTCGACCTCGAAAGAAAGAGTCAGCTCACCATGGTCCAAACGATAGGATGATTGATTGTCTTGAAGTCAATTGCGAACCATTTTGGTCGAGGTCCGATCGGTTTGCGAAGAGGAATTCGGGGGCTGGTGAATCTGATCGCGAGGAGGAAGACGAATGCCGTAACACCCGCCCACATACGACACATGGTCGCAAACCCTGCCGGTGAGAGAATGAAGGAGTCAGGGCGTTTCCATTCGGGATTGCGGGAAACTTGCTCACCGTGATCGTCGAGAACCTTTCCGATCAAAAAGGGAAAAGCGAATCCACCCATGCCGGTTCCTGTGGTATCACCATCAACTGCAGAGGTCAGCTCACAATAACGGCTCAATTCCGACCTAGACTGACCACTAAAGACGATTCCCGAAGCCAAACCTCGTTTGGTGAGAAACCATCCGTTCAACCAAAGAAGGACTGGGGCGTATAAGCACGCTCCTGACACGCCACAGAGGACGCCCTGTAATACAACGAGGTGCCAGACCTGATGAAAGAAAGGACGTGGGTCAATTTAGATCGCAAGAGAAGAATTCGAACGAGAGTAAAATCACTTCAGTTGCCCAACTCGAAACGAGCATTGATCCTGAGTAGACGACTGCGCTGATGTAGAGTGAGAGCTTGACCTTCTCTGGGTACCTTCGGAAGAGATTGATGACCACTAAGGGAAGCATGAATTCGAGAGCGAGTTGAATCTGTCGAAGAGAGAGCAGAGAGGAGTGTCAGTCGGCATCTCGGTATCGTAGATAGGACACAGGACCGAGGGAAACTTACTGTTGCAACAGATGAAAGCGCTGCTAGGGAATATCGAGACCATGGTTCCGTTCGCTGGAAATAGACGAGAATCGAGCTGCGCGAACGATTGAGTCAGTCTCGCACGCCTACGATCCGACACAGAGTTCGGGGGATGTCGAATAACCTGTAGCAGTAGCCGAATCCCCAAATGAAGCACCTGATAGAATGAGGGAAGTGTAGTATGGGAGCGTAGAGGAAAGAAGGAGAGCATAAAAGAGTCAACTTCGGAGTTACAGGGTGAGGACTGCCGATTCCCCGCCCGCCTTGCGCTCAGTCATATATACGTACTCAAGAATGAAGGCACCCACAACAAATAGCCAAGCTCCCTTACCCTTATCGACGGGAGGGAGCTCTTGATATCCATCGTTCGTTTCTGGCTCCGTCATGCTCAATCGTCGCAATCTTGTCCCTTGATCTTCTCGTGATTCAAGCTGAGGTGTTTCTAGCGTCTTGTGAAGGGTCGGAGTCCAGGCGGCAGATGCGAGTGATTCATACGAGGGCTTTCTGGAAAGCGAAGGACTTGAAGTTGTGGATGTGTCTCTGACAGCCGCCGGCGGTACCGAAGCGAGCTCGATCGAGTCCAAGAAGACTGCTCGAGAGTCCATGGTAGTCAGTTTGATAAAAAGTGAGGTGAAAGGAGGAAGAAGAGCGGGAAAAGCGGCAAAAGTGAAAAGTTGGATTTTTGGGTGGGGGTTGACTCTTCACTCGCCTTGACTCCAAAACAGATAGTACTACGACCAGCACAGCTTTCAATATTAGCCCGAGCGAAGCATTTGCGTTGAGGAAGCAGATTCGCCCTTCTTTCATCAGTTCGCTCATCGCGATTCACCTTCAGACCATACACTCTACACGCTCACTTGATCGCGTCATAGAAACATTCAGATGCCTAGGGAGCTCTGTAAGTAACTTTTGATGCTCTCGCTAGATGTGAATTGACACTTCTCGAATCTTGATCAGTGACCGTTTCAGCGGGACAAGCAGGGAATCAGAGTGAGTCCAGTTCCGCTCAAATGGTCAAGAGTAATAGCTTACACGCTCTGAGGTAGTCGGTAGCGAATTCTGGGCTCAATTGTGCGCTGAACATGGAATCTCTCATGATGGAATGTTGGAGGATTACGCACTCGCTCCCGACGCACCGCATGATCGCAAGGACGTATTTTTCTATCAAGCAGATGACGAAAGATATATCCCACGTGCAGTCATGATCGATCTTGAACCTAGGGTGAGCAATTCTCCTCTTCTTTAGCAATTTCGAGTTCTACTCCCGCTGATCCCGGTCCTTGGTACTCGTAGGTCCTCAACAACATCCGAAATAGTCCTTACAAGAATCTGTACAATCCCGAGAACTTTTACAGCTCGCCTGATGGAGGAGGTGCGGGAAACAACGTACGAAACGACTTTCTCTTTGCGAATCTTTCGATTTCGAGACTGATCCTTCCGTCTTCGAATAGTTCGCGAAAGGACATGCAGCAGGAGAACTAGTGTGGAACGATATCGCAGAGATGCTGGAACGAGAAGCAGAAGGTAGTGACAGTCTCGAGGTGAGTTTTTGCCTTCGAACGAAATACTCTCAACATGCTCATGACCACTTGATAGGGTATCATGCTGATGCATTCCATCGCTGGAGGAACTGGATCCGGACTCGGTTCCTACGTCCTCGAACGACTCTCCGACATTTTCCCCAAGAAACTCATCCAAACCTACTCCGTCTTCCCCGATGCCGGCTCAGGAGACGTCGTCGTACAACCTTACAACTCGTTGTTGACGCTGAGGAGGTTGACCGAGTTTGCGGATTCAGTCGTCGTGTTGGATAACAAGGCTTTGAGCGGGATTTGTCAAGATCGATTACATGTTGGAGAACCTAGTTTCGCACAAACGAATCAACTCGTATGCTTCCGTCCCTCCTCGTGAGCTATGGAGAACTGACTGGCGAAATGAGCGAACAGGTATCGACGGTGATGGCAGCTTCTACACAAACTTTGCGATATCCCGGTTACATGAACAACGATCTCGTTTCGATGGTAGCCTCTCTTATTCCCACACCGAGATGTCACTTCCTCACAACGAGTTATACGCCATTCACGAGCGACAAGGTCGAGCAGGTACGTCTCCTTTTCCCGCTTGTCTCCCTTTTCGTTCGCACTGACTAGGCTCGTTGCGTCGGTTGATCGATTCAGGCTCGAGCAGTTCGCAAGACGACGGTGCTGGATGTGATGAGACGATTACTGCAGCCCAAGAATCGATTAGTTTCGACTTCATTCTCGAGTGATGCGAAAACAGCTTGTTACATCAGCGTGATGAACATCATTCAAGGTGATGTCGATCCTACAGACGTGAGTGACGATCCCTGGCGAGCTTTATCCTTGGAATGTTTCGCTGATTCAGCGATTCTCATGCAGGTTCACAAATCGCTCGTTCGAATCCGAGAAAGATCTCTCGCTTCCTTCATTCCTTGGGGTCCAGCATCGATTCAAGTAGCTCTCACGAAGCAATCGCCATATCTCGCTTACCGGAATCGAGACAAGACAAAAGAGGAGGAGGAGGAACAGAGTGAGAAGGACAATCAATCAGCTGGGAAGGGAGGGAAGGACGCGAGGTTGGGCATGAGACCGCCTAGAGTCAGTGGGTGCATGGTTGCGAATCATACGGGAATTGCTTCGGTACGTCTTCACTTCGTTCTTCTTCCCTCAACTACAATTTTCGATTCGATTGCTGATCATGCGCTTCGAAGGATCGACATAGCTCTTCATGGGACACGTCAAGCAATACGACAATATGAGGAAAGTCAAGGCGTTCCTGGCGGAATACAAGAAGGAACCAATGTTTGAGAATGGATTTGAAGAATTCGATGATGCGAGGTAAGCTTGACCCCGTTTCTCGTTACTCAAGGTTCAGAGCTGATGACCAGATTCTTGTCTCCTCGCAGGGCTGTCGCTGGAGAACTTATCGAAGAGTACAGAGCGGCAGAGAAGGCGAATTACGTTGTGAGCATTTCTTCGTTTGATGCTCGACAATTCGAGATCGCAATCTGACCTCGTTCCGACGACGCAGGACTATGGCGCACCGAATACAGAATCTGCGACAGATACCCGACAACGAACGAGAGCCTGATCAATCCCCTCCCTTCCTTCGAATGTTTCTCCATCATTTCCTCCCCCGCTCTCCGTTTCGACTTTTCGCCTTTCATCCCCTTTTCCCTTCTTATTCGTATTCGTTCTTTTCGTTTCGGCGCTCATCGCGCGTGTACTGTATTCTAAGGTATTCAGACGAAGCCTCGGGAGTGATCGGATGAGAGATAAGAGGTGGAAATTTTTTCATGCTCGCCTGTATTCCCTTTCTCTTCCAATCGCAGTGCACTCGCCCAAAACTCGCCCGAGCTGGCAGTTGCTCTCATTTTAGATCAAGTGCTCGTCTCGAGTACGAACGAAAGCCTCTGTCGAACAGCTTCGATGTCACTCCTTTTTGTCGTTGCGAAGTAGAACCAAGCCTCCTTATCAAAGGATAATGATTTTCTTTTACGAAATTGCAATCAACGATTTTTAGCGGCCATCCCTTCTACCGCTCACTCTCTCACTCTACGACTGCAGCTCTCAGTACCCTACGACTCTCCACATCAATCTCGACCTATCGAACCCAACAGAAGTCAAGCAAGTGTCGTTGTCATCGACTTTCATCTCGATCAACAATCTTAGTCTTTCCTCGGGTAACTCCTTCGGAAATCCTCACAACTCGTTCGGACGCTCCTCAAGACACTCTAGAGTAGTCTATAGATCTATCAAACCACTAGTACGAGTCGATCAAGATGGTCAACATTACGTTCGTCTCTCCTTTTCCACCCAAAAACTTTTCCTCGCTCCTATCCGGACTAATCAATCACCTTCATCTCGTTCTCTCTTTCACAGATATGGAAACTTGTTGGCAGAATCAGCAACTTTAGAAGCTGGTTCGGCTTATACGATTCAACCGGGAGGAACTGATATGATTGTTACGATGGGAGATGGTTCAGTCGCAAGTTATGATCCAGGAGATATGTAAGTCATGAAAGCCTTCTCTACTGCTTTGTGTGACAGTATCATCTATTTGGGAGGGAAGAGCTAGAAACGGAAGGACCCCTCAGTCGAGATGCGAATTCCTTTTCCTCGCAAAGGCGGTGTATGCTAAAGGTTCCAGGGGGGAAGGCGCTATCGTCGAAGTTACAGTGTCGAGGAGTTGGAAACAGAAGCAGGACGGCGTCAGCAAACGTTGACCGGACATGTTGAGCAGTTGAACTAATCTATCCCCTTCGTTTTCGTTTTCGATAAACAGCGCCTGGTTACTGTCATGTACCGCTCTCGTTTGGCTCATGATTCCCGGTGTCGGGTGAGTCCATGATCCGTCTCTCTCGTCGTCGATCAGCACAGGAAGCTTATCGTAGCCCGTTCTCTCACAGATACCTTTACTCTGGACTCGTTCGAAGAAAAAACGCTCTCGCTGTCTTGTTCCTCACAATGCTCGCCATGGCCATCATCTCTTTCCAGTTCTTCTTCTGGGGTGAGTCCTTGCAGATCTCTCTATCCAGTCAAGAGCATCGGTTGATTAGTTTCGCTTTTACAGGTTACTCTCTGTGTTTCTCTCCTACCGGTGGACCTTTCCTCGGTGACATGCACTTCTTCGTTCTTCGACACGTCTACGAGACTCCCGTGCCGCAAGCCAACAACAAGGTTCCCCAAGTCGTTTACATGATGTGCGTTTCATCACTTTGATCCGAGCGAGGCGAAGACTTGACTCATCGAGATTCTTAATGTACAGCTATCAAAACATGTTCGCCGCGCTTGTTCCTGCTGTCTTCATCGGTGCTGCGGCAGAACGAGGAAGGATCTTACCTGCTTGCATCTTCTTCTTCTGCTGGAGTGTTCGTATTCATTTCTTCGTTACTGCGAGCAACACGAACGCTGACAATCGATTATCGACTTGCAGACGCTCGTATACGATGTTGTCGTTCGATGGATCTGGTCACCTAACGGTTGGGCTTTCCAATACGGTTCGTTTAGTTCTCGAAACCTCTTAACTCTGGATTTTCGACTGACTCTTTTTCGCAACTTTCGCAGGTGTTCTCGATTATGCTGGAGGAGGACCTATCGAGATCTGCTCCGGAGTAACTGGACTTGTGTACTCGATCTTCCTCGGAAAGCGAAGAGGTTTCGGTACCCACATTCTCTCATTCAAGCCTCACAACGTTTCATTCGTCATTCAAGGTACTATCTTCCTGTAAGTCTCTCTTCACTCGACTTCTCCCGCATACCCGCATGCCCTCAGACACTGACTTGTTTCGCGTCTCGCAGTTGGGTCGGATGGATCGGTTTCAACGGTGGATCTACTTTCGCTGCAAACGTTAAAGCTGCTATCGCGATCGTCAACACCAACTTGGCTGCTGGATTTGGTGGACTCGCATGGATGTTGCTTGATTGGCGATTGGAGAGGAAATGGAGTGCTGTCGGATACTGCACTGGTGCTATTTGCGGATTGGTCGCTATCGTAAGTCTCCCTTTGTGCAGGCCTGATTCGAAGCTGATCTCGATCGTTCGATAGACTCCCGCTGCTGGATTTGTCGGATATGGACCTTCGATCTTCATCGGAGTGGTCGCTGCCGCTATTTCCAATGCTTTGACTACTCTCAAAGGTTTCTTCTCGTTCGATGATGCTGTAAGTCTCCTACTTCTCCGCTTCACTATTATCACAGCAGCTAATAGCGTCTCTGCTCACCGCATAGATGGATATCTACGCTTGTCGTATGTCGTTCTTTTATTCCTCACGCTCTCGAATTGTTTATTGATCAGGCTCGTTTCTTCGCTATGTAGACGGAGTCGCTGGTATTGTCGGACTCGTCTTCACTGGAGTATTCGCTCAAGCTTCCATCGCCGCTACCGATGGATACACCGTTATCGACGGAGGATGGCTCGACGGAAATTACATTCAAGTCGGAAAGCAACTCGCTTATGTTTGCGCTTGCTGGGGATGGTGAGTTCCCTTCCCTTGTTACTTCCGATTGCGAGAAGCTGTAGAACTGATCGAAGCCGTCTGAATGATCGAATTTCGAATTCGAATCTACAGGACTTTCTGCATGTCGTACATCCTCATGTTCTTGATCAACTTGATCCCTGGTTGCAAGTTCCGAACAGATGAGGAGGGCGAGATCATCGGTGTTGACGAAGTCGAGGTGCGTTTGATTTCGTTACCACCTTAAAAAAAATCCCGAGACTGACTACTACTCCATAACTGCAACAGCTAGGGGAGTTCGCGTACGATTTCGTACATAGCGAGTTGTTTCCATTCCCTGTATGACGAAACGAAGTGCTGATCAGTCTTGTTTGACGAAAATAGTTCGACGAGAAGTCGATTCTTCTCAAGGACTTCCTCGCATCGCCACCACTCACATCAAGCCTGCTTCAGTACGATCGTACCCTCTCGAGCAAGTCGGAGACGGAGGAGTACCCCACGAAGGAGCGACCAACACTCGAGAAGCCGTCAATGGAGCCGCCGCTTCTCACGAAGACTCGGCAGAGGTGACACATCATTACATCAACGGCACGACTGGCGAGTACGAGGAGAAAGCGATCAAAGGACAATAGACACGGACACTATCTCGCTCTCTTGTCTCTTTCGTCTTTTCGGTTGTTTTCAATGTTTCAGTTCTCCTCTTGACGTATCCCGATTACATATCACTGCTATCTCCTTCCCATTCGTGTCTCGATCCCTTACTCCTTCATACCGTGATATATAGACGAAGGAAAGTAAAAAGTTGGAATTCGCTTTCATTTGTTAGTCAAGTTCCCCGAGTCGATACTTGACTTTGTTGTTACCCACTCACTCTTACTAGATATATACTTCTCCTGTCTGTAATGACTATGTGCATCTTTGATCAAAATCTCTCTCTCGTTTCTCCGTTTCGCAGCGCAGATTCTCTAGGACCTTTCGCTCGCTCCAGATCGAAGCCAGAGAGTTTGCTCGCCCCTGACATACTCATCATATCATCCCTGCATCCGTAGTAGCTGGCTGGTGTTCCTTTGATCGGGTCGCGAGTTGAGCCGTTGAACCAGATTCGATGCTTGCGTTCGAACGGTCAAGAGGACCCATCATATTATCGACTTCTCGCTGCGCATAGTTGTGAGTTCGGCAGCTGAAGCTAAAGCTCCTCTCTGGTAGTACTGACTGCCGTGGCGCAGTCAAGGGGATCAGCGAGTTCTCGTATTTTGTCATGACGAAGGGAAAGCTCGCCGGTCTGCTTCGAGGTGTTTGCATGAGGGCAGGTGCCGCAATTGTCGACGTTGTGTCGACCTTCTGCCGACCTCGGTGATGCGAACAGTAGAGGGGCAAAGCTAGGAGAAGTGAAAAGAAGCCGGATCGGAAAGCGAAATGAGTTAACTTAAGACTTGACAGACACCCCTCCTAATCGGTCAAGTTGTGGACGAGACTCAAATAGAGCCGTCTCGCGGGATAAGAGCGACAGTAAGCAGAGGTAGAGCGCGAAGACCGGTTGTCGCGAAGAGATTTGGTTTAAAAGAATGATCCTCACTTACGGCGAGAACCAATCGAGGCTAGCGATTGCCAGCTCAGCTGCACCTTGTTGAACCCTTCCTCCTGACGTCCCTGGCGAATTTAGCGATGTTTGCGATGGGTCTTGAAGCGAGTGGGCCGTAAACGTGAAACCGTGAGAACATAAGCGAGGAAACGATGGGGATGATCGCGAGCAGCGGGAAGCAGCAGAGGGTGTCAAGAGTATCCGATTTAGCAACACAGCAGAGCACTAGTCGAGGACTGAGCGAGATGAGGATTCAGTAGGAGGACAAGAGAGAGTCAGGGAATTTTTACAACTCCTGCTTCTCCCGCACTCCCACCTCGTCTACCACTCTCACCAGTATGCTCCGAACTTCAGTAGCCCGTGTCGCTCGCGCAGTGCCCCGTCAAACTTTGGCTCGATCCGCTTCGACTTCAGTTGCCCCGGTCAATCTCAACAACGTAAGTTGATAATCTCACTCCTCTCTACTCGCTCTTAGAAGTTGCAGATTGCTGACATAGTCATCTGTACTATCTACTCATATCCTCCCTACTGCGACTCTCACCCTCGGTTGCTTCGTTGTGATCAACTTGAACTGCCTTCTTCGACCAACCCGCTCATTCGATTTTCCCTTTCTCTCAACTCTACTCGAACTGGATACACAGATCGAGGCATCATGGAAGACATTGACTCCAGCTGAACAAGAACAAACTTTCAAACACCTCGAAGAGCTACAGAAGAAGGACTGGAAAGAACTTTCCCTTGATGAGAAGAAGGCCTGTACGTCTCTCGAGTCTCTCTAGTCGGATTTGTGGTACGGTAGAGCTGACAAGGAGATGGTTTGATAACAGCTTACTACGTCGCTTTCGGTCCTCATGGTCCCCGTGAACCTATTCAAGCCGAGGCAGGAAAGACCATCGCAGGTGTAACAGCGGCTATCGCTGTTGGTGGTATCCTCTTCTACCTCCTCAGGAGAGGTGGTACGTCCCTTCTCCTTCTCCCGATCCACTCGAGGCGTCAATCTGAACGAATAACTGACGTCCCTTTTATCCGGTTCCTCTTTCCTCCTCCCTTCTCCTTCCTTCCCCGCCAATGATCATATTACTCCAATAAACTCGATCCACGGAATCTGCAGGTGCCGAGACCCCCAAGTCTGTGTCGAAGGAATGGCAAGAGGCCGCGAACGAGATGTTGAAGGAGCAAAAATCGGATCCTTTCACCGGTATCGGAAGCAAGGATTACAAGGGCAAGGGACAGGTACGTTGCTCGAGTTACATTCCGCAGCGAGGCCATCTCTACCATTCGCGGACAGAAACTGATAATTTCTCCCCTTTACTTTTCGCAAAATATAAACAGGTCACCTTCTAAGCTCTCCTCTAATCATACTTATCACCCTCGGCTTCCTCATCTCTCGCTTCCTATCCCCCAAAATCGACCCACTCCACCCCATCTTCTGCTTTCTATTCTATATCTTTTCTCCCTCTTTCTTCTTCTCTCTTCTCCTTCTTCCCGCCTTCTCTCCAACATCATCTCTCGAACACCTCAACTCCTCAACGACAACATCCACAACATCCCTTCTCGACACTACCCCATTCGCTTCAGGAGCTCAATCGTGCGGTTCAGGCGGTTTTACTTTTATCGGAGACGAAGGGTTTTGTTTGAGGGTAGGGTACAGTGTTTCTCGAAAAGGGAGTGAAAGTGTGATAGGGTGGTGTTGGTCGCCTTCTAGAAATCGGTGTAGACTTTTGTGTGTTTGTGCAGGGGAAAAAAATCAAAAGGCATTCCCAAAAAACTGAATTGAGGGGTTACGGAGGTCAGCTGCAGGAGGAGCTTTC
>Ga0308160_10001862_pt1 | contig 27558 bp, 29 predicted proteins | sample PhyFR1_FD_201036 | JGI IMG/M metagenome (GOLD analysis project Ga0308160, IMG submission 201036) | Phyllosphere microbial communities from UC Gill Tract Community Farm, Albany, California, United States - DLSLF.R1 | ecosystem: Host-associated > Plants > Phyllosphere > Unclassified | place: USA... | reverse complement strand
CAGACGGGTCATCGCCGAGAGCGGCAGGCGGTCTTCGAAGACCCTGCGCGCTGCGACCATCCGCCAGGCATCCAACAGTTCGGGCACGTTCGCGGACATAAGCCGCAGAATGTTAAGGACTAGGACAAGCTCTGTCAAACCGTCCTGGTCATCCTGCTTGCCCGGCCGCACGCAGCGCCGCAGACTGCCGGCCCCGGCGCCCGCGCCGCCCTGCCCGACCGCCGATGCCGCGCCTGATCCTGGCCTCCACCTCCGTCTACCGCCGCGAACTGCTGCAGCGCCTGCGCCTGCCCTTCGACAGCGCCCGCCCGCAGGTCGAGGAGACGCCGTTGCCCGGGGAAGCGCCGCTGGCGCTGGCGCAGCGCCTGGCACGGGCCAAGGCCGCGGCGGTGGCCGCCGGCGCCGCCGATGCCTGGGTGATCGGCTCGGACCAGGTCGCCGAACTCGATGGCCAGCCGCTGGGCAAGCCGGGCCATGCCGAGGCGGCGCAGGCGCAGCTGGCGGCGATGTCCGGACGCAGCGTGCGCTTCCATACCGCGGTGTGCCTGCTGCGCGGCGAGCGGGCGCTGCAGCTGTGCGACCTGACCGAAGTGCGCTTCCGCGTGCTGCAGGCCGAGGAGATCGCCCGCTACGTCGCCGCCGAGCAGCCGCTGGATTGCGCCGGCAGCTTCAAATGCGAGGGCCTGGGCATCAGCTTGTTCAGCGCGATCCACAGCCAGGACCCGACCGCGCTGGTCGGGCTGCCGCTGATCGGCCTGGCCGGGCTGCTGCGCGAGGCCGGCTACGTGCTGCCCTAGCCAAGCAATGGCCGATCAACGCCGGCCGACCCGGCACCACTGGTACGGAAAGCGCGCCTGCCCGACCCAGGACTCGTGGACCGCGCATGTGTCCAGCTGCAAGGCCAGGCCATAGCCGGCCAACTGCTGGTCGGCCAAGGCCAGCGCCGCGCGGTCGCCCGCGGCGATGTCGATGGCCCGTTCCGGCAGGATCGTCCACTGGCAGCGGCCATCGCGCTCGGTCACCGCCGCGCGCACCGGCCGGTGCGCCAGGCGCCGCATCAGCCGGCAGTCCGGCCCCCGGTCCAGGCCCAGGCGCGCGGCCAGGGCATTGAGCCGCTGCAACCGCGCGACGTTGCGATCCACCGTCGCCGGCAACAGCGCATAGCCCTGGCCGCGTTCGGCCAGCATCGCCCGCACGCGCTCGGCATAGGCCGGCGATTCGGGGAAATTGGACGCCACCGATGCGTACGCCGCCTGCGCCGGCAGGAACGGGATGCGCCACGACTGCGGCACGTCGCCGACCAGCAGCACCAGGCTGCGCGCCGGCTGCGGCATGCTCGGCGCCTGCACCCGGAACGCCGCGCGCGCCCAGCGCTCGTGGCCCCAGTCGCCCCAGCCCTGCATGGCGACCAGCGCGCAGGCGATCAGCGCCCAGCGCGCCGCGGGGACGCCGATGCGTGCCGGCAGCAAGCGCCGCAGCCCGACCCACAGCACCAGCGGCGCCAGCAACTCCGGCACCACCAGGTAGCGCTGGATGCTGAAGACCGATTGCCAGGCCAGGTACGCGACCACGAAGAACACCAGCAACGCGCGCCATGCCGGCGCGACCACGTCGCTGGCCGCCGCGGGCCGGGGTGGCCGACGCAGCGCGAACCGCAGCAGCGCGGCCAGGCCGACCAGGTACAGCAACGGCCAGACGATCTGCCGCAAGGCGACCTCGCTGACCCGGTTCGGCGCGAGCGAGAAGTGCAGCGGCCAGCTCAGCCACTGCAGCCAGCCCTGCGGCAGCCAGCGCGTATCGCTGAGCGCGACCGGCTGCGCCAGCGGCGCCAGGAAGTGGCTGTTGAACTGCGGGAACAGCGGATTGCCGAAGGCCTTCCACACGCCCAGCAGCCACGGCCCGGCCAGGACCGCGAAGCCGAGCACGGTGACCGCGGTCAGCACCACGGCGCCGCCGACGCGTTGCCGCATGCGCCCGCCCGCGACCAGCGCAGCCACGCCCAGCGCGAGCGCGAACGACGCATTGGTCAGCTTGCAGGCCAGCGCCAGGCCCAGCAACGCACCGGCCAGCGCCCACCACGCCACCGCCACGCCCTGCCCGGCCGCCTGTTGCCGGCGCTGCGCGTGCAGCGCGGCCAGCAAGGCGCCCAGCACCGGCAGCGCGCTGCTGTTGTCGGCCATGGTGCCGGCGAATTCGGACAGGAACGCAGCGCTGCACATGCCGGCCAGGGCCAGCCACGGCACCAGCCGCGCCCGGTCCAGGCGCGGATCCAGCACCTGCCAGACGATGCCGGCCAGCAGCAGGAACGCCAGCGCGTGCAGCGCGCCCATCGCGAAGCCCGCCAGCGGCGCCGGCAGGCCGGTCATCAGCGCGTAGTGCAGCACGTCCAGCAACGGATTGAAGTAGCTCTGCAACTGCGCCGGCGCCAGGTCCGTGCCGAGGCGGCCGTGCAGCGCGGCATAGCCGTTGTACAGGTGGTAATTGCGCAGATCCCAGTTGGCGTCCTGGCCCAGCAGCAGCGACAGCAGGCCGCCGAGCAGCGCGACCGCGACGCCGGCGGCGATCACGTTGCCGCGGCTGTGGAAGGCGAAGCGGCGATCCAGCGCGCGCAGCAGACGCTGGCGGCGGCTCGGACGCGGCACTGCGTCGCTTGCCGCACTCATGCGTGGTCGTCTTCAGCCGTGGCAGACGCCGACGGCGCACGCGACGGCAGCGCCGGGATCGCCAGATAGGCCAGGCGCTTGGCCTCGACCCGGCCGCGCGTGACCGTGTCCAGGATCAGCCCGCAGGCCAGCAACAGGAAGCCGAGCAGCACCAGCGCCGAGCACAGGATCGCGGTCGGAAAACGCGGCACCAGGCCGGTGTGCGCATAGGTGAGCAGCAGCGGCACCGCCAGCCCCAGCGCCAGCAGCACGCAGGCGCCGAAGCCCAGCGAGAAGAACAGCAACGGCCGCTCGGCCTTGAACAGGCGCAGGATGGTCAGCAGGATCCGCGTGCCGTCGTGCCAGGTGCGCAGCTTGCTTTGCGAACCCTGCGGCCGCGCGCCGTAGGCCGTGGCCACTTCCGCCACCGGCATGCGCAACTGCAGCGCGTGCACCGCCAGTTCGGTCTCGGTCTCGAAGCCGGCGGCATGCGCGGGAAACGACTTCACGTAGCGCCGCGAGAACACCCGGTAGCCGGACAGCATGTCGTCGAAACTGCGCCCGAACAGGAAACTCACGCAGCGGGTCAGCAGCACGTTGCCGACGCGGTGCCCGGCGCGATAGGCCGCGGCCTCCTCGCTGCGCCGCGCGCCGACCACCATGTCCAGGCCATCGCGCAGCAGGCGCTCGATCAGCGCCGGCGCCATCGCCGCGTCGTAGGTCGCATCGCCATCGACCAGCACGTACACGTCGGCATCGACATCGGCGAACAGGCGCCGCACCACGTTGCCCTTGCCCTGCAACGCGACTTCGCGCACCTGCGCGCCGGCCGCGCGCGCGCGCTCGATGGTGGCGTCGCTGGAATTGTTGTCGAACACGTGGATGCTCGCCGTCGGCAACTGCGCGGCGAACGCGGCGATCACCTGGCCGATCGTGGCCGCTTCGTTGTGGCAGGGAACCAGCACCGCGATCCGCGGCATGGCCGCGGCGTGGGCAGCAGAAAGACTCGGCATGGGCGGTGGGCGGTCCTGCGCGGCGGGCGTGGAAAGGCGCGCCATGCTATCAGCGGCGGCGCAGTTCGATCGGCTGCTCCCACCACTCCTCGACGCTGCCGTCGCGGCCATGCAGGCGCAGGCCGAGCCAATGCGTGCCCGGCGCCAATCCGCTGGCATCGAGTTCGGCGCGGAAGCCGACGTTGGGATGGCCCGGATCGGTGGAGATCTTCCAGAACGCGGTGATGTCGTAGGTCTCGCCGTAGCGCGCCTGCGCGGCGACCTTGCCGTCGAGCAGCACCTCGACCCGGGCGATGCCCACGCCGTCCTTGAACGCCCAGCCGGACACCTCGAAATGCGGCGCCACCTTGTCGCCCACGCCCGGCGCATTGAACCAGGCCATCGCCGGCGTCGTGCACGGCCCGGGCAGGCGTTGCGCCGGCAGCGCGAACAGCAGGAAGCGCTGGCTGCCATGATCGCTGGACACCACCTTCGGCGGCGGCAACGGGCCGACCAGCTCGCACACCGCGTGATAGCGCTGCAGCAGCAGCCGGTATTTCATGTCGCTGGGCGACAGCACCAACAGCCGCGGCCCATCGCGCCGGCCGTCGCTGAGCAGGCCCCACTGGCGCAGCTGCGCGCTGCGCCCGTGCTTGTCGTTCAACGCGTGCGGCAGCACCTGGATATCGGCATCGCCCAGTTCGAAACCGAGTTCGGCGCCGACCTTGAAGTTGTCCGCCAGCACCTGCGTGCCCGCCGGCATCGCCGCCAGTTCGCGGCGCACCGCCGAGGCCAGCGGCTTCCAGCCGGCGAAGTTGCGCGGGTAGTACTTGTCGCCGGCGGCGTGTTCGCGCACCGACGGCACCGACACCGCCAGGTAATAGCCGAACGCGCCGACCATGCCGATGCCGGTCAGCAGCCAGGTCGCGCGGCGCAGCCGTTTCGGCCAGCCGCTCAGGATCACCGGCGCGGCGATCAGCAAGGCCAGATAGCCCGGCAACGGCCAATGGAAACTGATGCGCTCGGCATCGGTGAAGAAGCCGAGCAGGAAGATGCCCAGCGTGGACACGCCGCCGAGCAGGCCGAAATAGCGCCACTGCACGCGCGCGCCGCCGCTGCCGCCGCCGCGCGTGGCCACCAGCGCCACCTTCCACATCGCCACCGCCAGCAGCGGCGTGACCAGCAGGCCCTGGATCAGCACGAAGGCGATGCCGCCGGGCTGGAAGCTCCACGGATGCCGATCGATCAGCTGGAACTTGACCCCGGCCTCGCCGTTGTCCGCATTCCAGGCCAGCAGCGGCAGCCAGGCGACGATGCCCATCGCCAGCGCCACCCACACCTGCGGATCGCGCAGCATGCGCCGGCCTTGCGGGATCAACAGCAGCGCGATCGCGCCGACCCCGATCACCCCGGCAAAGCGGTAATGGCTCAGCGCGCCCAGGGTCAGGCCCAGCGCCAGTTCCACCGCGCTCATCGCATCGATCTGGCGCAGCAGCCGCGCGCTGGCGTCCATGCACAGGATCGTCGCCAGCGCCATCGGCACGTCCGGCAGCGCAAGGATGCCGAGCGTGCCCGACAGCGGCATCAGCAAGGTCAGGCTGCCGGCGCGCCAGCCGGCCACCGCACCGAACCAGCGCGTGGCGATGCGCGCGATCAGCCACGGCATCAACGCCGACAACAGCAGGAACGGCGCGCGCAGCGCCAACAGGTGGTCGCCGCCGAGCGCCACGCCCAGCCGCGCCAGCCAGGCGGTCAGCCCGGGCAGATCCGAATAGGCGGCGGCCAGGTGCTGGCCTTCCTGCCAATAGAACGCCTCGTCGACGAACAACGGCAGGCGCGCGGCCACCAGCAGCTTGGCTGCGGTGACCAGCATCCACAGCACCATGAAGGTGGTGCGTGCACGTTGTTCGCCTTGCATTGCCTTTAGACTCCCCTAAACCGTTGCGAGAATGCGATGCCTACTCCGCCCCGCTTGCCGGAAATGCTAACCGATACGCTGCGCGAGGCGCTCGCGCAGGCCCAGCAGCAGGTCAATTCGCTGGTCCTGGGCAAGCCGCAGCAAGTGCGCATGGCGTTTGTCGCGCTGCTGTCCGGAGGACATCTGCTGATCGAGGACCTGCCCGGACTCGGCAAGACCACGCTGGCGCATGCGCTGGCCGCGAGCCTGGGATTGAGCTTCCAACGCGTGCAGTTCACCTCCGACCTGCTGCCGGCCGACGTGCTCGGCGTGTCGGTGTACGACGCGCAATCGCGCCAGTTCCAGTTCCATCCCGGCCCGGTGTTCGCGCACGTGCTGCTCGCCGACGAGATCAACCGCGCGCCGCCGCGCACGCAGAGCGCGCTGCTGGAAGCGATGGCCGAACAGCAGGTCACCCTGGACGGCACCACGCATCCGCTGCCGGCGCCGTTCTTCGTCATCGCCACGCAGAATCCGGTGGACCTGTCGGGCACCTTCCCGCTGCCCGATTCGCAACTGGACCGCTTCCTGCTGCGACTGGCGCTGGGCTATCCCAGCGCCGAATCCGAACGCGCGCTGCTCAGCGGCAGCGACCGCCGCGACCTGATCGCACAGGCGCGGCCAATGCTCAGCGACACCGACATGGCCACGCTGCGGCACAGCGTGGAACAGATCCACGCCAGCGACGCGCTGGTCGGGTACGTGCAGGCGCTGCTCGCGCGCAGCCGCCAGCATCCGGGCGTGCGCGTAGGCCTGTCGCCGCGCGCCGGCATCGCGCTGCTGCGCGCTGCCAAGGCGCACGCGCTGCTGCTCGGCCGCGCGCACGCGCTGCCCGAGGACGTGCAGGCGCTGTTCGTGGCGGTCGCCGAACATCGCCTGGTGGCCGAACAGGAATCGGCCTCCGGGCAAGCGCTGGCCAAGGCGATCCTGCACAGCGTGGCGGTGGACTGAGGCCGATGCGGGCACGGCTGCGCGAGTGGCGGCAGGCGCTGGCACGGCTGGCGCGGCCGCGCGATCCCGAGTCGTTGCCGGTGCGGCTGGACCGGCGCCGGATCTACATCCTGCCCACGCCGTTCGGCGGCTTCCTGGCGCTGCTGCTCGGCGCGATGCTGCTCGGCGCGCTGAACTACAACAACAACCCCGCCTTGCTGCTGGCGATGCTGCTCGGCGCGGCCGCCATCGCCAGCGCGATCGCCGCCCACCTGCAACTATCGGGACTGCGCCTGGACGCGCTGTCGGCCGACCCGGTTGCGGCCGGCACGCCGCTGCGGCTGCGCCTGGCGCTGGCTGCCGACGACGCCCGGCACCGCCGCGGCCTGCGCGTGGCGCATGCCGACCGGCACACCTACATCGACCTGCAAGGTGACGGCGCCAACGAAGCCGATCTGGAACTGCCCACCGCACGCCGCGGCTGGCTCGACCTGCAGCGCATCCGCATTTCCACCACCCAGCCGCTGGGCCTGCTGCGCGCCTGGGCCTGGTTCTGGCCGGACGCGCCGCTGCTGGTCTATCCGCAACCGGAAAGCGACGGGCCGCCGCTGCCGCACGGCGACGGCACCCCGACCCAGACCCGCCTGCACGCGCTCGGCGAAGAGCTGCAGCAGTTGCGCCCGTACCGCGCCGGCGATGCGCCGCGCGCGATCTCCTGGAAGCACTCGGCGCGCCGCGACACGCTGCTGGTGCGCGAATACGAACGCCCGATCGGCGTGGACGTGGTGCTGGACTGGCGCAGCCTGCCGGCGCTGCCCTACGAGCGCCGCATCGCGCGGCTGACGCGCTGGGTCAACGAGGCCGAGCGCGACGGCCGCCGCTACCGCCTGCTGTTGCCGGGGCAACCGCCGCTGGGCCCGGGCCGCGGCCCGCAACACCGGCACCTGTGCCTGCGCGCGCTGGCGCTGCTGCCGCATGGCTGAGCCGCGCTCGCCCGCGCTGCGCGACAGCAGCCGCCACTGGGCGCTGGGTGCCGGCCTGCTGGCGCTGCTGCCGCTGCTGCTGCAGTTGCCCGGCGCGCTGGCGCTGCTGTTCGCGGCGACCGCGCTGCTGATCGGCGCCAGTTCGGCATGGCGGCCGCTGCCGGCCGCGCTGCGCCTGCTGCTGGTGGCGGCGATGCTGGCGGCGATCTACTGGCAGGTCGGCATGCGCTTCGGCCGCGACACCGGCTGCGCCATGCTCGCGGCGATGCTGGCGATCAAGCCGTCGGAACTGAAGACGCTGCGCGATGCGCGCAGCCTGCTCGGCTTCGCCCTGTTCGCGCCGTTCGCCGCGTTCCTGCTGGACCAGGGGCCGATCACGATGCTGCTGGGGCTGGCCGCGGTGATCGCCGCGCTGCTGTGCATGCAGCGCCTGGCCGACCAGGAAGGCCACAGCGCCGCGCCGCCGCTGCGCGGCCAGCTGCGCGGCGTCGGCCGGCTGCTGGCGCTGGGCCTGCCGCTGGCGCTGGCCGCGTTCTGGCTGTTCCCGCGCCTGGGCTCGCCGCTGTGGGGCGTGCCCGAGCGCGCGCTGGGCCGGCCTGGCCTGTCGGACACGATGAGCCCGGGCCAGTGGCTGGACCTGATGGCCGACGACACCCCGGCGCTGCGCGTGCAGTTCTTCGGCCGCGTGCCGGCACCGGCGCAGCGCTACTGGCGCGGGCCGGTGCTGTGGGATTTCGACGGCAGCACCTGGCGTGCGCAACGCGGCAACGAATACCTGCCGGCACCGGCGGTGCAGGCCGGCGCGAACGCATGGGACTACGAGATCGAGGTCGAGCCGACCGATCGCCGCCAACTGGTGGCGCTGGACCTGCCGCTGCAGGCGCCGGAAGGCACCCGTATCTCCGCCGACTACGTGCTGCACAGCGAGCGCCCGCTCGGCGCGCTGACCCGCTGGCGCCTGCGCTCGGCGCCGCCGCTGCGCTTCGAGGGCGCACTGCCGCCCGCGCAGCGCCAGCGCGCGCTGACGCTGCCGCCCGGCTACAACCCGCGCACCCTGGCGCTGGCCCGGCAATGGCGGCAGCAGGCCGGCGCCGACGATGCCGCGATCGTGGCGCGCGCGCTGCAATGGATCCGCCGCGACTTCGCCTACACGCTGGAGACGCCGCTGCCCGGCCGCGACGGCGTGGACGAATTCCTGTTCCAGCAGAAAGCCGGGTTCTGCCAGCACTTCAGCTCCGCCTTCGTGGTGCTGATGCGCGGCGCCGGCATCCCCGCGCGCGTGGTCACCGGCTATGCCGGCGGCACCCGCAATCCGTTCGGCGATTACTGGGTGGTGCGGCGCATGGACGCCCACGCCTGGGCGGAAGTGTGGCTGCCGCAGCGCGGCTGGGTGCGCGTGGACCCGACCGCGGCGGTCGCCCCGGAACGCATCTACGACACCTTGGAAGACCGCCTCGGCAGCGCTGCCGGCGCCCAGGGCGGCGGCGCCGACTGGCAACTGCGCGATGTCGGCGACTGGCTGCGCCGCGGCTGGAACGACCTGGTGCTGTCCTTCGACGCCAACCGCCAGCAGCAGCTGTTGAGCAACCTGGGCATCGCCAAGCTGGAGCCGGCGCAACTGGTCGCCCTGTTCGCCGGCTTCGCCGCCCTGCTGCTGGGCTGGATGGCGTGGCTGCTGGCGCGCGGCGAACGCGAGCGCGACCCGCTGCTGCGCGCCTGGCGCCGGCTGAGCCGGCGCTACGCCCGGCTCGGCCTGGGCCGCGAAGCGCACGAACCGGCGCTGGCGTGGGCGTCGCGTGTACACCAGGTGATGGAGGCAAACGCGTTGCTTTCGCTCAGCCAACGTTTCGCCGATTCGCGCTACGCTGGCGCTGATTCGGACAGGGCTTCATTGTTGCGCGACCTGCGCAGGCACCGTCCGCATACCGGAGCATTTCGATGAAGATCCGATTGCTGTTCCCCGTCCTGGCCGTTCTCACCCTGGGTGCCTGCGCGACCGCGCCCAAGCCGCTGCAAGGCCAATTCGCCACCGTCACCCCGCGCGACTCGGTCGCCGGCCAGCAGGTCGGTACCTCGGTGCGTTGGGGCGGCAAGATCATCCAGACCAAGCCCGGCCAGGGCCAGACCTGCTTCCAGATGCTGTCGCGGCCGTTGGGCGCCAGCGGCCGCCCGGACAGCGACTCGGCCGACGCCAGCGACGGCCGCTTCATCGCCTGCCGCTCCGGCTTCTACGACCCGGCGGTGTTCGAACCCGGCCGCGAGGTGACCTTCATCGGCCACGTCGCCGGCTACGACAGCACCCGCATCGGCGAATACGACTACCGCCTGCCGAAGATCGATGCCGACGTGGTCTACCTGTGGCCGGTGGTGCGCCAGGTCGACGTGGTGCCCGCCTATCCCTACGGTCCGTACGGCCCGTGGGATCCGTGGGGCCCGCGTTGGGGCTGGGGCCGCGGCTGGTGGTAAGCCACCCGATGGCACGCGTTGTGCCATGATGGAGAAGAAAACGCCGCTGAAAAGCGGCGTTTTCCGTTTGGCCGGCAGGGCTGTGGCGAATCGCGCCGCGGCGGCCGCTCAGGGCGTGCCGAAGCGACCCAGCGGCGCACCGGCCAACAGGTGCAGGTGCAGATGGAACACGGTCTGCCCGGCATGCTCGCGGCAGTTCATCACCACCCGGTAGCCGTCTTCGGCCAGGCCCTGCTCGCGTGCGTAGGCGGCCGCGGCCAGCACCAGCTTGCCGACCAGCGTGGCCTGCTCCGGCGCCAGGTCGTCAAGGGTGGGAATCTCCACCTGCTTGGGAATGAACAGCACGTGCACCGGCGCCTGCGGCGCGATGTCCTTGAAGCCGAGCACGTCGTCGTTCTCGTACACGATGCTCGCGGGAATTTCGCGGCGGATGATCTTGCCGAAGATGGTGTCCATGGGCCGGCTCGCATAGCGGAAAGGGGCAGTCGTTATAGCCGAATTCGGCGACACGCAGCCATCGCCAGATGCGCCGCTACTCGCCTGCGCCGCCGCGCGGGACCTCGTTGCGGCTGCCGAAGGCGTGCGACAGCGTGCCGCGATCCACGTACTCCAGCTCCCCGCCCAGCGGCAGGCCCTGCGCCAGTCGGCTCGGGCGTACTCCGTGCCGGCGCGCCAGCTGCGCCAGGTAGTGCGCGGTGGCCTCGCCCTCGACGGTGGAATTGGTGGCGATGATCAGCTCGACGATCTCGCCCTGTGCCAGCCGCGCCCCGAGCCGGTCCAGGCCGAGTTCGCGCGGGCCGACGCCGTCCAGCGGCGACAGCCGGCCCTGCAGGATGAAATACAGCCCGCGGTAGCCGGTGGCGTGCTCGATCGCCAGGCGGTCGGCAGGCGACTCCACCGCGCACAGCTGCTGGCGGTCGCGGCCGGCGCTGGCGCAGATCGCGCACAGCTCGGTCTCGCTGAAATCGCGGCACTGCGTGCAGTGGCCGACCTTCTCCACCGCCTCGGCCAGCACGTTGGCCAAGCGCAGCCCGCCGTCGCGCTCGCGCTCGAGCACGTGATAGGCCATGCGCTGCGCCGACTTCTGGCCCACACCCGGCAAGACTCGGAAGGCCTCGATCAGTTGTTCGAGCAACGGCGAACTCATGTGTCCCGCATGGTCTCGGGATGCGCGCCATCGAGGCCGTCGCGCAGGGCACACAGCCGTGCCAGCGCCTGCGCCACTGCGCTGCCGATCTCTTCCTGCGATGCCATATACACCGATGGCATGTAGCTCACGATGCGCTCGACTTCTTCACGGTGCGCGCCCGGGCGTTCCAGCAGCGCAAGCGCCAGCGCATCGAATTCCTCGCCGTAACCGGTACCGCGCCCGTAGCGCAGGTCGCTGAGCGGATGATCGCCTGGCTTGCCGTTGGGCATGTCAGAACGGCAGCTTCATGCCCGGCGGCAACTGCATGCCGGCGGTGGCCGAACCCATGCGCTGCTTGGACTCGGCGTCGATCTTGTTGCACGCATCGTTGAAAGCGGCGGCGATCAGATCCTCGGCCATCTCCTGGTCGGAGAGGATGCTCGGATCGATCCGCACCTTGCGGCACTCCTTGGCGCCGGTCAGGGTCACGCTGACCATGCCGCCGCCGGCACTGCCGGTGACTTCCAGCTGGGCCAGTTCTTCCTGGGCGCGCTGCAGGTTTTCCTGCATCTTCTGCGCCTGCTGCATCAATTGGGCGATGTTCCCACGCATGCTTGATTACTCTTGATAGGGGCGGATGGAATCGGGCACGACCCGCGCGCCTTGCTGCTGGATCAGCGCTTGCACCGCCGGGTCTTGCAGGAACGCGGTCTCGGCCGCGCTCTGGCGCTCGCCGCGTTGCCGGTGCGAGCGCTCGTGCAGGGTTTCGGCATCGACCGCGATGCCGCTTTCGATCACGATCTTCGGCCGGCTGCCCAGCGCGTCGGCCAGCGCCGCGGCCAGTTCGCCGAGCGAGCGCTCGGACTGCAGGTATTCGAAGCCCGGCGACAGCGACAGCCGCAGCACGCCGTCGGCGTGGCTGACGAAGGCCGAGTTGGCGGCCAGTTGCCGCGACGGCCCGGTCAGGCCGCAATCGGCGACCAGTTCCAGCCAGTCCTCGGCCGCGTGCAGCACGCGCGGCGCGGCGTATTCGGGGGGCGTGCGCTCAGCGATGGCCAGCGGCGGCGCCATCGCCATTTCCGGCTCGGGCGTGGCGGTGGCTGCCGGCGCGACCGGCGCCTTGGTCGCCGCCGGCGGCGTTGCCGGTGCAGGTGCCGCGGTTTCCCACGGCGGGTCGAGCACGGCAGGCGCCGCGACCGGTGCGGGCACCGGTGTCGGCTTGTCTGCGACCGCAGCCGCTGCCGGCGCTGGCGCCATCATCGGTGCGGCGGGCGCGGGCATCGCGGCGACGGACGGCGCGGCGACGCTGGCCGCAGCGGCAGCAGGTGCCGCAGCCACGGGCGTCGCAGGCGCACGGCCTTCCGTCGTCGTACCTGACCCGGATGCGGCCGGCAGCGGCGCCGCACCCGCCGGGCGGAACGCCAGCATGCGCAGCACCGCCATCTCGAACCCGGCACGCGGACTCGGCGCCAGGTACAGGTCGCGGCGGCCGTTCAAGGCCATCTGGTACCACAGCTGCACGATTTCCGGACGCAGGCGCTCGGCGAATGGCGCCGGGTCCAGCCCGTCCAGGCCGGCCACCGCCGCGCCGGGCACCAGCTGCCGCACCTGGATCCGGTGCAGCGCCTCGGCCAGCGCCTCCAGCACCCCGCCCCAGTCCGGCGAGAACTCGGCCAGCGTGGCGACCACCTGCAGCAGCCGCTGCCCGTCGCCATCGGCCAGCGCCTCGAGCATCGCCCCGACCTGGGTGCGGTCGACCGTGCCCAGCATCGCCCGCACCACGTCGTCGCGCAGCGCGCCGCCGGCATAGGCGATGGCCTGGTCGAGCAGCGACAGGCCGTCGCGCAGGCTGCCGTCGGCAGCCTTGGCCAGCTGCACGATCGCCGAGGCATCGACCTCGATCTGCTCGGCGGCCAGGATCCTGGTCATCTGCCCCTGGATCTGCTCCTCGTCCAGGCGCTTGAGGTTGAACTGCAGGCAGCGCGACAGCACCGTCACCGGCAGCTTCTGCGGGTCGGTGGTCGCCAGCAGGAACTTGACGTGCTCCGGCGGCTCTTCCAGCGTCTTCAGCAGCGCGTTGAACGCCGCCTTGGACAGCATGTGCACCTCGTCGATCAGGTACACCTTGTACTTGCCGCGCGAGGGCATGTACTGCGCGTTCTCGATCACCTCGCGCACGTCGTCCACGCCGGTATTGGACGCGGCGTCGATCTCCAGCAGGTCGATGTAGCGGCCGGCATCGATGTCCAGGCACGCCGGGCACTGCCCGCACGGATCGGCGCTGGTGCCCTGCTCGCAGTTCAGCGACTTGGCGAAGATGCGCGCGATGGTGGTCTTGCCGACGCCGCGGGTGCCGGTGAACAGGAACGCGTGGTGCACGCGCCCGCTGTCCAGCGCATTGGTGAGCGCGCGGACCACGTGCTCCTGCCCCACCAGCTCGGCAAAACGCTTGGGGCGCCACTTGCGGGCGAGAACGAGATAGGACATCAGGCAACCGTCTTCATCTGAACCGCCATTGTGCCATGCCGCGCCGCGTCGATCGTTCAGTGGGGCCGGACCGTCGCCACTGGCCTGGACGGCGGTGGGCCGGCGCTTTTTTTGCGATCGGCGACGGACCCGGGCGGCAAGTCCCTGTCCGCGCGGAGCGCTCTCCTTGTTAACGGCGCCCGCGACGGCTAGAATCCCGCCCCTGCCGTCGGCTAGTCGCGCCGGCAGGCCCGGAGAGGTGTCCGAGTGGTTGAAGGAGCACGCCTGGAAAGTGTGTAAGCGTCTAAACCGCGCTTCGGGGGTTCGAATCCCCCTCTCTCCGCCAGATTCGAATTGCGCTTCCCTCGCAGAATTGCTTCGCCGTTGGCGAAAGCGTTCAAAGGGAAAGACCGCGCCACAGCGCGGTTTCGTCTCTATGGTGGCCCCGTCGGCCCCTCGCGACGCTAGGTCGAAAACTCCGCCAGGGCCGGAAGGCAGCAACGGTATCGATCGACGCGGGCGCCGAGGTCAGCCGGCGGGGTCGCCACCCTTTACTGAAAACACATCCGCCAGGTAGATGCGGTCACTCCGACCGGATTGTGTCGCTGGCAAGCTGCGGCTGTGTCCCGCGCCGTGCCGCAAGCGTCGATCCTGACCAGTCATTGGCACCGGCCGTGGCGACGGCACAACCATCCTCGCAACGACAGCATTCCTATGGCGCGTATCGATCGACGCGGGCGCCGAGGTCAGCCGGCGGGGTCGCCACCCTTTTCCTGAAAACACATCCGCCAGGTAAATGCGGTCACTTCGACCGGATGGTGCTGGCAAGCTGCGGCTGTGTCCCGCGCCGTGCCGCAAGCGTCGATCCTGACCAGTCATTGGCACCGGCCGTGGCGACGGCACAACCATCCCCGCAACGACAGCATTCCTATGGCGCGTATCGATCGACGCGGGCTCCGAGGTCAGCCGGCGGGGTCGCCACCCTTTTCCTGAAAACACATCCGCCAGGTAAATGCGGTCACTTCGACCGGATGGTGCTGGCAAGCTGCGGCTGTGTCCCGCGCCGTGCCGCAAGCGTCGATCCTGACCAGTCATTGGCACCGGCCGTGGCGACGGCACAACCATCCCCGCAACGACAGCATTCCTATGGCGCGTATCGATCGACGCGGGCGCCGAGGTCAGCCGGCGGGGTCACCACCCTAATCTCTTCGAAGAACGCTACAGCGGCCGATCCGGGTGCCCATCGCGCGGGCGTGCCTTGCCGTCCTCACGTCATCGTCGACGCGACATCGGCGGCCCTGCCGATGGCCCGGCATCCCGAGCCGGCCCTAGGCCTCCGGATGCAGCCAGCCGGCGTCGCCCTCGCGGTAGCGCTCGTGCTTCCAGATCGGCACCCGCGCCTTGACCTCGTCAATGACGTAGCGGCAGGCGTCGAACGCCGCGCCGCGATGCGCCGCGACCACGCCCACCCACACGGCCAAGTCGCCGATCGCCAGGTCGCCGATGCGGTGCACGCCGCGCAGGTCGAGGATGTCGAAGCGGGCCAGGGCTTCGTCGGCGATGCGCCGGCCCTCGGCCTCGGCCAGCGCCGCATAGGCCTCGTAGCGCAGGCCGTCGACCGCGCGGCCGTCGTTGTGGTCGCGCACCCAGCCTTCGAAACTTGCATAGGCGCCGGCCTGCGCATGCGCCAGCGGCGCGCGCAGCGCGGCGATGTCCAAGGCGCTGTCGGCGAGATGGAAGCGATGCGTGTCGGACATCGATCAGCCTCCCGAGACCGGCGGAATGAACACCACTTCGCTGCCCTCGCGCAGTGCGTCGTCCCAGCCCACGAAGGCGCCGTCCACGGCCACGCGCAGACGCTGCGACGGCCAGCGCAGGCCGTGCCGCGCGTCGAGTTCGGCGTACAGCGCGCGCAGGTCGGCGGCCGCGGTCTGCACCTGTTCGCGGTCGATGCCCGCCGCCTCGCGCAGGCTGGCGAAATACAGCACGGTCACGCGCACGCTCATGTCGCGCTCCCGACGTCGCGCTTGCCGCCGCGCTTGCCGAGCAGCCGTACCGGGCCGATCGTCATCGCGTGGGTCAGCGCCTTGCACATGTCGTAGACCGTCAGCGCGGCGATGCTGGCGCCGGTCAGCGCCTCCATCTCCACGCCGGTGCGGTGCACGGTGCGCACTGTGCATTCGATGCGCAGCACCTGCGGCGAGGCCCAGTCGATCGCGAAGCGGCAGCCGTCGATCGGCAGCGGGTGGCAGAACGGGATCAGTTCGTGGGTGCGCTTGACCGCCATGGTGCCGGCGATCACCGCCGTGTCGACGATGCCGCCCTTGGCGCTGCGCAGCGCGTCGGCGCGCAATTGCGCGGCCACCGCGGCGGGAAAGCGCACCCGCGACTCGGCCACGGCGACGCGCGCGGTGACGGCCTTGGCCGAGACGTCCACCATCGTCGGCAGCCCCTGCGGGTCCAGATGGGTCAGCGTCCTGCTCGCCGCGACGGCGTATTTGGCCTTTTCTTCGCTCATAGGCTGCGCTGCCGCTCCCACGGCATCCTGCTCAGGCGGCGCCGGGAATCGGCGTGCCCTGGTGGAACAGCATGCGCCATTCGCCATCGCGGCAGCGCCACAGCGAACTGCGCAGCGCATGCCGCACCGGCGCGCCGTCGCCATCGTGGCGCTCGCTGCGATAGCGCAGCTGCGCCAGATCCGGCGCCGGCAACCACGCCTGCAAATCGAACGCGCGATAGCGGACCGCGCCGGCCTCTGCCGGCAATTCCTGCAGCAGCGCCTGCCTGTCGATGCAGCGCCCGGACGCACCGAATTCGACGAACGCCTCGTCGAGCAGCGCCGACAACCGCGCCAGCGAGGCGCGCGTCGCCGGCTCCAGCAATTCCAGCTCCAGCGCGAACAACCGGTGCTTCAGCGACTCGTCCATTGCGCTCATCCGCCGATCAGGAACATCTCGACGTGCTTGCCGCGCGCCGCGCGCGCATCGCCGCGCAGTTCGCTGTAGCGGTCGCCGCGCTGGCCCCACAGCGCCCGCACGCGCTCGGCCAGCGCGTCCTCGCCGCCGGCCAGGGCCGGCTTCAGGTCGGTGCCGGCGGCGGCGAACAGGCAGGTGTAGAGCTGGCCGTCGGCCGACACGCGCGCGCGATGGCAATCGCCGCAGAACGGCGCGCTGACCGAGCTGACGAAGCCGATCTCGCCGCCACCATCGACGAAGGCATGGCGTGCGGCGACTTCGCCGGCGTAGTGCGGATCCAGCGCGCGCAACGACCAGCGTGCGGCGATGCGCGCGTGCAATTCGGCCGAAGGCACCACCCGTTCGCGGCGCCAGGCATTGCAGGTGCCCACGTCCATGTATTCGATGAAACGCAGCACGTGGCCGCTGCCGCGGAAGTGCGCCAGCAGCGGCAGCACCTGGTCGTCGTTGATGCCGCGCTGGACCACGCAATTGATCTTCACCGGCCCCAGCCCGGCCGCCACCGCCGCGTCGATGCCGGCCAGCACCTGCGCCACCTCGCCGCGGTCGCCGGACATGCGCCGGAAGGTCGCCGCGTCGATCGCGTCCAGGCTCACCGTGACCCGGCGCAATCCCGCATCGCGCAGAGCCTGCGCGTGCCGCGCCAGCAGCGAACCGTTGGTGGTCATGGCCAGGTCGTCGAGGCCGGGAATGCGCGCCAGGCGCCGCACCAGTTCAGGCAGGTCGCGGCGCAGCAACGGCTCGCCGCCGGTCAGGCGCAGCTTGCTGACGCCGTTGCGCACGAAACCGCGCACCAGCGTCTCGATCTGGTCGAACGACAACCGCGAGGCCGCATCGAAGCCGTAGTCGTCGGGCACCTTGTCGGCCGGCATGCAGTAGCCGCAGCGGAAATTGCAGGCCTCGATCACCGACAGGCGCAGGTCGCGTAACGGCCGCCCCAACCGATCCAACGGCGCGACGGACGCGAGCGGCGTGCGTAACACAGCGCTCATGGCGCCGGCACCTGCGGCGCGCGCGGCGTAGCCAGCCCCACGCACTCGCCCGGCCGCGCGACGCGGTGACCGCGCGCGCGCAGGGCTTCGGCATCCTCGACGCTGGCGTAGTGGTACAGCATCATGCGTTGCAGCAACTCGGCGGGATATTCCCGTTCCAGGTCATCGACCCCAGTATGCGACGGGTTGCCGTGAAGGCCGCAGTCATGCGCGATCAGCTCGCCGTCGCCGGCATAACGGCTCAGCATTTCCGGAATCGGCCGGGTATCGCCGCTCCATACCAGCGCGCCCTGCAGGCGCAGCCCGAAGGCAGTGTCCGGCCAGTGGTGACGCACCGGAAACACCTCCAGCCGCACCCCGTCGTGCCAGAACGCATCGCCCACCGCGACCAGCTGGAACGCGTCCCAGAAATTGGCGCCGCCCTCGGCCAGCACGTTCGGGTAGTCGCCGATCCGGCGATGCAACAGCGGCACCAGCGGCGCCGGCACGTACACCCGCACCTTGCCGCGCCGCGCCGAGAAATAGGCGTCCACGAACAGCCGTTCGAAACCGGCCACATGGTCCAGGTGCACATGGGTCACGAACAGCGCCTGCGGCATCGCCGCGTACTGCGCCTGGTAGGCGCTCAGGCCCTCGCCGCCGCAATCGATGCTCAGCCACGGCGCACCGTCGCGCTCGATCGTGGCCATCGGCGAGCCCAGCTCCACCGCCGAGGCGTTGCCGACGCCCTGGAAGCGCAGCCCCCAGGCCATCAGTAGCCCCGGTTCCAGGCCAGGTCGTAGGCGCGGCGCAGGCGCGCGTAGTCCTTGTTGACCTCGTCCACGCTGCGCGCGCCGCGCAGCTTCAGCAGCGAGCGATGCAGACGCTTGAGGTTGCGTTCGCGCCAGCGCGTGGCCGGGATGCGCAGCACGCCGCGGTCGAAATCGATCAGCCAGCCGCGGCCGTTGCCGTCGAACAGGATGTTGTGCGCGTTGAGGTCGGCGTGATCCAGCCCGGCGCGATGGAAGCGCGCGACCAGCCGCCCGGTTTCCTCCCACGGCGCGCCGCGGCCGGCGACATGCGCGCGATCGGCCAGCGAGCGCACCCCTTCCAGCCGCTCCATCAGGATCGCGGCGCGGTAGCGCAGGCCCTGACGCAGATAGCAGGCGGCCAGCGGCTGCGGCACCGGCAGCTTGCGTGCGATCAAAGCGCGCATCAGCCGGAACTCGGCGAAGCTGCGGGTGCGGTCGGCGCCGGACCAGAGGTAGCGATCGCGGCTGAGCTTGGCGACCAGGCCGCCGCGCCGGTACTGGCGCAGCACGCTGGCGCCGAACGGGGCATCGACGAACCAGGCGCCGCCGCGGCCGCCCTCGTCCACCGGACGCGCGCGCTCGGCCCAGTACGCGGCGGAGAACAGCGCCGGCTCGGCTTGCCGCAGCCGTTGGCGGTCGAACAGAATGGCGCCATAGCCGCGGCCCTCGCGGTACGGCGTCAGCGCTTCGGTGGCGTCGAATGCAACCATTCAGCGAGTCTAACAACACCATGGCAGCAACGCTCCCTTCGCTGTGCCTGTTGCGCCTGTCGGCGCTGGGGGACGTGACCCATGTGGTGCCGCTGGTACGCACCCTGCAGCGCGCCTGGCCCGCCGCGCCGCCGCTGCACTGGATCATCGACAAAGGCGGGCACAGGCTGCTCGACGGCCTGCCCGGGGTGATCTTCCACGACTACGACAAGCGCAGCGGCCTGGCCGGCATGCGCGCGCTGCGCCGCGAACTGCCGGCGCATGGCTTCGATGCGCTGCTGCAGATGCAGGTGGCGCTGCGCGCCAACGTACTGTCCGCGTTCGTACGCGCGCGCCGCCGCATCGGCTACGACCGCAGCCGCTCCAAGGACCTGCACGGCCTGTTCGTCAACGAACGCATCCCCGACCGCCCCGGCATCCACGTGCTCGACGCGATCGGCAGCTTCTGCGAACCGCTGGGCCTGCGCCAGACGCAGGTGCGCTGGGACCTGCCGATTCCCGACGACGCGCACGCCTGGGCGCAGGCGCAATGGCCCGAGGACGGCCGCCCGGCGCTGCTGATCTCGCCCTGTTCCAGCCACGTGCGCCGCAACTGGTACGCCGACCGCTACGCCGCGGTCGCCGACCACGCCGCCGCGCAGGGCTGGCGGGTGGTGCTGTGCGGCGGGCGCAGCGAACTGGAGCGCAGCACGGCCGACGCCATCGTCGCGGCGATGCGCGCGCCGGTGCTGGACCTGGTCGGCCGCGACACGCTCAAGCAACTGCCGGCGCTGCTGCAGCGCGCCGCGCTGGTGATGACCCCGGACTCGGGCCCGATGCACATCGCCAACGCCGTGGGCAGCAAGGTGCTGGGCCTGCACGCGGCCAGCAACCCGCGCCGCAGCGGCCCGTATTCGGACATCCGCTACTGCGTGGACAAGTACGACGCGGCGGCGCGCAAGTTCCTCGGCAAGCCGGCCGAGCAACTGAAATGGGGCAGCAAGATCGAATTCGACGCGGTGATGGCGCTGATCGGCGTGGACGACGCGATCGCCGCGTTCGAGCGCTACCGCACCGACCAGGGCATGTAAGCCGGCTTGTGCGCTGACCGAGCGCGGCCTTACCATGCGCCTGCGCGTTCGCCACCCCTTCGGTCTGCGGACGCCGCCGTAAGCGTTTAACGTCAAGCAACGCGCCAACCGCGCCGGATTCGTCCGGGGCCGTTTCCCGTCAGCGCCTCGGCGCCCACGGGTGGCGCCTTTGCTTCGACCGGCTTACGGAGTTCGCACCATGTCCCGTTCCCCTCGGTTTTTCCCGCGCAAGCTGCATTCCCGCCACGCCGGCTGGGTGATGCCGCTGTTGTTGTCGATCCTGATGACCTGCGTGGTCTCGATGATCAGTACGCTGCGCACGGTCGGTCTGGCGCCGGGCGTCTACTCGCTATGGCTGGGCGCCTGGGCGTTGTCGTGGCTGATCGCCTTTCCGACCCTGCTGCTGGCATTGCCGCTGGTGCGCCGGCTGACCGGGATCCTGGTCGCGCGCGCCTGATCCACTCGTCCCTGGCCTATACAGGGGCCGCACCGGGAGGCGGCGACGCCTCCCGGCTGCTTCGCTCAGGACGCCGCGCCGCGGTAGTCCTGGTAGGACTTCTCTTCGACGTAGCTGGACCCCAGCGCCAGGTTGATCTCCTTCTTGATCCGCGCGCGCTCGTCGTTCTCGTAGTACACGCTGCGCGCGAGCTTGATGAATTCCTCGTCGAAGGCCTGCGCCTTCTCCTTGATCCGGATCTCGTCCTCGATCACCCACAGGCGCTCGTTGACCGCCTTCAGCTCCAGGCGCAGGCGGGCGACGTCGCCGCTGGCGGCCGGATGCGCCATCCAGGTCTTTTCCAGCGCCGACAGCTCCGCGCGCACGTTGGCCAGCTTGGCCGCATCGCCGATGCGCTCGGACTTGATCTGCAGGATGGCGATCTTGTCGAGCAGTTCGCCGAAGGAGACGGGGACGAGGATTTCGGACATGGGCACACCCAGGCGAGAGTTGAGAGGAAGTGTAACGAGCAGGCCTTAAAGCCATGTCGGCGCGGCGTGGCCGCGGCCGTCAAAAAACAAAAGGCCCCTGACGGGGCCTTCTGCGCACGGGCGATACTGCTGCCGCGAAACTGGCGGGAAGGGGGGGATTCACTCGGTGCATGCTGCACCTCGCCCTACGGGCGGCTGCGCCGTGCGCATCGTGCCGATGCGTCGAACCCGCGGGGCTTCTCACCCCCCCTCCTGCTCCGATCGCATCTGCGACCAGCTGAAACATTATCGATGCCGCGAAACTGGCGGGAAGGGGGGGATTCGAACCCCCGAGGCGCTATAAACGCCTGCCTGATTTCGAGTCAGGTACATTCAACCGCTCTGCCACCTTCCCGGGTGGTCCCCGGCGGACCGGGGGCGTGCATCATACGGTCCCCGCCGCGCGCGGACAAGCGCCGCGTCGCACGGCAGCCCGGTCCCCACCCCCGCACCGCCATGAACCCCGCCTGCCCCGCGGCGCGGCCAGCGATTGCCTGATGTCCGCTTGGCCGCGATGATGCCGTTTGAATGACAGGAAGCCGGGCCGGCCGTGGGCGCGCAATGATCGAATTCGGACACCTCACCCACGTCGGCCTGCGCCGCGAACTCAACGAGGACACCTATTACGGCGACAACGAGCTCGGCCTGTGGCTGGTCGCCGACGGCATGGGCGGGCATGCCTGCGGCGAGGTGGCCAGCGCCCTGGCGCGCGAGGCCATCGTCCGCGAGGTGCGCGGCGGCACGCCGCTGGCGCAGGCGATCCGCATCGCCGACGAAGAGATCATCCGCGCCTCGCGCCGGCGCAACGACACCTTGCCGATGGGCACCACCGTGGTCGCCGCGCGCGTGCAGGGCAACCGCTTCGAGGTGGCCTGGGTCGGCGACAGCCGCGCCTACCTGTGGCGCGACGGCAAGCTCGCCCAGCTCAGCCAGGACCACAGCTACGTGCAGGAACTGATCGCGCAGGGCGCACTGACCGCCGAGCAGGCGCGCGCGCATCCGCACCGCAACGTGGTCACCCAGGCGCTGGGCGTCACCGATCCGCTGCACCTCAACGTGGCCACGATGACCGGCGAACTGCGCCCGGGCATGCAGCTGCTGCTGTGCAGCGACGGGCTGACCGAGGAAGTGGACGACCCCGGCATCGCCGCCACGCTCGGCCACGACGACTGCAGCGCGCAGGAATGCGTGGACACGCTGGTGGCGGCTGCACTGGACGGCGGCGGTTCGGACAACATCACCGCGATCCTGGTGCGCTGCCACTGAGTTCAGGCAGGCGCGCGATCGGTGCCGGCCATGGTGCCGACCGCGAGCGCGGCTGCAGCAGGTCGGCGACATCGATGCCGCAACGGCGCACAGGCGACGCGCCTATCTTTCTCGAAGAGCTGCGCGCTACAGCGCCAGCACGCAGTTTCCTTGCTGGGCCATGCCGTTGCGATGGCGCGCGCCGAGCCGGGGTCGTGCTGCTTTCCGTGGGTCATTACCCCACAGAGTGCTCAGGCAGCAGCGTGGCGAACTCCGGGGCCGGACAAACCCCAAGGACACACGCCAACAAATGCCACATCCCAGCGTCGCAGCGGCTCAGCCAGCCACGGCTTCGGCCAGCACCGGCTCGTCGGTGTCCCACAGCGCGCGCCCGGCCTTCTTGCGCAGCTTTTCCAGCCGCGCCTGGTGCGCCTCCAGTTCCGACGCGGTCGGCAGCACCCGCGGCCGCGGCAGCAAGGTCGCCATATCGAACGCTGCGCGTTGGCCGTCGGCGTGGTTGCCGCGCTCGTCGGCCAGGGCGAAGCCGATCTCCTCCTGCCCCGAGGTCAGCGCGATGTAGACGTCGCTGAGGATCTGCGCATCGAGCAGCGCGCCGTGCAGTTGCCGGTGCGAGTTGTCCACGCCCAGGCGCTTGCACAGCGCGTCCAGCGAATTGCGCTGGCCGGGGAAGCGCTCGCGCGCCAGCAACAGCGTGTCGATGACCGTGGCGCGGTCGAGGATGCGCCCGTAAGAGTCGCCCAGCCGCGACAGCTCGTAGTCGAGGAAGCCCAGATCGAACGAGGCGTTGTGGATGATCAGCTCGGCGCCGTCGATGAACGCCAGGAACTCATCCACCACCTCGTGGAATTCCGGCTTGTCGGCAAGGAACTCCAGGGTCAGGCCGGTGACTTCCTGCGCGCCGGGTTCGAAGTCGCAGTCCGGGCGCAGATAGCGGTGGAAGTTGCGCCCGCTGGGACGGCGCTCGAGCAGTTCCACCGCGCCGATTTCGACGACGCGGTTGCCCTTCTTCCATTCCAGGCCGGTGGTTTCGGTATCGAGGATGATCTGACGCATGTGGCTCGCTGCAGGATGAGGCGTGGAAAGGATCAGGACGCGACCGCGGCGCCGCCGGCGCGCACCCGCAGCGCCTGGTTGCGCGCCAGCACGTCCACCCGCTCGTTGTCCGGATCGCCGCTATGGCCCTTGACCCAGCGCCAATCGATGGTGTGCCGCTGCGCGGCGGCATGCAGCCGCTCCCACAGGTCGCGGTTCTTGACCGGATCACCGCCGGCGGTCTTCCACTGCCGCCGCACCCAGCCCGGCATCCATTCGGTGATGCCCTGGCGCACGTACTGCGAATCGGTATGCAGCACGATCTGGCACGGCTCACTGAGCGTTTCCAGCGCCATGATCGCGGCCATCAGCTCCATGCGGTTGTTGGTGGTGTGCGCCTCGGCGCCGGCGACTTCGCGCTCCAGGCCCTTGTAGCGCAGCAGCGCGGCCCAGCCGCCGGGGCCGGGATTGCCGAGGCAGGCGCCGTCGGTGTGGATATCAACAGTCTTCATGGTCGTCCAGGAATCAGATGGAGGCGGCCGAACCGCGCCAGCGTACCGGCGCGCGCAGCGGAATGGGGCCGATGCCGGCGGCGGTGCGCTTTTCCGCCTGCAGCAGGCACACCGCGCGCAGCGGTGCGCCGGAGGTCGCCGAGCCGACGCCGCCGCGGGTCGGCCAGACCGGCCCCAGATAGCGCAGCGGATCGGTGCACGGCAGTCCGGCCCGCTCCAGCAGCCCGCGCCAGCTGCCCGGCGGCCGCGCCACCAGGCCCTGGCGGCGCCAGCGCAGCCGGTACGGGCTGACCGCATTGAGCGCGAACAGCCAGATCCGGCCGCCCGGCAACAATACCCGCTCGCATTCCTCCAGCAGCGCCGCGGCGTCGGCGCCGAGCACGTGCTGCAGCACGATCGCGTTGACGCTTTCCGAGGGCAGCGGCAGCGGCAGCGTGCACACTAGGTCGCCGGCATAGCCACGCGCGGTGCGGTGCAGGCGCACGCCGCGCCCCGGCAGCTCGCGCGCCAGCGGCGCGAACGGCACCGGCGCCAGCCACAGCCAGGGCTGCGCGGGGCGTGCGAGCAAGGCGTCGAGGATCAACGGCTGCTCGGCCTGGAGCAGCTGTTGCGCCACCACCGTATCAAACCAGGATGAGACAGTAGCTTGACGGAGGAACGGGGCGGCAGGCATGGTGCCAATTCTATGCGACTGATCGCCCTGCCCGCATTCCAGGATAACTACATCTGGGCGATCGCCGCCGCGGATGGCCGCGCCGTGCTGGTCGACCCCGGTCAGGCCGAGCCGGTGTTCGAAGCCGCCGCGCAAGGACTGCAACCGGCCGCGGTGCTGCTGACCCACCATCACGACGACCACATCGGCGGCGTGGCGGCCCTGCGCGAGCGCTGGCCGGACCTGCCTGTGTATGCCCCGGCGGACGAGCCGCGGGTCCCGTTCGCCAGCCAGCGCGTCGGCGACGGCGATGCGGTCCAGGTGCTGGGATGGGAGTTCCAGACCCTTTTCGTGCCGGGGCATACCCGTTCGCACGTGGCCTATGTCGGCGAAGGCCACCTGTTCAGCGGGGATACGCTGTTCAGCCTAGGCTGTGGGCGCATGTTCGAAGGTACGCCCTCCCAGATGTTGGGTTCGCTGCAACGGCTGGCCGCCCTCCCGGGCGCCACGCTGGTGTGTTGCGGACACGAATACACCCTGGCCAATGCGGCATTCGCCGTCACGGTCGATCCCACCAACGCTGCCTTGCGGCAGCGCCATCAGGAAGTCCAGGCCATGCGTCATGCTGCCCGTCCCACTGTTCCCGTCAGTCTCGCCAGCGAAGTGGCGACCAATCCGTTCCTGCGCACCGCCTCGGCGGCGATCCAGCAGGCGGTCGGCGCCCGGCTCGGCTGCGGCGCACGCGACGAAGTGGAAGTATTCGCCGAATTAAGGCGCTGGAAAGACGATTTTCGCGCATGAGGTCGCTGCTTTTGACGGCGGCGCTGACGCTGGCGATCGCGTCGGCAACCTCCTCCGCGAGCGCGGCGGCACCCATCGGTGCGGCGCTGGAGCAGACCGTCGCCGGACTGAACGTGTTGCCGATGGACGCCGCGGCGCTGCCGCCGGCAACCACGCGTAACGGCCACACCATCCTCGCCAGCTTCCGCGACGGCCTGGCCGACGCGCAATGCGATGGCGGCGCCACCGATGCGCGCTGGAAGCAGCAGTTCGCGCGCGCGCCGGCGCGACTGGCCAACGAGGACGAGGACGTGTTGCCGCTGTTCGGCTACGTGGTGGACGAATTGCGCGCCGCCGACCTGCCGACCGAATTCGCGCTGATCCCCTTCGTGGAGAGCGGCTATCGCCCCGCCGCGCGCAACAGCGGCGGCCCGGCCGGCCTGTGGCAGTTCATCGCCGACACCGCCCGCAACCATGACGTGCCGGTCGAAGGCGGCTACGACGGCCGCCTGTCCGCGGTGGACTCCACCCGCGCCGCGGTGCGTTACCTGAAGACCTTGCACGGCATGTTCGGCGGCGACTGGCGCCTGGCGATCATGGCCTACAACGCCGGCGAATACCGCGTACTGCAATCGATGCGCCGCGCCGGCATGAACGCGCAGAACGCGCAGCCGGCCAAGTTGCCGGGGCTGTCGCCGATCACCTATGCCTACGTCGAGAAGCTGCACGCGCTGGCGTGCGTGCTGGAACAGGCGCAGACCCGCGACGAATGGATGGCCTCGCTGGACCGCGAGGTGCCGATCCTGCAGGCGCGCACCCTGCCCGCCGGCATGTCGCTGGACGAATGGGCACGGCAGCAGGCGTTGCAGGGCAACCAGGTCGCGCGGCTGAATCCGGCGCTGGGCAGCGTGCGCAACAAAAAGCGCGCGCTGCCGGTACTGGCCCCGGTCGGCAACGGCGGCAGCGCCGCCACGGCCGCTGCCGATGCCATGGCATTGGCGGCACAACCGCAGCAGGCCGAAGAAGCGCCGGCGACGCGCGCCGTCGCCAGCATCGCCGAGCCCACACCGCCACGCATGCGCCAGCGCACGCCCGCGGCGCGCCGCACCCATACCGTCCGCGACGGCGACACCGCCTGGACCATCGCCAAGCGCTACGGCATCACCGTGCAGACGCTGCTGGCGAAGAACGGCCTGTCCGCGCGCAGCGTGCTGCGTCCGGGCATGGTGCTGAGCTACGAGGAATAGGCGCAGGGAGCCGGCGAGACCGCAAGAGCGGCAACCGGCAGCGCTGCCGACCCCGGCCAACGCAAGATGCCCTTGTGGGAGCGACTTCAGTCGCGACAGGCTTTCTCGGTAACGCCCGTCGCGACTGAAGTCGCTCCCACAGCTTGGCGAACAGCCGAGAGAAGCGAGAGCATCAAGCGCTTCCGCATCGGCCAGCGCCGCAGCCCGAGGCAGTCGTGGGCCGCCCCATCGCATCTCCGTTGGCGTCGCCTCCAGCGCATGGCGAACAGTCGAAAAACGACTGGGCCACAAACGCTGCACATTGACCCTCAGCGAACGCTCCGGCGGCTCTTACCGAACACATCGCTGCGGCGATGCACACCGCGTCGCCGCAGTCATCGCCACTGGCGCTGACGCTGCCGAGCGCAAGCGCGATCTCCATGCGCGTGCTTCACGCGCCCGCACCGATGGCCCGCGCGCGCTCGTCAGCGGCCACACCGCCGCACTGGCGCTCCCTTCTCCCCTCGGGAGAAGGTGCCCCGAAGGGGCGGATGAGGGTACGGCGCACCGGCGCATGCACGAAGCATGCACACTTCCTTGCCGCCCTCACGGCCCTGCCGCAGCGACCGCGTTACGACGCACGCTCGCGCGGCACATCACCGCACATCCGAATGTCCCAAGTGATCCCTGTGCCGGAGTGCCGGAGTACCGAATGTCTCAAGTGCCGGAGTGCAGGACCCAAAAACGAACAAGCCCGGCAGGACCGGGCTTGTTCGCATCACTCTCAGCGCAAACAGCGATTACAGATTCGCTTCCTGCACGCTGACCTTGTAGCGCTTGCGCATCGCGTCGATGTAGGCCTTCGACGCGGCAGCGCCTTCGATCTGGCCCAGTTGCTGCTTCAGCGTCGCCTGCTGTTCCGCCGGCACCTTGCTCAGGTCGCCCGGGTTCACCTTGTTGAGCACGAACAGCGCGTAGCGCTTGGCACCGCCCGGCACGCCGTTCGCCGACAGCTCGACCT
>Ga0308160_10001861_pt1 | contig 27564 bp, 47 predicted proteins | sample PhyFR1_FD_201036 | JGI IMG/M metagenome (GOLD analysis project Ga0308160, IMG submission 201036) | Phyllosphere microbial communities from UC Gill Tract Community Farm, Albany, California, United States - DLSLF.R1 | ecosystem: Host-associated > Plants > Phyllosphere > Unclassified | place: USA... | reverse complement strand
CTCGTCGATGATCACGTCTTCGATCTCTTCTCGGCGCTGTATGGTATTGAGCAAGTCATCCATCAGCAGGTTCGCAAGGTTTGTGGCCTTGCGAATGTCCCGACGGTGGCTGCGAACCACCCGAGCCCCTTCTTCTGCGGCCTCTTCGATGATCTCGGCGTCAAGTTCGCAGTTCGCGCCTTGGTCGTTGCGAACCTCTCCGCGAACCAGCTTGCTGCGAACCTCTTTGCGCACCTGGTCAGAAAGGTCTCTCGCCCATCCCTGGACCTTGGCCTTCTTTCGAATTGCAGTGTCGCTCACGCCTTGGCGCTCTGCGATAGTCCTGATGGAAAGCGAACCAGCCCGGTAGGCACGTTCGATTGCCTCCCAGTCGGGTTGCTTGGTTGTCATGGCTTTTCTCTGACGCTTGAAATAGTGGCGCGTTGCCGGTATTGGTGAAGATCAATCCGTCAGCAAGGAAAGCAACATGGGCTTAGCTACTGCAGATGTTGAGGTCTATTCAGATCATGAAGCGGTTCGATTGATCGGTGTTCCGTTCACCTTTAACCCAGGCGATCGGACCATTTACACCGGCGCAGACAATACCAGCGCCGTGGTGCTGCGCGCAGGCTGGCTTGGTCTGAAGACCGAACCATTCCAGGGCTGGCAATCGGCGCACATCCTTTCGGTAACCGGAAGCAACGGGGATGATCGCGTGTTCGAGGTGAAGCGCAACTTCAACAATCCAGTGCAAGAGGACGACTGGCTGTGGTTCCCAGCTATGCCCCAGAAAGTAGAGCCCTTCCGAAACTGATCTTCCGTGCCGCACTCACCTGCGGCACCACCTACCCCTCCCCGCCTTCCAGAAGTACGTCAATCAGCTTCTGCTCACCCAGGCGCATGGCACCCAGGCATTGCAGGTCGTCGCACTTAGGGCCGAGGCCGAACACGGTCACCTCACCTTTGGCACCGATCAACGTCAAAGCGCCAACGGTGCACTCGGGATGCTCTCCAGCGTCCAGGTCGTCGGCAATCTTGCGCAGGGTCTTGGCTGCATCGCGCCAGTCCTCCCGCTTGAACTCCAGAACCTTGACGGTCATTCGGTCACCATTTGGTGTGTCTGTGCGTGGGCGTGGCCGTGGAGCAGACTCACGATCAGGCCTTGAGGAAGTCCGGCAGACCTGGCGGCGTCCACTGCATCAGCAATAGCCTTGTCGAGCGCGCTTACCGCTGCATTGATGTCAGGGCTCATTGGCAGAGCGTGGCGCAGGCGGGTGACGTTGCTCATGTGTTGTGCCCCTCCAGAGGCTGAGCAAAGGTGAACTTCACGCCGTCATCCGGGCAATAGGTGGAATAAGTGGCGTTCTGAAGGATCACACCATCTCCCAGTACCTCTGTGGCCGCATCACCGTACTTGGTGATCAGCGCAGCCTTCAGGTCATCCGCAGACAAGGTCAGCGCGATGTCGTTGAAGTGGATCAGCGTCTTCTTGATGCCCATATCTACCTCAATTCTCGCGCCACGATTTGGCGCATTCGAAAACGTGGCGCGGATTAGTCGGTATACTCCGTCGACTTTGATTTTTTTCGAGACTTCAAACCCATGCACGGACGCTTGTTTCTCTCTGCGCTAGTTCTCGCTGGCCCAGTACTAGCTTCAGAGCCATCCCGCTACAGCTACGACGAAGCTCCTGCTGACGGCTACATGTACGCCGTTAGGTATCAACAGGCCAAGCTGGCTTGTGAATCGCTGCCAGATGACCTTGAAGCGGACTATGCGAAAGCGATGCGCCTTACCAAAGAAGCCAGCCCCGAATTCGCGCGAACTTACGCCAAAGGCTTAGCGGCTAATATTCGATGGCGCAAACCAGCAACGCTAGAAGATCAGCAGCACGAGTGCGAGCAAAGCCAACATGCACTGCGTGTGACGGTGAACCTTGCCCGACAATGGTTTCCAGGGGGCTGGTAAGCCCTCGCATTACTTGCTCCGGCGCTCGATGCCGCCAGGCGCCTTGTCACAATGCAGGCAGTGCTCGCAGTTCAGCGTCCGGCATAGCCAAACCTTAACCTGCTGCCAGTACGTGACCATGAAGATATGGCGGGCACCGGCCAGGGCCAGGGCGACATGCAGTGTCAGGCCCGCGGTGGTCGGGCCGAAGAAGATATTCTGGCTACGCACCATCACGACAAAACCAGTAATGGCGATCGTCGAGTAGATCAGCTTCCCGAGGATGCCGTCCCTCACTTTCCCGCTCAGTACGCACCAGGTCGCCCAGGCCGCGATAAGGCCGCAGGCGATAGAGTTGATCAGTTCAAGATTCATGGTGGATTGCCTCCCCCGAACCGCTGGCGGATAAGCGCCCAGAGGTCAGCGGCTTTGATGGCTCGGTTGATTGCTGCCAGGAGTGAGCCGCCGAACGTGCCCAGCAAGAAACCGATGCCGGCGACGATCTTTGGCTCAGTGACATTCAGGTAGGCGCTGACCATGCTCGTCAGATACAGCGAGCAGGCAACCCCCGTGATCAAGAACACCATCCAGGCGCGCCAGTCGGACAAGTCGTCCTTGTGCCACCAGCTCGCAACAACGGCCCCAATCAGGCCCGCAATCAACAATTCGAACCTGTCGATCTTGTCGAGCAGGCGCTGTAGATACTCCATGCGCTCGACTCCGTGGGGCATGTTTGGAATAGGTCAGCCCCAGCAGCATTCCCAGCTCATAGCGATGGGTGTGGTGGGGCCGAAAACTGAAAGGCCCCGATCAATATCGAGGCCCTGAGTAGGTGTGCGGTCTTTCCCGCTGTCAGCCAAAGACAACCACAGCGTCGACGCCCCGATGCATCGATCTCGCCGTTCTTGTCTCGCGCCACCCTGGAAGCACAGTCAGGTCAGGGTGCGCGAGCTGCCGGTGTTTTTCCGTAGCGCTGCACTACCGGCTTATCAACGTCCAGGCCTTCCGTGAGGCTGTCCTGGCTACAGGTAAACTCGAGGTATAAAAAAGCCCCGCGCGATCACAGGGCTTAATTTGCTACATGAACAAGATCAACTGCCGGTCAGGGCAGTACGTCATAAGTCACGTAAAGGGAAGAGTCGCTGTTACCCGGCGCATACCAGAGCCCCTGACCGCCAGGGATCAGAATCTCGAACGGAACCTGGCCCTGAACCGCGCAAACGACCGGAGAGCTTTTCAGCGTCTCATAAACTGGCGCCACAGTTCCCGTGTACAGTCGGCCGCCGTTGTTGATACACGTGCGGATCACGATGCCCGTGGTGTTTTGGGATGGCGAGATCATTGGCCGAACATAGGCATCGAAGCCGATGAGGTTGATGAATTTCGCGCCTGCTTTTACTTGGTCCATATATTTACCTTTGAGTCGAATGATTTGTCGCGGAGGATTCCGCTTTCATGTCGCTCAAAGGCGATTGCTCGAGGATCTTGTCCTTCGCATGATTCAACGTCCCGCATCGGGAACACTTGATCTGGAGCTCTGTAAACCCACCCGTACGGGCGAGAAGTCTTTTGCAGTTACCGCATCTGAATTCTTTCAACATCTGCAAATTCCTTTTGCTGAATCGCCCTTTTCCGTGGGCAATAAAAAGCCCAGCGCGAAGGCTAGGCATCTGTGTTTCGTAAGGTGTTTTAAACTCGCATCCTGGCCATGACTCGCCATATTTTTATCAATAGAAGAGCAGTTAGCGCGCCGAACAGGCCTGCAAACAATCCCATCTGAAAAATTGCAAATGGCTGCATCCAGCACAGGCTCATTGGCTTGGTAAAAGAATAAAGGCAAGGCTCAGGGAACAGGATCTGCCATGCGGGCAACGCGCCAGCGCTAAACAATAATCCTGTTCCGAATAGCACTACGGCTACCCAGCGAGAAATGGTGGGGAATTTGATTCGAGCCTGCGATAGAGCAACTACCAGGGCGGCGGAAACGAATCCAGGAACGAAAAGAGCCGCAAAAAAAACCTGGCTATACTTATGGGCAGTATCCATATCACCTCAACAAAAAACCCGACACAGCTGCCGGGCTTTTTTATGCAAATCCCTAACGCGCAAGATCGACAGGATGGGTAAATACTCTCTCACTTTCTCACTCATTGCAATGGCTATTTGCTACGCCGCGCAACTTTCGATTAATCCCTCCGCGTCGAGCAGTTCCTGAGCGGCAGTGAGCGCCTCGTTCACCTGGTCATCAAGCGTCTTGCGGATCCCTGAGCGCCAACGGTACCGGGTCGACTCAGGCTTACCATCATTGTCCCAATTGGTGATGTCGTACCAGGCGGCCGGCAGCACAGCGGCGGAGCGCTTGCCCTCGGCGCCTGCCACTTGCGGAATGGCCCAGGTCAGCACAGCACATTCCCGGAAGCGTTTCGGCGCCGGCGTCTTCACCGAGTTCAGCAATTCCAAAATAGCACCGTGCTTGCGCTCCTGGTGCGTCGAGTACTTCGCCACCAGTGCCCGCCAGTGCGCCGGGGTCAGCGTCTTGTGCAGTCGGCCGAACACCCAGCAGTCCTGGAGAAACGCCGCCTCCTTGCCGACGATCTCCCCCTTCTGCTTGGCGCACTGCACCTTCGGCTCAAAGTCGCAGCCGCCGGCGGAACTGATGGTCTCGGCCGCGAGCGCCCGAACTACTGCTGAAACAACGTTGCGATAGGTCATGCTGCAGCCCTCTTCAGCTCTCTGGTCTTTGCCCGGTAGTCGGCCTTGATGGCCTGCAACTGCTCGATGGTGTGGCGCTTGGGCTCATGAGGCCCTTCAAGCCAATCCAATTTGTCGGCGCCGATCCGCTTCACCAGCTCCAGCCGGTAGTTCACGATGTCGCCCGATTTGTGGTTGTTGCACGGTGCGCACTGGCGCCACACGTTCAGCGGCTCGAAGCGAAGCTCTGGGTTGCCACCGACGGTGCGGTAGTGCCCGGCGTGCCATTGGCCGTTGTGGTGCCGCCCGCAGCTCACACACGGCAGGCCGACATCGCGCTCGCGAATCCAGGCATTGAATGCGGTCTGGGCCTCTTTCATGTGCTGGGCGCGTGACTTGATCTTTACCTTCGCGGCGCGCAGTTCCTTTCGGCCGATCTCTGCGAGCGCCTTGCGCGCCTTCGGCTCATGCCTGGGCGCGTCTATCATTGCGCAGGCCGGGCTGCACACCGCCTGGCCCATCCGCGAAGGGACGAATGAGGCCCTGCACGTAGCAACGCGGCATTTTTTCGGCTTGGCCGGCTTCCGTTCGATGGTCATACAGCCTCCTTGGCTTTCTGCTGCTCAGGGGTGAGGTCGCCACGCAGCGGCATCAATTGCGACGGCTTATAAAATCCATAACCCTCCCCTTCTCCACGCCCGGCGACCCAGCCGTCGTAGGGTGCGATCCAGATATGCCCGTCCGGTTCCTCTGCCTTTTGGTCCTCACGCAAAAAGACAATCAGTTCAACTTGGGACATAGCAGGAAACCGGTACTTGGTTGCTAGGGTCAGCGCTAGGTCGCCCGGCTTGAAGTTACGGCTCATGCGGCCTCCTGACTTAGCAGATCGAAAAACACCACGCCTTGGCCGGTGAAATAGTGGGCGATGCGGTCGGTGTATTGGACGCCCTGGGCGCGGTTGAACAGGCTGGTCACCGGGAAGCCATCAGGGCCGAACAAGTGGCACTCCCCCATCATGGCCAGCTTCGTTTCGTAGGGCAGATGACGCATGACCCGGTACCACTCAGCCTGAAACCCGGCATCCTCGTTCAGTAAGATCTGCACGCCGAAGTGCAGCTTGCAGTACCGGCGAGCATCCGCCGCGTCACCGATCTGAGTCATCTCGGCGATTCGCTTGTACATCCCGAACCACAGCCGGTTCTGGTCAAGGGTGCGATCCTTCCCCGGACGCAGGGAGACCACCACAAACTTCTTGTCCCGGTACATGGTGGTCAGGCAGGTGATGGCCTCAGTGAGCTTGGCCTGGCAGTTGACGCTGATCTTGTCGGTCATTGCACCGCCCTCTTCTTTTTCAATTCCTGCGCCTGTTTGATCAGCAGCGCGCGGCGATCCGCTAACTCGTTGGCTGCCTGAATGCGCATCTCGTCTTTTTTCTCGGCACTGACTGCACGCATCTCCAGCATCGATGACTTCACCAGTTCGAGCTTTTCGCGGAGAGCCGGCGCTGGCCGCGTAACGGTGCGAGTGAGCAAGCCAGCGATCGCGCGCCCGTCTTCGGTGACCGGCTCGACGCTCAGGTCTGCCAGGTACTTTTGGCCGTGCTCGCGGGGAATACGCTTCAGCACCATCGCCTTGGTTACGGCCTGGATTCGACGGTTGGCGTCGAAGCCCACGGACACGTGCCAGTTGACCGGCTTCGCATCCTCACGGGCCTGACTCACGAACCGCTGGTAGGCGTCGATGAACGCCATGCGCGCGCCGATTTTGTCGCCGCCATCCAAGATCGGTTTCGCAGCGGCAAGGGCCAGCTGGATCTCGTCAGTCAGCACCACGGTTTCGAATTCGTCGTTGGTGGTCATGGCGATAGCCCAGGCCTCGTCCTTCCCAGGGCGGCCGTCGGAGGTCTGAACACGCTGCAGGATGTCGGCCATCGCCAGCTTGCCCTTCACTTCGAAGCGACAGGACTTCAGCGCGGCTTTTACGACTGGCACCGGGTAGGCACAGAGGTCTTCGGCCATCATCGCGGCGGTACCGGGGCTCATTTCCTGGCCCATGGCCTCGGCGGTTGCGCAGATGGCGGCGGCCAGTCCGGCAACCTGCTGGTCGTTCATTTCAGAGATATTCATTGCGGTCACCTGCTTGGCGCTTGGCCAGAACCATCTGGGCGGCCTGCTCGGCTGCGGAGAGGTTGGCCTCGGTTCGTTCCATCTGGCGGGCGGTTGTGCCGTTGACGCGCTGTCCGGTCACCCATTGGGTGTGGTAGCTCTCGGCGTTGGCCAGCAGTTCGTTGAGGCTGTGGCACTTGCGCAGGACGGCGGCATCGCTGGTTTTCAGGAAGTGGGCTGCCACGTGGTGGGCTACCTCGGCGCCCAGTCTGTCGACGAGCAAAGCCATCTGCTTGCCAGTCTTGGCGTTCCACACCGGCCAGGCGTTGTAGCGTTTGCGGTAGGCCATGGCGTAGTTCGCCCAGACTTTGAAAGTCTTGCAGGTCTGGTCCTTCGGCCCCGGCATGTCGGCGGGGATCTCAACTCGTGGTTGCTGCGGAACGAATGGCACGACCTGCCCCGTCACGACCTTGGCGGTAGCCTGGGGCGTAATTGGTTCAATGACCGGTTCTATGACTGGTTCAAGAGAGTTACTGATTCTGGGTGCAGCTACTGCACTACCCCCTGGTGCAGGAGATTCACTAGGGGGTGAACCTGCTGCACTACCCTGGTGAATCTGCTGCACTACCCCTGGTGCAGGAGGTGCACCACCTCCGTCGAGAGTGAGAAAGTAAACGTTCGACGAGTTTCCCTTCGGACCACCCTTACGGATCTCCTTGCGCAGCAATCCCGCGTCACACAGGGCTGTGATGTGGTTCATGACAGAGCGCTTGCTGATCTCGCACTGATCGGCGATGTGCTGATAGGACGGCCAGCACTCGCCTACGTCGCTGGCGTTGTCGGCCAGCTTAATCAGCACCAACTTGCGGAGTGGATTGCCGACGCGAAGCTTCATCGCGGCGACCATAAGGCCCATGCTCACGCAGCACCTCGCATAGCTTTATCGTGAGTAAACAAACCGTCCCAGGTCTTCTTCATAGGCAGCTCGCCAGCCAGGTACAGGTCGTACAGGCGTGCCGCGCCCCTCTTCAGCAGAACAGGCGTGTAGGAGATAAACGGGTCTTTGCCGTGCGGGGTGACATCGACTTGGTGTTCGGTCATGTACTTGTCGCGTGCGTACGACCCAACGCGGTGACGGGTGCCGGACTTGCTCTCGTTGTAGAGCCAGCTGCGCCCTTCAAGGTAATTGCCCACCTGCATCACGTTGACCCCATTGAGGCCCTTGCAGAACTGGGTGTGAGTCATGCCTTCCTTGAACAAGTTTTCCAAGGAATGGATCTTCGTGGCCTGCTGCTCGACCTGGGCGGTGAGCATCAAGCGGGCCTTTTCAGACTCCATGGCGATCTGAAGAATTTCGATGGTGGAGAGCTGCAGTGGTTGCGCGACCTGCCCTTCCAGTTCCTGCCATCGGTCAACGAGGGCGGCGGTGAACTCCGGGCTGAGTTGCGCGACAACAACGAAGCTGTCCCGCTTGCATATCAGGTACTCGGCGGCCGGGCGGCCGAGGCCGTCGAGGTATTCCACCATTGGTGGAGAACCAATAACCTTCCGTTCGACCAATCTCTCTATGGTGCGTTTAACACTGTCGTGGCGAGATTCGACCAGCTCGGCGATCTCGCGGGAGGTCATAGTTTTGCGCGCCACGTTTTCAGATTGCGAAAAACGTGGCGCGAGATCTTTAGCGCTATTGATATGTGGCTGGGTTTGCATATAATCGGCCTCACAAAGTGTTATCGAATCAGCCACCCTCGTCCGGTGGCTTTTTTTTGCCTGGATTTTCGGGGGCTCTCATTTACTAGTGGTCCGGTAAAACCCCTGATTTGAATGCAGCTTTCGGCTCAAACTGAAAATCGTTTTAAAACTGGACTCGCGTTACGCTAAAACCCGCGCATGCGCGGGAATTCAGGAAACAGATTTCAGGTTCCGCTGGGTCGAAGCGAGCAACTGCTCAGCCTTGCGCCCCAGTTCCCCCGCCTTCGCTTCAACCTGGCGGCACTGCTTGGCGAACGCTGGCAAGTGCGGCAGGTCCTGCTCGCACATCACTTGGTCGTCGAACACTTCGCTCCCGGTGTCGATCACGTCGCCGAGGGCGCGAATCAGCGCACCGAAGCTTTTGTTCGCACATTGATCGCTGGTCATCTGGCGGGCGCCAGTCAGGCCGTGGCGGCTCGCCAGCTCGTTCAGGCAGTGATCGCGGTATTCAGGTTCAAGGGCGTTGACCCAAGACTCTTCAAGCCAGGAAGGCATTTCCTGATCGCCGGACAGCCAGCGCTGAACACGCTTGAGCCAGCGACCAGTCGCCTTAACGAACTCGGCAACATCGTTCTGTGTGGTCAGCGCGGCGAAGTCCGGCACCTCTTTAGCGACGGCCTTCTCAGGACAGGACAGATGCAGCTCACGGCTCAACGCCTGAGCGAAGTCGTCTTGGCTCAAGCTGGTGCGCGCGATCTGGTTTTGAGCATGGGCGACCAGTACCTGATCACGGGTTTGTACGGTGTGTCTGGAACTGGACGTTTGCATGGGGACTGATCTCTTCTAATCTGGCTTCAATGGAACGGCGGACAGGGATATCAGGCGGCTGTCTTCTTCGGATGGGCCTCGGAAAGAAGCCAGGAAGGTTCGAATGGCTTGCCATTCGCAGAAGCCAGAGCGGCGATTCGTTCTGCGTACCGTGTCTCTCCGGTGTATTCGGTGCGAGGCAAACAGTCGGCGGTAAGCCACTTGTAAACGGCCCGAGGCGTCTTGCCGCATGCCAGAGCAACCACCGGAACGCCGCCGGCATCGTCAATTGATTTCTTAAGCGGGCTCATGTGGCCTCCAAGCGAAATATGAACTTGCAGTACATATTATGTCGGAACTGAAAGTACATGCAAGGCCATGCGATATTGAACCTATGGTTCAAATCGAAGAGATACGCGCAGCGTTTGCCTCTCGCCTCAAAAAATCCGTTGCCGCAAAAGGCATCGATCAATGGGGTGCGGGCGCTCGGCTGTCGGAAATAGCCAAGGTAACCCCGAAGGCAGCCAGCAAATGGCTGAACGGCGAGGCAATACCAGGTCCAGCCAAGATGCAGGCTATAGCTGAGGCGCTCGACGTGAAAATCGAGTGGCTACAGCATGGCGCAGGTGATGAGCCGGGCCACTCCAGCTTGCGCATGACCAAAGACCCAGCGAGCGAAGATAGGCTGTCTGCCGCCGATCTAGTGCGTGACATGCTTGAAAAGCACGGAAAGGGTTTGCCAAAAGAAGTACGCCAGCGCATTGCTTCAGCGGCAAATGAGCCATCGAGCAACGTAATCACGGTCGACTTCTCCCGCCCCGGCCAGGTTGGCGACGAGGTGTGGATCGCTCACTACGACGTGCGGGCAGCGATGGGCGGCGGGCAGATCCCTCACGAATACCCGGAAATGCTCCAGGACATCAGGGTCAGCCCCAAACATCTGCGCGACCTGGGCCTCACCTTCAAAGAACACTTTCACCTGAAGATGATCACCGGATGGGGCCAGTCGATGGCACCGACGATCAAAGACAGAGACCCTCTGCTCGTCGACATCACGATCCGGGAGTTTACTGGGGATGGCATATACCTCTTCTCCCACGACGACATGCTGTACGTGAAGCGCCTGCAGAAGAAAGGCAAGGACCGCTTCAAGATGATCTCGGACAATAAGCATCACGACCCAGAGGACATCCGGGTAGATGACACGCACATCCTGGCTCGGGTGCTTTACGTGTGGAACGGACAGCCGGTTTAACGCCACGGCCCTGACCAACCCCAGCCGGCAGCCGCGCCGAGACCTGAAAGAGGCTGCGGGGCCCTGCTCAAGTGGTCGGACGTGATCTGTTAGGGGTTGCCAAGCGCCTTATCGCTGCCGGTGATTAAGTTAGCGCCGACGAACTAATGGTAATCGCGCTGAGCTACCCAGCGATGGAGGACAAGCTGGCGGGTTATGCGGATGAGGTTAGGGTTGGGCGGATCGTACCGGACGGGGTTGAATCGGTAGCGGACAGTAGTAGTCGTGATAAAGCCATGGAAATCAGAGTTAATAGGAGATTTAAATGTCCGATGTGCCTGAAAAACCGCTCAAGCGGTTAACGTTGCTAGCGGTAGATTCTGCTGATTTTGTGCGCTTCATACAGGCAAAGGCCGGGGTTGAGGACGAGGTGTGCCCGGTGTGCAAGACGAGCGAATGGACAGTGTTGTGTCCGGATGATGACGGGCCGACACTGAGGATTGGTATGGTCGTCAGGAATCGACCAAAAGAACACTATCTTTCTACCTTTGGATACTTTTGCGACAGCTGTGGTCATGTGCGCATGCATATGGCTCAGACAGTACATAAGTGGGTTGCGGAAAATCCTGCCTTTGATGCCGATCCTGTGGACGACATTAGGCTGGATGACGACGAGAGTCTCGGCGATGCATAAATTCGGCTCCGGAGATTCGGCAGATGGAATTAAGGCTAGGCTCAACGTATGCACGCTCAACTCGGCTTTCAAGAAGAAATCGGCAAAGCTTGCGCCTGATCAGGTTGATGACAATAACCCGTTGAGGGGTGATACTCGCGCCATGAACGATATAACACGAGAAGAATTCAATGCCAAACTTGAGACCATCGAAACTCGTATGGATGCTCGGGTTGAATCAGTTTCCTCTAAAATTGATGCTTTCCTAACGACTCAGGCGGCGGTTCAGGTGGAGCGCGACAAGGCGCAGGCTGAGCGCGATAAGAGGCTTGATGGTATTCTTGCTCAAATAGGCAAAGACCAAAGCGATACCAAGTCGAGCATCAGCTCGATGAAGACCACCCTTATCGTCACAGCTGTTTCTACTGTCTTGGCTATCGTCCTTGGCGTCGCATCATTCAACACCGCCCTGACGGCAAACATGATGTCTGCGTTTCAGTTAGGTAAAGGCGAGCCTGCAGTGAGTACTACTTCGCAGCCTTCCTCCAAACCAGCGTTGGCGCCCGCCAAGCCATCCGGCAGCTGATCCAGCCAGAAACAATACGAAAGCCCGGCCCAGCGCCGGGCTTCTTTTTTCTGGTAAGCGCCCTGCTCTGCTATTGTGGCGTTCTCTGGCCGCAATGGAAGCAACGAAGAATGGACTCATGGAAGAACCTGGCAATCGCCGTCATGGTGCTAAGCAGCACTCAGGCAATTGCAGCCGAAAACAACAACCCATTCCAAGGCGCGCTAATGATCACCACCATAGTGCCCGCGGTGATCATCTCAGCGCCCACGGCTATTACCTCGGAAATTCCTGAGTATTTTAAGTCCGCCAAGACTGACGCCCTGGCGTTCATTGGTTCGGACGGCGAGATTCGCGGCGCACAGTTTGAGCAAGCATCCCGACACTACCGATTGAGGTCTAGGGCTCCCCTCATGTCCGACATGCAACTCGCCAAGGCAATCGCGACGTCCTACTGAGCGCGATCTTTCACGACCTTTTCACAGTCGAGCGCCTATGGTTACCCCAGCTCCTAGTGAAACCCTTTCAGCCCGCCCTCCCCATCGCGGGCTTTTCTTTGCCTGCGATTTGCCCGTTCGGCTTTTCCCGCCAATGGTGGCCGTACGCCATGAATGGTAAAGTACGGGCTCAATTCGACGGATCAGGTCTTTGATATGGATAGCGGGAGCCCCGTGGCCGGCTTTGTGTTTCTTGTGGCTGCCTTCATCATTTATTTCACGCCCACCTTCATAGCTGCAAAGCGCAAGCATCGCAACGGCAACTCGATTTTTTTGGTGAACCTGTCACTTGGATGGACGGCGCTTGGATGGGTGGCCGCTCTAGTATGGTCAGTTTCGGCGAACACAGAGCAACGGCCGCCTAAGGATGATGACGCATCATCTGACAGAATTTGCCCGCTATGCGCCGAGTCCATCAAGCGCGCCGCGATAAAATGCAAGCACTGCGGCGCCGATGTATCTGCAAACGAAGACGCGAAACCCTCTGCCGAAGAGAACCATTCGTCGGTCACGGGCCCTGCAGATGTCAACCCAGGAGCAGTCTCGACACCTAGCAGCAATGCGTTGTTTGTCGCACTATGCTCTGCGCTTGTGGCGATCATTATCGGCGCCATTGCGTACAGATTGATACCGACCACTCATGCGCCTTCGTACACTGCCGTGCCCGCTACTTTTTCTCTGGCAGCGGACGACTTGGTGGTTTTAGATAACTCAGCTTTTGGCTGCGTTTCCGCTACTGACTTTAATGAGTCCATGTTTCACTATAATCGCTCAGAATTTACAGCGTGGGCCGACAGAACCTCCGGAGAAAACTGCTTTCTCCAAAAAGACTTAGCAAAGGGCATTCGCTGGACCGTGCTTCAGGTTCGTGACGATCTTGTGCAGGTAGGCTTGAAGCGCCCCACAGAGTACGCGAAGGAACCAAGAATCGGGCAGTCTACGTACTGGACTCTCGCAAGGTGGGCATCCCAGGGCAAATAGAAGCCACGCACAAATTTGAATTGTTCAGCCCGCCAAGCGCGGGCTTTTTTATGCCTGTCAGAATGGCGCTGCCTCTTCTTCTGGCTCAAACTCACCCTCCCCCCTTCCCGCTACCTCGACTTCCTGCTGTTCCCACCTCACCGTCACGCTGCCGTCGTCATTGAGCGTCAGCTCCAGTTCGTCCGTGTCGGCGATTACGCTCAGCACCTCTTCCCATTCCCGATCCCCGTCTGTGTCCAGGCGATGAATCGTCACCCAACGCTGCGCCTGCGCCACGGGGTGGTTGATCATCGATGAGACGCGCAGCCCTAGCCGCTCCATGCCGCTCATTTCCTGCCGTACTGCCGCTGCCGCCTGCTTATTCGCCACGAAATCCCCCTCCGCATAAATGCTGTATATACATACAGCTAAATTGCCAGCATAGCGAACCGTTGGTTCGTCGTAAATCCTATTTCTTCCAACGCTATTCACGGCTCAAAAAATGAACCAGACAAATTATGTACTTTTGGTACTTGACCAAATGTGAACGTGTAGTTCATATTTGGCCCATCGCAGCGAAACACAGCCACTGCGAAGGGCCTCCGCCCGACGCTCTTTAACAACACGAAATCTTCGCGGATCGATCCCCGGAAACGGGAAGCCCTTGAGGCATCGCCAATACGGCGAACAGCGCGAAAAACTAAATTCGATCCCCATGCCAGCTCTGGAACTGGCCGTGTCTTCCTCATGAGGGCACGCGAAACCACGCAAGCCAGCCAGGAAGAACACCGGACACGAAATGTGTGACCTGGCCAGAGATATGAATCCGGCGATGCGCGTGGTGGAGACAACAGATTTCCTCGATGACCTTGGCGACAGGGTCATCCGGAAAATCAACGGAGTAGACGAAATGCCAACGAAGCGCGGGAGCGAAATCCAAATAGGTGACGTGATTTACCTCGGCCTGGGTGATCGCACTGGCAGGGTCGCCGACTTCAAGGCGCATCCAAGGCTTGCGGAGCTACACCCAGGCTTGACGGCTAGGGTCGCGGTAACTGATCGCGGCTCAATCACGATCATCGACCAGCAGCCCATCAGGGTGCCGGAGTGAAGCTTTCACTGGCAGGCCTTCGCGAAAGGGCCTGACGGGAAATCAACCCGGAGACAGCAGCATGCAAATCAATCAGCAGAAGACGGTGCAGGTCGACGTGACCGAGTTGCACCTGCACATCAAGGTCCGCGACAGGTTCGCTGCTGGCCTGAAAGACGCCCAGGGCGAAGAGGTCGGCAGCTATGAAGGCTATGTGCCGGACTTCTTCCCTGGGCAGCACTACGGCGACTACCTGATCCTGAACATCGATCTGGAGACAGGCCAGATCAAGAACTGGCAGAAGCCGGCCGCCGCCGACATCGAAAAGATGATCGAGGCGGACGAAGACGACTGACGGACCTTTTCACTGATGCCCATCCAGAGCGGTGGGCATTGCGAAAACAACCGGAGAATCACGATGACGCGCAATGAATATGAAGAAATCGAAAGCTACGCACTTGCAGCAATGATTGGACTTGTGTCCTTCGGCGGTGTGTCGCCAGAACTCATCCCAAGCAAGGCCTTCGATATCGCGGAGGCGTTCCAGCAAGAAAAACTGAAGCGCATCGGCGAGAAGCCGCCTTACGAAGCGTGACAACCAGCGCCACGACAGCCTGTCGTTAACTGCCCGAGACCGTGGTACTCCCCAGCACCAGGCTGCATCGGAGTGTGATCTGAGTACGCCAGCCAGCGCGACAGCGAAGGCAGACAAACGTCATGCAGGTCACACCCCGATGCAGATTCGACAGGTGGCCACTGCCTTCCCAGTGAGCGAACGTTAGGAGTAACCGCCATGAAGTAAATCAACGATACACCCGCGTGGCGTAGCAAGCCTGAAGGCTTCGCCCAACACCCTAACAGGCAGCGGAAAGCAGGGCCGACGATGTGACCGCGCATCAGCTGAAAGGTAGGCCCAACCCAAACGAAGAAGAACACCGCAGGCGAGTCCGAGGGCATAGCTGGCCAGACTCGACACATCCCGGGAAGTGCCGGGCGCCTGCACCCTTCCCCGCCTCTACCCGTCAGCACTCATCCCCCGCGCCCATCGGCAACCAGCGGGAGGCATGAGTGTTGACGAATACAGGTGAACAACCCGCCACTTTGGAGGCGACCATGAACGCAGCATTGAAAATATGCCAAGGGCGTTTCGACGCTCAGTTGGCTCCAGAGGTGAGCGAGGCGAATCCGGAACAGGAGTGGCTGGAACACTCGGCGGAACAGTTGGTGTGCGGCATGGACATCAAGTGGAAGCGCCGCTTCGGTCAACCGCAGGTGGTCACGTTCGACCGGTTCTGCACTTACCTGCAAGGCCACCTTAACCAACGCCAGATCGACGGCCTGGATCAGCGTGATTCGCTCGCCCGGTTATTCCTGTCGTCGATCTTGGGAAGCCAAGCAGATTCGCGCGGCCACGCTGCTGACTTGATCGGCCAGCCACGTCCCATCGAAGCCGCCGAGCGGATCGCAATGGATCTGCTCCGCCCCTACGCCGCCGACGCGGTAGCAGCAGAGCGGGAAGAGGCGGAAGACGACGTGGATGCGGACCTATGAGCCCGCACATCCTTATCGACGAAGCACTGGAGGCGCTGGTGCACCCAAGTAGCGAGCCTGGTGCCCAGGCGGTTGTGGCGCGGATGATCACCAACATGCTCACGGGCGACGCAATCACCGTCGAAGAATTCAACCATTACTGCCAGCGCCTGCTGAAAATCACCAGGCAGCGCAAGGAGGCTGCATGACCACCGCGCCGGTTAAATCGCTGATTGATGAGCAGCTGGATGACGTTGAGTCGAAGCTGATCATGCTGGGCTTCGGCCTCCCCTTTAATGAAGTGATCGGCCAGCCGCGTGAACGCGCCGTGGCCACGCTGCCGAAGCGCTTGGCGGCAACCATGAAGGGCGGGCGGATCGCGGTGAGGGTTAGGCCTTGACTCCCCACCAGCGCACCAGGCGAATGCTGATCTGGCGCGGCTCTTTCTCTGCCCTCTCCCTCTGCACCTTCCTGATGCTGCTCAGCGCCCTCGCTGATCGAATCACCCAATAACCATACACCTCACAGCGCCCCGCAAGGATGGCGCGGGAGTATCGCCATGCTCGCAGCAATTGCAGATCGCATCCGTTCCAAGTCCTACGAACTTCCCCTGTCCCGCGATTACGTCCGCCACTGGGGTCTGAAAGAGGCCATCCGGGAGCTGGTCCAGAACGCGCTGGATAGCGAGTCGCCTTTCGAATACGCCTTCGCCGACGGCCAACTGTTCATCACCAGCCGCTTTGCAAGGCTGGAAGCAAGCACCCTAGTTCTGGGCAGCACGTCCAAGGCTGACCGCTCGGACGCCATTGGCAGCTTCGGCGAGGGCTACAAGATCGCCCTGCTGGTGCTTACCCGGAACGGCTACGACGTGAAGGTTTGGAACGGCAACAAACAGTGGGTTCCGGAGTTCCGGCATAGCGACCAGTTCGACGCGGAAGTGTTGTGCATCAATGAGACGCCGGCGCATCGGCAGAATCAGGGTGTTGAGTTCGTTGTCTCCGGCCTCACCGAGGAAGACGAAACGGAAATCCGCAGCATGTGCCTTCGCATGCAACCGCCAATGAGCGACGTCATTGGCACTAAGTACGGCCACATTCTGCCCTCCCGGCCGGGGAAGCTCTACGTCGGAACGCTCTTCGTCTGCGACACAGACCTGACCTACGGCTACGACATCCTCCCCGAGCACCTGCAGCTTGAGCGTGACCGTCAAACGGTGAGCGGCTGGGATTTGAAGCAGGTATCCAAAAACGCCTGGATCGACACCGGGCGCCTGGATGAAGTAGCAGAAAAGATCGAGGCCGGCATTCCCGACGTTGAATATGTCGAGTACGGCAGCACCGAACTTGTGCGGGAGGCCTGCTACAGGCTGTTCCAGCAGAAGCACCCCGGTGCCATTGCCGTTCAATCCCAGGAAGAGCTGAACAGCCTGGTCAGACAGGGTATGACCAATACCGTGGTTGTGCGAGGCGCCTATTACTCGCAGGTCGCCAACTCGACCTCATACAAGCAGCAGGTCTCCCACGTCGTTGCCATTCAGACGCCCAAGGCGGCCTTGGAAGAATGGTACCGCGACAACAAAAAATACATGAGCAGGCTGCCAGCCGCTTCCTTCAAGGAACTGGTCAAGCGTGCTGACGGCTGGAGGAATAAGTGATGTCCGACAAAACCAGGATCTGGGATCAGGTCAACACGACCGACCCCGATGCAACTAAAAAATACACCGGCGCAGGTGGTTTTAAGGGCACTGCGATCAGGCCAACCTACCTCATGCGCAAGGCGACCGAAATTTTCGGCCCATGTGGTGAGGGTTGGGGCTGGAACGTTCTAGAGGATCGATTTGACGAAGGTGCACCGCTCCAGGGGCCCACAAAAGAGTGGCCAGAAGCTCCGATGATCTGCGCGAAGCTGCACACCGTAAAAATCGAACTTTGGTACTTGGGCAACGCAGGGCAGAAATGCACGGTTCAGCACTACGGCCATACGCCATTCATCTACCTGCAGCAGGGAAAAATACTTACAGACTGGGACGCGGCGAAAAAATCGTTAACTGACGCCATTGGTAAATGCTTGCAGCCACTGGGGTTCGCCGCCGACATCTACATGGGCATGTTCGACGATCCAACCTACGTCGACACAATCACCGAAGAGTTCAAGCTTGAAAAGGCGGAGGACAAAGACGCCGAGATGCTTCGCCAAAAACAGGAGCGTGTCGACTGGCTTGCTTCTGCGGTTGAGACCATCGGCAAAGCCGTCACTGTGTACGAACTCAAAACCTTGAACGTGAAATACATCCGCGAAGCCACTCGCCGCAATGAGCCCGCGTTCATTGCCCGTATCACTCGCGCATTCGAAGAACGCAAAGCAAGCCTTGAGAAAGGCGCGGAGGCAGCAGCATGACCCAGCTCTACGCACTCACCGGCAAACTCGCCGAACTTCAGGCCATGGCCGACACTGATGATGAAGGCCTGAAAGAGGCTTTGCAGCACGCCATGGACGAGGTTCAAGGCGATTTCAACATCAAGGCTGACAACATCGTCATGTTGCGCCGCAATATCGAAAGTGACGTGACGGCCATCGAAAGCGAAATCGAGCGCCTGGCCGAACTCAAGCGGATCAAATCCAACAGCGTGTCGCAGATCAGCGACTACCTGCGCCGGAACATGGAAGCCGCCAACATCAAGTCGATCAAGCGTCCGCTCTTCACCATCACTCTAGCGATGGGAAGTGAACGGGTGATCGTCGACAACGAAGACGCGGTGCCGGACGAGTTGACCACTGTGAAATCGAGCATTGCCCCGGACAAAAAAGCAATTGCCGCCAAACTTAAGGAAATCCGCGATCACAACGAGGCGGTGCGCAAGCGTATGGCCGCCGGCGAAGATGCCGAACACGAGCTGCTCGAAGAGCCGAAATGGGCTCACCTTGAGCGCGGCGACAGTTCAATCAGAATTAAGTGAGGCAGCCATGATCAGCAACCACCTCAACCTGGTCGAACAGCAACGCCAGCACGCCGACTCAATATCGGAGCGCACCGCGCAGTTCCTGGCGGCCGGCGGAACGATCTACCTGGGCGAAAGCCCGGCGATCAACCCTCCACCGCCGAAGCGCTCTACCAAGATCGATCCGGAAACCATCCTCAAGCGCCGCAAGCCGCCTATATCCCGGGCTGAGCGTAACGCGCTGCGCAAACTCGCGGAGGCGTTATGAGCAAGCGAAAGCCGCACAACCTGCAGGCACGCATCGCACGGTCGTGTCGGTCATTGCTGGCCTCCAACCATGTCGCGGTGGTCAACATCGACCCCAGCGGCCGCCAGGGCATGATCAATTACAAGTCGCTGAAGAACATCACGCCCGGGAAGATCGGCCAGGCCGTCTGCGGTATCCCCCACCGCTGGACGATCTATCTCAGCACCCTGTGTATCGACGCCCGCGGCGATCGCTACAGCAAGTCGGTGGAGATTGCGCCCGATGGCGTCTACCTTTCCGACCACCTGGAAGACGTGATCGAGCATTGCTACAAGAAGCTGCGCGACGAGGCCAACCAAAGCCAGATGGTGGCTTCCGGCTGGATCGCCATTCCCGAAGCGATGTCGCTGGATGAGGCGCACGCCGCGCGGATCTTCGAAGCGGTCGGCGCCTGGCAACAGGTGAAGGTCGACTCATGCGCCGCATAGCCCGCAACCAGCAACGCAAACGTCAAACCTGGCTCGCACTGCCGGCCAGCGGAATAGAAGAGGTATGTCATGGCCAAATCACCGCAGGAGCGCTCGGCCAAAACTGCCAGGAAGCGCGTGGCGAATGTCGAAGAGGAATTGAGGCTCAGGGTTCGCCCCGGCACCCGGCAGGCGCTGGCCGACCTGATGGAGTGGTCAGGCATTACTGAACAGGGCGAGGCGATGACTCTGATGATTCATCACCTGCATGCGATGGGCTCCGCCAAGTGCCAGCCGCTACTAAATCCACCGCGCCACGAAATTGAGATATCGCAAAACGTGGCGCGGGAATTCCGAAATAAAAGCCTGCTCGCCATCCAGAAAGACCCTGGCGACGAGATCATCGACCCCGAATAACCCACCCTACTCGCTGCATCCGGTAACGGAGGGCGACAGCTGTGTGAAATTGGCACTTTGGGATGTAGCTAGACCTTCACTGCGCTCTTGATAATCCAAACACCAACCAGAACAAACACTGCTGATTTAGCCACGGCGAACAGAGAATCTCTTCCAGCAAACAACTCGAAAGCCGAAAATAGTAGTGAGATCGTTCCTACTACCACCAAACCATAGCCAACCGGGCGCACGTACTTAGGGAACATCTATTCATCTCCATGATAAGACAGAGATTGTAAATTTCCCCACCCAGTAACGCTATCAATCATTCCGCCTCCATCTGATATCACGGAGGGCGGCGCCTGACTGGAGATAATCCATGAGCAACTACATGTACAAGACCACCGCACCGGCCGTGGTTGCCGCGGTAATCGCGTGGGATGCCAAGCGTAAAGAGTGGGACGCCCAGCGCGCCAAGCTTGGCCAGGTGTTTGGTGGTGCAGCCTCGCCTATGCGCTCAGGCAATCGAAGCTATGTCGGCGGCGTGAAGCTCAGCGCAGGCCGTGATCTAGATGTGCACTGGTGCCGTCCTGACCAGTACGGTTACCGAGCATTACGCTCCAGCGCAAAGCCCGCGAAAGGGACGCCAAAGGAAGCGCGCGCCGCCCAGGTCGCAGAGCATGAGCGCCTTTCGGCACTGTGGAAGGAGCATTGCCCCGCCAGTATCGACATGGACGAAGTCTGGAAGGCGATCGGCCTGAACCCGGGCGCACTGTGGATGTGCGGCGGCGTGTTCTTCGAGCTGGATGGGGTCGTGTACCTGAACCTTGGCCTCAGGCTCGAGGATGGAAACGAGAACATCGAGGGCGCCGCCGAGATCCTCGGCAGCGAGTTTGAAGCTGCACGCCAACAGGTGCTGGGCCTGCGCAGCGCGGCCTGATCCGCACCCGCCGAAGAGCCAGCCCGCTTCGCAGAAATGTCGCGACCTGTTTTCGAGGTCACTGAAAAGCAGTCGCGACAGCTTGAAGAATTCAGAAAGACCGGAATAGAGGTGATCCGGTAAAGGAATTCAGCTCTTTACACCAAGCCAAGCACAGAACATTGCAAGAACCAAAACAGTGGAGCCACTAAAAACATCAACCCAATAAGTGTCAAACCATCGTTTTTTAGCAGCTGCGAGCCCAATGGTTACCGAGTTTCTGGAGACGTTTAGGTCCTTGTGCCCGCCGCCGCGGTCATCAACGAAGATGCCCGCGCCCGGAACATCAAGGCGAACTTCGTTGCCCTCCAAAGTCATGCGCTCTGTTGGGCCAAGGATGCAAATACCCATGACCTCAGGCAGCGGTCCGTGCTCTCTGTTCATAACAATGCTCCAAATTTGCGGTCACCCGCCACTTATCAATACGCCAACCCAAACCGAATTGCCGCCACCGGTCCCGGAAAAGGATCCCTATCCTCCGAATTTCTCCCTGAGCATCCATTCCAGTTCGGAAACTGTTTTTTTATATAAATCTTTTGCTGAATCGGTTATCACTCGGCAACTACCGGTGAAGTATCCATAGTTTTCGACGCCTGGCGCATTTGCATACAACATGACGATACGCATGGTGTTGTCCATGTATTTGTCGGTGAAAATGTTTGCTGGACCGCTAAAGTGTTTTTCTTCCTGTGGCGTGAGAAAAACGACTGCTGTGCTCCATGCACGGTTGTACACCTGCAGGGCACTCAACCATTTTTGCTTAGCATTTTCTTCGTCTATCTCCAGCTCCTCGCTTGGCACACCGTTTGTGTGCATCAAATGAGCACACCGACGCTCAACGCAAAAAAGGTAGCCCCGCAAAGTATGAAGATCGGTTGCTGCATCTTTCAGATCCTTTAGGGATTTAAATCTCTCGGCATGCTTAAACTGGGACTTCCATGCATTAAGCGCAAAGATCGCTACCACTGCAGCAATAGCTGTAGCCAGAAAGCTTGTGCCCTCCAAGGCATCCTTAATTTTTTGGTAATCACCAAAAACTGGTTGCCACACTACTCCAGCCATAAAAAGCCCTACTACAGTGGCAACCAATGTAACTACATCGCTTAGCTTCATTTGACACGCTTCCCGCGCCTGTTTTTACGCAGACACGAATACCCCATATCAACGAATCGCGCCAGCCACGCACTATCGCGCCAATGGCTCCGAATACTCGTTGATCTCCTTTCTGTAAGTGGCCAGATCAACTATCTGCCGCAAGCAAATGACGATCGCCCTTTTCTGTTCATCGTCTGGAAGGCCAATCCACTTAAGCATGATGAGGGCGTCTTCCTCGATCGCTTCGAGTGCATCGATATCGCTTTGCAGTCTCATTTTGGCCTCCTGCCAGGTTGAGCTACGCAGATACAAATAGCCCACAAATCCACCTCACGCCAGCCGGCGAGGATCCCCTATGCCTATTCACAACATCGTCAGCATGAGCGGCGGTAAAGACAGCACCGCTACGCTGCTGGTCGCCCGCGAGCTGGAGGTGCCAAACCTCAGCGCTGTAGTCGCTGACACCGGGCATGAGCATCCAGAAACCTACGACTACCTCCACTACCTGGCCGAAGCCACCGGCGTTCCCATCCGCTGGGTGAAGGCAGACTTCTCCAGGCAGATCGCCGGCAAGCGCAAATTCATCGAAACCAAGTGGCGCGAGAAAGGTGTGGCGGAATCCGTGGTGCTGGGTGCGCTGGAAGTTCTGCGCCCTACCGGCAACCCATTCCTGGACTTGTGCCTCTGGAAAGGCCGATTCCCCAGCACCAAGGCGCGCTTCTGCACCGACGAGCTCAAGCGCAACCCAATTATCGAGCAGGTATACCTGCCGCTCATGGGCGGCGAAAACATGCTGCTGTCCTGGCAAGGCGTTCGGGCTGATGAATCGCCCGCCCGAAAGTACCTACCTGAATGCGACGAGGTTGGGGGCGGCTTGTTCAACTATCGGCCCATCTTGAAGTGGACAGTTGATTCGGTCTTCGAGGCTCACCGCGCGGCCGGCATCAAACCCAACCCGCTGTACTTGCAAGGCTGCAATCGTGTGGGGTGCATGCCATGCATCATGTGTGCGAAAGACGAGCTCCGGCAGATCGCGGCCAGGTGGCCAGAGGAAGTTGACCGAGTTCGCGAGTGGGAGCGCCTGGTGAGCATCGCCAGCAAGAGAGGAGCGGCTACGTTCTTCGCCACCGTCACCGACCCCACCGTCCGGTCAGATGACAAGGTCAGCGCCGTAACGCACGGAATTGACAGGATAGTCAACTGGAGCAACACCGCCCGAGGCGGCCGCCAGTTCGACATGGTCGACCTGATAGCCCGCACCGACAGCCAGAAGAGCTGCTCTTCCGCTTACGGGCTTTGCGAGTAAGCCAATTTCAAAATCACTCCAGCCCGCAAGGATCACCCACGCCCGATATCACCTACGGCTCCGTGTGCGGCGGTATTGAAGCTGCCGCCCAGGCCTGGCACCCGCTGGGCATGCGCGCCGCCTGGTTCGCCGAGATTGAGCCACTATTACGCTATTGCATCATCCCTCTGGGCAAGCGAGCATTCACCACCTAATGAACGCTGCTGCCCACAAGGACGTTTCTTTGAAAATCCCCGCTGTCAAAAAAGAGAAGCTCGACCTAGCTCTAAAACAGTTCGATGAGAAATTTCGCCACACCCCAGAGTGGAAAGGCTGGACTGAAAACCAAGCGCATCGCTACGCAATCAGCGCGAACAGCACTTTATACCCTGCAAAAAAAATAGTATCTCTGGCCACTGGCACCCCAGTAGGACTGTTCTCAGGCGGCCAGCCTACAAACGGATATTTGAAGCGACACGGATTCACAATCGTTGACCTACCACGGTCAACTGACCCTGAACTGAGTTTTATAGTGGGCCAGGTGTATGACCGGCAAACTGAAATTCACGATTTATTCGGAGGCAGTCGTCAGAGTGGTATCGCACCCTCAGCGCAGGCTCCAGCGGTTTTCATTTTTACCGGCGACTCGGGTGGTCAGTACGGATACACCGACTCCTATAACGAGGAGCAAGTTTTTAGCTATACGGGTGAAGGCCAGCTTGGCGATATGACTCTTACTAAAGGTAACCTATCGATTCTCGAGCATTCGAAGCAGGGGAAAGCGCTGCATGTTTTCGAGATACTCGGCAAGAGTTTAGGCCAGAAGTACCTCGGCGAGTACACGTGTGCGAGCCATGAATGGCGCCGCGGCCCTGACAAGCTTGGCAACGTCAGGGCGATAGTTGTGTTCAACTTAGTCCCTGTAGGGCTCGAGCTCGACTCCCCTACGTTCTCGGGAGAAGACGAAGCCCCAGATCCAACTATGTCACTTGCCGAGGCGAGAAAGCGCGCTCTTGCGGCTGCAGAAACAGGATCTGCTGAAGAGAGCGGGTCGGCACGCAGAACCGTATATCGCCGCAGCAGAACTATATCCAACTACGTTTTAAGAAGGGCTGCCGGGAATTGCGAAAGCTGTGGGAGGCCGGCCCCTTTCATGAAGACAAACGGGTCGCCATATCTAGAGCCACACCACGTCAATCGACTATCAGATGGTGGCTTAGATCATCCACGTTACATAGGAGCTATCTGCCCGGCCTGCCACCGCGAAATTCATCACGGATTGAACGGAAAGGTTAAGAACGAAGCGTTGAAAACGTACATCGCCAGTATAGAGTCGAAGTCTTAACACCTTCCGAATCAGCAGGGCGCAGCCTAGAACATGTGTGCGGCAACAGCGCCAGCCCGCCGCCTATGGCTGCGCTGGCACGCGCCAACGATCCATGGCGCACCGAGCAACGCCAGGCACACGCCGCATAACTCCCCACTCCACCGCCCGGGCATGGCCCGGCAAGGAATGCCGCATGACTAATGAGTACCTGATGGGGCCGACCAATAGTGCGGTAGCTTAGACTGGCTTTAGGCTGCTTTCAGTCGTCGAGATCCGTCAGCTCGCACATTCGCTCTCCTATCATTCCACGCAACCACGCACCATGAAACTTAATATTTTCGAGAGAAGTACCGTCCCCTAGACGATACCCAAAAACCTTGCCCTTCGCTCCGCGATACATGACGTAAAAATGTCCATCATGAGCAAACGAATTCATCACATAAGGGCAAATGTAGATGATTTCGCTAAACGGGACGCGTACTTCAATGGGGCTTCGACAACGACGGGTTATGGTGAGGGTCAGCAACTGCTGATTTTCGTCGAACGTGAAGGCCTGCACTTGAGGCTCAGAGACAACCCAAGCAAAGAACCCACCAATGAGCACTGCACTGGCCAGCATTAACAGAATGAAGGATGACGCTGTGAGGCCTTCACCATGGTTAGGCTGCACACCATGAATGACATCCGGCCCTGTGAAAAGGAACGTCGCAAGCCCGTAACCCGGCAAAAGCAGAAGCAGCGCAAGAGAGAAACCAAAAACACCCATACCATTGCTTCCGATAATTGGTATTTCGGGGCCGTAATACCAAATAGGCGGGTGGGGAGTACTTTGCCCGTCAGCATTGGTTGCTGTGGCGCTAGCTGGTCTTTGATGATTCATCTGGCCGTCTCGAGAGATTGCAGCGCAGACGTTACCACTACTACCGCACAGTCTGGAAACGGATCACGGGGCTTTCTCATCGCGCTCCGCACTTCGATTACGCACGTCCCCCCTCAATAACCCCCCATCACAGTCAGCCGCTATAGCGGCAAGGACGAAGTCATGCCTGAAGAAAGCAAAACCGCCACGCCTCTGCAGGTGGATCGCTCGACAGTAACGAAGCTGGTGATTACCGGCGCACCGCGCCTAGACCCGATCACCGTCTTCCTTGAGGACTTCGGCCGGCGCGACTGCCCGACTGAATCCGATCCGAACTACCAGACAGCCCAGGGCAAGATCACCATCAACTGCTGGGATAAAAGCTGGAATGCATACTGGGGCGGCATGGGCCCGCGCACCGTTTCCGAGTTCGTCACGAACTGCGGCTGGGACTACATCCTGAACTGCCTGGATCGCGGGATCAGTCCGACTGTATTCAGTGGTGACGCGCTTCACACCCTCTCCAAAAAATGCATCGTTCAGCGTCGACGGCAGCAGACCGGGCGCCACGACTGGGAGTTGGGCGAACTGAGCAAGGATGAGGCCCGCGAGCTCTGGCACGACATCGACTTATTGCGCAGCATCGAGAGCCCGAATGAATGCTGGCATCAGAGCAAGCTCCTTACTGAGTTGTTCGGGGACGAGTGGCATTACCCGCTCGACGGTAAGGCTGTCGAAGAAAACCACAAGTTCACCTACCTTCGCCGAGTGATCGAGGCAGTCCAGGCCGCGCTGCGCCAGGAACAGCAGCAGGAGGCAGCATCAAGCGCATCTACCTCAGCGGCCCCATGACCGGCCTGCCAGACCTCAACTTCCCGGCCTTCGCCGACATGACCACCACTCTGCGCGACAGTGGCCACGCCGTGACCAACCCTGCAGAACTCAACCCAGACGGCGGAAGCTGGAACGACTGCATGCGCCGCGACATCGCCGCCCTCATGGAGTGCGACACCGTGGCCACTCTGGCCGGTTGGCAGGACTCCCGCGGCGCCAGTCTTGAAGTGCACATCGGCAAGGAGCTCGGCATGACGGTTGTGAATGCCCATGATCTGGTATCGATGGGGATTGCATGATGAGCGACATGCATTCGAGTGACAGCCAAGCCTTGGCGAACCAGGTTATCTTTCCCAGCGGACGTTGCCGGCGTTGATCACTGGACGATGCTTGTTCGCCAGCCTCTGGCTGATCAGCCACAGGCGGGTTTTCTCAACTGACATAACTCTTCCGAGAGATTTTCTTTCTTTCAACACGTCAGCGCTTACGACAAAGCTCCCGCATGCAACGCAGTCATAAATATCTCCGTGGAAGTTGGTTCCAAGCTTCCGAGCCGATGCTCCGCAGATCAAACAGTCCATACGTCCTCCGTTGGCAGACGTAAAACTGTAGCTGATTGTCCGGCGACCGCCCAACGCCCAGCCGCCCCCGATAAAAGGGGTGGAATGCGCAGAAGACTTTGCGAAGAAGGCAGCGGGCTCTATTCGATAGCGGGGCTGCCACCTTCTGGCGGTCGGCCATCAAGAGCTGGCATCGGATCGATTTGAACGCCAGCGACGACGCTCAACCAAGCCGAATAGGCGGCGCTTTGCCGCGCAAGCGCTTCATCCCAGCGGTTGCCTGAGAGCTCGCCTGCTACTACCAACATCATCAGCTGGTTCGTTGCGGCGTCGAGCTCAACGAGATGCGCGTGTGATTGAAATCTGAAGTCGTCGCTTGAAGCCATGGTAATGCTCGATTCGCAATGGCAGTGGAGTGGGCCGGTTTATCGATTGAAAGCTCCTCCATGCAGTGTGGCACATACCTATACGCAAGCACGATGCTTGTACAATTTTTCGGCATTCACGCAAGTGCCAATGTCATTCCTCCCCCTTCAAAGTCAGCCGCTATAGCGGCAAGGAAAAGTGCTGCTGATGAAAGCTCTTTCCATTCGCCAGCCCTGGGCCTGGCTGATCGTCCACGGTGGCAAGGACATCGAGAACCGCACCTGGCACACCAAGTTACGCGGGCGGTTCCTGGTGCATGCCTCCCAGGGTATGACACAGAAGGAATACGCCGACGCGTGCAACTTCTGCCACCGCAAAGGACTGGGCCAGCCTCCACGGTACGACGTACTGAAGAAGCATTGGTGCGGGCGAATAATCGG
>Ga0308160_10001860_pt1 | contig 27569 bp, 32 predicted proteins | sample PhyFR1_FD_201036 | JGI IMG/M metagenome (GOLD analysis project Ga0308160, IMG submission 201036) | Phyllosphere microbial communities from UC Gill Tract Community Farm, Albany, California, United States - DLSLF.R1 | ecosystem: Host-associated > Plants > Phyllosphere > Unclassified | place: USA... | reverse complement strand
TGAATCAGCTCAAGAGCAGTCGGAGGAACGGAGAGAGGGTAGCTCACTATCTCCCAAACCAGATAGACCGTTCGATCCACCTTCATATCCAGTTACTCCTCCTCCTCCTTCGTATCCCCTCTTGAAGATTGGAGAAGCGATTGAAGAAGTTGCGAGACTGAAGAGTGAGAGGGAAGAGAAGAAGAGGGAAGTGGTAGAGTAGCGCATATCGTCGGCTCGAACTAGTCTTGGAGTTTGAGAGTGTTGTTGATAGAGTGTTCTTGTAGTTGAGAAGGGAGTGAAGCGAAGGAGTGAGAGAAAGTGAAGAATAGAGAAGAGAGAGAGAGATGGAGGAGGGAAACAGATTTTACACCCTTTGCCTTCGACTTCGCAGTCGAAGGGATATCAGCGCAGTGAAGGGCGAAGAGGGAGAATGAGAAAGAAAGGGGAAATCAGATCTCCGGAGAGCGAGACAAGCGAGAACGAAAGAGCGAAACGTCGAGATAAAGCTCTCAAACATAGCATGGCATGTAGAGGAAGAGCGTAGGAGTTTAGCGAGAGTTGAGCGAGCGAGCGAGAATGAAGGGAGAAGGTTGAGAAGGAAGAAGCGATCAAGATCGACTCTATCCAAGCGGGCTGCGTCTGTGGACTCGATGCAAAATCAGCTCTCTGTACCGATACGAGCATGGATGGAATCCGTGATATTGCGAGACTGTGAGACGTAGGAAGAGTTCGAAATCAGTTCGAGGTCAAGAGTTTTCGAACTTCGTCGCAACTCACCTCTTTCTCGGAACCGCGACTCTACGATCAGCGACCGAAGTTCGACATGAGTGAATTATTCGCACTGGCCTTGCCCGTGCCCAATGGAACAGAGAAGGAAGAAGATTGGGAAGGAAGAAGCGAAAAGTCGGACACCTGGAAAACATCTCGCTCTTGAGGCTCGGCAGCGTACCGATAGCCTAATGTTGTCAGACAGGTGTAGATTAAGTGAAGGAGTGTAACGATGTGAGCGCATCAAGAGCCACATCGTCAGTCTAGCAGTCACAAGGGATTTCGAGAATACGGTGCTGCTCACCTCTATCTTGCTGCACGTCGAAGCCGATTTTATCGGGTTTAAGGGAGATGATCTGACAGGATATCATTCGCATACTGTAAGTCTTGCGATACCTGGAAGTCCGAGTGTGGTGGTCAGCAACTCTGCGAAAACATTCCGATGAAAGCGGAGACTCGACTCAACCAATTCGCTGTTGCGCTGCTGGGTTCAGCAGTCCCAGTAGAAGTCATCGAAGCTCGGGAGCAGTCATTTGGGAGCGTTGGTGGAGTCTTGAAGGGACTGAGCGAGAGAAGGACGAAGCGAAAGGGAAGAGCGAGACTTGAAGTAAGCAGAGCTGAAGAGCTCCTCAAACAGAAAGAGAAGCACTAGTAGTCTACTGCGATCAATTAGAGCACGATATACTTAGCGAGTGAAGCGTGGGAAGTCAAGAGAGATGAATCATAACTTGCACCTCTCCATCATCTCACCCATTCACCAGATCAGCTAGGAGTCACTCGTAGCATTCTATATCATGTAAGCTATCATCCAAAAGTGTCGGAACTCGAAATCAACCTCGTCCTCGTTGATTCACCTTCCCCTCCTCATCATTCAATTCCCGAACCTCTATCTCTCCACTCTCTCAACTCCTGAGCCGTGAAAGAGCTACGTAAGCTGACACGGACTCTCGAATGTACAGGGCGCCATCAATGTTGGATTATCATTCAGATTGTTCCACCTTCGCACTCTCCATTTCACCTCTCTCAAACTCTCACCCTTCCTCCCTCAAGCTAGCCATCGGATCTTACAACGAACACCGCTCCTCTCTACCCTCCACTTCCTCCTCTTCCTCTCAACAACAACAGCAGCAACAAGGGAACAATAACTTGACAATCTGTTCACTCGACCCCTCTTACCTCGACTTGGAAGATGATGATCAGGACGATTCAGAGCTCGCATTGAGATCAAGAACGACGGGAGCGAGGGTTCAAGCAGGTTCAGCGTTTCAACCAACGGCAAGAGCAAATTTAGTTTATCCTCCTTCGGCAGTACAGTTTGCGCCGGCTCGATTGTCGGCGAGTTTGGGAGGTGGGGATCAGCAGAGAGAGGTTGTGGCGACTAGCTCAGAGTGCTTGAGATTGTGGGATCTAGTGACTGGGGATGAGGCGGGAGGAGGGGGAGGAGGATTCGTCGGACAAGGAAGTTCGCAACAGTCGAGAAGTAGATTGGTTAGTAGAGCGACACTACAGAATGTGAGTCGAGTTGGGGGTATGACCTATCTGTGCGAAAGGAAGTTGACGATAGATTCTCGTTGACTGGGTCTCACAGTCGAAAGCGGATTATTCTGCGCCATTAACTAGTTTCTCCTGGTCTGTTCTCGAACCAACACATATCGTCACCTCTTCAATTGACACAGTACGCTCTCCTTATCTCTTCTATCACGCGCCTTCCTCGCTGACTCTCCCACAATCGCAGACCTGCACAGTGTGGGACATCTCAACGGGAGCTCCAGTAACTCAACTAATCGCGCACGACCGAGAAGTGTACGACGTTGCGTGGTCTCCTGCATCCCGAGAAGTGTTCGCTTCAGTCGGAGCAGACGGTTCCGTTCGAATGTTTGACCTCCGATCCCTCGAGCATTCGACAATCCTCTATGAAGCCGCGCCTTCCCCTTCTTCCTCAACCTCCTCCAGCGCAAAACGCAACGGCTCAACCGGTTCAAACTCTTCCCCTTCAGCTTCCTCCTCCTCCACGATCCCATCCCCTCTACTGCGACTCGCGTTCTCTCCAACTTCTCCAACGTATCTCAGTGTGGTTCATGCCGATTCAGGGGACGTTCAGATCTTGGACACCCGATCTCCTGGTACCCCTGCATTCGAAGTGAAGGGTCATCAGTCAGCGGTGAATGGGATGGCGTGGGGTGGTGAAACGATGCATCAAAACTCTTCTTCCTCTTCATCTTCCGAAACTCCTGGTCCAGGTTGGTTGGCTACTGTCTGTAAGTATCCTTCTCCCCTCTCTTCTTCCTTGCGTATAAGCTGATGATAGTGGTGAATAGCGGATGATTCAACACTGCTCCTGTGGGATTTGACCAATACTCAACCGAACGCTCCTTCGACCTCGAGGAGTGTGCCGCAGACTCCGAAAACGATCGAGAAACCTAGTTTGGCGTATACTGCTCCTGGCGAGATCAACAATGTTACGTGGGGTGGAGGAGGGGATTGGGTAGCGATTGGATGTGGGAAATTGGTTAGATGTTTAAAGTCAGTCAACAACTCCCTTTGTTCTCACCCACTCCGGCAAGAGATACTGATCGAAGGTTCCCGCGTCGCGACAGAGTTTGAACGCTTTCCTCTATCATTGATAACCTCTCCTCCGTCGTTTCTCTCTTTTCTTGTTGATTCCTTTATTTTCCCACTTTCTTTGATACCCCCTTCAACCCTCGCCTGCTGAAATACGCTACTTCGAGTCTGAGACTCGACCCACCTCTCAATGCTCGAGCGAGATCAGAAAGAGAGGTCTCTGAGAAAGAAGAACTGCTATTTTCGATGATTACGGCGAAGGAGTAAAACAGAAAAATACTAAACAAGATGGACAAGCAACATAGACACAAACGAAAAGAGAGTCCAAGTAGATACAGTGAAGGGTAAGAATGGAGGACTGACTCTGAGCGTTTCCTTCATTCATCCTCCCACATTTCCTCGTCTTCCCCCTCGCCTGCTCCTTCTTCCCTCTTAACCCTAACGAGATCCTCTTCTTCATCGCTACCTCCGTCCCAAGGTTCATCCCATTCGTTTGCGATCGCAGGTGGGATCTCGATCCCTCTTTCTTCGGCTTGTGAATAAGCATTCGAGAGTCTTTCGAGTAAAGTCGCACGATTCAACAAGAGTTGTCTAACATGATCCACCGCTGTGAGATGTCCATGCTCTCGGACAGTCAGTTCCCTTGCGAGGAGAGTATGCTGAGAAAGAGAGGATAGTAATTACTCACTTTTCGATAACACGACCGCCTCACTCTTGGGTCCAGCACGTCCATCAATTTTTTCCCCTCCTACATTAATCCCACCCATCAAAGCACCCGTCTTTCCTCCCCCACCACCTCCAAAATCTCCTCCTTTCCCTTTTCCCCTCTTCTTCTTCCCGTTCCCTTCACTCTCCAACCTCCTAACTCTCTCCTCAAACTCCTCAACCGCCTCCCTCAAAACAGGTACCACATCACACAACCCATCATAACCTTTCCTGATGGCCGCACGTCGTTTCTGTTCAGATGCGATATGGTTCGCTTTCTTTTGTTCGGCACTCAACAAAGCGGGTTTCCCGTGTGTCGAAGTCGAAGTCGAGGCGATGGACGGGGCGGGTGAATTTGAGGAGGAGGAGAGACGACGACGGCGACGAGTAGGTCGAGAACGAGGTTTGATTCGAGGGATGTTGGAGGGGGTTGAGAGGGGGATAGGGGGGATAGAAGCGAGAGTTGAATCGGTCGATTCTGGGTCGAGCGGCGAAGGGGAATCGGAATTGAGGGTTGTCGTGGAGGGAGGAGGAGCGGGTTTGCCAGAGGTCGAGGTACGCGGAGTTGAACGAGAACTCGAGGAAGTAGAAACGGGGGCTTTGCGTTTCGAAGATTTTGGTGGAGGTTGAGGTGGGGCCGCCATTGAACCGGATGCTTCGACTTGAGAGTTGAGGGAAGTAGAAGGTCTACGACGAGTCGAACGAGAGGAAGAGGCAGGAGGGGGAGGTGGAGGTGGTACGAAATCTGAATCTGAATCTCTCCTAGTTCGAGTTTGAGGAGGTGGAGGAGGAGGTGGGGAGAAGCGTGATACTGATGTTGTAGATGGCGCTATTGATGCAGCGTTCAAACTCCTCCCGTAAGCATATCCAGCTTTCCTCTCCGCTTCCAACATCATAGCGATCGGATCTCCCTGCATGAATCCATTCCCTCTATCTTTACTCCTCTGCTGTCGTTCCGGGTACTCTTCTGAGCTCCTCGTACGTTTCGGTGGACTAGGGATATCGTCTGATGTTTGATGCGTCTCTTGTTGTTGTCTGGGTTGAACAGGTCGACTTTGAGCCATCCATTTCTCCAATTCTTCGGCATGTTGCAACTTGCGTAGTTTCGCCGCTTCTGAATCTTGTTGTTGATGTTGCTGTTGCTGACTGTGAGAATGTGAAATCGGAGGAGCTGATGGAGGAGGGGAAAGACGGTGGGCGAAATTCGACGAGGAGGAAGAAGAAGAAGAAGTGGAAATTTGTTGTTGATAGTAAGGGTTCGATCTAGGAGGTGCGAAAGTAGATTGTTGTCGTTGTTGTTGATAAGGTGCATGATGGTAAGGTGAAGCGTTCCAACCATTCAATCCATTCGAGGCACCACTAGTAATCCGATTCCCCTCATTCGACTGTCCCTCTGAGCTCCTCCAACTTTGAGTAGTCGCACCATTCTCTTGATTCGAGTAGTGAGGGAATGGTTGAGGAGGGAGAGAAGAAGGAGGAGGAGGAGGAGGGGAGAATCCACCAGCTGGAGAAGATGCGGTTGATGCGAATGAATCGAGGAAGGAAGAGAACGCTCGTGACTCTGATTCATTCAGTAGCTCCATCCCTCCTAAATTGAGGGTGGAAGATGAAAGTTGAATTCAGGAGGTTAATCGAGGAGAGAGAGATGGGGGGGGAACAAGGTTTGGAACTAGCTCCTGAGAGCTGTTTGGAAAGGGAGAAGGCCGAGTGGTAGTATCTTGTTTGGTTGAGTAGGCGTCAAGTTGAGGGTGAAGAGTACAAGATCGCCTTCGGGATTCGGGTTCAACGAGAGGTTTTTTCAGTTTTATGAGCGTGAATCAACTATTTCGTCGCAAGTGCTCTCTCAATTGCTCTACAGCTATACAGTAATCTCACAGAAAGGATTCGAAAGACAAAAGAAACTTCGAAAGAGAGCAAGCGAGTTCAGTGCGAAGAACCTGATTTCGACCGTCCGCTTCGGATTTCGACGAATCAATGCTTTCCCGTCACCTTTCAAACTCCCTGACCAACCTCTCTACGACAAAACTTAATGATACCGTCGTCTCTCGCTTCCTTCCGGCGTGACAAGATCATCCTCCTCTTCCCGATTCGTGACATTCACTCCCAATTTAGCCCTCAACGCTTCCGCAACCATCTCACGCGGGTGCCAGTAGACCTGTAAAACCTTCAACGTCTTCGAAATCGGGTAACAAGGCTCAATGAGGTTGAGGAGCGAGGTGTCGGTGATCGGTGGCCAGGTTGGAAGAATTTCTAGACTTTCGAGGGGTAGTTCCGTAAGAAGGTAGATTAGGCTCGAAGAGAACCCGGTGCCTCCAATTTCGAGCTGACGAAGATGTGGGCATGCGCGGAGGCCTTTGATGAAGTATTGAGTGAACAGGAATTCATCTTCGGATCGACGATGGGGAGAAGAGAGACGGAGTCGAATTGACAGCCGGGAGAGTTTGGGCGACAAGACGTCGAAGGTCTCCTCGATCTCGCGGAGTAAAGTCGGTCGATCTTGACCCGATACCTCCAAAGTGATCTCGAGACGTCTGAGGTGCGAAGGAGTAAAGTCTTCCTTCCGAGTGTGGAGGAGGAATTTTGAGGGGGTGATGACGTTCCAAGGTGCCGCTATGACGGTTCGACAAGTGTAACATGGAGGATCTGGCGCGAGTGAGGGAAATGGAAAGTCGACGGGCGAATTCCCTCGAATAGGAAGCCAACTATCGCCTAGGTATATTTCCGACTTGTCCGCGCCACGTTTCCCCATACCGAGTAGCATGTTCGAGTGTCGGAGCTCTACTTCAGTGTAAAGTGCGAGTCGGACGCTAGACGGTTTGTCGAGATCGAACAACATTTCCCTCACGAACCAAACGAATGTCGAGTAACTCGGGGGTTGCTTCGCATCCTCAAAGTCGAGATCAAAGATGAATTCGACGAGGTCCGAAGTGTGATAGGCGAGATAACGGAAGAGCTGATCGTAATTGTAGGATGACAAGTCTGCTTCCGAAAGGTCGATGTTGAGGTACTTGATTCGGAATGGATACCTCCTCCAGTTTCTGACCAAGTGATCGACATGATCGATCGTCTCGCGGTACACCCAGCCTTGACAGTGAGGGAGGACGATTCGTCGCCAAGCAGTGGAAGTTGCGGAAAGAGCACGTAGAGTCTGCTGTATGGTCGGTATGTCGGATTCCGTCTCGTCGTCCGGCCACCGGCGAGAAGGCCTACTCCATGTGCGGACATGTCGATAGATCCTGTACAGGATCTCATTCGGTAGTTCTCGTCTCGGTGGAGGGTAATCGGAGGAAGAAGCGTGAAGAGCGGCAACGGTATCGATGAGATGTTTCGTGAGGGTCAGGAGGGACAGGTATGGAAGGGGTTCATCGTGGGAGGGTTGAACGAGGTTGATAGCTAGTTGGAGGGAGAGTTGAGTGGTCGAAGAGGGCTACAAACGAAGAAAAAGCGATCAACAAAGCTGCTCACTGAGAGAAACAGCAAAACATACTGTGTAGCCTTGTTCCGAGAGCTCAGACTTGACCTGCTCCATCTTTCCTGTCACTTCCCGCCTAAGATACGTGGTGAAAGGGTCTTGAATGAAAGAATCGTCTGAAAGTTGACGAACGACGGCGAGCAGCGAATGTGCAGCTTGCTCACGTTCCTGTTGCCTCCGGTGGCGCATAGACGGGGCTGTGAGAGTCTATCGAGATTGTCGAGTGAGGTTGTAGGAAGTAGGACGAAATCTTCCGATTCTTTCACTCTTGCTTCTCACTTCGAAACAACCCGACTGCTTGTGAACAGCTTAGCCAGCTCGTTCCGATTATCTTCACCTTCTACAGCTCCCTCTCGATCACAGCGAACTCCTAATTCGCTTCCTCTTTCTCCCTTTTCCTCTTCATCAAACAAATCGATTCTCTCGCCAACAACGCAAGCGATCGCTAATGGTTTCATACAGGAGTATAACAAGATGTTTCATTTGGTACTGAGGAAAGGGATGGCTCATCGAGAGGGAGTGAGGGATCACGGTTTCTAGGCAAACAATTCGGAAGTAGAAGCGATGGGTGAATCGAATCCAAGTGATAGGGAGAATAGTTCAGGCTAGAGGGACTGTAAACCATGGAGGGAGTGATCTGGCGAGTTAAAGGGCTTGCGAAGCGGTAGGACGACGTCTCGTTTCTAACTTCGCAAGAGACTCAACTGCCATTGACGATCTCTCGCGCTTGTTCTGCTCAGTCCCGACTCGCTTCTGCCGTCTCCTCTTCTCGTTCCCTCGACCGAGCTACTAGATTAACAGTGCTTCGCTTCATCGGGCATCTGGTACTTTCTTTCGAGATTCTTTATTTCGCTCGTTCCCTGGGAATTGCGCCTGCATTGGTTCTACTAGCACAAGCTCTCCCTCTGCTTGACGCGAGTTCCGGGTTCAATTACCCAGGCACAGCGAGAGTCGAATTATGGTTCTCGAAGGCGTTCCTTGATTGACTGTCAGTCTTGAACGCTACCTCTTGCTTACGCGGGCAGATAGAAAACGAGATGGTGAGATGGAGATGTGATAGCAGTGACAAAAGTAGGAATAGGTACAGAGAGCAAACAAACAGACAAGACAGAACATCTTTTGCGAGATTTCGACTCCCTCTCTTTACTTCTTAGCGTCCTCCTTAGGGTTCGCAACTATCCATCACATACACATTCATCGTCAGCTACTACAGAGACGAAAGAGAGGAGGAGAAGGGAGGAAAGAGAGACTTACGATCAAACATGAGAGCATCAGAATCGAGCATCAACTTGTTGTTAGAGTTTGCGACTAATCCAGCGATTTCTCTCGCAGCTTCCATCTTCCTCAATTGCAAGAATCTATTCCCACCATTCAAGACCATTATCAGCACCCACCGCCTTGAAAGAAAAAAAAAGGAGAGAGAGTATGAGGTCTCGGAAACGTACCCCTTATTTTGTTTAACCGCTTCTCCAATCAATTCAGCACTCCTAGCCTCTCCCTGCGCCTTGACGATGATACTTTGCTTCTCCTGCAACGCCTGATCGACCAAGTACGCCGCACGTTGCGCAGTTTGTTGAGCGATTTGTTTCGCTTCTACCGCTTCCGAGAATGCAGGAGAGAAAGTCATGTGCGTAATAGAGACGTCGTCTAGGATCAAATTGAATCGAGATCCACGGCGTTCGAGGTTGTCGCGTACTAGTTTAGAAACCATTTCTCGTTGAGTAACTAATTGACTGTAAACGACTCGATTCCCTCCACGCGTCAGAGAGATAGAGAGTTAGGAGTGCGAGGGGAGATGACAACGTACGAAGCGTTGAATTGAGCGACGACAGATTTGAGTACTTCGTTGACGATCGAAGGGAGAACTACTTCGTCGTAATTCGCTCCCAATTCAGTGTAGATTTTGGGGAGGGCGTCTACTCGAGGTCGACACAGTACTCGACATGTAATGTTAACCATTTGAAGATCTACCCATTGTAAAACTCGTGATCAGCAAGAGAAGAGGGAAAGGAGGAGGATGGGGGAGGATAGGGTGGGTACCTTTGGTTCCGGTAAGGGAAGCGATCGATCTTGGTTTAGATCGTACATCGTAGAGGATAGGAGTTTCGAACCAGGGGATCTATTCGCAAAGGGTGAGATGAGCGAATGAGGGACAAGATGGGGGAGAGTGAAGGAGAGAGTCGAGAGAGGCCTACAGCGAAATGAGTACCTTCAGCGAATACTTCATCAGTTACACCATGAAGCCTAGTATATTTAACTGCTCTGTGACCACCATCGACTGTACGCCTCAATCGAAACCGAGTTATAATCAGTTGTCGATCGGTAAGATCAAAGTAGAAAGTAATCGGCCAACTCACCATTGAACAAGGAAGCGTTGATAGCTAAACCACCTGCAGCGAGTAATACTATTCCACCTGTTCCTCCCAATATAGCTCCCAAGTTGGGTGGAGTGGGTCCTCCTGATCCTCCTCCTCCTGATGAGCCACCCGTTCTAGCTCCTTGAGTGAATTGAGATGCGCGTTGACGTGCGAATTTAGATGCCAATTCAGCGAATGAAGGTCGTCCTGCCATCTTTGAGTGAGTTTGAGTGGAGTGGGAAGGTAGTGGAGAGAGAGAGGGAGAGTTTACGAAAGAGGTTACGAATCAACCCATCAACCACTCCTCTCACTTTGCTTTCAAGAGACTGAATAGAACACGAGTATACAGCTCTATTGACACCTAGCAACCATACTCAAGCGTGCCGATCCAACTCCCTCTCGTCTCTCTCATCCTTCAACTTTTTCCCACTTTCTCGATCTCTACCAACCTCATACGGACCACAAGCTTATTCCCCCTTCCCTTCCTTCCATACACTGGCGATGCCCTCCTCCTCACTTCGTACAGCTCTCCTTTCAATCCACTCTGTCCGTTCCTCATCCTCCTCAACTCTCGCTTCAACCACCCACAACATCCTACGCACCTCACTCGCCGAAAATCACGGAATGAAATGGACCAATGAGGAATGGAAGGAAGGAGGAGGGAGGAAACAAGTTTCCAAAGTTTGGGAAGAAATCTTGGTCAGTCCTCTCTCTCTCTCGCTCTTCAGAGCGCAGTGGGGACTCATGTCGAAGGGTTATTGAGAGGGATAATAGGAGGAGAATTTACCGCAGACTAGTCAAATCACTATCGACTCGTCCTCTCCTGTAATCATCTCGAAACCCACTTCGAAGAAACCCTCAAAGAAACCTAGTTCGAAACCTATCAAAGAGTCGGACGAGGACGAGGAAGTAGTAGAGGAACCGAAGAAAAAGAAACGAAAGATCGCTTCTTCTTCTTCGAATGACGAGGGAAAGAAGGACAAGTATTCTCGAGCAGCTGAAAAAAATCTAGGTGTACGTCTCTAGCTCTCTCTCACACGTTTAAGCTTCTTCCTGAGAGCTCACGTGTACTGTGTGAAAGAGGATACAGAACTTCATGGGCATGATCGGGGAGGCTTTGGGGGACGCTTTAGGACTTGGAGATGCAGATGAAGAGGAGGAGGCAAGTTCAGATGTGATGATCATGAGCGAAGAGGTACAAGATGAGAATGGTACAGAAGATTCGTCTACTCCTCAACCACAACCTCGAGCAAAATCGAAACCGACGAAATCACGTTCTTCCACCTCATCGAACGCTGAAGCATCCACCTCGAAACCTGTTCCGAAGAAGAGTCAGAGTCAGAGTGAAGGAATGGACAAGCCTAAGAAGAGGAGGGTTTCGAAAGGGAAAGGCAAAGAGGATAGTTATAAGAGTACGGAATTTGTTGGGGATAGTGATGATTCTAGTCATTCTGTCGATCGTGAAGTACCCAAGAAGGAGAAGAATTCGAGTTCGAAGAGTAAAAGGAACGGAAAGAACAAGGAGGTTGTTGATTCGGACGATTCAGATTCGGATGGAGAAGAGAAAGGGAAGGGGAAAGGAAAGGGGAAAGGTAAAGAAGTAAAGAAGACTACTACGAGGACTAGGAAAGAACCAATTAGGAAAGAAGGAGATGCAGAGAAAGGAACTGAACTGGAGGAATCTAGGATCAAACAAATGAAAGTACGTTTCTCCCTTCCCTCCCCCCTCCTTTTCTCTCTCCCCCCTCTTGCCGCTCACTCACCCGAGAGTAATGAGTAGGTATTATTGAAGCATGCGGGAACCACACGACCTTTCACTGCGTCTACTGGAGCAGAACGTACTCTCTCTGCGGAAGAGAGGACTGAACATCTCGAGGAATTGTTGGATGGTCTTGGGTTGATCGCAAAAGTTAAAGGTAAGGGATCTAAAGGAGGAGAGAGGAAATTGGCGAGTGAGAGTAAAGCGAAGAGTGTTGGACACTTGAGGGAATTGGAAAAGGAAACTGAGGTAACGCTTAACTTTCTCTTTACCCTTTGCATATTTCTGGTACTGATGAGAGAGAGTAAACTTATGTATCGGATGAGGGGTGTGTAGGCTTTGCAAGGTAGTGCGATTCATACGGGATTGAGAACGGGTAAAGCTTTACATCCCGACACTTCCTCCGACGATGACGATGATAAGAAGGGGAAAGGGAAGAGTGGGAGAAGTGGGAAGAAGGGAGGAGGGACACCTCAGAGGAAGAAATTGGAAGAGAGGAAGAAGTTTGCTAGCTTTTTGGGAGATCAGAGTGAGAGTGATTGAGGATCAGCTTGGTTTGGACAGTAAGGAAGGAAGGTAAGGGATACGCTTGGAATGATTCACATAGGGAGTACTCTAGTCAGTCTGGATGAGGACGAGTCGCTTTCGTCTCTTTGACCTCTCCCTCTTACCCGTTTCGGCAACCTTCTCAGTTCTCTTTTGACCTCTTTTTACCGAGTATGTACGTCCGCTTGCTTCGTCGCTCTGGTTGCTTCGCACTAACGAGCGGACCTATATGGTCGAGTGTCTCGACTCCTCAGTCGCCGCGATTCCGTTCTCCTTCTCCTCCTCGTTCGATTCTCTACTTTCCTCACGAGAGCTTGAGGTTTACAGGCTCTATTTTACTTTGAGTCGCGTTCTCTTCAGCTTCGAGTGCTTCTTACCGGTTCCGGTACTATAACGTCTCTCTCTCTTTCATTCCAATCATCAAATTCATTTGTTCTTCAAGTTCTCTGGAGAGGCACGCCAAGTTTGCTCTCGATCGCCTCTTCTCTTCTCTCGCAATTCCGCTCTCTTCTCTTCTTTCTCTGCTCACCACACTTCGAAACGAGGATGTTCAACGCTCGACTGTTACCTTTACTGCTGAGTCTCGTGGGATTGGTACAAGCGATAGACTGGTTCGAAGTCGAGAATTTATCTGCAAGTTTCCTCCTCTTCAAACTCTCACTCTCATTCCTCCTAACACTTTCGGATATGCTCACAGGGTCCTCGATTAGCGCAAGCCTTCAACTGGGAGGTGAGTAGATCATGTTTACTTCTTCTCGCGTCCTTCTCCCAAGAGAGAGAGAGAGGGAGGGAATTTTCATTCAACCCCCGCTTACTTTCCCTCCCACTTCTTTTGTTTCGATCCCTTTGCGCGCAGACTGGAGGAGGTTGGGATAATGGAGGGATTCCATTATATGTCAACTCTGTAACTGCGAGGAGGAACAACATGTGGACTATTCCTTCGACTGGTCAGAATATCTTTAGGGTGAGTCAGACGCCCAATGTCGACCCGTATAGGATGAGTACGAGGATCAGTTCGAAGAAGAGTTATTCAGGTGGTGGGTTGTTCGTGTTTGATGTGAGTTTCAAATCTCTACTTTTCTTTTTTCGCAGTCCCGCTGATTTCAACGCGGGTTTTAATCGGTAGGTCGCTCATATCCCGTCAGGGTATGGATTATGGCCTGCGCTATGGATGGTTGGAGTGCCGAATTGGCCACACATGGGAGAGGTGCGTTTCGAAACTTCTGTCCTCTTCGTTTCGCAATTCCGCACAGGTACTGATCGCTCTTTGACCTCATCCCAAATAGATCGACATTATCGAGGGAGTACACACGACAACACAAAACACTCAATCCTTCCACACCGGACCGAATTGCACGATGCAAAAAGATGGATTCTCGAATACTTTCACCAGTCAGTCTCTCGCGTCCGCTGCCTCCTTTTTGGCAAGTTACGAGATTGATCGTGCATACGTTCGACAGTGACCTACGACCCTAATAACCTCAAGTACACCTGCGATGCCTACGCTGCGGATAACCAAGGTTGTTCGACGAGAGATGGGAATCAGCGATCATAGTGAGTTACTCAATCTCTGCAGGATCCATCAGCGCGCACTGAGCAACCTCCATAAATCACAGTGGCTCGCCCTTCAACCAGCAAGGAGGCGGAGTCTTCGTCGTTCAATGGGATTTCGACGTACTTCCCCCCTTTCTCTCCCTACCTCAGTATGCTTCATTAATTTGAACTGACGCTTTGTCCGACCTCAACTTCCTTTGGGCAGGGTATCGCTATGTACTCATTCCCTCGAGGCAAGGTTCCCGCCGATATCACAGCTGGTGTACCGAGGAACGCAAATTGGGGAACTCCCACAGCTTAGTAAGTCCGGGGTTCCTTTCCGCTGTATGGTCGATAGCTCAGACACTGACAGTGCTTGTGATGTTCAGCCTCGCCAACACAAACTGTTCGATCTTTGACAATTTCTACGGAATGAAAATGGTAAGCTCCCTTCACTCTATCCTATTCGATACCTCGCTGACGTCGCTTCCTCGCTTAGGTTATCAACACGAACCTGTGTGGAGCTTGGGCTGGAGGAGTTTGGAAAGATGGTGAGTTTCTCCCTTATGCTTTCGATGCGAAGCTCGGAGCTCAAGCTCACTACTTGCGTTTGCTCTCATCTCGCAGATCTATGGTATGCCGGAGCTCCTGGATCGCCCGCTGCAAAGACTGGCTACGCCGATTGCAACACCTATATGAAGAGAGGAGGAGCAGCAGCTCTTCGTCAAGCTTACTGGACGATCAACTCGATCAAGATCTACAATCAAACTATTGAGTGGGTACCCGTACCTGTCTCGACGTCGCCACTACCGATACCTACTCTCATTGGGTGAACTGGGAGAGTAGATGAAGAGACGAGATACCCTTAACTTATTTTATCGATAGACTATTTTATACATAATTTCTGTACTTTGTTCCTTTTATCTGTTTGCTCATGGAATCATCAAGCTGCTTTGCGCTTATCTTGAGTGCAACTTTGGAGAGAACGATAGAAAGGTTTGGGCGAAATTTGCTTTCTTTCTCTTTCTCTTCACTTTCGATTCCACAGCTTCGATTCCTCTCGATCTCACAACATCACACCGCATTCCAGCATGTCGACCTCGAAAGCTACCCCTCACGATTGCGCTGTCTGTTCGAGGCAAACTACGATTGTTTGCAGCAAGTGTCGAGATGTTTACTATTGCTCGACAAGATGTCAAAAGCTCGTGCGTCGCCTTAAGCCTACTCGATCCTCAGAGCTGACCAGGTCGAGAGTTCTCACCAGCTCCACCCTACTCACCGATTCCTCTGCGGAAAGGACGTTTCAGGTTTCTTCCTTCCTCCTCTCTCGCCTGATGAACTTGAACAACTCGACGAATACAAGTACAACCTTTTCGTTGATGGTACACAATGTTACGTTGGGAATCAGCGAAAAGATCTCCTTCAGCATCTCGCTCAAATTGGTTTCTATAACGGTGATTGGCAATAAGTCGTCTCTGTCTTTTCCTCTTCTTCCTGTCGTAGCCTGACACTCTCTTCGTCGGCAATATCTACAGGTTTTTTCGATGGTATCAGCAAAGGGAGCTCGCATCCACTCGAAGAGCCTCGTTTAACTGCTTGCCTTTCTCTCGCACGAGCTCACATCGCCTACTCTGGCCCTCCGAAACGATACAACACCGATCTCGCCGATTTACCTTCGACAGTATGGACCTGTCTGGGAATGGCGCTCTGCCCCTTCCTCGCGATGAGTCACTACAAGCAACACTTCGCCTTTCCAAACTCTGTTACGAATCCTCTCCGTCGATTCGCAACTTACTTCCGAGCGATCCTGGTCTGCGAGACCTTGATCAGCCACATGACTATTCAACCCGAGTTCGAAACCCCCAGAGACCTGGAGCTTTCGCTTGAGCGCTTACAGAAACAAGCTGTGAAATTGGGAGATGTCGACGAATACACGAAGCAACAGGTAGAGGGAGCTCGTGTCAGGTTTGAAGAGACGCTCAAAGATATCAAGGGAAGCCTTCGTGTAGGCATCAGAGCAGAATGAAGGGTGTAGCTGCAGCCCAAGCAAAATGAAACAGCTTGCCGAAATCGATCTTCAAATCCTCCTTTCCATCTTCGAGCGTTCCGCTGATCGATGTGAGACATCTGAGCGAGACGTTATAGAACACTTCCGGAGCGAGAGTGAGGTAAGAAGGACGAACGAGGTATGGATGAGATTCAGCACCATTGTCGAAGGCGAAATTTGCACTTCGTTGCTCAAGCAAGCGAAGCGTTGCTGCTCCTGAGCGCCTCACCAGGCGAGCGATATGCGAAGCTGACCGGAGAGAGAATCGGGAGTACACAGAGCAAGTGTGAGATATGGTCAAGACTAGAGCCGAGTTTCTTGCGAATGTAGAAACGAAACGTCGTCCTGTTTGTTCACAAGCCCTTGAGCTCGCCAGCTCCTTTTCTCCGTAGTTCGTTGTCCCTAATCTCTTTGCGCCCTAGTCTCCTCATCACCTAGCTTCGATTCACCCATCGCTTCTCCTTTCAAAATATCTACCTCGACACCGTGGTCCCGCACTCACTCGCGATGAGCCATGCTCTTCCCCAATAGCAAATGGAACATCTCGTAGTACTCCTGTAGGAGACCAATAGCGATCGCTTGCGTTGTTGGCGAGAGAATCGACTTGTTTGATGAAGGAGGAAAAGCGAGAGAGAGGATGCAAGGGAGAAGCTCGCTGTAATCGAGAAGAGCTCGAGCGAGTAATATGGGCTGTGGGAGGTAGTCTGAGTTGTTCACAAGCAGTCGACGGGTTTGTAGCGACAAGCAAGAGCGAAAGAATCGGAAGATTTCTTCCTACTCCCTACACCTCACTCGATAATCTCAATCGAGGACTACGAGGACAAGTCTCCCGGAGGATCCATAACCTTCAGAAAGAGCTATCAGATCTAGGCTATACGGTACGGCTTGCTTCTTCGCTTATTTGTGAGGTTCTTGGCTCATCTCTACTTTATCTCTAGGAAACCTCGTCTGCTCGAATCGCACTCCACTCTGCCTACGACTTGATCTGTCCTTTAGAATTCGACCGTACTAAGCCTGCCCCTGGGAGTCACGTGGTCTCCCTTACCTCTCGCTCAACTCGTCGACAAAACACCTCCTCGATGCCGTCGCAGCTCTCCACACTTCCTCCCACCCTTTTCCAGTCGAAAATCGTCACCTTCCGCCTGAAATCCTGAGTCTCATTCACGACCGTCTGCTTTCGGAGGAGGAAGACGATCCGATTCGAGTTCGAGCGACTCAGATGGCACTTTCCGCGACTTCAGTCACTTGGCGCAACGTCTCTTACCCTCGATCGAACATCCACATCGAGTCTGTCGATCGATTGGACCGCTGGTGCAGCCACCAAGAACGTCTCCTTGCCGGCAATCCCATCCGAAACAACGCCCAACTCGGGCGATTCTGCATTCAACTCTCGGAGGATCTATCGGATTTTGACTGGTTCGAGCATTGGCGAAATCAAGCCTTTGAATATTACTTCGACGATGCGAAACGCCTGGAGCTGAACTTTGATGGGCCTGTTCCACACGATTACGACAAATACGAGAAGTTCTGCTCGAAGCTCAGCGTCATCCTCTCGTGTCGCGACCAGTTCTCCGTGAGGATCAGATATCAACCTAAGGAGGATCTGTACACCAGCTTCGACTTGTTCACGACATCATGCGATACCCGGCAGTCGAGGACGAGATTCGAGCTTTACCTCGGCGATCCGGAGGTTCCCTGTCTGCCTCGAGCATCCGATACACAGGCATGGTTCGACCTACGCGCGGAGCAGGACGAGCCACCGGTCAACTTCACCAAGTTCCGAATATTGGCGATACCCTGGCACATCTTTACGATTCCTCAATTCCTCGGCACGACCTATCCTATCCAGACCGATCTCTCCGATTCTCGCCTCCTCCGACTGGAACTCACTCTCGAAATTGACGCCCAAGAACGAGACGACACCCTCGATCAAGTTCAATCATTCTTCGAGACGATTTCTCCGAGGATTCAATATCTCGCGATTCGACTTCGCCTTCGGACCGATCACGAAGATCGCGCCGACGAGTTGACGTTCACTCAAGCCTTTGTCAATGGTCTCGCCTCTTGTCGTCGCCTCAAACACCTCGAAATTGGAGGTTCCGGTTTCTCCCCCGATCTACCCCGTCATCTCGCCATTCTTCCCCTCACTTCACTCGTCTTACGACATGTTCACGAACTTCCTTCCGCGGCAGACCTCTTCCAACTCATCTCACCGTCGGCGGTGTCCTCGAGGACTCTCAAGCAAGTCAGAATGCCTCAATACTGGACCAATTTGATAGAGGATATCAGCAAGAAGTTTGAAGAGAGGGGAAATCACGCCTTATTGCACGAGGGAAAGCGCGAAGGAGACTATCTCATGAGGGCTAGGATCATTAGCGGATTAGTTCATTTCGAGTGACTGGAACATGAAATATCGTCGCGTGATCTTTCCTCTCTGTCCTTCTCGCATTGATGCAGTCAGGAGAGTCCGAGAGATGATACCCCGAGCTCGCTCCAATCTAGCACTAACTCGTTGACAAGGTTTCGTTGCAAGCCAGACGAGGCTACCAAGGGAGCCGCCCGTAATCCCGTCGCTTTGCTGCTTTCATATCTTCCTCCCATCCTTCGAGATCTCGAATCGTCTTTGTTCCATCTACTTCCTTGATCCACTGAATACCTTTCGCTACTTTCCCCTCTCGCTCTCGCTGAACTTCATCCCTCCACCAATTCCTCCACCTCGTGCTCATCTTCCCTTGACCAGGCACTGAGCCAGCTCTCAGCCAGTTCAATAGTTCTAGAGCTCTGAGTTCGAAAGTCGTGAAGCGAGAGGAAGGGGCGTCGTCGAGATAATCTTCGAATTGATAAGAGACTCCCCAAATCCCTCGAGCGTAACCTTGAGTCGAAGAATGGATTCTGACTGTATTGAAGAGATACGTGATCAACGTAAGACCTCGAACGTTCGCGAAAGGAAGAGAAATTGCTCACTGAGTGCTAGTAGAGGAAGAGGAACACTTTCGACAAACCAGAGGTACTCCTCAAAATGCAGCTTCTTCCCATAGATCCATTCCAAAACTTTACGAATTCCTTCCCAGTCGGAATGGTCCTTCTCGGCTTGAGTCAACTTCGAGTTTGAGCGTTTCAAAGGGTAACGTTGACGAATGTGGACAAAGTTCGGTTCAAGATTCATCACTTTCTCCGAGAGGGTTGGCCAAGACGGATGCTTGAAGATTTTGGACCCGACTCGTTTCGACCAATTGACGAAAGATGATACCAAAGTGAAGAATTCGATTTGATTGCGATAGAAAGAGAGTGAGAATATCGGTTCGATCGCTTGTTGCGTCAAGAACGGCTCGTAATCTTCGAAGGTGTGCGGATTTGTTCTTGCAGGACTACGATTGGTGTACCGAGCATGTCGTTCGCTGAACGAAGTGGAATGATTGGTGGAGTAGGAGATCGACGAAGAGGAGGGAGTGCAGGTTGAGACGATAGCCAAGGATGCGATTGACGAGCTCGAGTTGATCGCTTCTTCTTGCGGATGTTGGGTCGCGATGAATGAGAGTAGCCTTGCGATGGTTTCAGGTCGGAAAAGGCGGGAGGCGAAGGGTGTCGACGAGAGACGTTTCGCGAATTCGAAGAAATCGAAACATCGTCCGGTTCGCACATCACTGAATCTTCTTCACTCCTCGGTCCTCCATACGACTCCTCCTCCCAATAATCCTGTGATGCTGGTGCTGTAGCGCTCAATCTCCTCCTCTTATTTCTCTTGTCCATCTCCCTCGAGTCCTCCTTGATCGTCAACTGAGCGCTTCCCGTTATCGTACATCCCCACCACCCTTCTTTGAGTCTGATGATGCTCCTACGCGTTCGTTGAGAGCAGTCTGAAGCGTGTATCGATCGAGGTTTCGAGTCGTCGTTTGATGAAGAGTCGGAGAAAGGGAACGGAAGAGGGAGCTTGTCAGCCGGGTCCATGATCTCCTATAGGTTCTTGATCAGGTAGAAGTGACTGTCAAGCTATGTCGAGGTGAGGTGGAGAAAGGAAAGAGGGAAAGGACTGAGTTTGAACATTCTCGAGTTATCACGGAACATGAGCGATACCTATAGATTGCAGTGCCGCTGGTGATTGGACCTCTCTGATAGTTGTGTCGAGGTGGCTCGTTAAGATTCAGCGGTTTCCTCTTCCTTGACTCGCATCGAATCCTTCGCAAATTTCTCTCTTCTCGCTTTCGTAGCTCAAATCGTCGGATGCAGCTGTCACTCCGCGACGAGCATATCAACACATATGCAGCTCGCTCATAACCTGGGTCGCGAGTCGAATCGTGTACATCGGCAGAGAGTTGCGACTTTCGATCAAGAGACGAAGATTTTTCGTTTCAACGCATCCGCCATTTCCCTTGAGCTTTGCGACCATCCACCCATTCCTCAAGATCCTTGAGAGTCCTCCAACCCTTTACATCATCGAGCCAGCGTCGTCCCTTTAGCTCTCTGCCCTCACGATCTCTCTTGACTTCGTCCCCCCACCAATTCCTCCATCTCTGTCCTTTCTCTCCACCAAACCCTGTTCTCAGCCAGTCAACCAGGTCTCTTGCTCGTTTCTCGTTTGTCGATTGCTGCGAAGATCTCTGTTCGCGGAGGAATCGAGCAAAGTCGAAGGACGCACTCGAAACTCCTCGAGAGTATCGTAAAGTGATGGCAGCAATACGAGCTAGACCACGATCCCAGTCAGTTACTACATCAGAGAAGGGTTGAATTCGAAAGACTAGGGCTCACCTATCGCCAGCAAGGGTTGAGGAGCATGTTCGACAAACCAAAGGATTTCGTCCATCTTCACTCTCATCCCATAAAGCCAATCCAGTACGTCGCCCAATTCACCCCAAATCCAGTCCTTCTTGTCGATCTGACGGATTTGATAGGTTGAAGTATCGAGAGGGTATCGTTTGCGGATGTATTCGAAATTCGGTTGCAAGCTCATGATTCGTGCTTGTAGAGGGAGAAAGTTGGGCTTTACGAACACGCTAGATTGCGGCTTGTTTGACCAGTTGTTCGGATTCGATATTGAAGTTAAGAACTCGATTTGCATCCGATAGAAAGCGAAAGATTTGAGAGGATCGATCGATTTGTCCGTCAGGAATGGCTCGAAATCGGAGAGACCGAGTCCGACCTGAACGGAGGGTACCGATAGAGTGAGTAGAGTAGTTGCTGGTCGGAGTGGAAGAGAATCGCGAGGAGAAGATCGTGTAGGTGAGCGAGGTCGAGAGCGAGGAGATATTCGGTGCGGGGAGGAGATCAACTGCGTCTGTTCAGCTGCTTCAGCCTGACTTGAAGCGAACTCGAGTGACGAGGCTCTTGCGTGCTCGCGGGATAATCCAGAGATTGAGGACGCTTCTTGAGGGCGATCTTGCGATTTCGACGAAATCTCCTTTTCGATCCTTGGGAAACCTCCAACACTTCCGCTACTGTCCAGCTTCGGCGACTTCTTTTCCGATCGAGACGTCTCCTTCGTCGAGCCTTCGACAGCGTGCCTAGCCGACTTCCTCCTCTTGCTTTCCCTCGTTTCCTCGCCTTTCTCGACTTTATTCTCCAAACTTCGATCGAACCCAGCTTTTGAAGGTCCCCACCATTCTTCCTTGAGCTTGATATGGCTCTTCTGTGATCGTAGTGAGCAGTTTGCTGCGTGGATTGGTCGAATCTCCGAGTCGATGAGGGAGGAAGACGGGAAGAGCGAGAAGGGGAGAGGGATCGGTTCTGATATCGCAATCATCCTTAGAGAGTGTGGTTGAATGCCGAGAGTGACTCTTGGATACGTTCGAGGTTGAGGGAGGGACGAAGGAAAGAAGAGTGTTTTGAGTCAGGGGTAAAAGTGAAGGGAAGAAAGGGGAGAGAGAGGAAGGGGAACGAGGGAGTGCTTGGTTTCGTTCGTTGTTCCTCTCCAAATGCGGACAATCTCAGTCGATAGTTTAGTCGAACCCATAGCCCTCCTTCGCTCAGGCCCTCTCCCTCTCCTTCGATGACTTCACCTTCTCCTCTTCTCCTCTTCTCCTCTTCTCTCCTTCTCTCACTTCTGCTTTAGCTCTGTTGACCGTCAACTCAACAACAAGGAGGACGGGATCTCGTCAGATGCTCAATAGTTGGACTTATGCCTGGTTTGGACAACCTGCATCGAATCAAACTCAGGCTGTTCAGAAATCACAAGATCAGTCTCACCTTCAACCCGTACAAGCAGGTCGTTCATCTCAGCAACTAAATCAGCAACATACAAGACCGACGACACGAGTTGGACTACTGGAGGGGAGCGAATGGAAAGGAAATGGAGAAGATGAGAATTCACAGGTCAGCGCAGATAGCTTCAGGACTGCTCTAGATGTCGATAGAACAACTCGAGCGAACGGTCATCATCATTTGCGTTTCGAAGAAGCGTCGTCGAATCGTCCACTCCAAGCCAGTCGGAACGAGATGCCTGGAAATCCTCCTCACACTCCCTTTCGACCTCCTCTCCGAGCTCCAACCATCTCCTCAAACACGCTGAACCGACTCAAGGCTCAACTATCATCGAGATCTCTTCCTCCGAAATCACCTCCGCTTCAATCGATTCCTGATCAACCGAAGAACATGAATCGAGCAGAGTTTCACGATGTTTGGCCCTCTCCCCAACCTCAGCACTTACCTCGTCCTCCGCTCAATACCGTTGACCGGAGTATATCGAAGTCTGGAAGCTATGGAGAGGCTGGAATGAATACAGGCGATGAAGCGAGGGAGCGACATCGAGACGGCAGAAAGGAATGGCAAGACAATCGCAAGTCAGTCCTGCTCTCGTCCGCTAGCAACGTTACAGTCCAATTTCTGACTTCTGCCTCGACTCATAGATCTCCGCCTTACAGCAGTTATCGACACCAGAATCGAAAAGATCCTTACCTTTCCGATCCATCTTCACACTTTCCTCATCAACTCGACTACTCTCAGTTCGATCCTACTCGTTCCCAACTTGTTCCAACTCAACCTCATCTCAATCTTATCGACTCTCAAGACAGACTCGGGCTACACCATCCATTCGAGTTCGACGGTCAATCTCAGTTCTTCGATCATCAAGATTCACCTTCGTTCCCATTTCCCGCTAACGAACCCGCATTCCCTTCGCACGACAGATACTCTCCTCCTGTTCGACGGCCGTCGTCGATGCCCAGCGAAGCGACACTTCACGAAGCCTCTCGTTTCTCGCCCAATCGCCCAGTTTCCACTCCTCACCAGCTCACTTCGACAATCCCCTTCCCTCATCAGTCCCGTCACACGCTGAATCCACATGGAACGAATGATCGAGGCAGTGATCGACACCTCGAAGAACATCGGCGAACGGCGGGAGATTGGGAAAGGAGCGTCGAAGAAGAGGTGAGGAAACGGATTGAGCTGGAGAAGAGACTTGGAGGGTTCGGAAGGCACAAGGAATCGCCCGAGGGCCCTGCAAGACTGACCTCGCGAGGTCAGGAGGAACCTGAGCGCATAGAAGGATCCTCTGAGAACCCGTCTCGGTCGTCAAGATCAACAGGCTCGATCGGATTCTTTCCGGAACTTCCACCTCAGCCTGAGATCTTCCTTTTCGAGGTGAGCGATACCAGTCATCCACTTTCACACCTCATAGGCTTATTGGATTGTAGTGCTCACCAACAGGGCCTTCTCCTCGTCCCACCTCTAAACTTCACCTCCCTCACCGAGATCGCGAAACTCCATCGTTCTCACTGGATTCCCTATCACGCGATTTTGACGACTCGTTCACTTCACTTCCTCGTCAACTCGGATCCCTCGACTCAAACACCGATTCTCATTCTCGACTTTGAACGTTGCAAATCGCTCAACAAGCCTCGCGAGCTTCGGGATAGAGAGCAGCTGTTCTCGTTTGTGGCGGAGATAGAGAATGGGAAGAAACGATACTTTGCTTGCGAATCTGCGAGGGATTGGACGACTTGGTCGAACAAGATTCGGCGAGTGCCTCGTATCATTCGCTGTCTCCGTCGGTCCATCTGCTGATGGGACGAGTAACTTGACAGCGAGCTCATCGATCTCACTCATGGAAGAGCTCCGCCGACTCTCGAGAACGATTTCGATTCCAACTCGAATTCGAACGACTCCAATCGAACTCCCTCTGGTCTCCTCTCACGTCCTTCTATCTCCCAACCTGCTGCTCCTACTTCAGCTTCGCCTACTCGCTCAGTACGTATCAGACATCGTCTCGACGCTCTGGAGCAAATCTTCAGAACGCTCGATCACAGTGCGCAGAGACTCCACGCTCGAAACGACACGAAGGGAAATCAACCACAAAGCATCGATCCGCAACGAAATCAACGGTATCAAGGGTCAAATGAGGACTGGATGAAGAGGTTCAACGAGGATTTACAGATCAGCGCATTCGTGGAGAATCCGACCGACGCTCGTCGAGATGAATGGCGTTCCTCGCTTTCTCCGTTTCCTCCGTTCCCTCCCGCTTCTCCAAGTCCTCACCCTCATCAAGATCCTCCTCGTCGATTGCGTAAACCTCGGCCACGTTCTCGGTCGATCGGAATCACTCCTCGAGAATTCGACCTTGCTCGATCAATCTTCAAGGATCTGTCAAGAAAGAACGCTGCGGATGATGGAGAGGTCGACGAGACACGTCGGAGAGTCGATTCTGTAGGAGAGAGGATCGAAGAATTGAGGGATAGCATCGAAGCGAGAGTTGAAGGAGGAGGGGCGAATGAGATAGCGAAAGATTGGATCGAGCGAGTAGGTCTGATATTTCTTCATATCGATCTCCCCGACCATCACCCGAGCTCATCTGAGGCATGATCGGACCTACAGCTCGAATACCTCAGCGCGATCATTGAAACTCGTTTCAAAGGTCATTGCAGAGACGCTTCTCTCGACCAGGACGAACTTGTTGCTTCACCATCTCAGCAACAGGAGGAGACGCTGCGAGCGCTGCAAGTTGATCTGAATGATATGCTATACGATCGAGAAGCGAACGGGTTCGACAAGAAGAGGTGATCGAGAAACGATGAAAAGGTATATACAGAATTCGAAAGTATCCGAGTTCGAGGCTGATACATTCTAGGTATTCATCTACAGGGAGATCTCACGAGTCCGAGACAAACAACAGGCAGAGAGCGACAAGTCACAGATCATGCCGGAAGTCGTCGAGAGCTCCTCATCCGGTGCGAAACGGCTCGTTCATCGTCTCTCAGTCTGAGCTGAACTCACGTCGATGGACCTCACAGTCACCTCAAGAGCTTCTTCATCTCTCTCAAGCGCAGCAACAGCGTGAGCTCTCGATTCCTCGACTAGACAAAACGTCGTTTGCTGATTCAGGATACTGTGCAGAACTCAACGAGAGTCGTCGATTTCAGCAAGACCAGTCGCAGGCTTTGGCTTCGCTCGTCAGAGTGAGCTCCTACTCTGATCGAGGTTGAAATGGTCAGGAACTTCACGCGAATCAGAACATTCTCTCCAACCAACTTCCGAAAGTTCAGCAAACCTTATCAATTCTCAGAACCGTCAATGATCCGTCTACCGACCTCAATCTCGCTGTCGATAAGGTTGCTGATCTCGAACGAGGAAGAACTCCATCAAACGACGTTCCTCTCTCGAAGATTCTCCCTCGTCAGAACCCTCGCAAAGATTATCACTTGATTCCGAATGATGGAAGAATGGCAGATCGAGCTATGCCTCCCTCACAAGTTCATGTTTGGCCACAAGGAGGCCAGTTGGATCTAAGGGGTAGCGGGAACAAAGAAGGGGTTCGAATTTGGGGTGCGTCTATACTGTTCTTTCAGTCTTCCTCTCCATCGCGTGGCTGACCTGATCGCTCGAAGGTAGGCGTCCCTGATCCTGTATCTTCTTCGTATCATCATTCGAGAGTGAAAGGAGGACTTGAAGCTGCTCGAGCGGCGAAAGAGATCGCTCAATTCGAATCTAACAAAGACGACCTCGCTCCTCCTCCGCCTTACGAATCCGGCATGCGCGTCTCCAGGAGATCAACTTTGCGAAGGAAATGGAAGACTCATCACGACGAGGAGGCCTTGAAGAGAGAGTTGGCTGAAGAATTGAGGAAAGGTTTCGAAGGGAGCGAGAAAGCGGATCCTACTACTCAAGCTTGTGAGCTCGCTTCTTTGCTCTCCTCGAAGAATGCTCTTCTCTCATCCTTGCAATCCTGCTGGACGATAGTCGCTGTATAAGAAGCGTTGTCGAAGTCGGCAGAACAGCGTAGACCGTGAGTTCTGTAGCGGATTGGTAACCCCAAGCATCAGAGTTTTCGGCTTCACTCGTAGCACCAGGAGTAGCGGGAACTGTAGCAAAGTGAAAGATCGTGGTCAGTAATCGTTCGAATCAGACTGTCAGGTTTTTTTGAAAGAGAGGGAGAGGAGTTCGAGAAGGGGGCGAAACAAAGTTTCGAGGTGATGTGGAGAGACAGACTGGAACAGACAGGGAGAGAAGAAGATGTGCTCACCTTGCTCGTCGAAGTACCAGGCTGCAGCACTACGAGGAGTACGAGGAGTTCGAGGAAGCCGGGCAGTCGAACCGACAGACCAAATAAAGTAGGCGACGAGACTTTATCATCGCGGAACTCAGGATGAAGACGATGTCAGACGCATCATGAAAAGGAAGAATCTGGGCGCTCTACTCTATCTCTCCGCTCCCGGCGATCAGAAACGAGTAGTATGATATTTTAGCATTTCGTAAAAGCGATAACATATTGGTAGCAACATTTCTTTGTCTAGAATGCAGCGGGAACACTACGCACGGAAAAAACCAATGAGTTAAGCGCTATCAGCGACGTAATTGAGTAACGAGGCTTACCCATTTTTACGAGAATCGGAAGTTGCGAAGAATTTGCCATCTTTGTCTCGAAGGACGGCTTGCACTTCGGAGATGCCAACGTTGACATCGAAGAGACTGTACGAGTATGATTGCCTTATCAGCGACGAGCTTGCAAGTGCTTAGAGGAACAGTACGCACGTCAAGTTGTGACCTCGAGATTCGAGTTCGTGGAGAAGATCAGCTCTGTAACCAGACTCGACCGTGACCTGCACGCAACGCGGAAGCCGTCAGTGATCATCAACTGGTCGAACGATTGACACGAAGCTCACAAAGTCAGGCAAGAGCTGATGATGAATCCTAGGTTGTTCAACCGAATTTGCGATATCGTAACCCCAATCAAGGTTCAGCATGACTTGAGCGACCGAGCCAAAGATTCGTGATCCTCCTGATCCTCCGAGAGCGAGGTAGACTCCGTGAGGATCGAGAGGGGAAAGGGAGAAAGGATGATCCATGATGAGAGGAGCTGTCGAAGAGAGTGGTCGCTTTCCAGGTTCAGGATAGTTGAAGGGCGAGGCTACCATTGTTTATATCTTTAGCTCAGTGAGTTCGAACAGAGCGAGGGAGGAGACGGCTTACGACTCAAACCAAACGCATCTGGAATTCCTGGAGTCGCGAAATCGTCCATCTCGTCGTTCAGGATGACTCCGGTCTCTTTATCCATCACTCGAGAGCCAAAGAGCAAGTTGACAGTAGTCGTGAGCGAGACTGCACCTCCATATCGATCGATAACGGAAAGGTGAGTTGTTCCGTGATCCTCCTTGACGTCGAAGCGAGGATGGTAGTAGGGAAGGCGGTGAGTTCGATCCTGCAGGTAGAGTGATATTAATTGCGACTCCGACTGTGCGATGAGGGAGAAGCTTACATCGGTAATGTTGGCGCGGACTCGATTTGCGTATTCGATTGTGGGAATCTCTGCGAGCTTCTTCGCATTGTCGATGAAAGCAGGATCTCCTACTTGCGTTCGTGCAGCGAAAGCGACTGGAAGAGAAACGGGGTATCAGTCTATTGACAGACTGAACA
>Ga0308160_10001859_pt1 | contig 27573 bp, 30 predicted proteins | sample PhyFR1_FD_201036 | JGI IMG/M metagenome (GOLD analysis project Ga0308160, IMG submission 201036) | Phyllosphere microbial communities from UC Gill Tract Community Farm, Albany, California, United States - DLSLF.R1 | ecosystem: Host-associated > Plants > Phyllosphere > Unclassified | place: USA... | reverse complement strand
AGGGCCGAAAGGGGCCGTACCTGAGGCTCAGGCGTGCGGAGGCCCGGATTGGCGTGCGGCAGGCTGGCAGCATCGTCCTGGCTGGCCGGGAACGTCGGCTCGGTGACGCCCGTCTTGGCGATCTCCTGAACGAGCTTCCCCAGTGAGTCGCCGGCGGTCATCGTGCCCTCTGCCGAACCGAGCGTCACCGTGGGCTCGCTCGAAGCGGCAGCCGTCTTGAAGAGGCTGCCGGCATGCCCAGGCAGGATGCCGGGCGAAGGCAACGAGAGCGAGGCGTCGCTGCGCTTCTTTGGCAGGCTCGGCAGGCCGCGGAGCGAGAAGATGGCGTTCGAAAAGTCCTTGGGGTGGTCCACTCGAGTGACGGTGACGTTCTCGTCCGGCAGGCCGGAGCCCGGTCGGAGCTGGGAGCCCGTTGGAGTCACCGTTGCCGACAAGGAGAAGCCTGACTGCTCGGCGCGAGGGGTTGATAAGCCAGAGGCAAGCCCCGAGGGTTTGACTTTGGTGAGCTCCTTCAGGTAGTCGTGGTGTGAGAGCGCGAGAGCGATGAAGCTGGCCGGCTCGTCTGCGGTGCAATATTTGAGTCAGCAACAAGCTCAAACCGCGTAGTCGGAAAGAGCTAGCGATGGACGGACCTTCGTGGAAGACGATAGGCGCTCCAGGCAGGAGATGTACCTTTCCGTCAGAGACGAAGGCCGGTTCGGGGATAGCAGCGACGGCGGGCGAGGGACTGTCGTCGTCGCCAAAGGCCGTCTCCCATTCAGCGAGCTCAGCCTTAGTCGAGGCGATCGCTTCCGCAAGCACTCGACGGACGTCGTTGAGCTGCGAGGCCGGCGTGGTCTGCAGGGTGTCGAGCACGCGCGTCTCCTCCTCGTGTACGAGCTTGGAGAGCCGATGCAGTGCAGCGTATGCCGTCGAAACGGCGGTCGGAGCCTTTGCGGGCGGCTCCTGGCCATCCTCAGCAGGCCTCTTTGGGAGAACCTTGCTGGGCGTCTTACTCGGCGACCCGGGCAGGTGGCGTGTCTTCTGCGCATTCGGGTGCGATCAAAGAGTCAGCATCGGCGAAGAGTATCCAGGCAGCTGAGTGGCGAACGCACCAGGAGGCTCAGTCGCTTGCCGAGGGCGCCAAAGTAAGCGGTGGCTTGGAGTCGCAACTCGCTCACCGCGAGCGATTCCTCGCAACGGGATGCGATGTCGTCCGACTGGGACACCCGGGGTGCCTTGGCTGGCCCGACTGTCAGCTTGCCAAGCCGGACGTCATAGACGTCGAATGTTGAGACGCTGAACGTGATGATGACCGAGCCGACACGGTAGTGGCGCAGGAGCGGCGTCGGTGTCCCGGTCGTCACAGGGCTGAAGGCGTAGGCGTCGACTGGCCTGACCTCGATAGAGGCCGGAAAGAGCTCGTCCGAGTAGATGAGCAGCTCGAGGAATTTGGCGAACGAGACGGACCTGCCACCGATCAGGGGAAACGGAGAGTCAGCGCGGTCCCGGTCGCACGCTGGCAAAGATGACTGACTCTGCTGCCTCGCTCAGCGACTGTACCTCGCCCAGAGCTCGCGATTCGGCGTGCTCAACCCAGCATTGAATGCCGGCCTCGTGTGAGCCGTCTGCGACCTCCTGCTCTGGCGCAATGGGACCGTCGCTGACAGCAACCGCCTCGACCTTGACGCCGGCATGGAGCCAGGTCCGAGCCCAATCGGTGCCCTCCTTTCGCTCGCCGAGATGATCCTCGACAAAGCCCTGATCCGTCTCGCGAGCGAGCCTCCGGAGTATGCGGCCGAGACTGCCAGAGGACGTGCCCGGCTGGAAGGGCAAGGTGAGCCAGCGCGGCAGAGGAGCAGCGCCTCCATCTAAGCCTGCGGCCGGTGAAGCGGGCGCCGACGCCGTCGACAGCGCTGCTGTGAGATGCGACGCCGTCGAAGGCAAGGCCGACAGCGGATCGAGCTTGTGAGCAGAGGCGGCCGGCGAGCGTGGCGGTGTGCGAGCCGGCGTCCGATCGTGAAAGGACGAGGCCGACGAGCGCAAGATCGACGGGTGCGAGGCCGGCAGCACCTGATACAGAACCGACAGGGATTCTGCGAAGTGGCTCGAGACGGATCAGCACCGCTCCCTCTTCAGGGAAAGACGTCCATGTAGCCTCACGATGCCGACCGAAGGCCTCCAGGCCGCCGTTGCCGGTCATCAGGCAGCCGATGCCGGCCCGAGCCTCGGCGGTCAGCCGGAAGCCTTCGGGCGCACGCTCGCCAAACCGTCGAACATCGCCATCGATGCTCGCGCCAAATGCATGTGCGACGGAAGAGGCATCCTGTCGCGTGAGATAGGAAGACGTCGACGCCGCCGGCGCACGCGCTGCGCGGGCCTCGGCATCTGAGAAGCGCAGTGGAGAAGGCGAGATCAGCACAGGCGGGCTGCCGATGGCACGTGCCTTGATTGTACGCACCACGTAGGCGCACGAGCAAGGGCGGCGGCGGGAAGACGACCCCTGGGCTGGTCGAGAAGACGGACTCATGCATCGCTGCGACGCTCCGCGAGAACCTGTCCATCGCAATGTGTGTCTCCGAGGGGCTCGAATCGGCCGCCTTCGGGGCGGAATGCGCGGGCGACACTTCTAGCCTGCTGTCGTGCTGGCGGCTGCCGGACGACGCCGGACCCTCGATGACGAATGTCGAGTCGCCCGAGAAGAGCCGTTGCCTCTGATCAGGCCGGAGGCCTTCCCACTCGCCCGCTGTTGAGCTGGGCTGGGAAGAGTCTGCCCAGCTTGGGGCCGAGCTTCGGCTGCTGGAGCCGCTCCCTGCGCCGGCAAGGGCGCCCAAGAGCCCTCCCCACGTTCGCGAGAGCTTGGCTCTGCGCCGCCCCCATCGACTGCTCTGATGACCGCCGTCGGGGGAGGACCTTCGGCCTCCGGGCTCCGGTTCAGCCTCGCTTGGCCGGGCCGAGCGGACAGACGCCGCTTTGTCCGAGAAAGCGCGGAACAGCGAGGGTCGCGGTGGCGGAGGTGCCGGTGGCCGACCATGCGCATCGAGCAGGGCGACCTCGAGTAGGGCCGAGGCGTGCATATAAAGGGCGATACGGAGGATCTTACGAAGCGGCGCCTCGAGCGGTGCGGGAGGGGACGGCTGCTCCTGCTCGGCCGAGCTCTGCCCGGTCCGACGCGGCGGGAGGGTGACGACCAGCGTCCCGCCGAGTAGATGATGTGCCTCGGGGTCGCTCGAAAGGTCGAGGCCAGACAGACCGTAGAGCAAGTCGCCGTGGGCTTTGCAGCCGGCGGCGTGGTCAAGGTCACCGGCCGTTGGCTGACCCTCCGAGAGAGGCCGCTTGTCGACGGACAAGCCAACCGGCAGGCCGTCCACTCTCGAATCGTCCTCGTTGCGATTGGACGAGACCGTTCGATGTGATGGCGAGCTCGCGGGCAATGCCCACTCGCCCTCGATGTACTCGACCCGGGCCTCGGACCCCTCGAGCCCGACCTTCCACCAGACGCTCATCGCAAGGTTGGCCCGCCGGCCAGCACAAGCCCGCGCATCGGCCGCCGCAAGCACTTTTTCGGCCTTCGCCTCTGCGTCGGCATCGTCGTCGTCTGCGAGGAGGTCGATGGCGCCGAGCGAGCCATTGTGCCGGGCGGACGACGAGTGGTCGGGAAAGGCGCCTGGTACGCGGCCGTCTGTCGGCGCACGGTGGACATACGGTGCCGGCCGGCGACGGGAGGCTGAGAAAAGATCGGCAGAGCTGTCGGCCGCGGACGTCGGGGACGCTGAGAGATCGAACGGGGGTGGGTAGCGCTGGAAGTTTGGGACCCGAGCGAGGAAGGCGGCGAGCTCGGCGCCCGACTGCGCGCCGGCAGATGGGGACGAAGGACGAGCAACTGGAGGGTGGGGGGCAGCGTGCTCTGCCGTTGAAGGAGGAGCGAGAGATGTAGAGCTCCCAGAGCCGATACCGGGCAGCCCTGCAGTGCTGGATGAGGCGTAGGATGAGAGCCGGGACGAGAGGAAGCTCGGCCTGGCCGGGCTGCCGCTCGACGTCGTCGCCGGCCGGGATGGGGCGTCGCCATACTCATCAGCCACAGGCTCGACGCATGCCCAAGCCTGCTCCTCCTCCTGCTCGCGCCGGCTCCGGGCAAGATGGTCGACCCAGCGCCTCAGTGGCACGGCCCGGACGGCCTCGACGATCTCAGTCGTCCAGGGTTCGGGTGGAAGGGAGGCCGCGGCGAGCGACTGCCGGACGAGCTTCTCGAGATGGTCGACGTAAGCCGCAGGCAGCGGGTGGTTTGAGCTGTGCTTCTGCGGTGGCAACATGGCGACCATGGAGGGCTGCTGCGACATAGGACGCTGCAAGTTGGGCTCATGGAGGATGGCGAGGAGCCCGTCCGGTCGAGAGAGGGAGAGAGAGAGGGGTGAGGGTATTCGCAGGCGCGAAGGCGCAGCTGCCCGAGCGCCGACCCCTTGATCTGAAGCCTGCCTGCGACCGTCGCCCCTGACATCGGTCGGCTCTCCTGTCTTGTCAGTGGCGCGTTCACTATCTCCTATCCCGAAGATTTATTCGGCTGGGTCGCGACGTTTGAGTGTCGGTCCATGCCGCCAGCTCGTCAGAGCCATGCCGCTCTTCTCAGGGGTTGATCCACCAAGCGCACCGACGAGGACGTCCAACAGCCTGCTCCAGTGCGCATCTATCACAGCCCGGAGATATGGGCCGCCTGCTATCACCGTGTCCAGTTCACCAGATGGAGCCATCGCCCTCTGAGGCAAAGGCAAAGCCGCCGCCGCCGCTTGGCGGGATGGCGCCCGAGCCACCGGCGGAGAGGTCGTCGGCCGTGTAGAGCCGGAAGTCAAGGTCGGACGGCAAGAAGAAGTTCTCCATGCCGGATGAGGGCAGCTGTGAGGAGCCAATGTCGGACCCGTGGAGCCATCTGCAGGCGGCAAGAAATGGGGGGGGGGGGAATAGGGAAAGTCAGCGTGGCAAAGGAATCGGACGAGAGATGCGCGATACGTACAGCGGGACGTCGCCGCCCTCGGGGACCGAGAGGCCAACCTTGTCGAGCAGGTCGGCCGTATAGCCCCAATCAAAGTCCATGGAGAAGTCGGCGACCGGACTATCGTCCTCGGCGACGGCTCCGTCGGCGGTCAGGCCGGTGCCAGCACCGGCGGCCGTCAGAGCGGGCGGCTCGGGCAGGCTCGTCATCGGCACGTTGGGGCTGGTTGTCCGTGAGGCGACCGGCGTCGCCTGCGTGAGCCCGCTCGCGGGGTTGATGTAGCTCGAGGGCGAGAACGGCGCGGCCTGGCCCGGCGGGAGCGCGCTTGGTCGGCTCGAGGGCGACGGCGGAAGGGAAGGGGGCGGCATAACCTTTCGCCGCCGGGCCGAACGCAACGTCAGTCGGATTGAGCGCGCGTAGCGACCAGCGGGGACGTTAGAGAGGATCTTGGCGAGCTCGGTCACATCGCGCGCCGTCTGCCGAAGGTCGAGCTCGGTCGGGAAGATGCGGGCGAGCCGAATGAGGAGCGTTGCCGCGAAGGCCGCGCAGACGTCTGACCGGGCGCGGGGAGGAGCGAGGGGCGGGTCAGCGCTCGATGTGACAATCGCCGTCGACCGCTCACAAGCAAGGACGGACGGGTGTAGTGGACGGCGTAGGTGAAGGCCCAACGGTACGACTCGGCGTGCAGGCAGATGTCGAGGCACTCTTGGGCGTTGCGAAGCGCCATCTTTGCGAGCTCGCGCTGCTCGGGCACCATCTGCCGGACGTCGGCCGGCCCGCGGACCTCGCGCAAGGCCGTGCAGTTGTGGAAGAGCTGCGCGTAGGCCTTCTCTGCAGTGGTGGGCAGATTGCCGAGAGCAAAGGCTCGGGTGGGTCAGCAGACGGCTAGGCAAGGAAGGAAGCTAGAAGGGGGCGACGCACGGATCCGGAGCGACTGGCGGAAGAAGATGTCATTCTCCTCGCCGAAACGCGCCTCTGTCGGTCCGTCGGCGGCAGGTCAGTGCGTTTTCCCTGGTCCCTGGCTGGCCGGGGTGTGCTCACCAAAGATGGTATCCCAGTCCTTGTACCACGATTCAAAGTCGAGGTTGGCCTGGTGCAGCCGGGCGAGCGTCTCGGGGCCGACGACCTCCTCCTCGGGCAAGTTGTACATCTGAAGGTGCAACGGTGCTGTTCGGGCAGCCGATGGAAGAAGCAGGCGAGAGTTAGCGGAGCCCTCTCACCGGATAACCTCGGCCCATCGGAATGAAGGAGACAACGCTCACCTCGGATCGACATGATCTCGACCGAGGCGATCAGCCGGAGATCCGTCTCAATGGCAAGCGGGTGGTTGAGGAACTCGCGGCAGCGGACGATGGTCTCGTCCTCGCGGACGATTGGCGGCCGACCGGTACCGTACGACATCTGGTGCTCGATGACGTACTGGTGAGGCCAAGCGGAGGCAAGGCGACAGGGGAGACAAAGGGTCAGCTTCCTGGACAGCGGCGGCAGTTGAGCAGGAGCAAGACGCACGAGACAGAACCAAACGCGGGCCATGATGACGAGCGGGCGATCCTCCTCAATCTGCTTTGGCGTCCGACCGGCGCCCATGCCTGACCTCGCGAGCCTAAGGAAGGCCGTGTGGCAGCCGAGCTCGAACGCCAGTCGAACCGCATGGCCGCCGAGGAGCCAGCCGTACTCGTTCCAGCCGGTGACGAGGATCGTCGCCTGGATGGCCTCGACCCGGGTCGTCGTCTTGAACAGCGTCTCTTGCGAGATGCGCCGGACGTGATACCAGAGCCCGATCTGAGCCTCCGACTTGGGCCCGCCGCCGTCGCGGATCCGGGCGCCGACGAAGCACATGGCACCGACGCTGAAAGGCGACCGTCTGCGGAGCCTAGGGTTGCCGAGCGCGTGAGATGCACAGGGTTGTCAGGAGCAGGGATGAGGTCTCGCCAGGCGAAGACGAGGCACGCACTCTTCAAAGTTGTCGCGACCGGGCTCGTAGATGGGTAGGAAGCGAAAGGCGCCCTTCCAGTAACTGGAGCGCGAAGAGTGAGGTCAGTCTGTGACGGCCAAGGGACGATCCGTCGTCGTCGACCGACTTGAACGAGGCGGACGGATAAGGCCAGAACGCACATGTCAAAGAGCTCGCGGCCCTCCTCTAGGTCGACGATGCCAGCGTCGATGCAGTCGAGGATGCGGCCATCTTTGCCAATCGGCGGGCCGCCATCGCCGCCTGCCATGCCCGGCCCGCCGAGGATGTGGCTCTCCCTCAGGCCGGTGCCGGCGCTCAGCGGTCGCCGACCACCGTCGACGCCGATGGTGTGCCGGCCGCCACTGCTACTGCTCAGCCGCGAGCCACCTCGGCCGTTGGCCTCGTCGTCGTTCTCGGCAAAGCGGGCGCGCTTGCCAGGTCGTCGCGACTCGCCCTCGAGGGCAGCAGCGGCGCTCGTTCCAGCCCCTCCCGCGGTCGACGACTCGGCCAGCGGGCCCGAGGCCGAGGGCGAGTTGGCCGCCGTCGACGGTCCAGCCGAGCCCGACTCATCGGCTTTCGGTGAGTGCTTGGCGCCCTCGGCCAGGAGGAGAAGCCCGTCGAGTCCTCCCTTGCCAGTCCCGCTGCCGGGCTCCTTCTTGCCGCCGAGCGAGCTCCGGCCGCCCGCGGTGGTGGACGACGAAGGCTCGCCGGGACCCTCACCGGCCGCTTGCTGGCCGCCCATGAGGGAGCCCGCTCCTGCTGCACCTGATGCAGCCGGTCCGTCCTGCTCAAGGAGGGCAGCCTGCGCGAGCCTGCCCATCGCGCCGAGCGGCTCGAGGGCCGACCGCGTCGGGAACTCGAGCTCCTCTCGATGAAGCAGCTCGTCCTCGTCGGCCTCTGAGCCGGCAGGCGTCGTCCGAGCCGATGAGGTCGCCGGACCGACGTGGTGCTTCTGGCGATGCGGGTATAGAGCTTGGCTGAGGAGGTTGGCGTAGACGCTGCCCGAGGCGGACGACGGGTTCGTCGGGAGCTGGCGGCCGCCGAGGACACCGCCTGGCAGGGCCGATGACGACGAAGATGACCCGCCGACGCCGGCATGCGAGCTCGAGCGAGGCCCGTGCCGGCTCGTCGGGATCGGCGGAGGGAGCGGGTACGGGTGATTGTCGGGGATCGAAAGCGGGACCGTTCTCGTCGAGCCGCCGTGGTGAGGATGGGAGTAAACTCCTGCCGCGGTCGAGGACGAGGACGGGCCGCCGCCGCCATTGCTGCCGTAGGGATACGAGCGGTAAGCCGAGGGCAACGAGCTCTCTGCCGCAGCCGTCGAGGAGCCGGCGTGCTGGTGGAGGTGGTGGTCGGCCCCGCCAGAGGCGGCGGGACTGATGATGCTGATGAGCGAGCCTTCGTACTGAGCCATGTTGGGCAGCGGGTCGGCCGCGCCGTTGTAGATGGTCGGCGACGCATACTCCTCCCTCTGCTGTTGCTGCTGCTGCGGCTGGTGATGCCTCGAGCGCGCGCTCGAAGCAGCCGACGACGACGACGGGCCGCCGTTCTCTCCGCCGCCACCGCCGGTGCCAGTCCCGTTGCCGATCCCATTGGCCGTATTGGCTGCCTTCAGCGTGCAGACAAGCTCGGCCAGTGTGCTCTGGATCGAGCCGACCTGGCTCTCGAGCATCCGGATGCGCTCCTCGCCAACCTGCGTGCCCTCGCGCGCGGGCTTCTCAAAGAGGCAGTCGAGCCCGCCCGTCCGGCAGCGCTTGCAAGGCGGGTCTTCGGCACCGATACAGCGCATCTAGAGCGGATCACAGCAGAGGAGGCAGGAGGGTGAGGGTGAGGGGGTCAGCAGTCTTGTAGACATAATAGGGCTGTGGCTCAGCCCGTGAGCCGCGCTTGGCAAGCTAGCCGAGGGCGACGAGAGAGAAGTCTGGGAGTTTGAGCAACCGGGCTTGAGGGAAGAACGATGCGCACCTTCTGCTTGCGGCAGTTGTTGCACGCTCGACTCGTCCGGTTGAGCGTCTTGACCCGGCCGCTGGCGTCGAGGCCATCTGCTCCATGTCCACCGCCATGGCCGTCCTCCGAATGGACGCGGAGGGCGGACGAGGGCGATTCAGACATGCTGACGTCGGGCTCTTGCCTAGGGCTTTGAGGCGGTTGCGGGATTGGTCTGGACCGCGCTGGGTAGGAGGGCTGCGGGACGCTGCTGCTGTCGACGGGCGTGCTGACGAGGGAGGAGCTGCCGCTGGTGCTCGTGCTTGTGCTGCCGCCGGCGGAGAAGGGACGACCGGTCAAGCTCCGCTGCTGCTGCTGCTGCTGCTGCCGGGAGTGCTGTCGCGAATGGGCCTGCTGCTGCTGCTGCTGGCGGGACGACGACGGCGACGGGCCAGAGCCGGCGGGGCTCGGGGCCGGCAGGAGTCGGGCGAGCGGCCGAATCGCTCAAAGGGAGTCGGAGGCCGTCTTGCGGCTTGCGGTGCTGGCTCCGCGTGCGAGGCGAGAAGGAGCGCGAAAGGAGTCGATGTGATTGCCTGGACGGGCGGCCGATGGTTGGGGGTTGACGACGATGGCGGCGGCGGTGGGAGGGCAGGGAGGGCGAGTCGAGAGTCGACCGGGTCAGCGGGGCGGCAGGGGGAAAGTTGCGAATGCGAGCGGCACGGCAGCCCAGCAGCGGGCGGCAACGGCGACCGCAGGCAGGCAAGCACACACGGCCGTCCTGCAGGGCGACAGCGTGCCCACAAGGTCCGGCCACCTAACGTGGAGACTTACTCGTCTGGCCCGCTCCGACGTACCGTGGTGGCTGCTGCTGCTGATGGGAGGCGTGAACTGAAAGGATGCGGCGGCCGAGCGGAGCTTTCGGTCCAGGTCGGCGTCAAGGTTTCGTCGCGGCGGCAGCGAGCAGGCCCAAGCATCGAGCGCGGCTCCCCCTGGCCGGCTTCAGTATGGATGGATCCCTCCTTCACCATGACACGGACGCCCTCATCTGGCCGGGCCTATGTGCGGCCTGCCATCTGCTCGATGCTTACGAGCGTTCTTTCTTCTTGCGAGCATGAGCGACCAAGGAGGTCGGACCGACGACGACGACTGTGAATGCTGTCTGAGCTAACGGCGCAGCAGCTGGCCGGCCACAGGGCGTCGAGGGCGACCGGCCCGAGGGACGGGCGCACCGTAGGCAAAAGCATGCTTCCTTCCGACAAGCGACTACTGCCTGCTCGTGCACCTTGGGTCAGAGCAGGAGGAGTGGGGAGCTGTCGGAGGATTCACGCTCTCGCCCTCGCCGTCGTCGCCGTCAAAGTGTTTGGCTGGGCTGGACGCCTGGGCCTTGGTTGTCTTGCCTCGTGGCGGGGCACGGCGGGCGCGCGCGCGCCATTCCCCCTCCTCGCCGGCCGGCCAACCTTCCTGTCGTCCTCTCTCTCCCCCTCGTCCATCCACCCCCTCCTCCCAACCCCCAAGTCGACAGCGAACGCAAGCACCAGCGAGCCCATCCCCCGGGAAGAGAGGCCGCAATGGGCGCATCCTGTTGCAAGCCAGAGGTCCGTCCCCTCTGTTCCTCATCGGCCTCGGGACGCGCGCCGCCCGCCCGGCCCGAGCGTCCTCCGTCTGGCGTTAGGGCAGAACGAGCGAGCAAGGGCCGTCGTCGTTCGCTCGGCAACCCGTCCTCCGCTCGGTCCCTCCGACCTCCCACGCGGGAGCCCGCATTGCAAGGAGGGGAGTTGTTCTCGTCGGATGAGCGAGCACATCGTCGTCCGGACGAGCGACTGAAGGTGTCGGAACGGGCCCGAGCCAAGGCCGGTCGGCTGAAGGGGAGGAGGCACGAGCTCGACCAACAGGGATGGCCAGACTGACGTTTGCTCCTCCTCCTGCTCTCGTCCACCATCCCTCTTCTCGCCAACCCGGTCGCTTCCATCGCCATCGCAATCTTCTTGTTTGCTCGACTCGACCTATGATCCATCGGCTCCCGCTCCGGTCACGCCCCGCCGTCCGCTCGCGGCCCTCGCCCTTTGACCTCGCCCTGGCCCGCCGGTTCCGTCCCAGGCGATCGACTATGACGGCGAGGCCAATCTCTTCCACTTTTACCTCCTCCGGTCCGTCGGCAAGGGCGCTTTTGGCAAGGCAAGTGTCGATTTACCCTCTTCTCGCCGTCTCGGCCTTTGCGCGGGCGAGGGACGGATGGGGGCTGGCCGGCGGTCGCGAGGTCGCCCTCAGAACCTCTGCCCTTGTCCAACGATCGACCCCTCACCACGAGCAGTCGCGCACCGCTTGCCCTGTGCTCATTCCGTGGCCGCCCCTTGCCATGTCCCCTATCGGTTGCCGACAAGCTCGGCGAGGCGGTAGCTGGCCGCCGCCGTGCCCTTGCGGCTGTGAGGCACCGGGCCCCTCCATCGGCTGGGCTGCCTCTGGTCGCGAGGCTGGTGGGAAAAGAGATGGCAGAATTGGCAACGTCCATACAGAAGTCGAGCGGGACCGTCCAGGCTGACCTTTTCTCGCTTTGCCGATCCTCGCCTCGCTCCAGGTTCGGGTCGTCCAGCACAAGCAGACGAAGCAGCTGCTCGCGCTCAAGTACATCAACAAAGCCAAGTGCTGCAAGATGAAGGCGGTCGCCAACATCATCCAGGAGCGACGGCTGCTCGAGGAGGTGCGCTGCCTTCTTTTGTCTCCCGGATCGTGCGGCGGCCGAGGCTGACCACTAGCGCGTGTGATTAATCCTAGATCGACCACCCGTTCGTCGTCAACCTGCGCTACGCCTTCCAGGACGACGAGCACTGCTTCTTCGTCCTCGACCTGATGCTCGGCGGCGACCTGCGTTGTACGTCGATGGGCGTTGAATGCTCCCATTTTGGCGGCCGATGACTGACGTCCTTCCAATTGATCCCCGATCTCCCCAGTCCACCTCGACCGGCTCGGCGGCATCGAGGAGAACGCGGTCCGCTTCATGATGGTCGAGCTCGCCTCGGCGCTCGACTACCTTCACTCGATCCGGATCGTCCACCGCGACCTCAAGCCCGACAATGTCCTCCTCGACGAGCGCGGCCACGTCCACCTGACCGACTTCAACATTGCCGTCCATTTCGCGCCCTCGGGCCGGCAGCTGACGGGCATCGCCGGCTCGATGGCCTACATGGCGCCCGAGGTCCTCAGCCGGAGGGGCTACTCGTGCCAGATCGACTGGTGGAGCCTCGGCGTCGTCCTCTACGAGCTCCTCTTTGGCCGAAGGCCCTTCCGCGGCAAGACCAACAGCGCGCTGACCGAGAGCATCGCCGGCGACCGGCTCTGCTGGCCTGAGGATGGCGACGCAAAGTGCTCGGCCGACGGCAAGGCCTTCATCGCTGGCGTGCGTCTCGCCCCACCCCCCATCTCTTTCTCTCTGCGCCTACCTTGACTGACGGGTTCGTCCTCCTCGCAATATCTCGACGCACAGCTGCTCGAGCGCGACCCGCAGCGGCGGCTCGGCTGGCGGGCCGGCGGCGGTGGACTCGAGGACATCAAGCGGACGGCCTGGCTCTCTGGCTTTGATTGGCCGGCGATGCTCGCCAAGCGCGGGACGCCCCTCTTTGTGCCCGACTCGAAGAAGGCAAACTTCGATGCGACGCACGAGCTTGAAGAGCTCCTGCTCGAGGAGAACCCGCTCAAGGCCCGCAAGCGCAAGCCTAACCAGGACGTTGCGCTCATGAGCACCGACATGCGCATGATGGAGGAGCAGTAGGTCCTCTCGTCCCTGGAGCTGCCACCGTATGTCGTCACGAGAGCTGACCCTCCATCCCTTTTGCGTCCCCAGCTTCCACGTCTACGACTACAAGCGCCAGCCGAGACAGACGTACTACCACGCCTCGACCGCGCCAATGACGAGCAGCACGACGCAGACGACCTCGGCCGCGACCGCCTCGACCCTGCCGGTCGCGACGCCGACGACGTCCGAGTTTACCGCCGCCCGCGGGGCCGCTGCTGCCGCTGCCGGAGTCGCTGTGCCCACGGCCGGTACTGGGCCAGGCCTCAAGGTCGAGCGGACCGAGACGCCGACGGCGCAGCTCGTCAGCCGGACGGGCGTCCACGTCGAGGACATGATTGCCGACGGCGGCGGCATGGGCTGCAACCGCGACCTCTACGACGACGAAGGCATGCTCCGCAAGCCCCAGCTGAGCTGAGACCGGGGGAAAGGCAGGGCGACGCCACCTCTCCTCGCCCAGCGCCGTCCTACCTGACCTCGGGTATCCAATACACCGGTCTCGACTCCTGGCGTCTCCTGCCGGCGTCGCGCCCTACCATGCTCAACGTCCTTGTGCGTCGCTCCCAGCATCGGCTTCTTCATTCGTCTAGGCGACCTGACTGACACGGACCCCTGTGCCAACCCAGAATGACCTGCCCCCCCCTCAGGCGCCCAACACGCCCCTTCCGCCCTCTACATCGTGTACCAGGCCTGTCGTCTGTCCGTCCGGCCTCCCTCCTGCCGGGCTGTGACAACCCTTTTGGCCACTCGCAAGCAAACAAGCACCAACCTCCTCACCAAAACTCGCTTCTTTCCCAACCCAACATTCTGCGGCCTCGTGACTCGCTTGGCCGCCCCAAGCCGAATGCCGTCTCAGCCCGGTCGACCTTGTCAGCAGGCCTTTCGACGAACAGCTCGGCTCTCTTTCCTTCCTTCCTCGGGTCTCCGTCTTCTTCTCCGGCTTCTCGCCTATGCTAGCCTTGGGCGGCGCGCCCTCTGGCGGCTACATACCCCTCTTCCCCTTCCTTTGACCTGCTCCCAGCGCGCCCTTGATAACCTCCTTTGTACCCTGCCCGCACCTTCCTTCCTTTTCCTTCTGGTCCCACAGCCCCCGCGTTAGCTCGTCCCGCCTCATCCGCCTGCCCGCCCACTCGCTCGTCCTCGTTCTCCCCCGCCCCACCTCACCCACTTGGCCTCGCCCTCTAATTGACTCACGCCGGACGGATTCCCATGCACGCTTATTCTTTCGCAGATTGACCTCGTCGTCAGATGGGAACGCATCTAGACGAACCGCGAGATGGTGAGAGGAGGGGGGGGTGGGGAGGGACATGCTGCTCTCCGCGCGCACAACGGGCAACCGAGAACCTTGTGGGCGTGGGTGTGGGCGTTACAATAGGGCGATCCGTAGGTGGACCGGGGTTGAGACGGGGGAGGACGGGCCGCAAATCGAGGGGCGGCCGCCTGCTCTCTATTTGGAGGAGTGGAAAACGGGTCGTAAAACAGAAGAGTCAAGGGAAGAGGAGGGGCGTTTCTACTTCTTGGCCGCCCGCTTCTCGGCCAGCTCCTTCTGGTAGGCGGCCTCCATGTCGCGCTGCTGGTTGGCCATGACCGGCTGGTGGCGCTTGTACTCCATCGAGAACTCGCCCTTGCCCTGGGTCATGCCCCGGAGGGCGCCAGAGTAGCCAAACATGTCGTTGAGCGAGACGTCGACCTGAGCGACGAACTCCTCGTCGCGCGTCTCCGAATCGTTGATCGAGCCTCGGCGCTGGTTCAAGTTGCCGATGACGTTACCTTGAGATGAAGTGCAGAGAGAGGTTAGGCGGGGAAAGGCACGAGCGGCGACTGACGGACAGCATGAGCGACGAACCCTGGAACTCGGTCGGCGCGATGACCTCGACCGACATGATGGGCTCGAGGATCGTCGGTGCCGCCTTCTTGAAGGCATCGCGGACCGAGCCAATGGCGGCGATGACGAAGGCGATCTCGCTCGAGTCGACCGCGTGGAAGGCGCCGTCCTCGAGGACGTAGCGGACGCCGGTGATGGGCGAGCCGTAGAGCGGGCCCTTGGCACAAGCCTGCTTGAAGCCCTTCTCGATCGCGGGGATGAAGCCGGCCGGGATGGCGCCGGCAATGATCTGCGACTCGAAGGCGACGTCGATCGCCCCCTTCTCCGGGTCGACCTCCATCGGCTCAATGTAACCCTTGACCTTGGCAAACTGACCGGACCCGCCCGTCTGCTTCTTGTGCGTGTAGTCAAACGTTGCCCGTTGGCCGATCGTCTCGCGGAAGGCGACTCGCGGCCGGCCGGTCGTGCACTCGACGTTGTACTCGCGCCGGAGCCGCTCGACGTAGATCTCGAGGTGGAGCTCGCCCATGCCCGAGATGATGGTCTGGAGATTGCCGCGCGAAGAGGAGAGGAGGTTAGGTAGGATTGATGACGGGATGTCAGGCGGGGTCCAGGAGGGACGGAAGGGAAACGCACCTCGGACGACTCCTTGTCGACGTGGACGCGGAAGGTCGGGTCCTCCTTCGTAAACTTGTTGAGCGCGCGCGAGAAGGACGGGCTCTCCTTGCCAGTCGGCGTCAGGGCGAGCGAGACGACCGGCTCAGGCACAAACATTGACGTCTGCGGAGAGAGGTGGCGGGTCGTTAGCAATTCGCATGCGCGCGCGCGCTCTCTCGCGCAAGGGGGGGGGGGGGGGGATGGGCAGGAAGGGACGTACCATCGAGTAGGACGTCTGGCCGTCGTTGAACGTGTCGCCCGACGAGCAGTCGACGCCAAACATGGCGCAGATCTCGCCGCTACCGACCGAGTCGACCTCCTACGAAAGGCGGGAGGGGGAGGCACGGGGGGTCAGCAACACGACAGGTCACCCCGTTCTCAGGTATGCCATGGGACGCGAAAGAGGAGGCGGACGGACCTCCATGTCGGCCGAGTGCATGCGTACGAGCCGAGGGACCTTGATCTTTTTGCCGGTCCGGGCGTTATAGAGCGTCATGCCCCGCTTGAGCGTGCCCTGGTAGATGCGCATGTACGTCAACTGGCCAAAGCGGCCCTCCTCGAGCTTGAAGGCGAGGCCGACGAGCGGCGCCTCGGCGGCAGGCACGAGCGGGACGGGCGGAGCCCGCTCGGGCAGCGTCGTGTCGAGCGCTTGGTTGGGGACCTCGGAAGGGTCGGGGAGGTAAGCGACGACGCCGTCGAGGAGGGCCTGGACGCCCGTGTTAGCCAGGGCGGAGCCGAGGAAGACGGGCGTAAAGGCGTTCGCAAGCGTCGCCCTCCGGATGGCGGCCGCGAGGTCGGTGGGCGAGATGGGCTGCTCGTCGAGGAAGAGGTCAGAGAGCGTCTCGTCGACCTCGGCGACGTGCTCGATCAGCTCGGCCCGCTTGGCCGCGGCGAGCTCGGCCACCTCGGCCGGGATCTCGTCCGACTCGCGGATGGTGATGCTATCCGCGATCGAAGGGTCGGGCGGTCAGCGAATTCGGAAAGGTGGGGGGGGGTGGGAGGGGAGACGCATGCGCCCAAGGGCAAGACGCACCCCTTGGGTCCCTCATTGTAGAGGGCCTTCATCCGGAGGAGGTCGACGACACCTCTGAGCCCACCCTCCTCGCCGATCGGCACCTGGACCGCTGCCGCGGGCTTCTTGAGCTTGTAGCGGATCTGATCGATGACCTTCCACGGGTTGGCGCCCTGGCGGTCCATCTTGTTGATGAACGAGACGCGGGGGACGTTGTACCGCCGCATCTGGCGGTCGACCGTGATCGTCTGCGACTGGACGCCAGAGACGGCGCAGAGGACGAGGACGGCGCCGTCGAGGACGCGGAGCGCACGCTCAACCTCGATCGTAAAGTCGACGTGGCCTGAGCACGGGGGCGACACGAACGGATCACATAGCGGGGAAAGTCAGCGCGAGCGAGCGCCCCGAGCACACGAGAAGGTGGAGGAGCCCCGCCAAGGGTGCGCCCTCCTTTTCATTCAGCGACGGGCCTGGGGCGGCCAAAGGACAGACGCACCGGGCGTGTCGATGATGTTGATGTTGAAGCTCTCGCGCTTGCTGCCCTCCTCGCCCTCCTTGGCGACATGCTCTGGCGGGACGGCGTCCCAATCGCAGAAGGTGGCCGCGCTCTGGATGGTGATGCCCTTCTCGCGCTCGAGCTCCATCGAGTCCATCTTGGCCCCAACGCCGTCCCGGCCGCGGACCTCGTGGATCGCAGAGACCCGACCGGTGTAGAAGAGGATGCGCTCGGTCAGGGTCGTCTTGCCAGAGTCGATGTGGGCCGAGCTGTGTGGGTTTGCGCGCGCGCGCGTGCGAGGGTGGTGGAGCGGGACGGGCATGTCAGCGGAGGGCGAGGGAAGCACGAGGCGTTGGGTGGCCCGATCAAGGTTGACGAGCGGAGAGAGAAAAGAGCTGGGTCGGACGCCGCTTCTCACTCCCGTGCCATGGGTGCACCGATCGGCCAGCGCCGGACCAAATGTGCGAGGCAAGGGGAGGCACGGCGTGCAAGACGGCGCCCGACTCTCGACGAGCGAGCGTCCTGACAGCTGAGCTCTTCATCTCTGCGAAGTCGCCCGCCCTTCCGCTTTGGAAGGCGAGTACCGCAGAGCTTATCCCCGCCGACCGGAACGCGGTCGACGCGCTCGTCTCCGTCCGCCACTCGAGTTCGGAGGTGTGAGCAAGTCGCCCGGAGGACAAACGACGATCGGTCCGCCACCCTCTCGATTCGAGATAAGGTGTCCAGAGAGCCCCTTTGAGCGTATCCTCACCCCGGAGGGGCAGAGCCGGAGGAACGGCCGGGAGAGCGCGAAGGGCGGAAGGAGGCAAGTGAGCGGGTGGGAAGGACTGACACTCCAATGTTGCGCTGACGCTGAGCGAGAGCCTGGTCCTCGGCCGTCATGACGGGCAGGACGCGTTCGGGCCAGACCTCGTCCTCCTGCTGGCCTTCCTCGCCGGACGGAGCGGGGCTCGAGGCGGCCGTGGCGTAGGAGCGGCGGAGGAGGAGGGAGGGCTGCTGCTGCTGCTGCTGGACGGCCGTCATCGGCCGGGCGAGGGCGACGAGCGCGGCCGGCCTGCGGGCGAGGACTTGGGCCCGACGGCCGACGAGGGCGAGCCGGCGGAGGGACATTGGCGCGGGAAGGGGGAGCGGGCGAGCTGACGGGGCTGGGGCGGGGCGGGGTGAAGGAAGGGCTGAGGGCCAAAGGGGCGGAGTTGTTGGCCTGGCTGGCGGGCGGAGTCGCCGGCCCGCCTGGGATGCATCCAGACAGGGTCGATGCGATCGGCTGGAGGTTCCAGGCCCGGCGTCTAGACCGGCGGTCCCCCCCCCCCGTCGTCAGCCCCGGCCCTCCCCCTTCCCACCCTCACCCCCACACCCACACCCGCCCCAACGATGCTCCCTCTCGCCGCCCTCGCGGCCCTCGCCTTACCGCTCTCGACCCTCGCCCACGGCCACCATGGCCACACCCACGCCAACAGCCGCAAGACGCTCAACTTCCACCCTCACCCCCACCGCGATGGCCGGACGCTCGAACTCAGCCCGCACCAGGCCGACCTGCCCTCGGGCTTCGCGGCCGGCAAGGCGGGCCGCCAGGCGTTCGTCGAGCTCGCCAGGTCGGCCCTCAAGGACGGCGAGGACGGCACCGACTGGTTCGTCAGGGACGACGTGAGTTTGGCTCTCTCTTCTGGCTTGATGGCGTGTCGCCTCGATCCGGCGGGAGGGGTGGGGGGGGGGCGAGATGCAAGGCCCGGCTTCCGCGTGGGGCCGATAAGCGAGGCGGCGCCGAGCCAGCAGCCGTCTCGGTCGCTCCCCCTTCCCTTCCATCCCATCCTCTCCCCAACCCATCCGGCATGCGCTCGCGCTTTGCTCCACGGAGAGAGGTGCTACCGGGCACCTGACTGTCGTCGTCAAACGACGGCCGGAGTAAGCGACAGGACGAGGCCGACGAGGCCTTTAGCCTTCGAGCCTGGCAGGCAGGCGAGGGCGGAGGCCGGCCCGCACGCCTCGCCCAACACAGTCCTCTCTCGGTCAACCTGTCCCGTCTTCCACGCGGGCGAATGGACAATCCCACCGTGTCGAGACAACAGCTGACGCCCGCTCCCCTTCTCCACTCCCTTCCTCTACCTCTCCCTTGCCCGATCGATCTTTCGCCCTCGGCCCGGCTGGCTGCGCTTCGCTCGCGCTCGGCGGCACACGGCCATGCCCCCCCCGCGCGCGCGCGTTCACGTCTCGGCCTCATCCGCTGCCGGCCATCGCCTCCCTGCCCTTCCCCGCTCGCCCTCCCGCTCTCCCTTCCTCCCCCGCCTCCTTGTCACCCCTTCGGCACTGATCTCGGCCGTCGCGAGACCTAGTCGTACACCGACCCCCGCACCCTGACGACGCACATCTATGTCCGTCAGCTCGTCGACGGGCTCGAGGTTGCCGACGGTGACGCCAACCTCAACTTTGGACCAGACGGCCGGCTCCTGTCGGCCGGCAACTCGGTGCGCTCCGCGTCCTTCTCGATATCCTTTCTTGGGCGCTGTAAGACAGGGCGACTGACAGATCTAAAACCCCACGCTACCGCTTTTCTCCATCCTCCTGCAGTTCTTCAAGGGCTCCCTCCCCTCATCGTCTTCCCCGGCAGCGGCGGCAGCGGCGGCCACCTCCTCCAAGCAGGGCGTTTACGCATCGCACTGCGCCGCCCTCTCCGACCGCCTGACGACGACGGCAGCCGATTTCCGCGCGCGCCTCTCAACGCTCAGGGAGGACGATGCCGTCGGCCACCTGCTCGCGTTCGGCCACGACCAGGTCGCCTTTGGCTTTGGGCGGGGCGGATCGGCTGCCGCTGAGCAACAGCAGCAGGCCGACGAGGATGATGTCGAGGAGGAGGAGAAGACGGAGCGGGAGCAGGAGGACGACGGCGAGCTCGAGAAGGTCTCGCAGGCGGTCAAGGAGCTCGGCCAGCTCGTCCGCTCCATGTGCCCGTCGTCGACCGCCTCGGCCCCCGGTTCGGCGACCGAGCTCGCCCTCGAGCAAGGGGCAAGCCGTGCGCTCCTCGCCTTCCTCGCTCTCGTTCACCCGGACGAGCAGCTCGGCTCGTCGCTCGCGCGCGACCCGTCGGCCTTCCTCGGCGAGCTCGAATCGACCTTCACGCCTCCTTCCTTCCACGCCCCCGGTCCCAAGACGCCGACCGAGCACATCCGCAACGCGCCTGGTGTCGTCGGCGACGAGGGCGCCAAGGCATCGCTTGCCTGGCTCCAGACGGACGACGGGCTCAAGCTCGTTTGGCGGCTCGAGCTCGAGATGGCCGACAACTGGTACGAGGGCGCGGTCGAGGTTGGCTCGGGCAAGGTGCTCGCCGCCGTCGATTGGGCGAGGGACGCCCCTTCTGCTTTCGCCCGCCGCAAGGCCGACGGCAGCGGCAACAAGGGCAAGAAGTCGCCCCCCGGCAAGGACAAGAAGGACGGCGCCTTCAAGCCAGAGTACCGTGTCTGGCCGCTCGGCGTTAACGATCCTTCGGTCGGTAAACGCTCGCTCCTCACCGGCCCGCACGACGTCCTCGCCTCGCCCGCCGGCTGGCATGCGATCCCGCTCTCGACCTCGCCCTTCCTCTCGACAACGCCCGGCGTGACGGTCGACGCCAAGGCTGGCTGGGTCAACACGACGACAACGCTCGGCAACAACGTCTTCGCTCAGGAGAACTGGGAGGGCCAGGGCAACTGGGTTGCCAACTACCGGCCGGTCGTCAAGAACGGGTCGTTCGACTTCCCCTATGGCGAGGAGGAGGGCCTGAGGCCCAAGGAGTACGCCGACCTCGCCATCACCGAGCTCTTCTACACCTGCAACATGGTGCGGTCCCCCACTCCCTGTGGCCGCCTCTGCCCTTCCTTCTATTCCTGAATCACTTCCCAACTGACATGCGCGCCTCCGCCCTAACCCCCCCTCCCCGCCGCCGCAGTTCCACGACCTGACGTACCGCTGGGGCTTCGACGAGCTCGCTGGCAACTTCCAGGAGGCCAACTTTGGCAAGGGTGGCAAAGGTAACGACGCCGTCATCGCCAACGCCCAGGACGGCAGCGGGACCAACAATGCCAACTTTGCGACCCCGCCGGATGGCCAGCACGGGCGCATGCGCATGTACGTCTGGGACACGGCGACGCCCTACCGCGATGGCGACCTCGAGGGTGCGTTTTCTTCTCGCGCGCCGCTGCTTTTTGCCATGCTCGTGGTTTAGATGCTGACGAGCGCTTCCGACCGTCCACTCGCCTACGGCAGCCGGCATCGTCATCCACGAGTACGCCCACGGCGTCTCGACTCGGCTCACGGGTGGCCCGGCCAACTCGGGCTGCCTCGGTTGGGGCGAAGCCGGTGGCATGGGCGAGGGCTGGGGCGACTTCTTTGCGACCCAGATCCGCAAGACGGCCGAGGGCGGCGCAAAGACGCGCGACTTCCCGATGGGCGCCTGGGCCGCCAACCGGGCGGGCGGGATCCGAAACTTCCCGTACTCGACCAACTCGACCGTCAACCCGTCGACGTACAAGACGCTCGACAAGGGCGGCTGTTAGTCCCCTTCCTCCCCCCCCCTCGTTCTCTCGCCTGCATCGCTCGAGCTAACGAGGGCCCTCTGCTTCTTTGCGCGTGCGTGTGCGTGCAGACTTTGGCGTTCACGCGATCGGCGAGGTCTGGGCCCAGTTCCTGTTCGTCATGACCGAGAACCTCATTGCCAAGCACGGCTTCTCGTCGACCCTCTTCCCGCCGACCGACCCGGCCAAGCCAAACGACTACTACACTGCGACGGCCGAGCTCGACGCGTCCGGGGCGCTCGCCAAGCCGCTCGTTCCCAAGCACGGCAACACGCTTGCCGTCCAGCTCGTCATGAACGGCATGAAGCTCCAGCCCTGCCGGCCGTCGTGCGTCCCTCTCTCTTTCTCCCCTCTATGCTCCCGACCTATGGCATCTGACTCGTCTTGTCCCGCGCCGCCTCGCCCCCAGCTTCTTCGACGCCCGGGACGCTATCGTCCAGGCCGACCAGATTCTCACGGGAGGATCTAACGCCTGCGAGATTTGGTCGGCCTTTGCCGACCACGGCCTCGGGCCAGACGCTGCCCTCCTGCGCGCGACCCCTTGGGGCGGAGGCATCCGGACCGAGGACTACAACCTGCCTAAGGGCATCTGCAAGGACAAGAAGAAGAAGGATGTGTAGGGGCCACCACTTGCCCCGCTTTGCGCGCCTTCCTCCGACTTAGCCCCTTCGGCCAGCCTCTCCACCGTTGTACCCGTCAGACCCGCTTCCTCTCTTCCACTCTTGCATCGACGTCCTTCTCCTCAACTCAACTCGCTTCTCCTGCCTTCAACGTCCGATTTGTAATATCCACCCTCACTCGTCTGCTGTCTGCATGGATATGAATAGTCGACGCGGCCTCCGCGATCGACGAGCGACACAGCCGCCGTCATGACGATGGCGTCCTGCCGTCGAGGATCGCATGTGCCGCTCCGCTTCCGAACCGATGTGTCGTCCCGTCAGAACTCAGCACGCCGACTAGACACGGGAGGTGTTGCACGGCTTGACACGCGCGAGGGCACGATATAAGCAAGCGGACGGCACGCCATGACAAAACTCAACTTGCGGCATAGGTTTATAAACCTTGTTTCTGAGAAATCTTTATTGACCTGATCTAAAGGCCAGGGGGATATAGTCAAGTGGTTACGACAATTGCTTCGCATCTCCTCGATCCGATCAGTGATTAGCCTGGGTTCGATTCCCAGTGTCTCCATCTTTTTGCTCTGCCAGGCTTTCGCTCCTGGTCTTTTCTTCTGTGCACTTTTTCTTGTTCCGTGTCGGGCCTTACCAGAGGAGATTGGTGTTGTATACGCCATTGTGCCTCCATTCTGCTGTCCAGCTCCTTCTCGACGGTGCCGGGGAGCAGGGGAGCACGGCAGGGGTCTCGTCGCGGAAGCCGCTGCTGCTGCTGGCTCACCCGTCGACTCTGCTTTGCCAAGCGCATGGCATCCCAGGGCCCTCGATCGGTCGTTGACTTCCCAGCTCTACTGTAGACCTCCTCATCTCACCCTGCCAGCGTCCTTGTGGACGTGTGCCGGACCATCGCTGGACGCCTGTTGCAGAGGGGACTCGCTGCGCACACGGGCTCGGGCCGTCGCGCCGCGCCGCGCGAGCTAACCCAAGGCTGCCTGCATCTCGGCCGCTCTCGCTCTCGCTCTCCTCCTTCCTCACCTTCGATCCCCTCGAGATATTCAGCCCCAGGCAAGATGCTCCGCTCGGCCTACCCACTTGCCCGGCTGCTCGCAGTCCGACCATCAGCTTTTGCTCGGTCGCCCATCCCGCTCGGCCGTGCCGGCCCCAGCAGCAGCAGCAGTCGGCCGGTCGCCCTGGCCGGTAGCGCCCGCTTCTACGCCGGCGCCGACCACGGCTTCAACGACCCGACCGGCTACATCTTTGGCGAGAAGGTGCGCTGAATGGCGTATCTGCTCTTACATCTTGCCGGCTCCTCGCTTGGAGGCGAGCGAGCTGATGATCAGACTCCCCTTGCCCGCCCTCTCTCGCTCGCCAGCCGCCGCCCCCGGGCCAGAAGCGGACCAAGGAGGGTGCGCCCAACTCGCCTCCGTCTTGGCTGGCCGTATCGGCGACCCGCCCTGGTCAGAGAAGCTGATCTTCGTCCTCTGTCTGTCTCTGCTCGCCGTCTGCAGCCTGGGAGTACATCGTCAGTGCGTAAGAGAGTCACTCTGTGACCAGACCGCGAGAGCAGAGCCCAAGCGCCTGCGAGCTGATCCCGTCGAGCCCGCCTCGCCCCCGCCCTTCAGTCTGGCCTACCTTTGCTGCCATCGTAGCCTACATGACCATCAACTACTACAAGGCCAACCAGTGCGTCTCGCTCACCCTTCGCCAGCGAATGGCCGGCAGCAAGAGAAGTGGCCAGCCGACACGTCGCTCGCACCCGGGCTGCGGTTTCGGCTCGTCGGGCCGCGAGGGCGCGGCCGGCCAGTCGTCGTCCCTGCTGCCTTACCATCTTCTGTCCTCCCCCCCCCCCCCCACCGACTTGGCCGGCAGCGAGGACGTGGCGTTTGAGCTGAGACGACGTTCCTCCTGACTGACACATCACTCGCGTCCGTCCGTCTGCGGCTGTCAGGCTCGAGGAGTGGGCCGAGATTGAGGCCAAGCGGCGGCTCAAAGAGCGTGGCGAGTACCCGGTCTACGTACGTCCTGCCCTTCGCAGTGCCCTTTTTGATCGGCTCCGCCCTTCCTCCGCCACGAGTCCTCTGACAGGGGCTGACTGCTGCCTGCGCTCGCCCTCGGTCCTGCAGGAACGGTCGATGCCCGCCGGCGTCAACTTCAACCCGCCGTGGAAGGGCATGCTCGGCGTCCTGCCGACCGACGAGGAGCTCGCCAAGTAGAGCGCGTCCGAGGTACAGCGAAGCAGAGAGCGAGGTGATCGAACCTGGGAGGAGAGAGGGATTAAGCAGCTGTACATTTGAACGTTTACCGTCGACGTCTGGACGGGAGGGCGCTGCCACCTAGTAGCAGCCAGGAGATGCTGCGAGCTCGCCCCATCGCACACACTTGCGCTCGACAAGCAGACGACGAAGCCAATGATGTCAGCATCCGCACGCCCGCCTGACCTTCCCTCTCGCCCCTTCCGCCCCGACATTCACCGTCCCTCCGCCCTCCCTAGCCGCGGCCGCCGCGGCCCAGGCCGCTTGCCCCTCCTCCTCTGCCGCCTCCCGCTCGCGACGCTCGTAGACGGCTCGAGCGAGATGCTCAAAGATGGCCGAGACGCCCTGGCCGGTTTTGGCCGAGACGGAAGGGAAGAAGGCGGGCCCGTCGTCTTGGCCGGCAGGAGGAAGCAGGTGCTGGGCGGCGAAGTGATCCGCGGTGGGTGATGGGAGACCTGCGTCGTCGCCTCTTATCGGCGACCTCACCGCCGCAGAGCCGCCTTGTCGGTCGTCGCCCTCGTGCAAGCTCGCAGGCCGGTCGCGGGCAGGTCGGGGTCGGACCGTCGTTTCTGACGAGCCCGTCTCGGTTGACATGGCCGTCCCGACCGAGAGCCTCGACGACGACGACACGAGCGAGCTCGAGCGTTCATGGACCGGTCGATGGCCGCCAAGGTTGACGTCCTCGTTGTCGTCGTCGAAGCCGTCGGACTGGCCGTGTGCGCTCCAGCCCGAGTAAGAGGCCGAGCCGGGCCCATCACTGCTCGTGCCGGGGAGAGAGTGTTCGTCGATCATCATCGTCGACCTCGGCAGCGACGACGACGGTCCGCCTCCTCCAGAGGTTGAGCTCCCGACGACGGTGAGCGAGCTCCGGGCCGTCTTGTAGCTCGCGAGGGAGGCCGAGCTCGCTGCTGGCGGGAGGTGGAATCCGCCTCTTGCGACTGTCGAAGGGAAGGGTGCAGCGAGCCCGCCCGATGAAGGCGGAGGGGGGCCGATCGGTGGTCGGTCGGCCAAAGCGGACCGGACGGCCGAGGCAAAAGCCTCGGTCGGCTCTTGGTAGGCTGCCTCGTTGGCATGGTGGGCGCCCGAGAGAATCGAGCCGTTCGCACCGGGCAAGGGCTTGACGGGCGGGGGCGCGGAGGAGACAGAGATCGAGTCCGTTGGAGGTGCCGATCCTGTTGGCGCTGCAATGGTTGAGGACGGTCGCTCGCGGTCGACAGTGTCTCCTGCTGAGGAGAGATCGGCTGGGGGACCGAGAGGGACCGGAGGGGGCCGCATCTCCGTGACGAGGGGCGGCGGCGGAAGGAGTGTCTCCCAGTACGCTCTTGCCTCCGCCTCGCTCACTGGCCCGCCCTCGTCGTCATCGTCGTGATACTCCTTGCCGCCGTCAACCAGATGGATGAGGTCGGCCTTGTTCCCGACGACAGCGACAGGGAACGACCGTTCCTCGCCCGGTCTCACCGGACACCGCTCGCCAAAGACGGCCCACCAGCGACTGAGCGCAGTCAGCGAGCGGCGCGAGCGGGCGTCGTAGACAAAGACGACGGCGTCGGCCCCGCGAAAGAAGGCGGTTGAGAGCGAGGCGTAGCGCTCTTGGCCAGCCGTGTCCCAAACGGCCAGCCGAACGGAGACGGCGTCCGTCGGCGAAGGCAAGGGCGAAGGCCGGCCGACGTCGGCCGGGTTGGTTGGTCCCGCTGCTGCAGCTGATTGGCCATCAATGGGTTGGCGGTCGAGCTCGAGCGCTTTGACGACATAGTCGCAGCCGATTGTAGCTTTGTAGCCTTCGTGGAAGGCCTGGCCGAGGTAGCACTGGCGCAGAGCCGTCTTGCCGACGCTGTTCAAAACGGACGAACCCGGGCGGGCGAAGGAGGGTGGGCGGATGGAGCAGAGGTAGTCAGCTCTCGGGTCTAGGACAGTGCACAACGACTCGTCCTACTCGTGCAAGGAACAGAGGGGGCGCTTCAGCCTGGACGAACCCAGAGTCTCCGACGAGCACGAGCTTGACCTGATGCGTCGCCCGAGCCGAGCTCGCCTGCGCCTGCGTTTGTGATGGGAGCGCGACCGCTGCAGGGACAGCCCCGCCCGCGAGAAGCGGTTGATCGGCCGCTGGTAGCGGCGGGTCATCCCACGTCGGCGTCTTGGGAGAGGCGGGCGACGAGTTGTACTCGCACGTCGTATGGGTCGACGAGGGCACGTTGACCTGTCGGGCGATGCGCGAAGAGCAGACGGTTGGGTCAGCCGTTGACAGCTCCTCGGCGGCGGCGGTCGGGCGAGCAGGCGAGGTTCACAGCAGGAGTGGGACGGACGAGGTCGGGCTGATCGTCCTGACCAGCGGCGGATACCATCGTCCGACTGCTGCTGCTGCTACTGCTGCTGCTGCTTGCGGGGCTGAGGCGAGGAAGGAGAGGGGTGAGGAGGGGGCTGCTGCGGGCAGACGCTCGCTCGGCCGGCCGTCGTCGGCACGGCTCGCTCGCCCGGGGGCAGCATGCAGGTGCGAGTTGCTGGCTCGCGAACCCGGCGCGTCACCGCCGGCAGCAACGGGACGATCTATCTTCGTCGGCCTGCCGGCGGAACTCAAGAGCGGCCCGTCATCGACCGAAACCAACTTTGCCTCTTGACTTTCATCTTCCCTCTCGCCTCTCCCACACACTCGCCCTCTTCTTCCAGCTCGCCTCGCCATGTCGTACGTCCTCTTCCAGGCTGCTGCGGCTGGCTGGCTAGCTTGGGCCTGAGCGACCGAGCGCGCCGCGCAGCCAACCAGCCAGATGTCTCCATCTCCCCAGGCTGACGCTTCGTCCTCCCTGCACCCAGTCTCTCCCGGCACATCCTCCCCGAGGCTCTCCAGGCCGCCCACGACGCAAAGACGCACCGCCAGACGGGCCACCCGGCCTCGCCGCACGCCAAGAAGACAGCCGCCACCCACCGGGCCGTCCACCACGCCTCGCCCTATGCCGGCCGCTACCAGGCGACGACCGACGTGCCCAAGTTCAGCCTGCCCGTCCAGGGCGTCAGCCCAAAGACGGCCTACCACCTGTCTGTCCGCCCACATGTCCTCCTCCGCTCGCGCAGACGGCTGACCCACTGCTGTGCCTTTGCAGGATCCATGACGAGACGACGCTCGACGGCAACCCGGGCCTCAACCTGGCCTCCTTCGTCCACACCTGTCAGTCCTCCCGTGTCTTCCGGCTCTCTTCGCACGTTCGCCCTGACTGACAAAGCCTCTGATCGACCGACCTTCCTCAGGGATGCCGGACGAGGGCGTCAAGCTCATGCAGGAGAACCTCTTCGTGAGTCCCTGTCAGGGTGGGCGGCTCCGTGGTCGGCGGCGTCGTGTCCCAAACGGCCTGACCGCCAGCCGAGCCGCCCGACACTTTGATCTCAGCCTGGGTCTCGCTAACAACGCATGCATTCTGCCAGACAAACTTGGCAGACCAGGACGAATATCCTTCGACGACGCTCATCCACAACCGTAGGTCGCCCCGCTTCGTCGCCGGAGTGTCTGGGCGCCTTTGCGCGCGCAGCCTCGCTTGGGAAGGCTCGCTG